>Ga0196980_1000146_pt1 | contig 21342 bp, 17 predicted proteins | sample S3_1013CmetaG_FD_155486 | JGI IMG/M metagenome (GOLD analysis project Ga0196980, IMG submission 155486) | Soil microbial communities from Anza Borrego desert, Southern California, United States - S3_10-13C | ecosystem: Environmental > Terrestrial > Soil > Desert | place: USA: California... | reverse complement strand
CCGCGCGGATGATGGCAGGCTCAGTGGCAACCAATTCGGTCCCGGTCACACGGATAGTTGCAGTTAATGCGGTCCAGAAATCGCGTGGATTGCAGTCCCGGCGATTTATGATTTCAGGCCGCTACATCTACTTCCTCTCCAATCTCTCGCGTTATGGCCATCTCTCGCATGAGGCCGAACTGAGCACGTTCGAATGGTCCTTGAACTCCGAACTCGCCCCTGACCACCCGCTCGTCCTGGAGCAAAAGGCGGAGGACGAGTGCCTTGCGGCTGAGGACCGGAGTTTCTTTGTATGGAAAGAAAGGGAGATCGCGGAGAAGCTGGCTACGGCGCAAGCGCCGACGGCCGAAGAGCCTACTGCGGGGACGGACAACGACCGGTCAGCCTACCGCTTCGATTGTCCGGACGGGACCTGGCGGGCGAGGCTTGATGACAAGGCCTTTGGCAAGAAGGCCGGAAATCTCAAGCTGTATTTCACCGACCTTGAGACGGGCGAGCACTATCTGCTTTCGACGTTTTGGAATCAGAGTTACCGGCCGCGGGAGGAGGGGCCGGATTTTTATCGGGAGGCATCGAAAGGCGACTGTTTTGAGCTTACGACCGCCCACACCCGGACAGGAACGCCGAAGTTTTTGCGAGCGGTTCAGTTGCGATGATGCTTCAAATTTGATGAAGGTTTCAGTCCAAAGAACTGTTCAAAGTCGGCGCCAAAGGGGGTAGAGAGGTTTCCTGCCGTCGACTTGTTTGGCCTTCATTTTTGCGTTATTGAGCACACATATTTCTAGCGGAAGCAGGCGCATCCGCCAGCAGTTGCAGCGTGTTCCCCCACGTCACCGACCCCGACGTGACCTCTGCCCCGCCATTGATCTTGAACGCCGGATCGCCAGCCCCGCTGATGCTGACGCTGATGGTCTGATTGATTTCCGTCACCGTTTGCGTTGCCGAAGTCATGCGCTGTGATCCCGTCGTGGTGGAGGCGGGATTAAAATGCCGACATATTGTCTCCTTTGCTTAGCGGTCGGTTGCTCATTTTTTCGATTGCATAAGTTGGCTCGTCTATAGTGTGCTCTAATTTATAGAGAAGAATCAGCTCAAGAAGGATAATCAGACCTAACAATAAGAGACGATTTTTGCGACGCATTTGCGAACTCCTCTCATAACTGCACCCCGTCATGGTATGACGCGGAACATAAATACCTCGTAAATAAATGGATTTATCGCCTTTTTGACCGTTACCAGTAGCCCTTGCATTCTTCAGTCTCCCCGTAGACAAAGTTCCCGAACGGTATCTTTTTTCTTGATCCATCCGTATCCGCTGGCATACTGATCCCGTACGGGAACATGAGGCGAGACCATGAAAGCCATCGCGGACATTTCGGAGATTGGGGACGCCGTGCGGAGCGTGCGCAAGGCTCAAGGGCTGACGCAAGAACAACTCGCCGCCGCGTGCGGTGTCGGACGCCGGTTTATCGTCGAGCTGGAAAGCGGCAAACCCACCTGTCACCTGGGGAAGGCCATGGTGGTTCTCTCCGCCCTGGGCATCAGCCTTCACCTTGCGAGCCGGGGAGATGAATTGTCATGAGCCGGGTTTTGGAGGTCTGGTTCCAGGGCAGCAAGGCGGGACGGCTTGTCCAGGACGACAGCGGGCGCTTGTCCTTCGCTTACGCCGATGCCTATCTTGCCGGGGAAACCCCTTGGCCTTTATCCGTATCCATGCCGGTGCGCGTGGAGCCCTACGAAGACCGGATAGCCAGGTCATTTTTCTCTGGCCTGTTGCCGGATGAACGGGTCCGTCACCGTTTGGCCCGATTGCTGGGTGTCTCGGAAAAGAACCCGTTTTCCCTGTTGGAGGCGGTCGGCGGGGAATGCGCGGGCGCATTGTCCCTCTACCCGGAAGGCACAGAGCCGCCGCCTTCCGAAGATTCCGAGGCCGCGGAAATTCTGGACGAAGCGCGGCTTCGAGACATCCTCGCGCTGCTGAGACGCCGTCCCTTGCTGGCAGGCCAGGACGATATCCGCCTCTCCCTGGCCGGGGCGCAGGACAAGCTTGCCGTGCGCGTGGTGGAGGATCGGCTTGCCCTGATACATGGCGGCGCGCCAACGACCCATATTCTCAAGCCGGTGATCCAGGGGGAGGCGGATATCCGGGACAGCGTTCACAACGAACTGTTCTGCCTGTTACTGGCCGCGCGGGTAGGGATTCCGGTGCCGCATGCGGAAATTCGAACGGCGGGGGATGAACCGTTTCTGCTCGTCGAACGCTATGACCGGGTGAGGAATGGAAAGCAGGTTGTCCGCCTTCATCAAGAAGATTTTTGTCAGGCGCTCTCAGTGCCCCCTGAGAGTAAATATGAGCGGGAAGGTGGTCCTGGGGTTGCTGCGTGCCTTGAGCTGATCCAGAAGTTCAGCATCAGGCCGGTGCCGGACCGGATGATCTTCCTCAAGACGCTGATCTTCAATTATCTGATCGGCAACGCCGATGCTCACGGGAAGAATTTTTCCTTTCTGTACGAACAGGGAAAGCCGCGGCTGGCCCCCGCGTATGACCTGCTGAGTACGGCGGTATACCCGAGTATCAGTTCGAAGATGGCGATGAAGATAGGCGGTCGCTACCGGGCCGAGGAAGTGTTGCATCGGCATTGGCATCGCCTGGTACCCGACACCGTGACCGCCCGAAAAGCCTTGGACAGCGACCTCAAACGCATGGCGGAAATGACCCAGGAGCAGGCGCGGAAGCTTATCGAGGACTTACATCAGCAGGCTGTGGAGTCCGAGATTTTTGCAGCCATCCTGTCCGTGATCGAGATGCGCGCGACACATCTGCTGAAGGAGTATGGCCGCGCCAAGGAATAGGAGACTCGGGTGTCCAATTCTGGGTTGTCTGTCACCGTCCTTTGTGGGATTCCAGATTAGAAGCAATCCGAGAGGTTCTACCCGAATATCGCGGGTTCAGATGGAGTTCAGATTGTGAATTTTTTAGGGGGGATTTTTCTATAGCGGCTACCGCCATTGGGGCCAGTCTGCCACGGCCCGACGCAAGCTCAAGGGCTGCGAAACACAAGACCCGCTAAAGGCGTCAGCCACGCGCCGTCGATGCACCGTCGACGCGCCAGTGGCGCATCTTTGGGTGCACCTTTGGGCGCATGCCTGCCACCAAGCGGGACTAGCATTTCGGTCCCTTGACCTTTTGCTTTCGGCCCGCGTCAGCCCGTCCCCAATGGCTGATCGAACAGTCAGCAGGGAACCAAGGAAAGGACATTGCCATGTTGAACACCATCATCAATTTCATCGCTCGCCGAGGCCCTGTTGAGCCCCGCGTTCGTCTTGATGACCCTGGCTCTGACGCAGTGTGGCAAACGGGCAGAATTGAGTCGGGCGGTTATCGTTTTGAGGTCAAGGCATATGGGCTGCCGAGCGAATTTGGCATCGAAGGCGGCTGCATTTCAACGCTGACAGTGACGGATCGGTGGAGCAGAAACGAAATCATGCTTTACGACCGCGGATGGATCATAGAGCCGCACACGGACGAACACAAAGCCATCCTCAAGCTCATCCTCGACACGTTCATTCCACTTGAAAACCCACCCACCGAATAGCCTGACATCGCAGCGGACCGGCAAAGCCGGTTCGCTGCGAGCGAAAGCGGAACGTCGATCAGGCACTGGCGGCGCTTTTTGAAGCGGCGGCCTGAAAGTCTTCTGCCGGGTTTTGATTGGCGTGATCAGGTTTTATGGGTTCGAGGCCAAACAGGAGGCGGTCGTCGTCGCGCAGGAGTTTTTTGTCTATGAGCTGGTCGATCTTCTCGGACAGATCAGGATCGCTTCTCGCCTCTTCGAGGACGAGTGCGCCGACCAGAATCTTGCGCCGGGTTTCCTCTTTGCGCTCCCGATCCTTTTGCAAGGACTTCTCTTTGCGAATTTTCTGTTCTAAGGCTTGACGCTGCTGCTCCAGTTTCTGGAGCCTGCCGAGCTTCGCGCTCATAACATATCTCCCATGAAATATTTGTATATCTATGCCGGAAAGGATAGCTGACCTGTTAGGTCCTATACAAATTTCTAGCAAAGAATGTTGTGGATAATTCAGGCGGTTAGGTGACGTTTCGGAAAGCCGTGCGCTACAATCGGCGGTAGGTGGAAGCGGCGAAGCCGCTGTCCCCCGGCAAGTATCCGGGGGACAAAAAATGCCCGCCGCCAGGCGGACATTTCCCCGAAGGGCGCAATTACGCAAACAAGTTTGCAATTGCGCCCCTCAAACGCCGGGTGGCTTGCCGCCCGGAATCCTTTCCGGGTATTCGTTCCGGAGCGTTGCGAGCGATGGCGATAGGGTATCTGAAGGTTCAGATCATCAAGCGGTCCGAAGGCCGATCCGCGACAGCGGCGGCGGCCTATCGTGCCGGCATCGCCATCGACGACGATCGCACCGGGCAGCGATTCGACTACTCGCATCGCCGGGATGTCCTGGCGAGCGAGCTCGTGCTCCCCGATGACGCCCCTCCTTGGGCGCAGGATCGGGGAGCGCTGTGGAATGCGGCAGAGCAGGCCGAGCGCAAGAGCAACTCGCGGGTCGCCCGCGAGATGGTGGTCGCTCTGCCCCATGAGCTTACCCACGAACAGCGCTTTGAGTTGACCCGCCAGATGGCGGAATTTTTGTGCAAGTCCTACGGCACGGCCGTCGACTTTTCCCTGCATGCGCCGGACAAGGACGGCGATCAGCGGAACTTCCACGCGCATATCCTGTTTGCGACCCGGCGCATGGGGAAGGACGGCTTCGGCGACAAGACCCGCGAGCTCGATGACAAGGCCAAGGGGCCGCAAGAGATCGACCGCATCCGCAATGCCTGGACCGAGCTGACCAATCAGGCAATGGAGCGGGCCGGACAGGGCACGGTCATTGACCTTCGCAGCTACAAACGCCAGGGCGTCGACCGTCAGTCCCAGACGCATCTGGGACCGGGAGCGAGCGAACTGGAACGGCAGGGGAAGAAGACCCGCGTCGGCGACCACAATCGCGCGATCCAGAACTGGAACCGCGAGCGCGCCGAAATGGAAGCCGACCTCAAGGTGATTGACTTCGCCATCGAGCGTGAGAAGCGCCGCATGGCCGAATTGGAAAAAGGCCGCCGCTACCAGGCGAAATACGACCCAATCGGAAAGGCTCTGGCCGAGCTCCACGGCCGCCACATCGAAGAGCGTGCCGACCTCATCCTTCGCAGAGACCTGGAGAAGGAGAGCAAGACCGAAGAGCTCGACGCCTATTACGGCATCGCCAAGCTGCAAGGGGACATCAAAGAGACCGAAATCCGCCTCCAGGCGCGCGGATTGAGGCGCATCCGGCGCAAGCTTTCGGGGGCGGAGAAGAAAGATCGGGAGAAGCTCGAAGGCCTCCGGAAGACCCTCGACAATTCGCAGACGCGGATCACCCAGTATGTGACCGCCATCGTCAAGGAATACGGCATCAAGGAGCAGGAGCTGATTGCCCGGCACGCGAAGGAAAAGGAGACGCTGGAAGCCATCATCCGCGATCCGTCTTTGCGCCACATCGATCCGATGGCCTATGCCAGAAATCCGAATGCGGTCGTCCTGAAACCGCAGCCGCCGCCGATCCGAACGCCAGCTCCGGCAATGGTGTTGAAGCCTGCCGGCATCGGTGGTGGCGGCGCCGCGAGCGAGCGCTATGCCCGGCAGTTGAACCAGGTGGCCAGCCGCGCCGCCACCGCGCCGAAACCTGAGGAGACCCAGCAGAAGAAACCGCATTTCGGGGCATGGGTCATCGGCGAGGCCCGTGATGTGAAGCTACCGCTCAAGACCGCCTTCCAGGAGGTGGCCAATGAAAACGAAACGCCTCAGGTGAAGGAGGCATTCCGGGAGGCGGCCGATGGGCAGGAGCCGGTGGTTCGGGCGCGTTCGCGGGATCGAGACCGCGATCGGGAGCGCTGAGGAGCTCTCATGCCGCCAATGGAAGGCCTCCATGTAGGCAAAACTCTTACTTATCAAATCCGAAGAGGTTCAACCGCCTGCGGACAGAGTTGCTAAACCACAATATTCTCGTAACCCGTAGCCAAAAACGGTATTGGCCTGACTATTAATTCCACTTAATCTAAAGAAAAATATAATTATAACATCATAAAATCCAAAGTTGAAAAATGGGTTTGACATTCTTGGATGAAGCTCGGTAGGGTGGTGGTCTACGAGCTTTATGGGGTCATGATGAGAGGAAGAAGTTACACTAAATTCTTGAGAATACATCCAGTTATATCCGTCTTCACAGCTGTCTTGCTTCTGATGGCCGCTTTCGTTGCGAGGAATAACGTATACCACGCAAACAAGGTCAAAGACCCAAATGATCCTCGTTTTGATCCCATGGCATACCGCTTCGAGGATTACACCAACCCAGCAGATAGCCAGAGAGCGCTTGAACGTATTTTCCCAGTCGGAACTCCCAGGGCAAAAGTTGATGAGTTCTTGGTTAATAAGATGGGGGCGAAAGCGTACAGCGCGCCTATAGGCATAAAGCCAGAGAAAATTGGTACATATAATATTTACTACAAAGTGCCATATAACCCGCTATTCTGTGAAGGACCTCCAATAAAGACGGTAATACTGTGGCCTTTATATGTTGGCGGGAGGAGTGTCGATGTAACGTATGGAAGTGACAATAAGGTGGTCGCAATCAACTCAATGATTCCATAAGGACAGAACATGGCAAACGGAAAGCTATACACTGCGAGCATGCCAATCTTTGGTGGACTTGAGCAGCATAGTTTCATTATTTTTGATCCAAATACGGACGGCGACAGTAACCCACTAACCTTTACGGAGAATGGTGATAGTGAGCCCATGATACTCAGGGCAGGGGTGAACCCGTCAGGGGAAACTGGGGCCAACGTTATTGTCGAAGCAGGGGTATCATTTTCAGACTCAAAAGATAAGGATTTCTATATATCAATACCGTCATCAGAAAAAAATATACGGGAAGTAACACTTCTTGCCGGTCAAACTGCGGAAGGATTATTTACCACGATGGTGGCCCAGACAAAGGCAATGGGGACTCTTACGGCTACTTCGGGAAACTACGAGACAAACGCTAATTACTTCCTGGACTACAACTTTGTTTGCCACAGCTATACGTCCGGCCTTCTGGCCATGAATGGGATCGATTTTGCGGGCAACCTTCCTAAAAACTTGGTGACTGGCCAGGCCCTCACGCTAGATGACTACAGGTTCTCTGATACAGCCTTTGTGTCAGGATCGGGCACAATCGTGTTTGATACCTTCTCCAGAATCACGAAGATTATCGATACAGGAACAGGTGATACAACCATTCTCGTCGATGCCACTAATCCAGGTCCAAGTGGGATTACCCTGCTGTCTGATTCTTCCGTATCCTCGCACGACAAACTGGTGTTGAAAGGAATTGATCCGTCCGACCTATTGTTGTGGACATACAACAATAGTGATTTAGAAATCACGGACAGACAGGGACATGTCATCGCCAAATTGATTGGCCAACTGAATTCAAACCGTTTTGACAGCCTTGAGATAAGAAAGCCGGACGGCTCTACGGTCTATCTGGACTTGCCGCAGAGCAATAGCGACATTCCTCCATGGACTCCTCTGATTCCTAGGGAGGACGTCTCACCCCCTCCTTCTGACGCTCTCCTCGTCCCGGCAGAACTAAACGACATGGCACCTGCGGCCGGGAGTCCGCTGATCCTCGATCTGGATGGGGACGGGGTGGAGACGACGGCGCTGCGCAATGGCACGGCCCTGTCCAACGTCCATTTCGACCTCGACGGCGATGGCTTCGCCGAGCGCAGCGGGTGGGTGGGGAAGGATGATGCCCTGCTGGTCCGGGACCTCGACGGCAATGGCAGCATCGACGGCCTGTCCGAGGTGTTCGGCGCGTCCGATCCGTCCAGTAATGGCTTCATAACCCTCAAGGCCCTCGATTCCAACGGCGATAACAAGATCACGGCGGCGGATGCGGGCTTTGCCTCGCTCCGGCTGTGGATCGACGCGGATCAGGACGGACGCACGGATGCGGGAGAACTCGTCACGCTGGCCTCCCGCGGCGTGACCGGCATCAATCTCAACGCAACTGCCCTGACCGGCGTCACCAACGCCGAAAACAGCGTGAGCCATCGCGCGACCTTCACCAAGTCCGACGGCTCCACCGGAACCATCGAGGATGTCTGGTTCCGCATGGATCAGATGGACACGGTCGCCCTCAATCCGCCCGCGCTCGACGTGCGGACCCTGTTCCTGCCGACCTTGCGCGGATTTGGGACACTGATGGACCTGCACAGCGCCATGAGCGGCAATACCGCGCTGATGGACAAGGTCACCGCTCTGGTGACCGGATTCTCCTTCGCCAAATTCGGCAACCCGACTGCCCTGAACGCGGAGATCGAAGACATCCTGTTCACCTGGGCTGGAGTGGAGGGTGTGAGCCCGACCGCTCGTGGCAATACCGGATTTGATTCCAGAAAGCTGGAGTTTCTGGAGGCATTCTTTGGCAAGGAGTATAGGGATGTTCTCAACAATAACTCTCCGGACCTGACGCGTCTGGGGTCTGCTAGCGTTCTGAACAACTCGTGGACCTTGTTGTTCACCGAGCTCAAGGCTGCGCTTCTTGCGCAGGCAGGACTTTCCTCCCTCTATGAACAGCCGCCCGTCTATAACCCGGCCCTAGGTGCGTTCACAGGCGAACCCATCCTGTCACAAAGCGCGATCCAGTCCTTGGGGGCAGCGGCTGCGGCTTCGAGTAACCCATCGACCTTCTGGCGGACTCTGGTTGAAACGTTGCTGCGCATTGAGGATGTGAGCCATATCAGCGCGCAAGAAGTCCTCTGGCTCGATCAGGCCATCAAGGTTTCCATTCCGTCCTGGTCATGGGCCGTGGTCGTCAATAGCATGCCCGCCGCCATTTCCGTCAACCTCGCCGGGACGGAATTCTCCGACTATCTGGTGGGAGCCGACGCTGCGGATTCTCTGTCCGGGTACGGTGGAAATGACATTCTCAAGGGTGGAGCTGGAAACGACCACCTCTATGGTGGGAGTGGAGACGACTCATATCTCTTTGGCATTGGAGATGGATCAGATCAAATCGGCGAAACAGTTGGAGGCGGTATCGATACCCTTGCGTTGTCTGACGGCATAACTCCGGACCGGGTCAGCCTAAGCCGCCCGTACCTGACCGCCTTGGAAATCCGGATCGATGGACAGACGGGGGTGAGTGTGTACGACCAGTTCTTCTCCACGCCCCTTCTGGAGCGCGTTACCTTCGCGGATGGTACGGTCTGGGACCTGACCACGGTGCGCAACGTCGAAGGAACGGCAAATGCGGAGGTCCTGAACGGCCTCGACCATGTCCTGCTCAAGGATGACGTGATCTATGGCTATGGCGGGAACGACACGCTCAACGGCCTTGCCGGAAACGATCGTCTGTATGGTGGGGATGGCAACGATGTTCTTGACGGCGGGCTAGGAGATGACCGCCTTGAAGGTGGAGCGGGCAACGACCGCTACAACTACACCTCAGGGGCCGGCAAGGGGACGGATACTATTTACGATATCGGAGGCTCCGCCGACTGGATGTCGATGGGATCGGCCTACCCTGCCTCTGCCGTCACTCTGGAGCGGGTCGGACCATACGATATGGCCATCGTCTCCGGCGGCGAACGCAAGTTCCTGATCGTCGGTCAATTCACCAATCCCAGTTCGATCGAGACTCTGCGTCTCGGGGATGGGTCCTCGATCAACCTGATGACCTATACCCATACGGTCAATGGGACCGCCGCGAATGACATCATCGACGGCACCTCGTATGGCGCGGGCGGAGATGTTCTGAACGGGTTCGCCGGAAACGACACGATCACGGCGGGCCTTGGTGATGACATCGTCACGGGTGGAGACGGAAACGATTCCATTCGTGGGGATGGCGGCAACGATACCCTCAGTGGCAACGCAGGGAATGACGGCATCTTTGCTGGTGACGGCAATGATACGGTGATCTGGGACAGTGGCCTTGATCGTCTGTATGACGCCGGAGGAACCGATGTCGTCAGCATCGCCGACGCATCCGCCACGGCGGCCAACCTGACGCTTCGCCGCTCGGGTCAGATCGATCTCGACATCCTGCTGAACGGCACGCACGCCTTCACACTGCAGAATCAGTTCCTGCTGAACCAGCATTTCGAAAGCATCCGTTTTGCCAACGGCACGACCTTCGACCTGATGAGCGTGCGCTACACAGCCGAAGGCACGGCCGCCAATGACACGCTCTACGGCATTGGGTATGGCGGCAATCCGGACGACATCATCAACGGAAATGCCGGCAACGATGGCCTGTACGGGTATGGCGGAAATGACACACTGTCGGGCGGCGATGGAGACGACACGATCGACGGCGCCGATGGCAACGACACGCTGAGAGGCAACGCCGGGAACGACACGATTTATGGCGGAAACGGCGATGACACGGTGATCTATGACAGTGGTCTCGATCGCCTGTCCGATAGCGGAGGCGTCGATGGCATCAGCATCGCCGATGGGTCTGTAACGGCGGCCAATGTCTCTTTCCGCCGCGTCGGGCAATACGACCTCGATGTTCTGCTGAACGGCGCGCACGCCTTCACGATCCAGAGCCAGTTCGCTCAGGGCTTCGAGACCCTGCGTTTTGCCAATGGGACGACGCTGGACCTGCTGAGCATCCAGCACACGATGAACGGGACGGCCGCCAACGACATGCTCTATGGCGTGAGCTATGGAGGATCGATCAACGACACCCTGAATGGTGGCGGGGGCAACGATACGCTCTGGGGCTATGCTGGGAACGATGTACTGAATGGCGGCTCCGGGACCGATGCGTTGAACGGCGGCGACGGCGATGATATTTTCCAAATCGACCTGAACAGCGGACTGGATACGATTTCAGACACTGGCGGCACGGACAAGATCGTGTTCGGATCGGGCTTCGCGAAGGCAGATATGACGCTCGCTCGCGCCGGAGACAACCTCAACATCCTCTTCGGGGGCATTCTGGCGGCGACAGTGTCTAGCCACTTCTCGTCGACTCTCGCCAGTCAACTGGACAGGATTCAGTTCGCCGACGGAACCTCCACCAACATCCTGAACACGACACTTACCCTGACTGGCACGACCGGTGGTGACAGCTTGAAAGGGTACGTCGGGAAAGACAGGCTGGAGGGAGATGCCGGCAGCGATACGCTCTGGGGCTTCGGAGGAAATGACACGCTGATCGGCGGGGCCGGACGAGATACCCTGTATGGCGGTGTGGGTGATGACACCTATGTTTTCGCCGCCGGCTTTGGCGATGCTTCCGGCGAGGATTATGTCGGCGAGTATGCCAATGATGGGATCGACACGGTCTCCTTCACAAGCGCGTTCTCTCCCGATCAGGTCAGGATGTGGACGGACGGCTTCGGGCGGATTGTCTTGGGTCTGACTAGCAATCCTGCCGACAAGATCATTCTCACGACCAGCGTGAACGCCTCAACGCAAGAGGTGAGCAGCTTGGTGGAGCGGGTTAGCTTCTCGAATGGCACGGTGTGGGACCTGACGCAGGGTCTGCCGATGACCGATACCGACGAGGCGCATACCCTGAAGGGGACGGCGCTGGCCGACACCATCGACGGACGTGGTGGCAACGACACGCTCCGTGGCTATGGCGACAACGACATCCTGATTGGCGGGACTGGACAGGACAACCTGTATGGCGGGGTGGGTGATGATACCTATATCTTCGCCGCAGGCTTTGGCGATGCCTCCGCAGAGGACTATATCGGCGAGAACGCCAATGAAGGGATCGACACGATCTCCTTCACCGGTGCGTTCTCTCCCGATCAGGTTCGGATGTGGACGGACGGCTACGGCCGGATCATCTTGGGTCTGACCAGCAATCCTGCCGACAAGATCATGCTCTCAACCAGCGTGAACACCACCACGCAGGAGGTGAGCAGCCTGGTGGAGCGGGTCAGCTTCTCGAATGGCACGGTGTGGGACCTGACGCAGGGTCTGCCGATGACCGATACCGACGAGGCGCATACCCTGAAGGGGACGGCGCTGGCCGACACCATCGACGGACGCGGTGGCAACGACACGCTCCGTGGCTATGGCGACAACGACACCCTGATCGGGGGGACAGGCCTGGATAACCTGTATGGTGGTAACGGCGACGACTCTCTCAATGGCGGTGTCGACGCGGATTACCTCAACGGTGGAGCCGGAGCAGATCGGTTCATCTTCGATGCCCTGTCGGCCTTCACCGGGGTTGACATGATCGGGGACTTCAAGACCTCCGAAGGCGACCGTCTGGATATCGCCAATCTGCTGGTGGGCTATGACCCATTGCAGGATGCGATTACCGACTTCGTCACCTTCACGGCCAGCGGCAGCAATATGACTCTGTCGGTGGACCGGGACGGGACGGCCAGCAGCACCTATGCCGCACATCAGATCGCGCTGCTTCAGAATGTCAGCGGCCTGAATGCCGAGACGCTGGAGACCGCGGGTCTGTTGATAGCGGCCTGACATCCAAACGACCACGCATAAGGCGGGACCTTCACAGGCCCCGCCTTATTCATTTGATTGACATGGTCGGCCGGGAGTCCTTTTCTGGATGAAGGAAAAGGATCAGGGGAGGGAACCATGCGTCTGTCCGAGAATCTGCCGCCACTTCCTGGCACCGAGGAGCCCTAAGCGCCGAGGCCTTCGCTGAAGGCTTATATCCTGCGGGGAGATTCCTGGGTGGAGATCGGCACGGCCGTTCCGCATCCGGACGGCAAAGGCCACCAATTACGGCTGGACATCGCGCCTGCTGATGGCGATGTGATCGAACTCCGGGCGACCGATCCTGAACACTATCCCGGCGCAGAGCAGCGCCGAGCGCTGGTCGTCAAGAAGCGACCGTATGCCAAACCGCGGGCAGGGGGATATCAAGCGCGATAAGTGGCGCGAGACCAAAAATGGGCAAGGTCTCCGATTATCCTTGTCTGTAACTACAAATGAATTTACATTAGAAGGGTAGGGCATGCAGTTTGAATGGGATGAAAACAAGCGCCTTGCCAATATCGAGAAACACGGCATCGACTTCATCCGGGCGCAGCGGATTTTTGATGACGTGCATCTTTCGGCAGACCTACCCTACGAGAGCGAGCCGCGATGGGTCGCCATAGGATTGATGGACGGGCGGGAAATTGCGGTGATCTACACGATGCGGGGCAAGGACACGATCCGCCTCATATCAGCAAGAAGGGCACGAGACAATGAACGCAAAAGGTTCCAAGAGCTATACCAAAGAGCAACTGGAGAAAATGGTTGCTGAGGGGCAGGACCGGACTGACCTCCAGCGTCTGGACGCCATGCGCGATGAGGACATCGACACATCGGACATTGCCGAACTGGATGACGCCTTCTTCGAAAAGGCTACGATGGTATGGCCCCCGTCCAAGCGGCAGCTCACCATTCGATTGGATGAGGATGTTTTGTCCTGGCTGAAATCCCAGGGCCGCGGATATCAGACGCGGATCAATCGGATTTTGCGGGCCGCCATGGAAAGCCAGAACAAACCCCGAGATAACCACGCCCGTTGATGTTACGCCAGCAAGGCCGGATACGTGAGCATGCGGCGGCGGTGTAGAGAAACTTTGAGGAACAGAGCGTGCCCCTAGTACCCGACGTTGCCCTGAAGCTTGCCGTCAAGAACATCGCCTCATACGGCGATACCGACATCTTCCCGTTTCCAACTGAGAACCACATTTTCTATGACAAACCCGAGGAGATCTGCGCGGTTCTGAGAGAGATCGATAGAGACTTCGAAGGCTCCCTAGTGCAAATGCCAGTTCTGACATCCAAGGAGCTGGCGACTGTTGGCTACAACGGCTTTAGGCAGGGAACACAGATTGATCCAATCTGGAATGTGTACCTTTTGGCATTAGTCGCGACAATTGGAGAAGATATCGAGGCACGTCGTGTACCTCCGAGCATCGTCTTCTCCTACCGGTACAGGCCAGACCACGATTCCGGCACCTTCTTTGACAAAGCTGTAGGCTGGCCTCAGTTCCAGGCTGCAGCACGATCGGAAGCCGAGAAACACGCTTACATTCTCCGATGTGATATTTCAGATTTTTATCCACGCATCTATCACCACCGACTTGAAAACGCACTGAAGCGTGCAACGGAAAAGTCGGATGTCGTCAATCGCATTCGCGACTTGGTGAGCGCCATCGCCGCCGGACCGTCATACGGTCTTCCTGTTGGCGGACCAGCTGCGCGCTTGCTGAGCGAACTCCTATTGAACAGTGTCGATCGCCTTCTAATAGCGGAGGGAATCAAATTCATTCGATTCGTAGATGACTACATCGTATTCGCGGAGTCGCGAGAAAGTTCACACTCTGCACTTATTCGCCTCAGCGAACTGCTTCTAACGAACGAAGGCCTTTCACTCCAAAAGACCAAGACCCGGATTTTGACTGCATCCGAATTCCTCGCGACTTCAGACTTCGCAGAGCCGCCAAATGGCGAGTCAGAGGATGATGCTAGGGCACGGACCTTCCGACGACTGCGAATCCATTACGACCCATACTCGCCCACTGCTGCAGAAGACTACCAGGCGCTGGCCGATGAGCTGAGCAAGTTCGACATAGTTGGCATGCTTGGCCGAGAACTTGCGAAGAGCAGAATTGACGAGGGGCTGACGAGGAGACTGGTCGCGGCTATCAAGCTACTCCCAGCCCCAGCACAGAATGATGCGATGCGGTCTATGCTCGATAGCCTTGACCTGCTCTACCCCATTTTTCCTTCGGTGATGCAACTTTGCCGGTCGCTATTGAAAAATCTTGAGTCATCAGTAGCAACCTCGCTCTACACAGCACTACGCGGATTGATCTCTAGAGATTCATACATTACCCAGGTTCCAGCGAATCTTGCATATGCCTTAAGGGTTCTGGCCACAGATAGTTCCGAAGAAACGGAACTTCTCTTCGCCTCTATTTACAAGAAGACTTCAAGCATGATGATCCGTCGCGATCTTATCGTGCTGATGGCGTACCGCCGCGCTGACTATTGGCTGTCGAACTGCCGAAACTCCTTCGCCACACTCACTGGCTGGGAACGACGTGCCCTTCTGATTGCCTCATACACGTTAGGCGACGAGGGTAAACACTGGCGCGATGCGATTCGAGACGAGCAAACTCCATTTGACAAGCTTGTTTTGAAATGGGCGTCAGAAAGCAAGCAGAGACAAGGAGCGACTTGGAGGGTGCCACTGTGATTTCCGAGCATCAGTTCGCGACGCACTACTCGTCTGTTTGGCACGCAATCACTCCGCTAGCTGATGGTTTTTGGAGTGTCGAAAACCTTATGGTGGACCGGATCGCCCCACCGCTAACGCCGAAGGCTCCAAAGGGTATGCGTGCGGTGGTCAATGAAACTGCGTTTCGTGCCTTTTGTTCCTTACACAGTAAGGCAAAGCCAGTTAACCGAGGTGATGTACTCGTTGCGATTGGCGAGCAGCTTGCCGACTCAATCTCCTACGTTGGGCGGTTTTCGGCTACTCCCCCTTTGACCATGGCGGATGTCGACGACGAGTGTCTTAAGGAAGCGGGGAGCTTGGTATTTCGCCTACTCCACTACTTTCCTGGGCGTGAGGCTACGACACTTAGACCCATGTTCAGCGGCTGCGGCCTGATCTCCGCGTGTGAAGGAGACGTTATAGAGGGCTCATGCCTCTACGAGATTAAAGCCGGAGACAGACCTTTTCGGGTCGTAGACCTCAGGCAACTCCTGTCCTACTCAGCTCTAGCGTATGCAAAGGGCACACTCAGTTTTACCGAAATTGGTCTCTTTAATCCCCGCACAGGCGTCGCATGGCGGAAGAGCCTTGAAGAGGTAAGTCACGCCATATCAGGACTGAGGCTGAGCGACACACTCTCGGCCTTGGTTGAACAGTTCTCGGGTGCATCCGCCTCCCGGTAGCGGATGACATCGTCTGAGTGTTTCGGGTGATGGGTTACATACTCTGCTTTCTGTAAGCTCGGTTCGACCCAGATTAGCTTCTTGATGTGTCAGGCGACGGTTCAAGCATATAAGCAGACATGTATGCATGTCTTCATGTTGTTCCGATTACTCATCGTGACAATTCTAGTGCTGCAAAATATGCAGCACTTTTGAGCTAGACTTTGTCGGCAGCCCCGGCTAAGAAAATTCATGGCAAACCGCAAGAAAGAGAAGACGCTCACCCGGATCACGATCAGCGTTGACCCGGATGACTATGCCGGTATGGAGCGGCTTGCCGAGAACAGTCGGGTTTCCACGTCATGGCTGATCCGTCAGGCCATGCGCGAGTTTTTGGAGCGCCGTGAGGGCGACGAGGCGATCAATATTTCCCCGAGAGCTCAGGACACGGGGGAAGCATGACGGAGATGCTCTCCGGGAGACTGAATGAACAATTGGCACAACCCTCGCCCTCCAAGGTTATGGTTTTCCCTTGGCCGCTTGTTCAATGAAAGGGTTTTGGGATGAAGCTCATCAGGAACACTGGCAGCGAGCGGGTTATCGATGAATTGCGGAAGTGTCTGGCAGGACAATCCGCCCTTGATGTTGCCTCTCCGGCCTTCTCGCTGTTCGCCTTTGGTGAGGTGCGAGAGCTGCTTTCAAAGCTTGATAAGTGCCGCTTGGTATTGCCAGCCTCCGAGGCGGGCGACTTGGGTTTGCTTGGCTCAGCATCTGACCGTTCTTTCCGAAACCGCCTTCAGACCCGGTCGCTGGCCAAGCAATGTGCGGAGTGGATCGAGAAGAAAGCCGAGATCAAGCGGGTTCCAGGCATCATTCCTCAAGCGACCCTCATAACCGGGGGATCGGACCCGGCGCTCAATCGGGTGGTCACGGGCAACTGTTCTTTCACCACGGAAGGTTTGGGGATCACCCCTGGAAATCAGTTCGGCCTCATTCAGCTTTCCGAGAGTGCGGAAGAGTGCTCGCTCCTCGGCTCATGGTTTACGAACCTTTGGGATAGCTTGCCCGCATCGCCAGAAGCGAAAAATGCCTTTCTAACCACGCTCAGGGAATTGGTCACCCACAAAGAGCCATCCCTCGTTTACTACCTGATCCTTTATCAGCTTTTCAAAGAGCTGGGAGAGGAGCTGGATGAAGAGCGGATCGTGAAGTCCGCAACCGGTATCCGCAACACAACCGTCTGGAAGAAGCTGTACAAGTTTCAGCGTGACGGCGTGGTAGGCGCTATCGACAAATTGGAGCGACTCGGCGGCTGCATCATTGCCGACAGCGTGGGCTTGGGTAAAACCTTCGAAGCATTGGCGATCATCAAATACTACGAGCTCCGCAACGACCGGGTGTTGGTCCTCGTACCCAAACGGCTGCGGGACAACTGGACGCTCTATAAGGCCAACGACCGCCGCAACAGTCTGGCATCAGACCGCTTCAACTACGATGTGCTCAACCACACGGACCTTTCCCGCGATGGCGGGTTGTCCGGCGACATTGACCTTTCCCATGTCAACTGGGGGAACTATGACCTCGTGGTCATCGACGAATCCCACAACTTCCGCAACAAGGCCACGCATAGGGAGCGGGAGACGCGCTACGATCGGCTGATGCGACGGATCATCCAGGAGGGCGTGAAGACCCGCGTGTTGATGCTGTCGGCAACGCCGGTCAACAACCGCCTGGCCGACCTGAAAAACCAGATCGCTTTCGTGACGGAAGGGGACGATACCGCGCTCTTCGATCACGGCATCCCCAGCATCGAGGCCACTGTGCGTCAGGCGCAGCTCCAGTTTAACCGCTGGCTGGCCCTGGAAGACGCTGACCGCAAGCCGGCGCGCCTCATGGACATGCTCGGGTTCGATTACTTCAAGCTTCTCGATCTGCTGACGATCGCCCGCTCCCGCAAGCACATCGAGAAATACTACGGCACGACCGAGACCGGTCGTTTCCCGGAGCGCCTGAAGCCCGTCAACATCAAGCCGGACGTGGACCTCTCCGGGGAGTTCCGGTCCATTCGCGAGATCAACAACGAAATCCGCCGCCTGACTTTGGCGGCTTACGCTCCCTTGCGGTATGTGCTACCGCACAAGCAGGCCGCGTACGACGCCAAATACAGCACCCAGATTCGCGGCGGAGAAAGCTTTTTCCGGCAGGTGGACCGGGAAGAAAGCCTGGTTCACTTGCTGCGCGTCAACGTGCTCAAGCGCATGGAAAGCGCCGTCTCGTCGTTTGCTCTCACTCTGGAGCGACAGCTTGCCGACGTGAAGGCCATGCTCGCCAAGCTAGAAGCCCATGATGACAGCATCGAGGAAATCGACATCGAGGACGTGGACGTAGATGATCCTGCCTACGAAAGCCTCCTAGTTGGGCGGAAAGTTCGCGTGTTGCTGCAAGACGTGGACTTGGTGCGGTGGCGGCAGGACCTCACCGAAGACCGGAACCGCCTAGCGACCTTGCTTTCGGCTGCTCGGCAGGTGGGTGCGGGCCGGGATGCCAAACTGGCTGCCCTTCGCCAAGTGATCGAGCACAAGGCGCGCAATCCGCTGAATGCCGGAAACCGCAAGTTGATCGTCTTCACCGCCTTCGCCGACACAGCCCAATATCTGTATGACCAACTTGCGCCTTGGGCGAACGAAAAACTGGGCCTGCATACCGCCATCGTCACCGGTACCGGCCGCAACAAGACCACACTGCCCAAGCTGCGCAATGACCTTGCGAGTATCCTGACCGCGTTTTCGCCGCGATCCAAGGAACGGCCGGAGGAACTGGCCGACGAAGGGGAACTGGACCTTCTCATCGCGACCGACTGCATTTCCGAGGGGCAAAACCTCCAGGATTGCGACACCCTCATCAATTACGACATCCACTGGAATCCAGTCCGGATCATTCAGCGCTTCGGACGGATCGATCGTATCGGTTCGACCAACACCCATATCCAGCTCATCAACTTCTGGCCCAACATGGAGTTGGAGGAGTACATCAACCTGGAACAGCGCGTCAGCGGACGCATGGTGTTGCTGGACATCTCCGCCACCGGCGAGGAAAACGTCATCGAGCAGCAATCCGGCAACCAGATGAACGACCTGGAATATCGCCGCAAGCAGCTCCTGAAGCTTCAGGACACCGTGATCGATCTTGAGGACCTGAGCAGCGGCGTTTCGATCGCCGACCTGACGCTGACCGATTTCCGCATCGATTTGGCTGGCTTTCTGAAGGATCATCAAGCGCGTCTGGATAGACTTCCCCTTGGGACCTTTGCCGTCACCACGACCGATGACTCAGGCGAATCCGCCATTCCTCCCGGCGTTATCTTCTGCCTGCGCGCCGTAGGGGAGGCCGCATTAGGCCTTGTCGAGCCCGGCTATCCCCTCGCCCCCCATTACATCGTCCATGTCGGTGATGATGGGGCCGTACTGCTGCCATTCACTCAAGCCAAACAGGTTCTCGATCGCCTCAAAAAACTCTGTATCGGCCGCGATCTGCCGGACGCCATGGCCTGTGCTCGTTTCGACAAGACCACGCGTGACGGGAAAGACATGAGTGCCGTGCAAGACCTGCTCGGCAAGGCCGTTGCCTCTATTGTTGGCAAGAAGGAAGAACGCGCCGTCGCCAGTCTGTTTACCCCAGGTGGGACCCGCGCCCAGAAAGGGGAATTCCAGGGCATTAACGACTTCGAGGTCGTGGCCTTTCTCGCTGTTTTGCCGGAAACAGCCACCGCATGAATTTCGCGCCGATCATAGACGCTCTGGCGCTGCCGCCGGGCGCCCGCGTGGATCAGCGGGTGCCGAAAAAATTGTTGCTGGAACAGGGGGCACCGACCGCGGCCGACAAGCGGCAGATTCAGGATGGCATCGAGGAAATGCACTGGATCGCCGCGCTCAAGCCCACCAATATCGGCGTGCCGGAATATCGGGACGATGTGCGGGAATATCTGGAAATCGCCGTGCTCACTGTTTCTTTCCGCGAAGCGGCGAAAGCCGCTCGCCTCGTCGAACTCATTCATCGAGCTATCCCCTACCCTGTTGTGCTGACATCCGGTCAAGGCGAAGCGGTGAGCTTTTCTCTTGCCCATAAGCGGTGGTCTCAGGGGGAAGCGGGCAAGGTGGTCGTTGAGGAGGTGCACCGGTCAAGCCCGTTTCATCCGGCGGCATTGCAGACGCAGGAAACTGCGTTCCTGACCAGCCTTGCACTCTCGGCTCTGCCAGCCGGCAATCTTTTCGCTCTCTATCAGGGATGGATCGACTGCCTGGTCGGCCTGGAGGCATCGCGTATCACCGGACAGTTTGTTGTCCCGGATTCTTCTGAGCGGTCATGTGCCTTGCGGGATGGGTTGGCAAACCATGACTGCCTCCAGTATGAATTGAAAGCGCTACGCGCTCAGGCTGCAAAGGAGAAGCAGGTGAACCGCCGCGTGGAACTGAACATGACGATCAAAAGGCTGGAAGCGGAGCTGGCCGATCTCAAGACAAAACTCTAAGGAAAAACCGTGCTGAAACTGACAGACCAAGACTCGGAAACCAAAAGCGCAGACCTTATCGAGGGGAATATCGAGCAGCTCAAAGGGCTGTTTCCGGAAGCTTTCACAGAAGGCAAGGTTGATTTCGATGTTCTGCGGCAGCTTCTAGGGGACGCCGTTGAGGAGCGGGAAGAGAAATATGGCCTCAACTGGCACGGCAAGCGCCGCGCACGGCAAATCGCCCTCACACCATCCACTGGTACGCTGCGCCCCTGCCCGGAAGACAGCGTGGACTGGGATACCACGCAGAACCTCATGATTGAAGGTGACAATCTGGAGGTACTGAAGCTCTTTCAGAAATGTTATGCGGGAAAAGTAAAGCTGATCTATATCGATCCACCTTACAACACCGGAAAGGATTTTATTTATCCGGATTATTTCAGAGACAACATAAAGAACTATTTAGGGCTTACAGGCCAAATCAATGACGGTCGGAAGATAAGCAGTAATACGGAATCCTCCGGCAGGTTCCATACCGACTGGCTGAATATGATGTATCCCAGGTTGAAGCTTGCACAAAGTCTGCTTACTCGGGACGGTGCAATTTTTGTTTCCTGTGATGAGACCGAACAGCCACGCTTAAGGGCTGCGATGGATGACATTTTTGGTCAGGAGAATTTTGTCGCCGATATGGTTTGGGCAGCAGGTCGGAAGAACGACTCACGCCTAATCTCGAGTTATGCTCGAAAGTTGTGGATGAGGGGCTGAGGTAGGCGGCGTATTCTTGATGGTCTTCGAGGTCATCAATTCCTGTTGAGAGGAGCGAATACGCCATGCATGAAGATAAAGTCATTCCGCTGA
>Ga0196980_1000142_pt1 | contig 21565 bp, 22 predicted proteins | sample S3_1013CmetaG_FD_155486 | JGI IMG/M metagenome (GOLD analysis project Ga0196980, IMG submission 155486) | Soil microbial communities from Anza Borrego desert, Southern California, United States - S3_10-13C | ecosystem: Environmental > Terrestrial > Soil > Desert | place: USA: California... | reverse complement strand
CCTCGGAATAGCCCCGAGGCGAGGGATGTTGACGGCTTTGGCGGCCACAGGCGTGGCACAGGAGCTTCTGTTTACCATTGGGCGCATGACCGTTCCGGACCAATCGATCACTCCCGCAGTGCGGGCATAGGAGCGTTTGAACCACCATAACTGAAGCCCTTGATGAACGAATCCAGATTAGACCTCATCATTCTCAAGTTATTCACTACCCGCATCTCGATAGTCTTCCCGTTCCAATCGGACGTTCTGACGTAAGGTTCCTTGCCACCCATTTGCTTCAGTGTCTTGTGGTTATATAGAGCCAGGTACTTGTAGCCGCTTTTGAACAACAGCAATTGGGGATCCATATCTTTCAACCGGGCGTTCTGGTACTCCAACGGATATCCGCTCGGTATCGCCTTCGGCCCCCAGGCCGGGAAACTGAATTGCCCGGCACTATCCGTGACGGTTTCCATCACCATCATCTGTTCCAGGTTGGTGCCGCCTTCAAGGCCCCCTTCCAGTTGCCAGTTCGCCACCACGTTCACGTCTTCTAGTGGCTGTTTCGTTTCCGCGTCGACCACCCATGCCTGAATGGGCTCCGCTGAGTATTTCGTCGCGCAGGCCTGCAGGGGCAACAGCAGCACAGTAAAGATGGGAAGCACGAAATTTTTCATGGCCAGTCCTCACATGGAATCCAAACGCCAAACGCCATCCTCTCCCCGTAGGAAGTAGATGAAGAACACCTGATTGACCCCGTCGATGGTGCGATTGATGACGTACTCGCCCATCTCCGGAGAAATGACGGCGGATCGCGGGATAGAGCACGATGCGAAAATTTGCGGCAAGTCTGGTGCCAGCGTATCGAACACCGGCCCGTACTTCGCCCGCGTCGGAGGACTCAGATAGTTCAGCGCCGTCATCTTGTCCCCGGCGATCAGGGCGCTGTTCATGCCGCTCCACAGGGACTGGAATATTTGATCCACTTGGTCCGGATCCTGAACCACGATCGGGAGGCTCTGGGTGAAGACCGAACAGTCCTCCAATGTCACCTTGACGGCCGTCCGATAGGTCCACGGCGTCGAATAGGTGAGGCTGAAGTCGGCGCTCGCGGTGAAATCGATGGTGCCGTTTCCGTCCCAATCGACCTCCACCTTCTGCACCGGGCTCGACGTGTTGTTTGTGATGCTGAAATCCACCTTGAGCGGCGACAGCCCGCTCTGCGGCTCGGCATGTATCAGTACGCCCGGTGCCGGTGCGCCGGTGACGGAGATCGATTGGCTGACCGTCTGTCCGTTGAGCGTCGTTAATGTCGCGGTGAGGGTTTGAGTCTCCGTGGCAATCGGCACGTCATAGGCGTAGAAATCGCCGTCCACCAGGGTGGCTACCACGCCATTGACGCTGATGCCGGAATGGAGGGGTGCGAGGAATCGGCCGTTCACCGTCACGTGATCTCCCGCAATTGTGGCGCCTTCGTTAGGGCTCGTGATAGTGAGCCCGAGCGCATTCACCAGGATGCTCACCGATGCCGAGGTGGTGCTCGCCCCCAGGTTGTCGATGGCCACCGCGGTAAGGGTATAGCTGCCTGCGGGGACATTGGTCCAATTGAACGTGTAAGGCGCGCTCGCGGCGGTGCCGAGGAGCGTCGTGCCCTGGTAGAACTCGACCCTGGCGATGCTGCCATCAACATCGTCGGTGCTGGCACTGAGGGTGATCGTGGCCGGTGCCTGGAAGCTGGCGCTCGCCGCGGGACTGGTGAGGCTCACCGTGGGCGGGATGTTGGGCGGCTACCGTGATGCTTGCCGCCGCGGAAGTAGCCGTCGCGCCGAGGTTGTCCGTGGCTTTTGCTGTCAGGGAGTAGCTCCCGGTAGGCACATCGGACCAAGTGTAGGCATAGGGTGCAGTGGTGACCGTGGCAAGCCGAGTCGAGCCGCTGAAAAACTCGACCTGTGCAATGCTGCCGTCGGAGTCGGCGGCGTTGGCAGCGAGATTAATCGTGGCCGGAGCGGTGAAACTCGAGCCGTTGGACGGTGAAGTGAGGCTGACGGCAGGTGGCGCGTTGGCGCTGATGGTAATGGACACGACCGCCGATACGGTCATCGCCCCGCGGTTATCGGTAGCGCGGGCCAACAGCGCATATTGCCCGGCCGATTTGGTGCCGCTCCAAATGACAGAGTAAGGTGGCGCGGTGTCGGTACCGATGAGCGTTGTACCACGGTAGAACTCGACCTTGGCGATGCTGCCGTCGCTGTCCTGGGCTTCCGCCGAGACGGCGATTGGTTCGGTGGTCCCGAAAACTGCGCCATTCGCCGGGGCAGTGAGGTATACCGATGGCGGCTGATTGGCCGGGGCAATGGTGAGGATGACCGGTTCGGAGGTCGCGACCGCGCCGCGGTTGTCTATGGCACGGGCAGTGAGGGTATAAGTGCCGGCGGACATGCCGGCCCAATGAAACCAGTAGGCGTTGCCGGCCTCCAGATAAGATGAGGGGTTGTCGACCGAGCCCACGAGGACGTCATCCGCATAGTAGTCGACCCGGACCACGTGGCCGTCGGGGTCGATGGAGTTGGCGTTCAGGTCGAGACCGGTCGAGGTGTCGAATGTGCCGCAGTTGGCCGGCGCCGTAAGCGCCACCAGCGGCGGTCGGTTGACAGTGATGACGACCGGCTCGGAGATGGCGGAAGCACCCAGGTTATCGGTGGCTATGGCCCTAAGCGTATAGTTGGCTGCGGGTACATTGGACCACGTGTATGTGTAGGGCGTGCCGGTAGCCGTGCCGATCAGCGTCGTACCTTGATAGAAGTCGACTTTGGCGATGGTGCCGTCGGGATCGCCAGCGCTGGCACTGAGATCGATAGTGGCCGGCTCAGTGAAATTGGCGCCGTTGGTCGGAGTGGTGAGAATCACTGTGGGCGGAGCATTGGGCGGCGGGGCAGTTACCGTGATGCTCACCGCCGTGGAGGTCGTCGAGGCGCCGCCCGAGTCGGTTGCCTTGGCGGTGAGCGAATAGTTGCCCGCCGGCGCATTGGACCAGGTCACGGCATAAGGGATGGCCGTGGCCGTGCCGATCAGGATGGTACCGCCGCGGTAGATCTCCACCTTGGCGATGCTGCCGTCGGCATCCGTGGCGCTGGCCGACAGTGTGATCGTGGCCGGGGCAGTGAAGCTCGCGTTATTGAGCGGCGCGGTAAGGCTGACGGCAGGGGCAACGTTCTTGCCGGCGACTGCTGTCGTCGGAAGCACCGTAGCGGCGAGCCAGAACACCATGAAAATGAGGCGTGACATGGTTTCTCCCGGTCCTGTTCAATCGCTTCAGTTGCAGACGAGGCCCGTATTAACGACCAAGTGAAGCAAGGCTGAGTCTGCGGTGGTTGGGTTGCTGCGGTATACGGCGGTGAGCCGGTGGACCCCGGCCGACAGCGCCGTCGTGAGAATTGCGGTGCCGCCGTTCAGAGGGGCGCTGCCCAATTGCGACGAACCGTCCATGAAGATCACACTGCCGGTCAGGTTCGGGTCGGAAACAGTCGCGGTCAGAGTCGTCGGTGTTCGCGAACTTGCCGGGTTCGCCGATGAGGTGAGAGTCATCCCGGCCGAGGGCGCACTGAGCTTGAACATGACCGCATCCTGACCACCTTTGTTTGCCGTTTGAAAAGCGCCGGTGGTCGTCCCGAAACCGTCACCGTCTTCGGTCGCCACATAGGCGCTGCCTATACCGTCGACGGCAATAGCATTGCCGGCTCCATAAGGCAGGTCGTCTTGCACGCTGCCCCCTTGAGTGGCGCCGGTTCTGACGAATCCGGAGTAGAGAAGGGCGTTCCCGGCCAAGGCGATCTTCGATACGAACAGAGAATTTTCGCTGTCCTGTTGCTTGCCCGATTGGAGCGAATCGATCAGCGGAAACGTATATGTGCGGGCAAGTCCCGTCACATAGGCATGCCCCGCATCGTCGATGGCTATGCCATAGGCGACGTCTCCGCGTATTTGGAAGGCGTTGAATACCGAATAGCAATAGTTTGGTACAGATTTCGCCCCCGAGAAATGACGCATAGGCGAATCCGTCTCCCCCTGGCAAGAGTTTTGCGATGAACGCGTTACCAAGGCTCGAATTGGTGAGAAGATAGCCGGATTTGGTGGGCTGAAAGGCATTCTTGACAGGGAAGTTGCTGGAGTAGGTTTCTCCCGCCACGTAAGCGCTGCCTCGGGCGTCGACCGCGATAGCGTTCGCCGAGTCGTCCATGGAGCCGCCGAGGTAGGTAGAGAAAGCGAGCGCCGTGCCCGAAGGGTTCAGCTTGGTTACGAAACCGTCCTGTCTGCCCTGACGCGCTGCCTGCAAAGCATTCGCGGTAGGAAAGTTATCCGAGGTCGTCGAGCCCGCAACGTAAGCATCGCCGCTACCGTCAACGGCAATGCCCTTGCCCGCATCGGTGCCGTTGCCGCCGAGAAAAGTCGCGTAAACCATCCCGGTGCCGTTCGGATTGAGCTTGGCGACAAAGGCGTTGGTGCCGCCCGGGTTGGCGCTGGTCGGCTGAAAGGCGTCCGGAGTCGTAGTGAAATCCGGTTTGGCGCTGCCGGTGAGGTAAGCGGCGCCGGCGGCGCGGCGTCGACGGCGATGCGGGTGCCGGTTGCACCAAGAACATAAGTCGAATACACGAGCCCGGTGCCGCTTGCGTTCAATTTGGTGACGAATGCTCCTCCGCCCGTCGCGCCCGACTGGTAGGCGCCGCTTGTCACGGGAAAATCGCTGCCGGTGGTCCGGCCGGTTATGTAAGCGTTTCCGGTTTCGTCGACGGCGATACCCGTCGCCCAATCCAAGGTGTTTCGTCCGCCCAGATAGGTGGAATACGCCAGGGCCGATCCGGTCGGGTCGATCTTGGTAACGAAGACATCCCTATCGCTGTTGCCCAACGACCGGTCGTAAGGATTCTTGAGCGGAAAGTTAGAAGAATACGTGTACCCTGCAACGTAGGCGTTGCCTGCCGCATCAACGGCAATGGCAGTGCCGGCGTCGTCCGAGGTTCCTCCGATGTAGGTTGAATAGCTCAGCACCGGGTCAATGACCAGAGGTATTCGTGTATCGTAGGCGGCGACACTAAAGCTAACTTGGTTTTCTGCCGTACGGACGTACTGTCCTTCGACCGCTCGTTTCTCGCCTTCTACAAGCTGGTAGACGAACGGCCGTTGAAAAATCAGGCGCCTGCTTCCGGTGTGAAGCACTAGATTTCCGTCGTCATCGATCTCGATACGCTCGGGACCTTCGAAAGCGATCCTGATCTGTGCCGGATCGCCGCCCGGCGAGACCACCAGGTCGTATTCCAGATGCCGTTGGTTGCCGTAATAGACGAGGTCGATGCCGGAATAGATCGCGGGATAGCGGACCCGGGCAAAACTTTCGATGCCGCTGAGATGCCTGGAAGAGTCGGAGCCCTTAAAATAGCTGGTCTTGCCGGGGAGCGGATCGATACCTGCTCCGGCGGCATTCCGGCGTGCTCCAACAAAGCGCATGCGGAAGGTGCCGATCGCGGTTTTGGGCGGGCTACCCGTCAAATTGATGACCGCTTCCGAATGCGTCAATAACACACGGTAGCCGGCTCCGAGTGCGACGAAGTCGACTGTATCGTCGGCTTGGCCATGGTTCTTCTCGAAGGCCATGGGCAATTTTCCGTAGCGTTCCAAGATCGTGTCGGAATCGAGACTCTGGTGCGACGATGCCGCGGATTCGGTGGCCATGCCGCTCGTCGTCTCATTGCCACCCGACCACGGATCAGCCGCGATGCAGGCGGCGCAAAACAGTAAACCCGAGACAAGTCCCAGACCTTCTGAAATTAGGCTTATTCCTTTCCCCCCGAAGTGATGGTCGATGGCTAACCTTCATGGAAGGTGCGCTAGCTGCCGTGCGGTACAAGCGAAGTCCTCACCGCAAGTTGTTCTTATGCCTGAAGAATTGTTTTTTTCACTAGCGGAAGTATAGCTACGATTTCCGGCCTATCTTGTCCGGCGGCAGCGCCCTTCCGTCCGAGCCGAATCAGCCGCCTCTATGAACTCCATGTGAGAGTCCATGCCATTCCGTTGTCAAAGGCATTGCTGTCCTATGTCGGCGTCGATCCCGCACTATTCATGCGTGATCGATCTGGTTCCATAAGCTCCAAGGTCGACAAACCGGAGACCATGCAATAGCATGTCCCTTTGCAGTTACTTCTCGACCGGAAATATCCGTGGCTCTCCGGGAGTCGTTCTAGTCAATGTCAGTCAACTCCTCATCTCACCACAAGCTTCGTGCGCGAGTTATCGCTCCGGCGCGTTTGCACATGGGCTTTCTCGATCTGGGCGGGTCCTTGGGGCGGCGTTTCGGCAGTATCGGCGTCGGCGTCAACGAAATCGCGACAAGACTATCGATGATGCCGTCGGATCGGCTGGCCGCACATGGCCCCGAAGCGGATCGGGCGATAGCCGCCGTCAGCAAGTTTGTCTCCGCGCTGGGGCGAGATTTCGAGGTCGAGATTCATGTCGAGGAGGCCATACCGGGGCACATCGGACTCGGCTCCGGTACTCAGCTCGAACTGGCCGTGGGCATGGCCTTGTCCCGACTTTACGATCTCGATCTGACGGTGCGTGATCTCGCTCCGATCGTCGAGCGGGGTGCGCGCTCCGGGATCGGTATCGCCGTATTCGAACGGGGCGGTTTGGTCGTCGACGGCGGACGCGGCGAAAACACCGTAATCCCGCCGGTGATCGCTCGTCTGGAATTTCCCGCAGACTGGCGCTTCATACTGGTTTTCGACGAGCGGAATTGGGGGTTGCACGGAACGGAAGAAATCGAGGCTTTTCGCTCCTTGCCGGTTTTTCCGGCTGCGGAGGCCGCGCATCTCTGCCATTTGCTGCTGATGAAAGGGCTGCCTGCATTAGCGGAGTGCGACATCCGAGGTTTCGGCGAAGTGATCGCGGAGTTGCAGCGTTCAGTGGGCGATTATTTCGCACCGGCTCAGGGGGGGCGCTTTACCAGCGCCGCGGTCGCCGAGGCACTGGCTTTTCTCGAAGCGCAAGGTGCCGTTGGTATTGGTCAGAGTTCCTGGGGGCCGACCGGTTTTTGCCTGGCCGAGAATGTGTCGCGCGCGGAAAAGTTAGTCAATGTAGCGCGGCGACGATTCGCCGGTGTGGCCGGTCTCCGGTTCCTGCTGGCCAGCCCTCGCAACAAAGGCGCGGATGTCATGTTGGAGCGGGCAGAGGTACCGCGGGAAAAGGCGTTTCGCTCGTAGTCCCGGTGTGTCCGCGCATCGGTCATGTGGCCGCTTGATCGATTATCAGGGAGTCGTTGGATGGGCGACCTGCCCGAACGCCTGCTGCTGATCGGCTGCTCGGCGAGGATGCTGGTGCAATCGGCGGCGCGGACCGGAATTCGGCCGGTCTCGATCGATCTTTTCGCCGATCAAGAGACGCGTGCCTGTTCCGAGCATTGCGAGGCCGTAAAGTCCGCTGAGATCGGCTTCGAGCGCGAAAGCGTCCTGCGAGCCGCCGAGCGGCTTGCTCCGGCGGGATGCGGATACGCTTTGGTCTATGGCAGCGGCCTGGATGCCGATCCCGGTATTCTGGAGGAACTCGCGCGAGGGCGGACGCTGTACGGCAATCCGCCGGAAATTCTCCGTTTACTGAAGACGCCGGATACCTTTTTCGGCCTGCTTCGGCAACTCGATATTCCTTACCCGGAATCCAGTCGGACGCAGCCGCCCGATGCGGAACACTGGCTGCTCAAGTCCAGTCGCAGCGAAGGCGGTAAGGGTGTGCGCTTCTGCGCCCAAACGGAACTGGGGCCAACCGACTATTACCAGCGCCGACTTCCCGGCAAGGCCATGTCAGCCTTGTTTCTGGCGAATGGTGAAAATGTTCGGATCATCGGGTTCAACACGCTGTGGACGGTTGGTCAATACACCGGTCAGCCGTTTTTGTTTGCCGGTGCCGTCAATCGGGCCGATCTCACGCCGGAACAGCGGCAGCAGGTAGAGGCGTACGTTACGCGCCTGACCCGCACGGTTCCGCTCAAAGGGCTGAACAGTCTGGATTTCATGCTCGATGGCGAGGTATGCCGGGTTCTGGAAATCAATCCCAGGCCAAGCGCCACTGTGGCCTTATACGACGAGGATTTTGCACGCGGGTTATTGGCCGAACACATCCAGGCGTGCCGCGGGGAAATTCCTGATGCTGTGGAATCGGGCGGTGTCGTCCGGGCCTTTAAGGTCTTCTTTGCATCGCGGGACCTCGACGTGTCCGAGGCCCTGGACTGGCCGGGCTGGTGCACGGATAGGCCGGTGCCGGGTACGTTTATCGGCGCCGGTCAGCCGGTATGTACCGTCCTCGCCGAGGGAGCCGATCGTCCCAGCGTCGAGCGTGTGATCGAACTGCGGGAAAGCGAGTTGCTTAAACGATTGTACGCAGCTCACTGTTAGGCTAGTACAATCACGTTTTCTTCAATGAATTGGGCCAAGAGGGTAACCATGCAACACACTGTCAGTGTTAACGCGCACGCGCTTCCCATCGTCAAATACATGATCGCCAATGCCGACAAGCTGCGGCTCAAGATCGACAAGCTGGGGAACGGCTGCACCATCATCGACGCTGGCATCGAGGCGGTAGGCGGTCTGGAGGCAGGGCGCTTAATCGCGGAGATCTGCATGGGCGGGCTCGGGACCGTCACTCTTACCCACACTTCAGCCTTCAGCCGTTGGCCTCTCATCGTCAACGTTCATTCCACCAATCCGGTGATTTCCTGTCTGGGCAGCCAGTATGCCGGATGGAGTCTATCCCACGGCGAGGGCAAGAGCGCCTTTTATGCGCTCGGTTCGGGCCCGGCGCGGGCGATGGCGACCAAAGTCAAGGACGGTAACGAGGAGCCCGTCGAAGAGCTTTATAAGGAATTGGGCTATCGCGACCATGGCAACGAGACGGCCATCGTGATGGAGGTGGATAAGGTTCCGCCGGTCGAGGTTATCGAAAAGATCGCCAAGGCCTGCAAAGTGGACGCGAGCGGCGTCAACGTCATACTGACGCCCACCTCCAGCCTCGCCGGCGGCATGCAGGTGGTCGGCCGCGTGCTGGAAGTCGCTTTGCACAAGGCCCATTCGCTGCATTTTCCGCTGGGAAACATTATCGACGGCACCGGAACTGCGCCGGTTCCGCCGCCTCATCCCAATTTTGTCAAGGCCATGGGGCGGACCAACGATGCCATTCTGTTCGGCGGCACCGTGCATCTGTTCGTGAAGGGCAGCGACGAGGCGGCGGAAATGTTGGCCAACGAACTGCCGAGTTCGGTTTCGCGCGATTACGGCAGGCCGTTCGCCGAGGTCTTCAAGGATTACAAGTACGACTTTTTCAAGGTCGATCCGATGCTGTTCAGCCCCGCCAGCGTGATCGTCACGGCCGTCGAATCCGGTCGCAGCTTTCATGCGGGCAAGCTCGACGAAGCGCTCCTGGAACGGTCTTTCGGAGAATAATTTGAGCCGCATCGCGATCATCACCGACGATCCGGGCTGGCACGGCGCGCGGCTTCGCGAGGCTTTGGCGGCGAAAGGCTATGGCTATCGCTATGTGTCCTTGACCGCCTGCCGGCTAAATCTCGAGTCCGGCAGTTTGCCGGTCATCGTGCCGGGCTTCGAGGACGGTCTCCCCGATGGCGTCTTCGTACGCGGCGTGCCAGGCGGATCGCTGGATCAGGTGGTGTTTTACCTCGATGTGCTGCACGCCTTGAAGCTGCTCGGGATTCCGGTCTACAACGATGGCCGGGCGGTCGAGCGTACCGTCGACAAGGCCATGACCAGCTTCCTTTTGCAATGTGCAGGCATCCCAACGCCGCCCACCTGGGTGCTGAGCAACCGCGGCGAGGCGCTCGAGTTGGCCGAGCGGGAGTTGCATGTGGGACATCAGCTCGTGTCCAAACCCTTGTTCGGCTCCCAAGGGCAAGGTTTGCAGCGGTATGAAAAGCCGGAGGACCTCGCAGGACTGAGCGACAGCAATGGTATTTTCTATCTGCAGCGTTTCGTCAGTTGCGGTGAGCAGCCTCATGACTTTCGCGTATTCGTCATCAGAGGCAAGGCAGTGGCCGCCATGCGGCGCTGCGGTGTCACCTGGCTCAACAACGTCGCTCAGGGAGCGCGCTGCGAGCCGGTGCGTCTCGACGACTTGCTGCTGTGCCGGTTGGCGGAGGATGCAGTAAAGGTTTTGGATATGGGCTACGCAGGGGTCGACATCATCCGCGATCATCACGGTCGGTACAGCGTGCTCGAAGTCAACAGCATCCCGGCATGGAAGGGCTTGCAGAGCGTCAGTAAGGTATCGATCGCCGAGTTGTTGGTTGATGACTTTCTGTCGCTTTGCCGTCCTCCGGCGCACGAGGAAGTCCAAGCGCAGTGACGGCGGTGCCGATTCTTATTCAACGGGACGCGTTGTTGTCCGCTTATCTCGGGGCCTGCGAGACGGAGCTCCGCGCTTTCAAACCGGGCAACGTCAGCGTTTATTCGGAGGCCCACGATATGACCGTGGAGGACTTCCGGCAGAGCGCCGCGGCCAGCGGGCCTTTTCTGTGCGATCCCGATCTTTCTGTGGGCGAGAAGATCTTCCACGCGACCCGCGCCACCCGCGAGGTCGTCCACTGCAATACCAATCTCGGCATCGTTCTATTAGCCGCGCCGCTGTTTCAGGCGGTTCAAGAGATTCGCGAAGGCGAAACGCTCAGGGATGCGCTTCAGAGGGTGCTCGGCACCACTACGCAAACCGATGCGGACTGGACCTACATGGCCATACGGCTGGCACAGCCGGGCGGGCTAGGCGACTCGCCGGATCAGGATGTTCGTAACGCACCGGAGGTGACGTTGCTGGAAGCCATGCGTTTAGCGGAACACCGTGACCGTATCGCTTATCAATACACTAATTCTTTTGCAGATGTTTTTGATTTCGCGATTCCAAGTTATCATACGAGTTTGTCCCGATGGGGCAATGAAGAGTGGTCGGCAGTGGCGGTGTTCGTAGGGTTGCTCAAGCTGATTCCCGACAGCCACATCGAGCGTAAGTTCGGCGCTCGTTATACACGGATAGTTGCCAGCCGAATGGTGCAGATCGATAAGGCGTTATCCGTTTCCAACAGACCCGAACAAGTCATGCCACTGCTACGAGAAGTGGATGCGGAGTTCAAGTCCAGCGGGATCAATCCGGGTACGACGGCCGATCTCACAGTGGCGTGTTTGCTGGCCGTGCGCCTGGAAACGCTGCTGAGCCAGTGCAAACGGAAGATAGACTGGTTTCCGGAAGCGTAGAAAGCGTAGAAAAGGACGCTGCGCAACAATAAGGATTTTGTTTTGTGCCGCTTGGGGGAGAGAAAGAGGCAATGTCGTTACTTCGGAAGTTTTTTATTTTTTACCAAAGAGGAGTTAGCAATGGGGAAAATCAATAAGATGTTGGTGGGTGAGGCTTTGTGCGGCGGCGGTAACGAAATCGCGCACATCGACCTGATCATGGGACCGCGCGGCAGCGCTGCCGAGACGGCGTTCGCCAATTGCATCACCAACAATAAAGACGGATTCAGCAGCTTGCTGGCGGTGGTTGCGCCGAACCTGATGGCTAAGCCGAACACGGTCATGTTCAATAAGGTCACCATCAAGAACGGCAAGCAGGCTACCCAGATGTTTGGGCCGGCACAGCGCGGCGTCGCCATGGCTGTGGCCGATTGCGTCGAGGACGGCACCATTCCTGCCGACGAAGCCGACGATATCTTCGTCTGCGTAGGCGTGTTCATCCATTGGTTGGCTGAAGACGACGCGAAAATCCAAGACTACAACTACGAAGCTACCAAGCTGGCTATCAAGCGCGCCGTCGCCGGCGAGCCTAAGGCTGCCGAAGTTGTAGCTCAGAAGGGCCAGATCGAGCATCCCTTCGCTGCGCACAAATAATCGCGCTTATCGAAAAACGTTGCCCCGCCGCTACCGGGGCAACGTTTTTTTTCGTCCGTAAATCACGAATTCTCGGATTCACCTTAGATCACCGCGTCTTCCGAATCCTCGATCACATCCTCAATCAGCCGCGAGTCAACAGTGCCGGAATGCAGAGCGCTGGCGACCAACACGCCGGCCGCTCCCATGGTTTTAAGCCGTCTCAGATCTTGTTCATCCCGCACGCCGCCGGCTACGATGAAGCGCCGGTCGGGATGTTCGCGGCTGAACGACGCCAAACGGCCGAAGTCGGGACCCACCGTACTGCCCACATGGGACAGGCTCATCAAGATCACGGTTTCCGGCCAAAGTTCCGGGCTATCGAGCAGTTGCTTCGGCCCTAACAGGCGGTCGTCGAGAAAGTCCAGCGACAGGATGAGTTCCGGACCTAAGCGGGCCAGAAGCGGCAAGGATTCTCCAGAAAGCGATTCGCTGCCGACGACAGCGCGAGCGTTCGTTTTAGATGAAGATGATGGCATTTCGTCGAAGCTCGGCAGTCCTCGATCTATCCAGAATTCGGTCTCCGGAAAGCAGCGCTCTAGATCGGCCGCCAAATCGGTTTGGGGATCTTTTCCCATCAGTGCATCGAGATCGGCGATATAAACCCTTTTGAACGGATGCACGCGAAGCAAGCCGTGTATGGCGGCCTGTGGCTCGGCGGTCGAACACAACGCGCTTTGCAGCGGACGGTAATGCTCGCGGCGGCCCTCCCTGGCGTGTACGGCGACTCCGTTCATGATGTCGATGACGGGGATGATGTCCATCGGATAAACGAATGAAGATACTGGTTTTCGAATATATTACCGGCGGCGGAATGCTTGGCGAAGCGATTCCGCGCGCATTGATGCGAGAAGGGGAATTGATGCTTGCGGCGCTCCTCGGCGATTTGTCCGAGTTGCCGGAGGTTCGGACGGTAGTGCTCAGGGATGTACGGCTCCCCCTCTCGGAGCAGCAGTTTCCCGAAGCTAAATGGGTCTTTGTCGATCGAAAAGACGATCTTGAGCACCATCTTAAAGATCAAATCGAGCGTTGCGACGCGGTATGGCCGATCGCGCCCGAAACCGGCGGTATTCTGGAGCGGCTTTGTCGCCGAGTCGAAGTGGCTGGCAAGACGCTTTTGACCAGTTCCGGCGATGCCGTCAGCCTTGCCGCGGGCAAGCTGGCGACCGTAAAGCGCCTGGAAAATGCGGGCGTGCCCACCGTTTCGACATTCACCTTAAGCGAATCGAATCCCCTGGTATTCCCTTGTGTCGTGAAACCGGACGACGGTGTCGGCTGCGAAGGCGCCCGCATCATCGAAACCGAAGGCGAGTGGAAGACTTGGTTGGCCGAAATCGATGATCTTACCCGATATGTCGTTCAGCCTTTGATCGATGGCGAACCGCTGAGTCTATCCGTCCTCTTTGCGCATGGAAAAGGGCGGCTTCTGAGCTGTAACCGGCAGCGAATCGTTAGGGCGCACGGAGGTTTTGCCTTGTGCGGATGCGAGGTCGGCGCCATCCGGACAGGGCTTGGCGTGTACCGAGCCTTGGCCGATCGGATCGCAGAGGCCATGCCCGAACTATGGGGCTATGCGGGGATCGATTTGATGCACTGCGAACAGGGACCTCGGGTGCTCGAGATCAACCCGCGCCTGACGACCTCCTACGCCGGATTAAGGCAGTGCCTGGGCATCAATCCAGCCGCACTCGTCCTGAACTTGTTGCGAAGCGGGACCCTGCCCGAATTCGGTCCGACATCGGGAAAATCTGTCGAGATCCGTGTGGAGCCTTGAAATGAGCATTGAAGTGATCGGTTGGGATATCGGCGGAGCCCATCTCAAGGCGGCGGCATTGAACAGCGCCGGCGAAATCGTCGCGGTCGTTCAAGAGCCCTGTCCCTTGTGGCAGGGCTTGAATCGATTGCACGACGCGATGAGCCGAATCCTGGACACTCTTTCGCCGGGATGCGACTGCCGCCATGCGGTGACCATGACCGGCGAATTGGTGGATTTTTTCGAAAACCGGGAGCAAGGCGTTCTTGCCTTGGTCCAAGCGATGGTTCAGCACTGTCCGCAGAATGCGGTGCACGTTTTCGCCGGACATGACGGGTTTCTCGATTCCGAGGCCATCACCCCGGAAAATGCTCCTAAAATCGCTTCGGCCAATTGGCTGGCGAGCGCGCTTTGGGTGGCGGAAAATCTGCGCGATGCAGTGTTCATGGATATCGGGAGCACGACGACCGATATTGCACTGATTTGTGACCATCAAGTTAAAACTCGGGGCTATACCGACTACGAGCGAATGCGCTACGATGAACTGATTTATACCGGGATTGTGCGCACCCCGGTCATGGCGCTCGCTGATCAGGCACCCTTCGAAGGCGAGTGGATTGGTGTCATGGCCGAGCACTTTGCAATCACTGCCGACGTTTATCGGTTATGCGGAGAATTGCCCGAGCACGCCGACCAGATGCCGGCGGCCGATGGTGGCGAAAAGACTATTCAGGGAAGCGCCCGGCGTCTGGCTCGTTTGTTCGGGCGGGATGTGGAGTCAGCCTCGTTGAAGCAATGGCGGCAAGCAGCTTGGTTCTTTCGGGAGCGGCAACTCGCAAAGCTTCATGCGGCTCTGGAGCGCCAGCTTTCGCGTGGCTTAATCGGAGACGACACACCTTTGATCGGTGCTGGTGTGGGACGATTCCTGGTGCGAGAATTGGCGGTGCGATCGGGTTTTCCTTATAAAGACTTCAGCGAATTGTTTTCCATGTTGACGTCTCAAAACGATTTTCACGCTTCGGATTGCGCCCCAGCCGCAGCCGTAGCTTGTCTGGCGATGCGGGAGGTGGGGCCGACATGACGCCTAGAATCGAAGAGCTGCCTTATTTCGAGGACAGCGCCGCTTTGTTTCTGCCTTGGGCGGAACGGCGTTGGGCGGTTTTCCTAGACAGCGGGTTTCCGCACAGCCGGCAAGGGCGTTACGACATCATCGCGGCAGATCCCGTCGCGACACTCGTCACACGGGGGCCGCTTACCGAAATTCGATCGAATGGCTCTATTACGCTGTCGCCGGAAGACCCGTTTGCCTTAGTCAAGCAATACCTCGGCGAAAAAGCTCCACAGCTTCCGGGCCTGCCGTTTTGCGGCGGCGCGATCGGATACTTCGGCTACGATCTGGCGAGGCGGCTGGAGAGATTGCCCGAGAGAGCACTGGATGCGGAGAACATCCCGGAAATGGTGGTAGGCATTTACGATTGGGCAGTCGTGGTGGATCATTGGGCGCGCCGCACCTGGCTGGTCGCGCAAGGGCGCGATCCCGGCCTCGCGGTGCGCTGGCCCCACCTGGTTCAGGCATTCAGCCAAATCCAAACCATCGGGTGGCAGCAGGCCGACTTCTATCTGCTCAGCGAGGTCGTCTCGAATATGAGCCGTGCTTTTTATGCGCGGGCTTTCGGGCGCATTCAGCATTACATTCGCGAGGGCGACTGTTATCAAGTCAACTTGGCGCAACGCTTTTCGGCCTACTGCACCGGTAATCCCTGGGCGGCCTATCAACTCTTGCGACCTTACAATCCCGCGCCGTTCAGCGCGTATCTCAATTTCCCGCAAGTTCAGGTGCTGAGCTCCTCGCCGGAGCGTTTTTTGAAAGTGACGGACGGCATGGTGGAAACCAAGCCCATCAAAGGTACCCGCCCCCGGTCGCAGGACCCAGTGATGGATGCGGCCAAGGCGCAGGAGCTTTGCGACAGCGTCAAGGACCGTGCCGAAAACCTGATGATCGTGGATCTGCTGCGAAACGACATCGGCAAGAACTGTACGCCTGGTTCGGTTCACGTACCCAAGCTGTTCGAGATCGAAAGCTACGCGACCGTGCATCATCTGGTCAGTACCGTCCGCGGGCGGCTGTCCGAAGGGCATAGCGCCGTGGATCTTTTGCGCGGTTGTTTCCCGGGCGGTTCCATTACCGGAGCACCGAAAATTCGTTCCATGGAAATCATCGAGGAGCTCGAACCCCATCGCCGGGGCGTCTACTGCGGCTCGATCGGCTATGTCGGTTTCGACGGCAACATGGACAGCAATATCGCCATCCGTACCTTGGTGCACTCGGATAGTACGATCCGCTTCTGGGCCGGCGGCGGTATCGTGGCCGATTCGGTCCTGGATCAGGAGTACCAGGAATGCTACGACAAGGCATCGGCCCTCTTGAATCTTCTCGAGCAATTCCAAATCCAGAGAGCCGGTGCCGATCACATGGGTCGTTAAGCTGGGCGGCAGCCTGGCCGGCTCGGACGCTCTTCCGTATTGGCTGGATGCTTTGGCCGATGCGAACGTCGTCATCGTGCCGGGCGGCGGGCCTTTTGCCGATCAGGTTCGGTCGGCGCAGCAACGCTGGTCGTTCGGTGACGAGGCGGCTCACGCCATGGCGCTCCTGGCCATGGGGCAATACGGTCTGATGTTGAACGGGATGTGCCCGAAGCTCGGAATCGCAAGCGATGTGAGGGCACTTTCGGCTTCCGTAGAATCCGGCCGCTCGGTGGTCTGGCTGCCCGATTTATCCCTGATGAACGATTCGAGCATTCCAACCTCCTGGGATGTCACTTCGGATAGTCTTGCGGCCTGGTTGGCGAGCCGTTTAAATGCCGCGAATCTGCTCCTGATCAAGTCGGCGGCGATCTCTTCGGACGATGCTTCATACTGCGGACTTGTCGCGCAAGGCGTAGTCGATGCCGCTTTCGAGCGCTTTTCCGCCGACGCGGCGTTCGCAGCCTGGCTCTGTCACCGGCAAGATCACCCGCGGGTGCGGGCAGGTCTGCGAGAGCCCTCGCATGTCTTTACGCGCGTTAATCGCTCCGCAGGATAAAAAAGTTCCGCTTTTGATCGAAGTAAAAATGAACGCCCCTGGAAAGCGTGCACGTCGGTACATCCGGAATATACCGAGCTACCACAGATCAGTGTGTCCGGTTGGAGACTCGATTGTTTTACGCTCATTAGCAGGTCGGCGACTCTTGGACGGTTTTTGGTGAAGAAAGAGATTGAATCGCATGTCGATTAGAGTGCGTTATTTCGGAAGCCTACGGGAAATGATGGGACGAGTAGATGACAGTCTTGCCGCGGAAGATATCGATACGGTCAATGACGTATGGAAAGCGGTGAGCGAAGGTCAGTATCTGCCGGACCGCATCCTTTGTGCAGTGAATATGGACTATGCCGATCCGGACGCGCCGGTCAAGGACGGCGACGAAGTGGCGTTCTTCCCGCCGGTCACCGGGGGGTGAGGTGTTAATCGAGCTTCGCCCGACCGAATTCGATCCCTACGCGGAACTACAGCGCTATCAAGCGGAAACACTGGGTCACGCTGGAAAATACGGCGCCACCTGCTCGTTCGTCGGCACCATGCGCGACTTCAACGAGAACGAGACGGTCCGGTACATGTTTCTCGACCATTATCCCGGCATGACCGAGCGGCAGCTCGAAAAGATCGTCGAAGAGGCCCGGACCCGCTGGCGTTTTTTGGATGCGCTCGTCATTCACCGGGTAGGCGAGATTTGTCCCGATCAGCCCATCGTGCTGGTCGCCGTATGGTCCTCCCATCGCGGCGCGGCCTTCGACGCCTGCCACTACATCATGGAAGAGCTGAAAAGCCGCGCGCCGTTTTGGAAAAAGGAAACCCTGGAGGAAGGCGAGCGCTGGGTGGAAAAGAATTCCAGCGGGTATTGACGAGTTCCGCCGGATGCGCGGATCGTAGGTCGGCAATCCTTTGCCGACGAAGATGTTCCTACCGGCCGGAATTCGACAGCGGAGCAGCCAAGACCATCGCCCAGTAAGGCGAGCCTCCGCCGCCGCTGCTTGCACAGGCGACACCGACTTCGTCGAAATCAGCCTCCATGATGATGGAACAGTGCTCGGGGCTGTCGAGCCAACTCCGCATGACTTCTCCCACCGTGCGCTGCCCCTGGGCGATGTTTTCGCCATAAACCTCCCAGTCATAGCCGGCTCGGGTAATTCGGTTCCCCGCCTTTCGTCCGTCCCGACCTCGGTGCAAGAGTCGATCGTTGCGGCTCATCTCCCTGGCGTGTTTTTCCGCCGCTTCGAACAGCTTTTGATTCCAGCGCAGCGGCTTGACGGGTCGAAATCGCTTCCGGCCGCAGTACCTCGGCTCCGCACGAACGGCTTTTAGTTCCTCGAGGACTTCGCGCCTGATGGTGTCGGCGGACGGGCATCGGGCGGCGGGTGTTTCCTGGGCGAACGCGGGGAGCGCCAAACCGGCGCTCAAAACGAGGCTGAGGACGAATCTTGTCATATCGGCTATTTGGGCTTTGTCATCTCCCAATACTGTTGTTCGACGTTCAAAAACTCGGTTCCGAGTTCGCCCACGGCTCGATAGAAACGAGCGAATCGGGCTTCTTTCAGATCGCTGAAGAAGCGCATGATCCAAGGCGCCAAGTGTTTAGCGAAAAACTCCGCCTCGCCCCCCTCAGCCTCGATAATCAGAAGGCTCATCACTTCTAATAGTGCCGTGACATGATCCTCGGGCTCTTTCGCCGATGCCTGCCGTTCTAAACCTAAGCTCCGAAGCTCGTCGCGCAAGGCCGCCAGCGGCTTCTCCATGAGAAAGCCTGTGAGATACCAGGAGGCATAGGGCAGCAGCTCGCCGCGGGTCGGACCAATGAACAGCATTTGATATTCCTCGGCGAGATCGATTTCGCTGGCATCGCGAGCGGAACCCGCGAGCCTCTTCCGGGCCTTAGCCAGCGGCGGATCGCCGGGATTTTCCCCGCAGGGAAGAGCAGCGATCCGGTCCAGCAGTTCCCTATTCGGTGCGGCGGCCAAGAGTCGGGCCAGCAGAGCGTAGGTTTCCGCCCGCCATCGATCTTCTTCGGGAAGAGGCGAGAGCGTGGTGTCGTTCATGGTTTTTGAGAATGGTGTCCGAAATGGGCCTTGACCCGGCAGTTTTCGCACATCAAGAGCCGACGGAGATTCGGTCCCTGAAACATCGGGTGGTGCTGCAAGCGCTGGGTGATGGTCTTGATCATGGCGGCGGTCGCGAAGGGCTTTCCGCACTCGACGCAGCGGAACACCGCTTCCTCATGCAGCAGGCGCGACCGCCGGGCCTCCTGCGGATCGAAGAGATAACGCGGCGCCAGCGAAACGGCGTGCTCCGGGCAGGCTTTTTCGCACAATCCGCATTGCACGCAGTTGGCTTCGATGAACTTGAGCTGCGGGACATCCTGCCCATCGGCTAACGCGCGTTCTGGGCAAATCGAGACGCAGGCGAGGCATAGCGTGCATTTTTCTTTGTCCACCCGAATCTCACCGAACGGCGCGCCGGGGGACAAGGCGACCAATTTCGGTTGCGACGGCGCTTGCCGGTAAAGATGCTCGACCGCCAACCGGATGACGGTGCGCTTATCGTCGTCCGCCGCGAAACGGGCGTGAGTTCGGCATGGCGAAGCGGAGAACGGTTTAGAGGCGCTCGGCCAATCCTCGGCGCAAACCAGACGTATCGAATCGGACGGATAACCCATGGCGGACAGGATTTCGCCGGCGTAACCGATTTGTTCGGTGAGAACTTGCCGGGTCGGCTCGGTCAGCTTTCCGGCCACCAATAAGGTCACGCGTTCGAGTCCGTAAGCCAAGGCCGCGAGCCAAAAGTCCATGCCGCTCGCTCCCAGAGCTTCCAGCTCATAGGACAGGATGTTTTCCGGCAGTCCGGATTCGTGCTCATTGATCCAGGCTGCTCCCGCGCTGCTGTCGTGCAACAAAAGCTCGGGTCGCTCGCCGCCCGCCTCGAAAAAAGCGTCCAGCATCAGCCGCAAGCGCCTCAAGCTGTCCTTCCGGCGCGGATACGCGTAATTCATCGCCCCCGAGGGACAAACCGTGACGCACTCGCCGCAGCCTTGGCAGCGATAGGGATCGACCGAGACGCGATCGCCCAGGGATTCGATAGCCCCGGTTCCGCAGGCGTCGAGACAGGATCTGCAGCCTTCGATGCGGCTCGCGCCGTGGGCGCAGAGTTCAGGCCTGTATTCGAAAAATTTCGGCTTGTCGAATTCGCCGACCAGTTCGGCCAGCGCATTCAGGGCCTGTTCCCGCTTTTCCGAGTCTCTGCCCGGCGCGAAATAGCCGATCGGCGGAACGGGCAGACCGATAGCCGGCGGGTCTTGCAGATCCAGGATCAGGTCGAAAGCGGTTTCCGGCGGCAGCAGTGCAGTTCCGGCGTCGACCCGCATCCCGCCGCATTCCGCGTCCACCCGAAAAGCCCCTAAATGGCCTTCGATGCTTATGTCCGAGCATTGCCCGAGATAGGGAATCTCCCGGCTTTTCAATGATTCAGCCAACGCACCACGGGGTGCATTGTCTGTACACAGGACAATGCCGCACAGAGCAGCGGGGAGGCGCTCCGTGACCGCGACAACGGCATCGCTGTCCCCGATGATCAGCAGGCGTCCGTTCGACCGGTAAGAAACCCATGTGGTCGGTTCAGTCTCGTAAACGGATGCCGCTTGTTTCGCGGCTTGCCGCGGATTCGGCCGGCAACTATCGGGTGATTGGAGCATTCGGGAAGAAAAATCAGCTTGAAGATTCGGCCTCGCCAGCGTTGTTCGGAGCATTGTCCGCCATTACCGGCGCGTTGGACGACTCCGGCAAGCCGGCAGCATCGGAGGGAGCCGCCTGAGCGCGTTCCAAGGCCCAACACATGTCGGAGGTCACGAGTTCGCCGCGGGGCTCGAAAACGGTATAGTCGCCGTCGTAGTCGTCCAGCCCGTCGCGCACGGCAAATTCCGGCCGCCGAAACAGCTCGCGGAGGGCCTGTGGGTCGAGTGGTTCGTTCTCCGCCCTCTCAGCCAGCCCATCGTGAACGACTTTCGGTAGCTCGGCCGGTTCGTTATGCTCTTTTGCGTTCAGCTTGTTTCTTGCCCAACGCTTGAAGAAAGAATCGTATTTCTGCATTTCGGCAAACTTGCGGGTTAATCCGGTCTTCGCGACCGGGATCGGATGGAGACGTGTTTCTGTCCGATGCAACAAGCACAAGACGTCGGATCCGTGAACATTACCACCGTGGTTGCGGGCCTGGAAAGATTGTTTTCAAGCTCAAACCTGTAGTGGAAACGACGACCCGCGAAATGGATTAGCCTTGACTCCGGATTCTCATTGGATGTTCGACCGTGGCCTGTGGACGGCGGAACCCCGTAATGGAAAATTCATCGTTCTCGTCGCGAAAAATCATTTAAACAAATACTCTCCATACAATTGCCTCCTTTGTGACTACAGGTAGTGAGTAACTAAAGAATGATCTGGTCCAGATTGTACCGGTAGATAAACAGGGCTAAGCACGCTTCGTGCATCCGGGTCGACTTGGAGAACGCCAGGGTTTTTCAGGTATAACGCGCCAGCCGCTGGCGCACGGTGTTGTTCCAGCGCTCAACGTGCACAGTTTGACCATCCCGCTTTGGACAAGGCCGGTGTTGGTGCGCGGGAATCACGGCGGCATAAGGTTCCCAGCCATCGGTGTAAGCCAAGGCCCGGCGATAGCTGACCGGCAGCCGTTCCCAGAGTTGGCGGGCCGTCGTTTCCGTGCGATCGCCGAGGGCATAGGCGACCACTTGGCGGGAGTGTCGGGTGAAGGCAATCCACAGCCAGA
>Ga0196980_1000138_pt1 | contig 21907 bp, 19 predicted proteins | sample S3_1013CmetaG_FD_155486 | JGI IMG/M metagenome (GOLD analysis project Ga0196980, IMG submission 155486) | Soil microbial communities from Anza Borrego desert, Southern California, United States - S3_10-13C | ecosystem: Environmental > Terrestrial > Soil > Desert | place: USA: California... | reverse complement strand
GCCGTTGCTCCCGCCGGCCGCGATAGTCAGCTTGCCGTCGACGAAGCTGGCGGTCGCCCCGCCGCCCAGCTGGGCGTTGAGCACCGTGAGGAAGGTCGCGGGAGTCGCGGCCGCGCCGTTCACCGTCATCGTGGCGCCGCTGAAGACAATGTCGGCGCGGTTCTGGATGACGCCCGCCGCATTGGTAACGGCGATCGTGGTCTGGCCCGCAAAGCCCGCAATGGCGCTTTCGAACGTCTGGCCGACGTTGCGGCCGGTCAGGCTGGTCGGGGCCGGGACCGGGCTGTTGGCGTTGTGAGCGCGGTTCAGTTCGTCAGCGACGTGGGCGACCAGCTCGGCCAGCCGTTCCGCGGTCGCTGGGGCCTCAACGTCGCGCAACTCGACCAGACCCTTGATCTCGCCCGACACCACGCTGTCCAGTAACGAACGCTTTTGCCCGCCCGGTTCGGTAACCCAGATTTCGTTGAAGGCGGTTTCGCTCGTGACGGTGCCCGCACGCGTATAGCTGAGCGTCGCCGCGCCCTCTCCCGCCAGCAGGGTTCCGGCGCCTGTGCGGATCGAGACCCCGCCGACCGGGCGTACCGAGACCCGGATGTCCATCAGTTCGGCCAGCTGCCCGATCAGGGCCGCCTGCGCCGTTTCCGCGCCGGAGGCGTCGCCATTCACGACCGTGGCGCGGGCGATCTCGAGGTTCAGGCCCTCGATCTGCTGCAGAAGACTGTTCGCCTTCTCGATCGCGCTCTGGATCCGGCCATCGGCGTCCTCGCGCACGGCCTGTATCTGCTCGCCAATCCGGCCGGCTTCGTCGAACAGGGCCTGGGTGCGGAACAGGGCATCCTGCCGGCGCGGCGAGGAGGTCGGATCCTCGGCGCTGGCGGCGAAGGCGGAGAACACGCCGTCGACCTGCGAGAAGAAGCCGCTGTCGCCGCCCGGGTCGCCGAACAGGGACTGGATGCGGTCATAGAGTTCGTAGCGCACGCCCTGCCGTGCGGCCTCGGCGCCGGCGTTCAGACTGGCGGCCTGCAGGAAGCGGTCGGTCGCGAGGCGGATGCGAGCGACCTCGACCCCGGCGCCCATTCCCTGGCTCGTCAGAGTGACCTGATCCGCGATCTTGCGAACGTAGCCGGGGGTGTTGACGTTGGAGACGTTGTCCGAGACGACGCGGAGCTGGGTCTGCGCCGCGGACAGGCCGCTGGTCGCCGTGTTCATGATGGCGTTCAGCGACATGCGGAGGCCTCCGATGCGGCGGCGCCCGGCAAGGCCTGCCAGCCGATGCGCGCTTTTTGCCCGGCGGCGGGATGCAGCCGTCCGGTCAAGTCACTGTAATTTCGCGAGATCGCGTTTCGCGCTTGGGTCATGACCGACGAGGGGCGCAAACCGCGGGCCAGATGACGCGGCTCTCGGCCCGGCGGGCGGCGCCGGGCAAGAAACGTCTCCACACGGCAATAATCGACCGTGCGCCGCCCGATCCGTTGGTCATGTCTCGGCGAGTTTTCCATTTCTTTTCAGGAGATTGTGAGCCGAGCGTGAAGTGGCCCACGACTTGCGCCGCATCATCCGAATGTTCGGCGCAGCAGGCGCCCCAGCCACATCGCTCCGGCGACGCCCCTCGGGACCATGTCCGCTCAAGCCGTCCTCGCCATGATCGCGTCCCGCCTGCCGGCGACCCCGCGGGGGCCGTCCGGAGGTGACGAGGCGTCCGGCTTCCGGGGGCTGCTAGCCGCGCTCCGTTCGGACGCCGGCGAGAGCGCCCGGCCGACGACCGACCCGGAGCGGCCGACGGAGTCGTCCGATCCCGAAAAGATCGCCGACGCCGAACCGCTTGTCCTTCCGGGGGCCGTGGACGCAAAGGCTCCGGAACCCCAGGTGCTGCCGGGCGGCGTCGTGAGCAAGGATGCCGAGCCGCAGGTTCTGCCGGGCACGGTCGTGAAGGCGCCGGAGCCGCAGGTTCTGCCGGGGTCCGTTGGCAGCAAGGTTCTTGAGCCGCAGGTCCTGCCGGGAACGGCGCCGTCCAAGGATCCAGAGCCGCTCGTCCTGCCGGGAACGCCCGTCGTCAAGGCCCAGGAACCGCAGGTGCTGCCAGGCACGACCCAAGGCAAGAATTCCGAGCCGCAAATCCTGCCCGCGGCAGTGGGCGACATCACCCTGCCCCTCACCACCGAGGGCGACTCCATAGATCTCGCCCCGCCCGGGCCGACCGGCGATCCGATCAGGCCGCCGGGAGCTGTGGCGGCTTCGCTCCAACCGGCGCCGCCGCCGCTCCGCGCCTTGGCCGAACGCACCTCGAAGCCGCTCGACGGGAGCGCGCCTTCCGCGCCTTCCCCGTCTTCGGCGGACGCGAAGGCCTTCGGTGCGGCAGCGTCATCGCCTGCCACGCCGACGGACCAGCCGGCAAAACCCACGCCGCCGCCCGCTCCGACGGGAACCGCTCCGCAGGCTGACGCCTCCGTCCCGGCCCCGGAAGAGGGCGCGACGGGCGGATCCGCGACGACCCAGACCGAAGCCCCCGCCCCGGCGCGGGAGCACAGTCTCTCGACCCTTTCCCGCGCCACCGTCGACGCCACGGCGCAGATCGCCGCGCAGATCCTGCGCAAGCTTGAGGGTCGTTCAACCCGCTTCGAGATCACGCTGAAGCCGGCTGAACTGGGCCGGGTGGACGTCAAGCTGGACGTCGACACCGAGGGCCGACTGACCGCGAGGTTGGCGTTCGACAACCCGGCGGCGGCCACCGACCTGCGCGGCCGGGCGGACGAATTGCGTCGCCAACTGGAGGCCGCGGGCTTCCATCTCGCCGACGACGCCTTCGAGTTCGCCGAACGCGACAGCGGCTCCAGCGCTTTCGACAGGGGTCAGGACGCCCGGCACGGATCGAACCGCGCCTTTGCCGCCGCCGCCCGTCTGAACACCGAAACCGATGTCGCCCAGCCGCCGCAGTGGCTGGCGCTCTCCCTCTCGCCCGCGGGCGTGGACATGAAAGTCTGACCGATGGTTGACGCCGTCACCACCGCCAACAACGCGACCAACCGGATCAACGCCGGCACGACCATGCTGGCGTCGAATTTCGAGACCTTCCTGGCCCTGCTGACCTCGCAGCTGAAGAACCAGGACCCGCTGTCGCCGGTCGACTCCAACCAATTCACGGCCCAGCTGACGCAGATGGCCGGGGTCGAGCAGCAGTTGCTGACCAACGAACTGCTTAAGAGCCTTGTCGCGGCGCAAGGGGGCGGCGGTCTGGCCAGCGCCGCCAACTACATCGGCAAGGACGCCACCGCCGCCTGGACCGCCACCAAGTTCACCGACGGCGAGGCCGGGTGGAGCTATGAAGTCGCCACGAACGCCGCCTCGGTGAAGCTGGAGGTGCTGGACGGCTCGGGGAATGTCGTCTGGTCGGGCGACGCCCCGAACAAGACCTCCGGCGTCCACGAATTCTCGTGGGACGGCGAGGCCACCAGCGGCAACGACGGCCAGGAGGGCCAAGTCTATACGCTGAAGGTCGTTGCCAAGGACGCCGCCGGCGGCGCCATCGACGCCCAGGTCCTGACCCGCGGCCGCATCACCGGCGTCGAGATGTACGACGGCGAGACCTACCTGACGGTCGGCAACTCGATCGTGCCGATGTCCAGCGTCATCGCGCTCGAGGAAGCACGCACCGCCGGAACTCCCTCTCCCGCCGACGAAGAGGACGAGAGCCTGCTGGCCTCGCTTGCCTCGTCGCTCAACCCCCTGAAACTGTTCTCGTAAGGAGCCCCGCGCCATGAGCATCAACAGCGCACTTCTGGCCGGCGTGTCCGGCCTGACCGCCAACTCCGCCGCCCTCGCGGCCATCTCCCAGAACATCGCGAACGTGAATACGGTCGGTTACAAGCGCTCGGCCGCCGAATTCCAGACCGTGATCAACAGCCAGGTCACCGGCGCGGGCTACTCTGCGGGCGGCGTACTGGCCAGCGCCCGCCACTACACCAGCCAGGCCGGGCAGTTGCAGCGGACAACGTCCAACACCGACCTCGGCATCGCCGGCCAAGGGTTCTTCGTCGTCACCGAGAAAGCTGAGAACCTGCAAGTCACGGACGCTCGCCTGTTTACCCGCGCGGGGGCCTTCCGCGTCGACAACCTGGGCTATCTGAAGAACTCCGCCGGCCTTTACCTGCAGGGCTGGCCGGTCGACGCCGACGGCAACATCAACGCCGATCCGTCCGACCTGAACCGTCTGCGCACCATCAACGTCGGTTCCGTCGGCGGTACGGCCGAGCCCACCACCCGGGTGCAGCTGAATGCCAACATCAAGTCCAGCCAGGCGATCTCCGCCGAGGCGGCGGACGCCGCGGCCGTGCCGGTCGGCGCCAACGCCTATGATCCCGCGACCAACTCGATGTCGATGTGGGATCCCGAAACCGGTGACGGCGTGAAGCCCGACTTCGAACTCACCATCCCTGTGTCGGATTCCAAAGGCGGCCAGCGGACCATCGCGTTGTCGTTCCTGAAGAGCACGGTCCCGAACCAGTGGTATGCGGAAATCCGGGCCATTCCCGAGTCCGACGTCGCAACCGGCGCGGGCCTCTCGAATGGCCAGCTCAAGACCGGTCTGGTGGCCTTCACCCAGGACGGACGGCTCGACGTCGCTGCGATGGAAGCGATGGGCGCCGCCGCCCTCTTCCCCGACCCCGCGGCCGCGACCCTGACCTTCGGCGCCTCCGACAGCGGCGCGCCTGCCGCCGGCGAGTTCAACTGGGCCGCGGGCCTCGGCATCGACGACCAGGTTCTGGCCTTCGATCTGACCGCCTCGGCCGGCGGCCTGACGCAATACGACAGCGCCTCGGTTGTCCAGGCGGTGCTGACCAACGGCACCGCCTTCGGCAACCTGTCGGAGGTCAAGATCGACGACACGGGATTCGTGACCGCCATCTTCGACAATGGCGTGACCCGCCGTATCGCCCAGATCGCGCTGGCCACCTTCCCCAGCCCCGATGCGCTGCTGGAGTCCACCGGCAACGCCTTCCGGGTCAGCCAGGGATCCGGCACCTACAATCTGAAAGCCGCCGGAACCGGGGGCGCCGGCACCATCGGCTCCTCCCAGCTGGAGGCCTCGACCGTCGATCTGTCGGCCGAGTTCACCGGCCTGATCACAACCCAGCGCGCCTACTCCGCCTCTTCCAAGATCATCACCACCGCAGACGAGATGCTGGCCGAACTGATCAGCATCAAACGCTGATCTCTGGGTAAGGGGTCGTAAACCTCAATGAAGTCTTTGTTGAATATTGAGCCTGTGGGGGAAGGCCATTTTAGGTTTTCCTTCACCACGACGCTTAAACGGCCCTTAGCCGCCGACCGCTACGGTTCGAACCATAGTGATGGTGGTCAATGAGGCATAAGCCCATGTTGCAAGAGCGACGCCTTAACAATCAAGGCGAACAGTACGTGGTCGGCCCGACGGGCACGCCCCTGACCCTTCACGATCTTCCGCCGGCCAATACGGACCGCTGGGTGATCCGCCGGAAGGCCGAGGTCGTGGCCGCCGTTCGCGGCGGACTGATCAGCCTGGACGACGCGCTGGCGCGTTACCGCCTGACCGCCGAGGAGTTCCTCGCCTGGCAGAAGGCGATCGACAAGTGGGGCATGCAGGGTCTGCGCACGACCCGCATCCAGCACTACGGTCGCGGCAGCTAAATCCATTCCCCGAAGATGCGACGGCCGCTCCCGGCGACGGGGGCGGCCGTTGTCGTTTCGGCCTGTTTTTCCGTCGGCCTCGAAATCGCGCGGCTTTCGCACTAGATAGCGCGCCATGACGCTCGCAGAAGACATCTGCCCGGTTCCGACCATCGCCCGCGCCGACATGGACGCGGCGGTCGAGGCCGCACGCGCGGCGGTCGGGCTGCCGGTCGGCTCGCGCGTTGTGGCGGCGATGTCAGGCGGCGTGGACTCCACCGTCGTGGCGGCGCTGCTGCACAAGGCCGGCTACGATGTCGTTGGCGTGACACTGCAACTCTACGACCACGGTGCGGCGCTTAAGAAGAAGGGCGCCTGCTGCGCCGGCCAGGACATCCACGACGCTCGGCTCGCCGCCGAGATGCTGGGGATCCCGCACTACGTGCTCGACTATGAGAGCCGCTTCCGGGACGCGGTGATCGACCAGTTCGCCGACTCCTATCTCGCCGGCCAGACGCCGGTGCCGTGCATCCGTTGCAACCAGACGGTCAAATTCCGCGACCTTCTCGACGTCGCCCGCGATTTGGGCGCCGAGGCGATGGCGACCGGCCACTATGTGCGCCGCTCCGTCGTCGGCGGCCGCCCTCAGATGCGCAAGGCGGTGGACCACTCGCGCGACCAGTCGTATTTCCTCTTCGCCACAACGGCTGAGCAACTCGACTACCTGCGCTTCCCGCTGGCCGATCTGGAAAAGCCGCAGGTGCGGGGTGTAGCGGCCGAGCTGGGCCTGCGCATCGCCGCCAAGCCGGACAGCCAGGACATCTGTTTCGTGCCGAACGGCGACTACCGGACGCTGATCGACAAGCTGCGCCCGGAGGGACGCGAGGCCGGAGAGATCGTGCACATGGACGGTCGTGTTCTCGGCACGCACTCGGGCATTACGGACTACACCATCGGCCAGCGCCGCGGCCTGAACGTCGCCGTGGGCGAGCCGCTGTTCGTGACGAAGCTCGATCCGGCCCGGCGCCACGTCATCGTCGGCCCGCGCGAGGCCCTGCTGACGGCCGGCTTGACGCTCGACGAAACCAATTGGCTGGGCGACGCGCCCTCGATCGAGGCGGCCGCGGAGGCGGGCGCCCCCGTGCTGGCCCGCGTCCGCTCGACCCGCCCCCCCTCTCCCGCCCGCCTGTCACTGATCGACGGCGCGGTCTCCGTCGCCTTCGAAACCGGCGAGGAAGGCGTGGCCCCGGGACAGGCCTGCGCCCTGTACGATCCGGCTGACGCCGACCGGCTGCTGGGCGGCGGCTTCATCAAGTCGACGACGGCCGTTGCCTGACAAGCCGGACGATCCGCTGGCGCTCGCGTCACGTGGCGGCCTGCCGGACGAGTTCCTGTATCTGAGCCAATCCTTCCCGCGCGAGCGCTGGACCATGGGCGGGCTGCATCCAACCGCCCGCCGCTGGCTGCACATGCACGGCGGGTTTCGCGCGCATCAGACAGAGATGGGGGCGATGATCGGCGCCTGGCGCACGGATCAGTTCGATGTCCGGACCTTACATCAGGCTCTGATCCCGGCCCTGCAGCAGTTCCTGCAGCACCTCGATGGCCACCACCGGATCGAAAGCGGCCACTATTTCCCGGCCTTGCGGAGGCTGGAGCCGCGGATCGCGGCGGGCATCGACCTGCTGGACCGCGACCACGACGCCATTCACACCCACATCGAGGCGATGGTGGAGACCGGACGGGCCCTGCATCAGGCGGTCGTCGGCGGCGCGGCCGACGCGGGCGACCGCGTGGAACGGCTGGCCGAAGTGCTCGCTCTCGCCGCTCCCCAGCTGAGCCGGCATCTGGACGACGAGGAGGAGATCATCATTCCCCTGATCGCCCTGCGCGGCGACCCGCTGGAGTGAACGCCGTGGCGGCCGAGGTTAAATCCGCGACAGGTCGCATCTGAAACACTCCCCTGCCTCCTCTGACGATGACCACCAGCAATCGACAGGGGCTACCGATGAAACTCACCACCGCCAGCATGGCGTCCGTTCTGGCGCTCGCCGCCGCCGCGCCTCTGGTCGCCGCGCCGGCATGGGCCGAACCGGCTGTCGGGACATCCGTCGAAACCGATGCGCACCGCACCTACAGCGCCGCCGAGTTCTTCCAGACCCGCAGCTACGGCATGTCCAGTCCCGCCGGGCTCGCGTTCTCGACCGACGGCCGTTCGGTTCTGATCTCGAGCGACCAGACGGGGGTTTTCAACGCTTACGCCCTGCCGATCGACGGTGGCGAGCCGGTCGCGCTCAGCGCCTCGACGACGGTGGCCACGCGCGGCGTCAGCTACTTCCCGAACGACGACCGCGTGCTGCTCATGGCCGACAGCGGCGGCGGCGGCAGCGAACTGACCCACGTCTATGTCCGCGAGCTGGACGGCACGGTGCGCGACCTGACGCCGGGCGAGGCGGTGAAGGCCGACCTGCTCGGCTGGAACGCGGCCCGGGACATCTTCTGGGTGACGTCCAACGTCCGCGATCCGGAGGTCTTCGATCTCTACGCCTATAACGCCGACACCTACGAGAGCCGGCTGGTGTTCGAGAACCCGGGCGTGCTGATCGCCGATGTCTCGCCGGACGGACGCTGGCTGGCCATCGACAAGCCGGTCACCAGCGCCGACAGCGACGTCTATCTGGTCGACCTGCAGGGCGACCGCGAGCCGCGCCTGGTCACCGCCCACGAAGGCGATGTGGCCCATGCCACCTACGCCTTCACGCCCGACAGCCGGAAGCTGGTCTACGGCACCAATGAGCATGGCGAGTTCTGGCAGGCCTGGACCCACGACCTGACCACCGGCGCCAAGGCCCCGCTGATCCAGGCCGACTGGGATGTGGAGTTCGTCAGCTATTCGCCCTCGGGCCGTTATCGCGTCTGGGCGCTGAACGCGGACGGCTCGACGGAGCTGACCCTGCTCGACACGGCGACGGGCCAGCCGGTCCGCCTGAACGGCATGCCCGCCGGCAGCATCGGCCAGATCCGCTACAACGCCGATGAGACGCGCATCGCCTTCACCGTCTCGTCAGACACCTCGCCCAACGACGTCTGGACGGCCGACCTCGCCACGGGGCAGGCGCGGCGGCTGCTCACCGCGCTGAACCAGGCCATCAACGAGGCCGATCTGGTCGGGTCGGTGGTAGTCCGGTACGCCGCCTCCGACGGGACGATCATTCCCGGCGTCCTCTACCGGCCCAAGGGCGCCTCGGCGGCCAACCCGGCCCCGGCCATCGTGCTGACCCACGGCGGCCCCGGCGGGCAGAGCACCCGCGGCTACTCAGCCCAGATCCAGCATCTGGTGAACCACGGCTTTGCGGTGCTGGCGGCCAACAACCGGGGCTCGTCGGGCTACGGCAAGACGTTCTTCCACATGGACGACCGCGCCCACGGCGAGGCCGACCTGCAGGACATCGTCGACGCCGGGCATTGGCTGCGCCAGCAGGACTGGGTCGCCGACGACCAGGTGGCGGTGATGGGCGGCTCCTACGGCGGCTTCCTGACCGCCGCGGCCATGGCCTTCCATCCGGAGGCGTTCGACGCCGGGATCAACATCTACGGCGTGACCAACTGGGTGCGGACGCTGGAGTCGATTCCGGCCTGGTGGGGCGCGCAGCGCGACGCGCTGTTCGACGAGATGGGCGTTCCGGCCACGGACGGCGAGCGGCACCGGCGCATCTCGCCGCTGTTCCACGCCTCCGGCATCCGCCGGCCCATGCTGGTGGTTCAGGGGGCCAACGATCCGCGGGTGCTGCCCGTCGAGAGCGAGGAGATCGTCGCGGCCGTTCGGGCCAACGGCGTGCCGGTCGAATACGTGCTGTTCCCCGACGAGGGCCACGGCTTCCAGCGGCGCGAGAACCGGATCACGGCGCAGGAGGCCTATCTGGCCTTCCTGAACCGCTACGTCAGGAAGTAGGGCCGCGGCTCGGCATCAGCTTGCGGCGTTGGCGGACCAGGGCGATGGGGCGGCCTTCGGGGGCGTGGGCGACCCCGTCCTCGACGGCCCAGCCGCCGCCAACGTCGCGGCTGGTGAAGTGGAAATAGGCCCAACCCTCCGGCGACAGGTCCGGGGTGATCTCCGTCAGCAGGTCGGCGCGCAGGTCGACGCTGGCGGAGATGACCGGCGGGGCCGGGAGGGCGGTGAAATAGGTCGGGTAGAGGCCGTCGAGGAGGAAGAGCAGCCGCGCCTCGTCCAGAGGGGCCGCGTCGGTGGTCCGCATCCAGCAGCCGAGTTCAGGCGTGCGGCCGGCGTTGTCGCCGAACAGGCGAGGCCCTGCGACAAAGCGGTAGTCGATGTGGCGGGTGAACCAGGGGCCGAAGGCAGGATCGAGGGGCGTCGGCTCGAGCGTGTCGACGGGCGTGGGCGAGGCGGTCAGGGGCGTCAGCACGGGACCGGCGACATCGCGACCATAGGTGCCCATCGCCTGGATGGCGGGGCGGTCGGGCTGGCCGCCGACCACCGAGGCGTAGGCGACGTTGCGGCCGCCGCGGTTCAGGACGGGCGTGAATCGGGCCTCCTCGAAACGGGCGGCGGCAAGGTATTGGATGGTGAGGGTCTGCAGCGGCGTCTCGACGCCCAGGCCCTGACGCATGGCGCCCGCCGCCAGCGCCGCCATCAGGCCGCCGAAGGGCGCACCCCGCTCCTGCGGTGCGGACTGGGGCGCATTGGAGAAGCCGCCGTCCAGCCGGGTGGTGAAGCCGCCCGCCCCGTCGTCGGTCAGGGTCAGGGCCTCGGCAAGCGTCTGCTGGGTCATGCGTCCGGAGTATCGCGAGCAAGGAGAGGGCGGAAGGCCGAAACCCTCCGCCCCAGTCGAGGGATCGGGAAACGCCGCGAGCGGGATCGCCGCGTGTCCGTAGCCAAACAAGACTGACCTAGTCCGTTCAGATTGGCAACCCTCTTGCCAAAAGGCTGACGTGGGGTCACGTTTGCGCCCATGGGACGCACCGCAGACTATTCTCGCCAGAGCTGCTCGATCGCCGCCACGCTGGAGGTGATCGGCGATCCGTGGACGCTGCTGGTCATCCGCGACGCCTTCAACGGGGTCAGCCGGTTCGAGCAGTGGCAGGAGCGGCTGGGCGTGGCGCGCAACGTGCTGGCGGCGCGTTTGAAGAGTCTGGTGCAGCACGGGGTGCTTGAGCCGCGGCTCTATTCGGAGCGGCCGCCGCGCAACGAGTATGTGCTGACCGCCAAGGGCAAGGACCTGTACGGGGTTCTGGTCACCCTGCACGGCTGGGGCGCCAAGCACGTCTATTGCGGGGCGGACGCCGGCGTCTCCATGACCCACAAGACCTGCGGCCACGAGCTGACGCCGCGCATCGCCTGCGGCTGCTGCGGCGAACTGGTCAAGCCGCGCGACATCGAGCTGGCCCTGGCCGAGAACCGGCCCACCGTGGGCGAGATGATGCCCCGCGCCGGCGAAGAGGCCGCCTGAGCCATGGAGCCGGTCACCATCGTCGGCAATCCGGTGTCGCCCTATGTCCGCAAGGTGCTGGCGGCCTGCGCCCTGAAGGGCGTCGAGGTGCAGCTGGATCCGATCGTCGGGCTGATGGGCAACGACGATTTCGACCGGATCAGTCCGCTGCGGCGGATTCCGGTGTGGGTCGAGGGCGAGGTGACGCTGTGCGACTCCAGCGTCATCGTCCAGTACATCGAAGAGACGCGACCGGGGCCGTCGCTGTGGCCGGCCGAGCCGGTCGAGCGGGCCAAGGCGCGCTGGCTGGAGGAGTTCGCCGACACCCGGCTGTTCGACGTGCTGGGCTGGCGGCTGTTCTTCGAGATCGCGCTGAAGCCCCGGTTCTTCGGCAGCGAGGTCGATCAGGCCAAGGTCGAGCACGCGCGGGACGTCGAGCTGCCCGGCATCCTCGACTATCTCGAGGGCGTGACGCCGGAGAGCGGCTTCCTGTTCGGTGCGCCGTCGATGGCCGATCTCAGCGTGGCGCCGGCCTTCGTCAACGCCGGCGCGGTGCAGGTCAATGTCGACGCGGCGCGCTGGCCGAAGCTGGCGGCGTGGCTGGAGCGGGTCGAGACGGAGACGCCGCTGGGCCCGCTGAACAAGCTGGCGCGGGCCCTGATGCGCACGCCGGTGCAGGCCCATCGCGACCGGGTCACCGAGTTCGGCTTCATCCCGGCCTCGCGCAGCTGGGGTGGCGGCGAGGTCCGCCGCGGCCCCATGACCCCCCGGTAGGCCAAGGCTTGCGCCCCGCTGGCAAAGAGCCGATCTAGCCGTCCGATTTTCCAGAGCTTCTCTCCCAAGGTTTCGCCCATGTCCGATCCGATCGTCATCTGCTCTTTCGCCCGCACGCCGATGGGCGGCTTCCAGGGCGCCCTGGCCGGGGTGAAGGCGACGGAGCTGGGCGCCACGGCGGTGAAGGCGGCGGTCGAGCGGGCCGGCGTCGCGCCGGAGAAGATCGAGCAGATCTACATGGGCTGCGTGCTGCCGGCCGGGCTGGGCCAGGCCCCGGCGCGGCAGGCGGCGATGGGCGCCGGCCTCGGCCGCCACGTCGAGGCGACGACGGTCAACAAGATGTGCGGCTCGGGCCTGCAGGCGGTCATGATGGCCTCGGACGCCCTGACGGCCGGATCCGCCGACGTGATCGTGGCGGGCGGCATGGAGAGCATGACCGGCGCCCCGTATCTGATGAACAAGCACCGCGGCGGGGCCCGGATCGGCCATGACGTCATCGTCGATTCGATGATGATGGACGGGCTGGAGGACGCCTATTCGCCCGGCAAGCCGATGGGCTCGTTCGCCGAGGATACGGCGGGAACCTACCAGTTCAGCCGCGAGGCCCAGGACGCCTACGCCATCGAGAGTCTGACCCGGGCCCGCGACGCCATCGCCACGGGCGCCTTCAAGGCCGAGATCACGCCGGTCGAGGTGACCACCCGCAAGGGGGTCGAGACGGTCAGCGAGGACGAACAGCCCGGCAAGGCCATGCCGGAGAAGATCCCGAACCTGAAGCCCGCCTTCGCGAAGGACGGCACCATCACCGCGGCCTCCTCGGCCTCGATCTCGGACGGCGCGGCGGCGGTGGTCATGACCCGCGAGAGCGTGGCGAAGGCGCTGGGCCTGCCGATCGTGGCGCGCATCGTCAGCCATTCGGCCCACGCCCATGAGCCGGGCCTGTTCACCACCGCCCCGGTGCCGGCGATGCAGAAGGCGCTGAAGAAGGCCGGCTGGTCCGTCGAGGACGTCGACCTGTGGGAAGTCAACGAGGCCTTCGCCGTGGTGCCGATGATCGCCATGCAGGAGCTGGGGATTTCTCATTCGAAGCTGAACGTGAACGGCGGGGCGACGGCTCTGGGCCACCCGATCGGGGCGTCGGGCGCGCGGGTGCTGGCGACCCTGCTGGCGGCCCTGCAGGCGCGCGGCGGCAGGAGGGGCGTGGCCAGCCTGTGCATCGGCGGCGGCGAGGCCGTGGCCATGGCGGTCGAGCTGGCCTGAGGCGGGTTCTACCCGGGCGAAATCCTGAAAAAACGCTGTGGCAGAGTCGGCAGAGTCGGCGCCGGAGGCGCGAAAATTCGCTATGGCAGAGTCGGCAGAGTCTACATCGGGGCAGCGCTCGAACGGGTGCTGGCGCGCCTTGGCGGCGCGGGCTGTGGGTTCGATTGTCAAAGACCGCCGGATGAACCGCAACATCGTACGCCCGCGGCTTCCTCCGGCGGGAAAGTCGCTTCGGGAAAAGGCGATGTGGTTGAGACCGCGGGAGGTTTTCCGCGCTATCGGACCATAATTTCCCGGATTGCCAGCAGAGCGTCCTCCTCTCCATCGGCGAAGGCCGATGGGGAGGTGGACGGGCCGCCAGCCTTGCCTCCGTCCGCCACGCCGCCCTACCCTCCCGCAGAGGAGACCTCCCATGAACCTGAACCGACGCACCGCCCTGGGGCTCGCGGCCGCCGCTATGACACCGGTGTCGCAAACCGTGGCGCCGGCCGATCCCGCTGAGACGATCCGGCTGTGGCCGGGGGCGGCGCCGGGCGGGGCGCGGGTCACCGTGACGCCGCGCGTGGTGGAGCGGTCGACCGATCCGGCCTTCCACGACCGCTTCGCGCAATACACCACCGAGCCGATCCTGACGGTGCTGCGGCCGGCGCGGGCGAACGGGGCGTCGCTGCTGCTGATCCCGGGCGGCGGCTACAAATGGGCCGTGGTGGACAAGGAGGGTCTGGACTGCGCGCGGGTGTTCGCCGCGGCGGGGGTGACCTGTTTCGTGCTGCGATACCGGCTGCCGGGCGACGGCTGGGCGGCCGGCGCGGACGCGCCGCTGCAGGATGCGCAGCGGGCGCTGCGGCTGGTGCGGGCGCGGGCGGCGGCGGACGGGCTGGACCCGGCCCGGGTGGCCGTGCTGGGCGCTTCGGCGGGCGGGCATCTGGCGGGGATGCTGACGGCGCGGACGGACGCCACCTATGCGGCGGCGGACGAGGCGGACGTCGTCTCGTTCCGGCCCGACCTGTCGATCCTGCTGTATCCGGTGGCGACCATGGCCGATCCGTTCGTCCATGCCGGGTCGCGCCGGGAGCTGCTGGGCGAGGCGCCGACGGCGGAGGCGACGGCACGCTATTCGCTGGAGCGGATGGACTGGCGGGGCGCGCCCGCGACGTTCCTGCTGCACGCCATGGACGATGCGGCGGTGCCGGTGGAGAACAGCCTGCAGCTGCTGTCGGCGCTGCGGGCGGCGGGCGCACCCGTGGAGGCGCATCTGTTCGAGGAAGGCGGGCACGGGTTCGGTGTGAGGTTGATCGAAGGCCGGCCGGCGGCGGTCTGGCCGCAGCTGGCGCTGGCCTGGGCCGAGCGGCACGGGTGGACCGGGGCGAAGCGGCAGGGCTCCCGAAACGCCTGACGACGAGTGGACTTCCGGGATTTCCGCTATGGGTGGAAAGCGGACCTAGATTGCCGCGTATCCGCACCGCGCCAGCAGGACAGGAAGATCATCGTCAAGGCCGATGCTCTTATCGTTCCTGCTCTCAAGGAACCGCAGCAACAACGCGCGGAGCTTGTCCGGTTCTGCACCTCGTAGGGCCGGACTGATCGTGACCCGCTCACCGGTCGCACGGATGTCGAACGGCTGGCCGTCTGGTCCAAAGGCTGCGCGATAAACGCCATCTCGCACGTCGATGGCCTCAAGGTAAGCTTCGGCCCCCTTCACCGACGAGAAGAACAGCGCGGGCTCGTCGGCTTCGACAATGAGTGCGATTTCGACCATGGCGCGATCAATGCGGCTCCAGCTCCAGGTCTGCAATGGGTCGGGAGCCAAGAGTCCCCTAAGGGTGGATAGCCGACTTCCGCGCCACGAGCCTAGGCCGCGTTCGCGGATCGGGTAAGGCGGCTAGCTACAGCGGCGTGACCTGCTGGCGGGCCAGATAGGCCCGAGCCTCTCTAGCTGCGTCCATAAGGAGGGCGGCGCTGGCGTCGGCTGCGTCGGGCGTAAAGGAGCCGTTCATTGCGCCGGGGCCAATGATGACGACGCTGCCTTCAAATGCGACAACGACACACGGTATTGGATGATCTTCCATCGATACCGTTAGCACGCTTGGCACCAGACGGCCCTATGGGATTGTCGGGGCATACACGCCAAGGCTTAGGTCCGCTTTGGGTCGGGAGCGGAACGCCACCTAAGGGTGGGAAGCGGACCTAACTCAAAGCAACTCTACGGCTGCGCCTTGACGACGGATTTCCGAGGACGTCTGAAACCAATCGACGTTTGTTGAGACCGCAGCCACGTCGCCGCATGCGGTCCATTCGATGTGGTAGCGGTTCTCCGGCGACTTTTCTCTCCCGTAGTAGAACCACTCCCAGCGAACACCTGACGCTTCGAGGATTTCAAATTTGGCGGGCGAGATGTCCCATCGCGAGGGATGCCAGACGGTAAGGGTTTCGCCCTCATCGAACGTGAACTGCACGCCGTCCACTAAAGGCGAGCAGCCGACAAGCCGGTGGATGTTGTCGTATGGCCGCCCGAAAAACTCCCCCCAGACCCGCAGGGAACCATGCTTCACCAAGGGCAACGCCTGAGCGATGGCGTCGCAGATGGCGTTCGGAATCGTCGCGGTCATAAACGCTTCTCGCAAGCTTCGACAGCAACGCATAGGGGAAGTCCGCTTTGGGTCGGGAGCCGACAGTCACCTAACGAGTGGATAGCGGACGTTCGTCGAGCTAGCCTGACCAGATGAACGATGCCGACATTCGCTTGCGCCTTATGGTTTCCACCCAGCGGGCATTGCTCTTCGCCGTCCCGCCATCGCTGCGGGCTGTCACCTGCGGCTGGCAAGGAACGGAGGTGAAACTCCGATTTATATTTGATGGCCCCATTAGCGAAGATGACCAAGAAGGGGCGCAGATCGTCGGCACCGAGGTCATTGCAGACTTTCCCTCGCCTTGGACGATTGCGGAGGAGATAGAGCGGCTCGACCACCCGACTGATCTGCGTGCAGGAGCCCTTCCGTTGTGGGTCTTCGCCCGCATGGAAAAAACGACGGGTGGGGTGAGCCTCTACTGAGGCCAGCCTCTACTGAACGTCCGCAATGGGTCGTGAGCAGACCGTCGGCTAAGGGTGGAAAGCGGACATCACCTTGACAATTTGCCCGGTCCCGGAATTTCAAGCGACCACTCTGTGCCGATTGATTATTCCCGCGAGAAAAATTCGAACCCGTATCTAGCTTGAGCGGAGTCGCATCAAGAAAATCCAAACCGCGATCGCGCCCAAGGCGAAGCCGCAAACCGCGCTGACGCTGAGATACATGAGGACGGCATTAGGGGTCTCAAGGTTTGGCGGCAGCCAGAGGGCTTGCCCGAAGAGCCCGATCAAAGTGCCAAACCCACCAACGCCCACAAACAGCAGCGCAGCGATGGCGGCAGATTTCAGAGGTAGGAATATCTTGGCCACGCCGAACGAAACTATCGTCGCCACGCCAGCAATCATGAGGAGGAAGATGCCAGCGAACAGTGGTCCCATCTGACGCTTTCTTTCTCAGTTTTTCGTTGTCGAACAAAGGCGTTGCGGGGCCGCGAACTTAAAAGAATGCGATCAATGTATTGCGGAGCAGTGGGTCACGGTCAATGTCGCCTATGGGTCGATAGCGGACGTTCACCACCGCAACGCTCGGAACGTCTGCTTGCCGGCGGCAAGTGAAGCGCAGTGTCGGTTATGGGTGCTTTGTTCGGGAGGGAATTTGAATAGAGAGCTCCCGGCACGAGTTGCGGCTTGACGCGTTGCATGCCGGGAGAGGGGCCTCTTTGATACCTGACCTTCGAGCGCTGACACCGATCCTGGACGCGGCGCTCGACGCCGTGGTCGTGATCGACGAGTCCGACCGGGTGCGAGCCTGGAACGCGGCCGCCGAAGCGAGCTTCGGCTGGACGCGAGAGGAAGCGATCGGTGTCCCTATGGTCGACCTGATCGTGCCCGAGCGACTTCATCGCGCTCACCTGGACGGCCTGTCACGCTTCCTCAGGACCGGCGAGGCCCATGTGCTCGGGCGACGGATCGAGATCGAGGCGCGGCATCGGGATGGTCGGGAGTTTCCAGTCGAACTGGCCATCACCCTGGCGGTGATGGGCGGCGAGCGCCTGTTCGTGGGCTATCTGCGCGATATCTCGGAGCGACGTCATGCGGTGGAAGCATTACGCGCTAGCGAAGCCCGGCTGGTCGAGGAGCGGGCGCGCCTGACGACATTGATCGAGAACCTGCCGGTCGGCGTCTGCTTCGTCGCGCCGGATGGCGAGTCTCTCCTCTCCAACCGGGCCTATCGCCGGTACGCGCCGGACGGCGCCATTCCGTCCAGGACGCCTGATGCGGAGGCGCACTGGATCGCCTTCGATGAGACCGGCGCCCGCCTGCCTCGCGACCGGTTCGTCGCCGTGCGGGCGCTTCAGGGGGAAACGATCGAGGGCGTGGAGTTCCTGTATCGGCCGGACATGGGGCCGGAGATCTGGACACGCATCAGCGGCGTGCCGCTGATGGACGCTGGCGGCGATGTCGCGGCGGCCATCGTTGTCGTGACTGACATCGACGACCTGAAGCGGACGCAGCGGGCGCTGCAGGACCTCAATGAGACCCTCGAGCAGCGCGTCGCTGTCGAGGTGGCGGAGCGGGCGAGGACGGAGGAGGCCCTGCGCCACGCTCAGAAGATGGAGGCCATGGGCCAGCTCACCGGCGGGGTGGCCCACGATTTCAACAACCTCCTGACGCCGATCATCGGCGGTCTGGACATTCTCCAGAGATCCGGTCCGGCTGACGAGCGCGCGAAACGACTGATCTCGGGTGCGCTGGCTTCCGCCGATCGCGCGCGCACCCTGGTTCAGAGGCTCCTTGCCTTCGCCCGTCGGCAGCCGCTGCAGCCGCTGCCGACTGACGTCGGGAAGATCATCGACAGCATGGCCGAGCTCATCGGCAGCACCGTGGGCCCGCGAATCCGGGTGGCGGTCGACATCCAGAGCGGCCTTCCGCCGGCGTTGGCGGAGGTGAACCAGCTCGAGATGGCGATCCTGAATCTCGCCGTGAACGCCCGCGACGCCATGCCAGAAGGGGGAGCCTTGAACCTCGCCGCCGAGCCGAGGACGCTGGAGAGGTCCGAGGGGGAACTGGTTCCCGGCCGATACATCGTCATCTCTGTCGCGGACACCGGGACGGGCATGGATGAGGTGACGCTCGCCAGAGCCGTTGAGCCGTTCTTTTCCACCAAGGGCGTAGGCCGGGGGACAGGTCTCGGTCTGTCGATGGTCCATGGACTGGCGGCGCAACTCGGCGGCGCCGTGAAGCTGCACAGTGCTCCGGGGCTCGGAACGAACGTCGAGCTCTGGCTCCCGGAGGCGGCGACCGGGGAGCCGGCCGAGACCGCGCCATCTTCAGTCCGGACGACGCCGCAAGCCGGAATTGCACTCCTCGTGGACGACGAGGATCTGGTCAGGGACAGCACCGCGGAGATGCTGGCGGAGCTCGGATTTCGTGTCGTCGAGGTGGAATCCGCGGAGACCGCCCTGGCGAAGCTCCGGGCCGGCTTGACGGCCGATCTGGTGATCACTGACCACCTGATGCCCGGGATCACGGGCAGCGAACTCGCCCATCAACTGAACCTCGACCGGCCCGATCTGCCAGTTCTCGTGATATCGGGTTACGCCGATCTGGAGGGGCTTTCACCCGAACTTCCGCGGCTGGCCAAGCCGTTCCTGCAGCGCGAGCTGGCGGAGGCGATCGCGGCCTTGCAGCGTAGTCCGCTCCAGACTACGTCCGATTCCGACGCGGGGTAGGAATATACTCCTCGCTGATCACCTGCGAGGAGAACGTCGTGACCATCACACCGGAACACATCAGCGCTTTCGCGATCCTGATCACCGCGCTCTCCGGTTTGATTTGGAGCTTGCGCCGGAAGCGATAGGACCTGGTCGGCGCCGTCGAGGGGTTCTCGCCCTATTTCCGGTCCGAGATCTTCCGTCGCCTTGGACCGCTGGTGCGGGGACGGCTCTATGTCGTTGGCTTGGACCCATATGTGGTCCGGGAGGCGGTCTCGGAAGCGGACCGCATGACCCGGGCGATCGGCCGGGCTCAGGGACTGCGTCCTGCTGCTCGCGGAAGCGGACGTTCCGCAGGACCAGGACGGAAAGTCCGCTCAAGGGCGGAGTGGAGGACCGCTCCTGGCGCTGAGCCGCCGTGGCCGACTCGGTGACGGTCGCCGCCGCCAAAATCACTCGATAGGCAACGTGTCAGGACGAACCCTGCTTTGGGGTACTTCGGCGAGACCGGTCTGGAGGGCACGGATAATCTCCCCGAGTTGACCCGCCGCAAGGAGCCCGGGCCCCAAGGGGCCTGATCGGCACTCTCCGATCGCCGGAAGGGTTTGCAGAGCGGCCCGGACCTCTGCGGTCATGTGCGTGAGCTGCCAGTGAATTTCCTCTGCAGCCACTGCTCGCCGGTCAGGAGCCGCCAGACTGGCGGCCTTGACAGCATACGCCGCGGCTCCGAGTGCGTGCGCGCCCATATGGCAGACGGCTGCAGCTTGTCCTGCGGCTCTGGCGGCAGCGGCAGCGGCCGGAGACCTCGCCTCACGGGCAGCTCCCCCATCGACGAAACGACGGCGAATTTCGACCGCGGTGTTCAGCTCTCCGCGAGCGAACGCCCGAGTTCGGGCGATCGCAGCGCGGGGGCGGTCATCAGTCGGGCGCTCGGTTTCAAAAAGTTCGAGCACTCGTTCAGCGCAGTCGGCGGCCCATCCTGCGACCAAGCGCCGGCCGGATTCGCTTAGCGATTGCGGTGACCTCACCTGGCCTCCTCGAGCGATCAAACTGCTTCCGTCACTTCGGCGGCAAACCAACACGTTCTTGGCCGCAAATCAAAGGATGGCGCTTCGGCCAGAACGCAGGTTCAAGCCGTCCGCAAAGGGTCAAGAGCGGACCCCCGCACCTCGACGCTGGAAGGAGGTCCGTTTTCCGCCGGCGAACGTCCGCTCTTGGCGCCTGGCGGACCTACTCTGTTCCATCCTTCGCGTCGCCCAAGGGCCACTGGACCTCTCACCCCGAGACTGGTCCCGCCGTCCCTTCTGCCGCGACAGAGAGCCTGAACGCGTTCCGGTGCCAGAGGCGGCCATGCGCCGCCCCGCTTTGGGTCGCCGAACTGCGCGGAATTTCCGCGATGTTGCGCGGCTTCGAAAAAATCTGTCCACCCGCGGTCGAATACGCTTTCCAAACCGCAAAAAACGCGTAGCCTCTACTTTAACGAAATCAGCGCTACTTTAACGGACGGAACGGCTTGAATGCCAACGGTGTCGAACCTGATCGGCGTAGGCACGGGTCCGCAAAACTTCGTCTGCAAGTTCGACAACGCCAGCGCCGGGTATGGGGGCAAGGTCCAGATACTTTTCGACAAGCGCTTCACGATGGCGAGCGACACCGCGGACAGCGCCTGGACCGCCGTCAAGAGCATCGCGGATCCCGAGGGACAGTGCATCGTCTATGTGGCCCTCGTGGTCGTCGGTTCGAAGTCCGGCTTCTATGCGGGCAAGACCACGAAGGACCTGAAGACACGATACTCCAGTGCAGGCCCCACCGCCGGCGGAGGCCTTCAGCAAGTGTTCCAACTCTATACAGATAGCGTCAAGAGCAGCCCCACCCTTGACGTCACGATCTACGGAACTTCCCACCCGTGTTTTATCGAAGGGTGGTGTTTTCAGGTCGGTGCCCAAAAGGGATACGGCCTCTACAACAAAATCGACCCCAACTAATCTAGTGCGCCGATCTCGGAAGGCCTATCGCCTTACGCCGGCTGGTTCCCATAGCGAGAGGTGACGACATGGTTGAGAAGCGGCAACCCCGTAGCGACGCTGGCGCAGCGCCGATCGAGTCCGAAGACGAGGTGGAGCGCCGCCGGCGCGAAGAGCTGCTGGAAGGCCTGCCCGACGGTCTCAAGCCGCTGCCGACGGTTCACGACGAACTGGCGACCGAGCTTCTGGAACTGGCCGAACGCCAGGTCGCCGAGATGCGTAAAAGGTTTGGTCCGTCGTCGTCCAAGCCGCGCCTGAAGCGCATCGAGGACCTGTTCGTCTCGAAGGTCGGTCGCGCGCCGCGTGTGAGCGAGGAGATGCAACGGCTGATGCGGGGACCAGCGGCCATTCAAAGGGTCGCGGTTCTGGACGGGTCTTTCGACCGCGCCCTTGCGGCCGCCTTCAACGCCTACGACAAGAGCAGCGTCCAGAGCGGCTCGCATGTGCAGACGGCGTATGACGACTGGAGCATGGCGGTCCGCATCTACAAGTCCGAACTGCGCGCGGCCGGCTCTTTGCTGGCGGCGGAAATCGACGCGGCCAATCATCCGGCGACGCCGCCGCAAGACTACGACGACTACGAGGATCCGGTGCGCGCCGAGCCCCACGTTCGGCACTATGTCCGGTCGGCGAAGATCGGACAGTCGCTGCTCGCCTATGAGAAGACGATGCAGCAGGCTGGCACCGCCCTGGCCGGCGCCTACGGCCAGTTGAACACCGAGCTCTACAATGCCGCGGATGGGCTCGCGGTCGCGGAGGCGACGCTGATCGCCGCCACCCAGACGGCCTATTCGATCTTTTGGACGGGGGCGCAGAGCGCGGTGGGACAGGCGCGAAGCTGAAGCGTCGAGCCGAACCCATCCGCCGGAGTGAACCCGAATGCCGACATCCACCATTCCCTACGATCCTTCGCTCGTGCTGGGCATGATCGTCGATCCATCCCGCATCGCGGTGCTGGAGAAGATCGCGACGCTG
>Ga0196980_1000137_pt1 | contig 22036 bp, 28 predicted proteins | sample S3_1013CmetaG_FD_155486 | JGI IMG/M metagenome (GOLD analysis project Ga0196980, IMG submission 155486) | Soil microbial communities from Anza Borrego desert, Southern California, United States - S3_10-13C | ecosystem: Environmental > Terrestrial > Soil > Desert | place: USA: California... | reverse complement strand
ACGGCGGTGCTGACGGGGAAGCTGCTCGGCGAGGTCGGCACGCTGACGAACACGACCGGCGTGAGCTGGGCCCACACCACCACGGGTTCCGAGGGCGAGGACATCCCCGTCGGCTACGCGGTGGTGCGGACTGGCAACAGCACCGAGCCCGGCACGGACGGGATCCCCGAGATCGGGCTCCCGACGACCAGCACCGAGTCGGCCCAGGTCATCACGTTCGCCGTCACGTACCACGCGTCGGGCCTCTACGTGGTGAGCGTCCAGTGGAACGGCAAGACCTACGAGACGGCCACGACCGCGGGAAACACGGACAACGCGACCACGGCGAGCGACCTCGCGACCGCCATCAACGCGGTCATGCCGTCCGAGTCGGTCATCGCATCCAACTCGAGCGGCAACCTGGTGCTCACCGCCGAGGTCGAGGGCCAGAGCTTCGACGCGGTCGCCCAGGTCTCCGGCCACACCAGCGCCGAGATGGTCAAGACCTACACGACCGGCAACCCAGGCAGCGCCACGAGCGACCTCCTCGAGGACTTCCTCGGCTTCGTCTGCCGCGACGGCAGCGTGAACGACGGCGACAGCGACGCGGTCATCAAGCCCTACCGGTCCTGCAAGGTCATGACCCGCGGCCAGATGGTCGTCGAGAACAGCCAGACCGTCTCCTGGGGCGACCAGGTCTTCGTGAGCGTGAACAGCACCACGAAGGGGAAGCTCTACAACGCCAACTCCACCGACTACGTCCCCCTGCCGAAGAGCCGCGCTCGTTGGGTGCGCGACCTCGGGTCGGGCCTGGCCGTCGTCGAGCTCCTGTAAGGACGGACCCGCCATGCTCTGCCACGTTTCGAACGACGGCGCGCTCGACTTCCAGGGTGGCGACACCGACCTCATCCGCGTCGCCCGTGCCCGGGTCATCGCGGCGGAGACCCGGGCCGCCACCGACCTCGGCTACACGATGCCCCACCCGAGCAGCGCCATCGGGCTCGGCCTCCGGGCCGACGCGGTGGACGGGAGCGGCCAGCGCGGCGCCCACCGGGCCCTCGTGGCCTTCTGGGGCAAGACCCAGGAGCACCTGCTCCGGATGGGGGGCGCGGCCACGGCACGGTTCCTGGAGGCGGCCCAGGCCCGCGGGGACCTGCGCGCGGACGCGCTCGACGACCTGAAGGCCAGCGCGAACCTGCGCGGGGACGCGGTGGACTTCGCGAACGGGGCGAACGGCGCCATCGGCAACCTGACGGCCTGGATGGCCAAGGTGGTCGAGGAGCCCATGCCGGTGCTGAACTACGGCAAGGTGGCCAAGGTGGAGAACACGCTCCACCCCGGCGCGAGCCGGTACCAGGTCGTCTACCTGGCGAGCAGCGGCGAGGCCAAGGTCTTCGCGGGCGGCGACGGCGACTTTCCGGTGTCCGAGGGCATCGCCACCTACGACCTCGAGCAGCACTGGTTCATGTCGAAGGCCACCGTCACGGTCATCGACGAGGCCCAGTACGACTTCCTCGGCTTCCAGCTCCGCGCCCGGATGGGGAAGGCCTGCGAGAAGGGCCACCTCATCCTGCAGAACCGGCTCTTCTGGTCTGGCAACGGGAAGCTGAAGCTCTGGGGCCTGAAGAACTACCCGAAGCTCACCCGCTACGACACCGGCCTCAGCCTGGCCTCGTGCACCGCGGGCCAGCTCCTCAGCGCCCTCATCGACGTGCTGCGCAGCCCGGTCGAGGACAGCGCCCAGGTCTTCACGCCGAACGTGCTCGCCCTCGGCACCACGATCATGACGAAGGCGAAGAGCCTCCAGATCGGCACGGGCGGGACGAGCGCGGTCTCCGTCTACGCGTACCTCCGGGAGAACTTCCCGGAGGTGAGCATCGAGGAGATGAACGAGCTCGACGACTTCGAGGCCTCGGGCGTGAATGCGGCCTTCGCGTACCCGCGGAACTCGGACGCGGCCCCCACCTTCGAAGCTGCGCCGCCCTACGCCGTGCCGCTCGTCCAGGACGGGATCGGCGTCCGCATGTATTACCTCTCGCGCTGCGGCGGCGCCTTCATGCCCCACGTCGTGGGCGCCCGCATCTGCCTGATCGCCGACTAGCCCGGGCCTTGGGGCGCGGGGTGCCGCGGCGCCCCCGCCCGTTGGCCCTGCCTGCCCCACCCCTCCTCGTCTTCTTCAGCGCCACGAGGTCCCCATGAGCCAGCCCACCGCCCCCGACGCCACGCCCCCGAAGCCCGCCTCCGAGTCGAGCAAGGCCGCCCCCTTCCGCCTGCTCAAGAACAGCGCGGCCAGCGGCCGCGGCGACCGCTACGGCGGCGGCCCGGTGATCGTCGCGGTCGTGCCCGGCGAGAACGGGCCCAACGGCGTGAAGCCGACCGTGAAGCTGGTGATCGGCGAGCCGCACCCGGACGACCCGAACCGCCCCGCCCGCGAGGGCGGCCCGAGCCCCGTCGTGGACCTGGCCGCCTGGGTTGGCGCGAACCGGAAGGCGCTCCAGGCGGCGGGCCTCGAGGACGCCGCCGCGGTCGCGCGGCTCCTGAACGAGCGGCCGGCCTTCCGGGCCCTGGTCCAGAACGGCCACCTCTCGGTCGCGTAGGCGGCCCTCCCCACCCTTCCTCCGCTCGCGTCGAGGTGACCATGATCCTCCTGAAGAACACCACGAAGAAGCCCTTCGCCTGGTCGGCCGGCGACCGGCGCGTCGCGCTGTCGCCCCACGGCTCCGTTGAAATCTCGGCCGACGAGCTCGCCGCCATCGAGAAGCGCCACGAGAGCTTCGGCCAGGCGCGCAACAACGGCTTCGTCGTGGTCTACGGCGAGATGCCGATGGCGGCCCCTGCCGCGGCCGAGGTCGCCTCCGAGCCCGTTCCCGCCGAGGGCGAGGCGGACCGCGAGCCGGAGCCCCAGGACGAGGCGGTGCCTCTGCCCGCGGCGCCGAGCGCGTCGGAGATGCCCGCCCGGCGGCGCAGCTAGGCGGGCGTCGTGGCGACCTGGGACGGCTCAGCTCCGGACCTGGCCCAGGAGATTTTCGAAGCGGAGTACCCGCTCCTGAAGGACCGCCACGCGTCCACCTACGCCTCCTGGCTCGACCGCGTCGCCTACCTCGACGTCACCACGGCTTGCGCCCTGGCAACCCGCGATCGGGCCGCCGCCATCGCGCACCTGACGGCTCACAAGCTCGAGATGAAGGGCGCGGCGGGCGTGGACAGCAAGGGCGGCGGGCCCCTCGCCGGCAAAACCACCGAGCGCGGCTCGCGGTCCTACGCAGTCGCGCCCATCGGCACGTACTTCGGGGTCCACGCCTACCTCCTCCAGCGCACGGAAGGCGGCCGGAACCTCCTCGAGCTGATGAACAGCCGGGTCGCCGCCTGCGGGATCGACGTCGCCTAGTGCTCTCCCCTCCCCTTCCGCTCTGAGGTCCCCGATGCGCTTCCTCCGCCCCGCCTTCCTGCTGCTCGCTGCCTTCCTGGCCCTCGTCGCGCCCTGGTCCACGCCCCAGGCACCGTCGGCCGAGGCCGCGGCGCTCTCGCGCTGCCAGGTGTCGATCTCCGTATCAGTCACGGGCTCGGCCGTCGTCTCGCTGGTGACCCCCAGCAAGTTCGACGTGAGCATCTCCAAGCAGATGGCGCTCAGCACCGGCACCGGCACCGGCGGCACCACCTGCGACCAGGTCTTCAGCACCACGTACACGCTGACCTCTGGGCTGTCGGCCACGGCCGTGGACCTGCGCAGCGTCGCCCAGGGCGGGAACACCCAGACCATCGCAAACCCGAAGTACATCGTCTGGGAGTGGCTCTCGGGCGACGGAACGTGCTTCCTCGATCGTGGCGCCACCAACGGCTATACGGGCTTCCCGGCTGACGGAGCGTCGGTCTCGAAGAACCGACCCATCGTGGTCTTTCCCGCGACCGTGGCCACGGGCGCCTCCGACAAGACCCTCGACTACTCCGAGACCGCGAGCCCAGGCACCAGCACGGAGTGCAGGCTCACGGTCATCGGGACGTCGGCCTAGGCGGAGGACCCGATGGCGCTCCCGGCTGCCAACCCCGACGAGCACCTCGAGGCCGCACGGCTCGCCCGCGGCCTCAAGGCCGTGGGGCCGTTGCTTTCGGGCCTGCTCGGCCTCCCCTGGGACGAGTTCCAGGTGGCGACCGAGGACCAGGACTGGACCTACGAGGGGGGGCGGCTGACGGTGACCTGGGACGGCGCCGACATCGTCAGCGAGGCGATGGCCCCCGGCTACGAAGAGGACGTGTTCCCGGGCTCGGCCCGTGTGGTGGTGAACCGCGTGGGCGAGCACGACGACCTGCTCGAGCGCTCGGCCGTCCTGATCCTCGCCCTGCGCCGCCTCCGCCGCCAGGGCAGCCACCTCGCAGGCGACGACACCTTCCTTGCCATTGGGCCCGACGACCGGCTCGGACTCGGGCCGGTGCGCTGGGTCTACCCGGACGGCGACGGCGGCTTCACGCTGACGATCCCCTTCGCGCTCACCCTGACCCTGCAGGTCCTCGAAGACCCGCAGGTGGCCCTCGGGCTTGCGTGATGCGCGTCCAGGTCGTCCTCGTGACGCCCCAGTTCGGCGAGGGCCGGGCTCAGCGCCTCCGTCGCCTGGGAGAGGGCTGGGGTCGCCGCGTGGTCACGGAGACCCAGCGGCACTGGGGCCCTTTCCTGAACGACGGGGGAAAGAGCCGCAAGGCGTTCTTCGCGGAGGTCGGACCCGAGGGCGAGATCATTCTCGGCAATGACGCACGAAACGCGCAGGGTGACCTGTACGCCCAGTACGTCCACCTCGTCGGGGCGAACAAGGCCGACACCCTCCTCCCCAAGGTCGCTGCCTTCGTCGGGGCGCACGTGGGGGCGCTCTACCTCGAGGCCTGCACGCGCGAGATCGCCCGCGTGACGGGCTCCCGCACCCGCACCTTCTCCCTCTGAGGTCCCCATGGCTGGCTCGATTCCCAACAAGACGTCTTCGATGGTCGGCCAGCGGCACGTCTGGCTCGAGATCGTGGACGGCTCCAGCACGCCGAAGCGGGAGCAGATCCCGGTTCTCGGCCTGACGCTGCCTTGCTTCGCGCTCCCCGAGATGCTGATCCAGCACCTCGAAGGTGTCGTAAGGTTCGTGTTCCCGGGCAACGACAAGGTGGCGAAGTTCGGGGGCACCGTGCCCTGGGGCTTCTTCGCTGATCCCACCAAGCTCAGCCTCGAGCAGATCGTCCACCGCTACGGGGCCGCGGCGAGCTGGACGCCCGTGAACGACCTGGTGTCCGGGGTTGGCGTCGATTCGAGCTTCCCGGTCTACATCTTCAACTTCTACGCCGATGGCCGCGGCCTAGGCGCCGGGGAAGGCCGCTACACGATGCGGTCCTGCTACGGCGTCCTCGAGCTGCCCGAGAACTTCGACCGCGCCGACCCGGTCGGCGTGCCGTTCACGGGGATGGTCTTCGGCACCGTCACCCCGAGCCTCGCGGCCACGCCGCAGGGCATCGGTGACACCTACGGCCTCGGATAGCCCATGGAGGCGCTCGCTGGGTTGCGAGACCTGGAGCTCCAGGAGCTCGTCGAGACGTGGCGCGACCTGCGGCGAGACGGCCGATGGAACCCGCGCACCGCCTGGCGCGTGGGCATCGCCGCGCTGGCGCTCAGCGGCGAGCAGCGGGCGCTCTGGGCGCGCCTCTACCACGAGACGGGCTGCGACCTCCTCGAGCTCGGCGTCGTGGCGCACGGGCCCTTCCTGAAGGCCGGCGGGGAGGCGCTCGCGCCCCTGGTGACGCAGGTCTTCCACGTCCTCGACGGCCACGTCGCCGCGATCGAGGCGTTGGCAGTGAAGGCCAGCACCGCCCGGCGCGCCGCCGCGCAGCGGATCGACGAACACGCCGAGGCCGAGGCCCTGGCGGGCGCGCCGCTCCTGCCGCTCGACTTCACGCTCGACGGCCGCGACTGCCTCCGTGGGGGTCGCGAAGCAGCGCTCGCGCCGCACGACGGCGACGTTCAGGCGCGGCGCACCCTGTTCGCGGCGGCCACGGTCGCCTGGCGACAGGCAGGTGCCCGCGGGCTCGGCCAATGGATGGACGCGAACCCTGCGGCGGGCGCGGCGTGGCCGGGGCGAGAGGCCGCCGAGGAGCGCCAGGAGGCACACGAGCGCGACGAGGACACGGGCGTCGAGCCGCCGAGGGAGGGCTGATGGCCGTGCCCACGGAGCACTCACCCGTCAGGGAATTCGTCGTCCGGCAGGACGCGTCGTCTTTCCTCGCCACGCTGGACCGGACGAGTCGCGCTGAACTCGGGCTGGCGCGCCTGTTTCGACATCCCGACCCGCGGGTCCGTCGGGAACTGGCGCGGCGACTCCGCCGCATGACTCGCGCGCTGTTCGCTGGGGGGCGCTGACCCATGCCGCAGCTCGACCCGCAGAAGCAAGCGCTCATCATCCAGCCCAAGTTCGAGGACGTCTATGCCGCGTACGACGGGCTGAAGAAGCGCCACGCGGACATGGAGGAGGTGGCGCGGAGGATGGGAGTCTCCGTCCGCGACGTCGGCAAGGCGTACAGCCAGGCCGAGCGTGACGCACGGAAGGCAGCGACCGGCGGACAGAGCCAATGGACCCAGGCCCTCGAGGCCAACACGGCCGCGCAGAAGTCGAACACCAACGCCACGACCGACCTGCGCAAGGGCCTGACGAGCAGCGCCGAGAGCCTGGAGAAGGTCGCCAGCGCCGCGAACCTCGTGAACCCGGCCCTCGGCGACACCATCCGCCTGCTACAGGTGGGCGCGAAGGGTGCGTCCGTCGTCTCCGGAGCCCTGGGTCCCGTCGCCATCGCGCTCGGCGTCGCGACGGCCGCCTACGGCTACTACCGAGACGCCACGGAGGAGGCCGAGAAAGCAGAGAAGGAGGCGCGAGAGGAGAACGATCGCCACCGTGAGGCCCTCGACCGGCTCTCGGACTCCCTCAAGGCGGCTCGCCAGAAGCAGCTCGAGCTCAACGGGACCTGGGACGCCACGAAGGTCAAGACCGTCCAGGCCGCGGACGCCATCCGGGACGACTACGAGCCCGAGATCGAAGCCCTGCGGGTCAAGGCGCTGGCCGCCGAGAACGCCCTTCGCGAGTTCCACGGCACCATCGTGGACATGGACATGGCCAGCGGCTTCCAGAAGAAGCGGTTGAAGGAGCTGGGCGACGAGGTCAAGACCACGGAGAAGGCGTACCGCGACCTCCTCGCGCAGCGCGAGGACGAGCTCGTCCTCACCGAGAGCAACATCGTCGTCGAGGCCCAGCAGACCGAACAGAAGAAGTCCGAGGCCGAGGCCACGCGCGATCAGGCCAGGGCATCGAAGGAGCGGGCCAAGGCAGAGGAGGAGGCCCAGCGCGAAGTCAGCCGTGCCCGCATCAGCGCGATGGTGGACGAGGAAGAGCGTCGCCAACAGGTGCGACGCGAGCAGTCCCAGGAGCTGGCGAACGTCCAGGCGGGCTGGGAGGCGGCCGGCGACGCGCGCGAGCGGGCGATCCTCGGGGACATCGAGGGGACCAAGCAGGTCCTGGCCCTCTACGCGAAGCAGCGCCAGGCGGCCGCCGACCTGGCCGACGCCGTGGGCGGCGCGCTGAGCGACGCCTTCGGGTACGCCTCCGAGCAGCAGGTGGATCTCGTCTCGGACCTCCAGGAGGCCTACGACGAGGCGGTCGAGAACGGGAATACGAAGCAGGCGAAGGCGCTCAAGACGCAGATCGACGCGGCGAAGAAGGGTGCTCTCGCCGCGTTCCAGGCTCAGAAGGCGACGGCGATCGCCCAGGCCATCGTCTCCGGTATCCAGGGTGTCGCCGTGGCCGCGGCCTCCGCGCCGCCACCCGCGAACCTGATCCCCATCGGGATCGCCACGGCCACCGGCGCCGCGCAGGTGGCCGCCGCGCAGGCGGTGCCACCCCCGGAGTTCGACGACACGCCCGAGCCGGTCTACGCGAAGACCGGCCGACCTGCCCGCGGCCGCGCCACCGTGAGCCTCGCGGAAGACGACATCCTGGTGGCCGGCCGGACGATGGGCAGCATCGTGGCCCAGGCCATCGGCGCGCTCAACACCGGCGGCACGATCCGGCCGCCGCGGCCGGCCGCCGAGGTCGCCAACGTCTTCGCGCTCGGCCGGACCCTGACCCACGACGTGCGCCGGCTCACGCGCAACGCGGTCCTCTGATGCCGCTCGTCACGCCCGCCACGTTCACCGGGTTCATCAGCCCCTTCGCGCTCGAGGCGGATCTCGACAACTCGACGCTCGGCCAGGCCGGACCCATCGCCGGAACGCCAGAGGTGACCGCTGACGCGGGTGGTCGCGCCCCCGCGCTCACGATCGAAGCGGACGGCGAGCAGACGAGCACGGACACGCTCCACATCGAGACCCGGAACGCCGGGAACCTTGGAGACGCTGGCTACACCTGGCACCGGACGCGGAGCGGAGCCGAGGACGCGTACGACCGTGGCCTCGACATGCCCGCCTTCTTCGCACGCATGGAGCCCACGTTCTGGAGCTCTCTGAACGCGGCGCGGAACTATCCGCACTCCCTCGTCCTCCCGGACGACACGCTGGTGCTGACCTACGCCCACCGGACGAACGTGGGCGACCCCTGGTCCATCCAGGTCCGGACGATGCCGGCGTCCACGGGCACCTACTCGAGCGCCGTGACGGTCACGACCGTGGACAACAGCCACGCCGTCTGGCCTTGCCTCGTGCGTGTGCCGGACGACATCCCCAACCTGGGGGGCGTCCTGCTGCTGTTCGTGTGGAATCCGGACGACACCAACAACGTCGCCAACGTCGATGCCTACGTGAGCCGAGACGGAGGAGCCTCCTGGGGGGTCCACTCGACCTACGTGCTGAATGGCACGGGGACGAGCATCAGCGACAGCTTCACGATCAACAGCGGCTCCCCGTACTACACCCTGGGCCGTCTACGTGCGGCGTTCCTCGGGCACCACCTCGTCCTGCTCGTGAGCGCCCAGGCGAGCAGCGATTCCCCCCGCGAGTTTACCTACCTATACACGAGCCGCGACGTCGGCGCCCGCTTCGATCTCATCGGGGCCCTCACGAACGCCGGCTGGGCCGACATCGTGTCGGTAGGGGCGTCGGCGTGGATCGCGTACGTCTACACGGGCGGGGCGTCCGGATCCCTCAACGAAGGTGACTGCCGCCTCCTCGAGATCCAGAACGCGTGGGCGGTCCCGAGCGACGACAACGCCATCGACTTCATCACGGCCTTCCCCGTGGCCACCGTCCTTTCAGCGCCGGTACGAATCACAAGCGCCGAGTTCTGCATCACCGCAGAGGGTCCCTACCTCTTCGTAGCCGCCATCCTGCGGAACGCCGACGCGCGCCCTGGCGTCGTCTACCGGTTCGACACCCGATACAGCGACACCTCGGGTCGCTCGATCCTGAACGAGACGACGCGCGCCTGGCTGACGGACAACAACACGACCGCCACGGAGTACCCGACCAACATCACCGCCAGCATGTTCCGCCGGCAGCTCTGGATCCACGGCCGCGTGACGAGCAGTGCGAGCACGTACAACGCGATCAACATCGTTCGCTTCGACCTCGGCGGCTACAGCTCGGTGACCATGCCGAGCACGTCGCGGAACAAGCGGTCGTCCGTCCGTGCGGCCTGGTCGCGGTGCTACTGGCCGTTCGCCCTGCCGCTCGCCTTCGGATGGACCGTCGTGACCTCGGGCACGGCCTCGGAGTCGATCGCCACCACGGCCGGCGCCCTACGCCTCGTGACGGGGGCGGGCACACAGTACTACACCGTCAACCCGACCGCTACGTCCGGCCAGGCACACCTCTGGTGGTTCCGGGTTCGCGTGATCTCGGGCGGCGGCGTGAGCTCTCGCGAGATCGCCTGCAGCATCCGGCGGGCCGACGCGGGCCTCGGCTACGAGGCGGAGCTCCGCTTCAGCACGACGCAGATCCGCCTGCGCGACATCAACGGCGCCGCGGACCTGGCCACGGTCACCGTGGCCACCACGGCCGGCGTGGACGTGCTCCTCGCGGTGAACGAGGGGAAGTGCAGCGCCTGGTACCGCAGTGTCGGCACCGGCTTCGACGACGATCGGTACTACCTGCCGATCGCGACGAACCAGACGATCACGGACGACGCCGGCGCCGGCGGCACCGCCGACACCATCATGTTCGGAAACCGCGCCAGCGGCACCGCGACGAGCGAGTGGCACGCGGCCTGCGGGACGGGCGGCACGCCGCTCGGATTGGGCGACCTCGCGCCTGGCCTCACGAACCCGGACGACCTGCGACACGCCGTCTACCTGCCGTCGCCCACGCCCGCCTACCTCGCGTCCGGCGTGCGCATCTCGGCGCACTCGGGGCCCGCCATGACGGGCGACCAGTACACCATCCGACCCTCGGCCAAGTACGCGCTGAAGAACGCGCTGCCCGTCGGCGATCCGAGCAGCACGGAGAATGTGCGCGGAGGTCGGCTGCCGAGCTCGCGCGAGGTGGCCTCCGAGACCCGGTCCACCGCGACCAACGGGTACTGGTGGTGGAAGTTCCGGGGCGGCGCGAACCGGTACATGCCGCCCATCCTCGGCATCCAGCTCGAGGGCCTGAACGCGCCGCTCCCGGCTCTCGTCGCGTACAACGCGGACAGCGGCGCCACGACCACGCTCGGGACCGTGGACAACGTCCACGCTGGGCTCCGCTTCCTGCGCGCGTCTGCGAGCTCGCCCACCATCGTGGTGGACACGTCCGGCACGAGCACCGACGAGTTCTGGTGCGACGACGACGAGCTGGTGGGCGACTACCTGGACTTCGGCTCGGGCGACGTCCGGCTCATCACGGGAAACCTCGGCGGCTGGTTCAGCAACGACGCGAACGCGCCCAGCCCCGTCATCACCGTCGAGGGCATCGACGGCACGGAGCCCACCTCGGGCACGTGCACCCTCATCCGGTCGCGCGCGACGGTCGTGGTCATGCTCGCCGCGAACACGGAGTTCGCGAGGTTCGGGCTCTACTGGAGCGCCACGACCTCGACGTACGAGGGCTACCTGCGCGTGCGCGTGTTCGCGCCCGGCCCGCTGCCCTCCATGGCCTACGTGCGGGACTGGGGCGAGGTCCTCGAGCACGAGGACCCGGCCGAGGTCGTCGAGTCGCGGTCCGGCCTCCGCAAGGGCCGCAAGGCCAAAGTCGCCGCGCGGCGCGTGCTCTCGTTGCCACTCACCGCGCTCCTCGACCAGGCCCCGCTCCTCGACCCCACGAACCGCACCCGGCGGTGGTACAAGGCCTACACGGACGCGTCCTACGGCATCGCGGGCGTACTCGGCGACGAGATCGGCAAGGTGCTCGGGACGTGGCTCCGCGCGGGCGGCTCCCAGCACCCGGTGGCCTGGGTACCGCGCTTCGCTCGCGACACTTCGTTCCAGACCCTGGTGGGACGGAACGTCGCAGGCATCTACGGCCGAATCATCACGCCGCCCAAGTTCAAGCGGGCTCAGGGCCGCGACACGGGTGCAGTCATGGGGCTCGTCGTCCAGGGCGACACGCTCACGCTGGCCGAGGAGACCTGAGCCATGTCGGTCTGGCTCCTGCGGCTCCGGTACGCGGGCCAGGACCATCACTTCGCGTCCGAGAGCTGCGCGCCCGAGGACGAGGACGGGGAAGGGATCCCCCACCGCGGCACGCTCACAGTCTCCGGCTACGTCGAGTACCTGGAGGCGGCCGGCGGCTTCAGCGGACCCTGCTCCGCCGGCGTCACCTTTCAGCTCGACCACGTCGAGCTCTGGTCGCTCATCGCGGACGGCCACCACCTCGATGGCGCCCGCGGTGAGCTCGCCCTCTGGGATGAGGGAACGGCCTATGCGGCCCGGACGCGCGTGCTGACGGGTCGGCTCGCGGTCTCGGAGCTGCCCGACAACGGGATGGAGATCGAGGGGACGCTCACGGAGACGCTGATCGAGGCGGCTCACGACTACCCCCCCGCGGACGCGGTGGCCTCTCTCGAGACCTGGGACACCCTGCCGGCCGACGAGGAAGTGGCGGACCTGTCGGGCACCCCCTACCCCTTCCCGTTCGGCAAGCTGGGCGGCTTCGTCGGAGACGACGGGTCCAGCGGGAACGCGCCCGCGACCCCGGTGATCATCGTGGACGACACGGGGGGTGCCGAGATCGGGCTCATCGCGGGAGACGAGGTCAGCGCCAGCTCCGTCACCATCCTGTACGACGACGGCACGACGCGGGAGGACGCCACCTTCGCGGTGACGCACCAGGTGGACGGGAGGGGCCGGCGCTGCGCGGTCGTGGCGATGAGCGGCGCCCCAGCCGGCTGGACGCTCGACGGCACGGCGAGCCTCTGGGTCACGTCCTGGGGAGCGGGCGGCATCGTGTCGCGCATGGGCACCGGCGCGATCCTCGGCCTCGGGGATCTCCTCGCCCACCTGCTGCTCCAACGCTACGGCGACCAGGGCGCGGAACGGGTCGACGTGGCAGCCTGGATGGGCGTGCGCGCGGAGCTCAACCGCGTCCACGTCGGCGTCGACCTGAAGGCGGGCGACCCCCTGAGCCACGTCCAGCGGCTGATCAAGATGGCGCCTGCGCTGTGGGTGCTGCCCGGCCCCGCGGGCTACCGACCCGTGGTCCTGGCGGACACGCCGGCCCCGCTCTGTCGGCACCTCGAGGTGGGCCGAGAGCTCCAGCGCTCGGCCGGCTCCCGGCCGGCGTACGTGGACATCACACCGTTCAACAAGATCACCGCGAGCTTCGCCCCCGACGCGGAGGAGAGCGAGTTCCGGGCGACGGAGTACCTCGACTACCTGCGCGACCCGCTCGCGGCCGCGAGTCGTGCGCGCCTCGAAGGCGAGGTCACGGCCGAGCCCCTCGAGCTGGACGGTACCTACGATCGGCAGACCGTCGGCCTCATCCTCCGCGAGCAGGTCCGCATGAACTGGACGAAGCCGATCCTGTTCTCGTGGGACGCGCCCTGGGAGGTCGCGAAGACCCTTCGGCTGGGCCAGCGCGTCCGCGTCACGGACGACGACTTCGCGCTCGACGAGCGGCCGCTCTGGATCATCGGACGCCAGACGGACGGAACGGCCGATCCCTGGACGGTCACGATGATGGGGATGTGGTAGCTCAAGCGCCGTCGAGGAAGTCCTCGGGGAGCTCTGACAGCTCTACAGGCTCCTCGGTCGATTGAATGCCGACGTCCAGGTAATAGGAGGTTGCGCCACTCCCCTCCGACCAATTCCCTGTTGCCCACAGGAAGATCTCGCCTTCGTAGTTAGTGGATTCGTACCAGCCGCTGTACACCGTTGGCCCACCCGGATTGTCGAAGTAGCAGGCGTCGGCTGGACTTCCTGACGAAGACTCGCAGACCCCTACCCACTCGAAGTGGGCGTTCTCGGGCACTCGGAAGTAGTAGGGGCCCATCGCGCCATCGCTCATCGGCACGGACTCGGTCACGAGCTGGAATAGCGTCCACACGTCCTCGGGCGCGCCCGTCTCCGCGACGGAGTCGTCGTTGGATGCATCGTCGCCCTTGCAGGCGAGGAGGACGAGGATAGGAAAGGTGCGAATCATCGGCGTGTTCCTTTAGAAGATGCGAGCCTATGCGATTCCGAAGGACGGGCGTTGGTGCCCGGCGACGAGCCGAAGGATGGCATAGATACGATTGTCGGGCTTCACCATCACGCTACAGACCCGGTACAGGGCGACTTTGCCGGTGACGGTTCCCATCTCCATCGTGTCACCACTGGCCAGCTTGGCCTCGAAGTGCGGACGGTCCGCGCCAGGGGCGCTGACTTCGATCAGATCACCCATGTAGATGTCGCGGCCCATGTCCATGGGGTGGAAGAAGATCCCATCGAGGTCCGGCTCTCCGCTCCAGACCGACCAGTCATTGGGGAAGAGCTGCGTGAGAGAGGTCCCTGGCGCCGCGACCTCGTAGATGCGGAGGAAGGTGAGCGCGCTGCCATCGGGCTTGCGCTGGAGCGCACGCACCCCAAAGACGACGCGCCGCCCGTCCTCCAGCGTGATGTGGAAGCGGTGATCGACGGCGATCGCGGCCCCAAGCTGGCGAAGGATCGCCGGAGGAAGTGTCGCCTCGGCGAGGCGCCCGACTTCGACGCGATCAAGGTCGGCGTCATTGAAGACGATCGCGCGCCCCGTCGTAGCAGACGCCGTCAATGAGGAATCGCCCCCACGCTTCGCTCGCCCACCCCTCGGCCCTCGCGACCTCATCTTACTCTCCTAATACTGGCCGCCCTTGCGGCGTTCCATCTCATCATTGGCGAGCTGCTGCATCTGCTGCGCCCAGCGGTCCCGGTCCTCGGCCGTGCTACCCTCCGGCGGGACGAAGGGGCCGGCGCGGTCCACATCGCTCGGGCGGCTCACGGGTCGGTGCTCTAGGAAGCGCTGAAGGGCCTCGGGGTCGCGCCCGATAGCCGCCCTGGGGCTCAACTGGCGTGGCGGCTCCCAGAGCCAGGCATAGGCGAGCGCCACTCCGAAGGGGCCTAGCAGCAGGCCGAGGATGAGACCCGTTCCTCCCTGATCCGCGCGACGACCAATGCCCGCGCCAAACAGGGCCCAGGTCGCCCAGAAGTAGACGAGCCATGGCCAGTGCTGCTCCCACAAGGCGGCGTAGTTCATCTCAACCTCCGATTAGTAGAACTCGGTCTACCACAAGTCCACAGCCATCTAACAGCGGCATCGATGGACTCACGCCTTCTCAGGGACGGGTTCGAGCTCCAGGACGTCTTCGGGAGCGCCAGCTGGCGACCAAGCCGGCGTGAGACGCATCAGCTCGTACCGGAAGCTGATGTCGCCAGAGGCGTGCTCCTCTGGCAACTCTCGGATGGTAGCGAGGTACTCGAAACCATTGGAGGTTCCGACCAGCGAGACCCCCAGCGATGCTCGGCCAGCGTATGTCCTGCCCTCAGCCTCATCAGTCAGGCTGAAGGCCCGGGTGTTGACGTTCACGCCGATGAGCTTGCCGAGGACCTCGAACTCGACCGGCTCTTGGGCGACCAGCCGGGTGATCGTCTCGATGCCACGGGTGGCGTCCTCGAGGCGAACACCTACGCTCCTTGGACTGGTCCCCGCCTTCGGCCTGCCCCACACGACGTCGAGCTCGGGCACCGACGTTGATAGCCCGAGAAGGATGCTCTTGAGCTTGCTCGGCGTTCGACTGCCCTTGAGCCGCTTTAGGCGCCGCGTGAGCTCGTCCGCATCGCCGACCACCTCGAGCAGCTCCAGCAGGGCCTCGATAGCTGCGCTGACCGGTCCCTCGCCGAACATGCCTGCCTGCTCGGCCGCATGGAGTTCGAGGCCGAACGATCCTTCGGGGGTGGCTACGACGTTCAAGGTCATGGACCGCACGAGCGCACCAGGCACGGGCGCCACCTTCGTGCCGCGGCCAGCCCGGGACTGACCGAGAGCGATTACACACTCCTGGACGCCGTTGACGACACGCGTGACCTGCAGCGCCGACACTTCGTGGCGATGTGGCCGGTGTGGATGGAAGTGCAACACCAGGACGTCTCGATGCATCTGCCGGGCGACGAGCTGCGGATCGCGCGTCGACCCTTGCTCGAGCGGCAGGTCGAGGCGTTCTCCCGGCCGTGGAAATTGACGGCTGGTCAACGAGGCCGCCTGAACCCAGCGGGCGGTGAAGGACGGAGGGGAGCCCTGCTGGCTTACAATCCACAGAATGCCGCCCTCGACGGTCGCGAAGGCGCCGTGCAGATCTACGATGCCTGCACGGACGGCCTCGAGCCGTCCACGCGTCACGGGGGCGAAGAGCCAGTCTCGGCAGTCATCCTCGTCCGCAAGCAGCACGACCAGGAAGCGCTCGTCGCGCTCGTTTCGGACCTGGAAGAGCACCGGGCCGTCGTATTCGGCGTAGATCTCTACGATCTCCACCTGACCGACGGGCGGAATCGAGGCGATCACGGCTTGCCTCGCACGACGACCACGAATCGAGCAGCGGGCTGCACGTCGTCCGCGATCCACCACGTCCGATGGGTCCTGGCCCGTTGGCTGGGTGTCGGGGTCGTGACGCCGTCTCCGGCCTCAAGGGTTCCACGGGCAATGTACCGTCCCTCGAAGGCCGGCACCGAGCCACGCAGGGCGTCCGCGTCCGCCTCAGTGTCCGTCACCGACGCGCCGCAGGCGATGCACTCGTCGTTGGCTCGCCGGCGCGGCCACTCCGACCGCCACGCCCGAAAGTCGAGCTGTGTCGGCGGGTCCGAGCGGACCAGGCGAAACACGACCCCGGTGGCTGGCGTAGCAGCGCGCGGTGGGCAGTCGCAGGGGAAAAACGTGGGCCACTTCATCAGGTCCCGAATCCTACGAGCTTGGCTCCTGGCGGGCAAGGGGTCGGGACCTTCGGGTGCGCGCCCGCCAAGGATTGGTCGGCATCGAGGTGTGAAAACCCTTCGACCCACTTGATTGGCGACGACCTCGAACACGACCGCTCCCCTCTGTCAGATGGGACTCTATACGCATCCTAACATTCCGTCAATGTTGACGGTAACTTAGTTGCAAAGCTGACGGAAAGTGAATACGAAGAACCCATGCCGCGCGCTGCTCCCGTCCCGACCAACCGCCTCGGCCAGCTCGTGCAGGCGAAGCGCGCGGCCCGGTCAGCGGCCGACGTGGCGCCCATGATGGGCGTGTCCGAGGCGACCCTGCTCCGCGTCGAGCGTGGGCAGCCCTTCGGGCTGGCCACGGCCCAGGCGCTGGCTCGATGGCTCGGGCGCGGCTGGACCGTGGATCGCGTGCTCAAGGCCGCCGGCCAGTCTCCGCAGCTCGAGGAGGATCCTTCCGCATGAACGTTAGTGCCACACCCGCCGAGGTCCTCCGCTCCGTCCAGCAGCAGGGCACCTGCCCTCGCTGTGGGGGAGGCCAGGGCCTCGTCTCCGTCGACATCATCGTGATGGGCCGCTCGTGCGGCTACGAGACCCGCTTCTGGCGCTCGGACGGCACCGAGGGAGGCGAGGGCGAAGGGCATGTTCTCGCCTTCGAGGTCTCGGAGGACGGGGACGCGATGGTCATCCCCGAGGGCATGGGGCTCGGCGTCCAGATCTACGTGGACCACAGCGGCTTCGCGAGGGGGATGACCGCCTCGGAAGCGTTCGCCTGGCACATGGTGAGCCACTGCGGGCGCGGGAACGGCACGGGCGGTGACGTCGAGCACGCGGAGCCGTGGGAGCTCCGGGCGCGGCGGATCGCGGCGCTGCGGGATGAGAATGACGACTTCGACGAGGAGGACGAGGCATGAAGCGCATCTACTGGCAAGTCCCACCCGATCTCGCCGCACGCCTCCTCATCGAGGCGCGCACCGATGGGCTGCCCGTGTTCGCGGTCGCGGCTGCGACGTTGAGCCCGCAGCCGGAGGATGCAGACGATGCCATCGAGGGCGCGCTACGCTGGTGGCGAATCGTGCCCGACGTCGGCTACACCTACGCCGCCGAGATGCGGCCTCTGACGCCTGAGGAGCGCGAGGCGGTCTACCGCCACACGGCCGAGGGTCTGCATGCTGAGGTCGAGCGGCTGACGCCTGCGGCGCGCTTCGGAGACGCGGCGATCGAGGCGTTGCGACAGGCTGGGGTGAAGCCATGAACCGGCGTGTAACCGGCGCTACAGCGGACGCCACGCACACTCGGGAGGAGACGTGAACCCCTGCAAGTTCATCCTCGACCCCGCTCCGTCTCCGCCCATCAGCCCCGCGCGCCTTCGCTGTCGCCGCCTGCGCGAGCGCCAGCGCATCCGGCGGCAGAAGTACGGGAGGAGGTAGGATGAAGCTCTACACCGCGATCGGCAAGCACGAAGCCCACGGCGGGCGCTACGAGGCGATCATCCAAGCGACTAGTCTGGAGGAAGCCAGAGCGCTGCTCGACGCCTACCTGGCCAGGGAGTACCCAGACACCCGGCTGGGGCTGCACTTCCGGCTCTACGAAGGGCGCGCGGTGCCGACGGGTCCCGCCGTCCTGACGATGGCGGAGAGTGGCCCATGAGCGACACCCCGATGACCCGACTGGGCGCCCTGCTGCGCGTGTCCCGCATCCACGCCGGCTACTCCAAGGAGGCCATGGCTCGCGAGTTCCAGATGACCGTCGAGGGCTACCGAGACCTGGAGGAGGGCGACGCCGTGCCCGACGCGCCCGCTCGTGAGATCGCGATCTGGCTCTGGGACGACGGGGATCGGGCGCCCGAGGTCATCGCAGCGGCGAAGAGGCTGGTAGACGAGGAGGACGAGCAGCCGTGACCCTCCCCGGCGCCGAGTTCGCGCCCATCGTCGTTCATACGCATGCTGGCCAGCGCGAGGCGACCCCAACGGAGGTTCGGGCGCTGGTTCGCTACAAGGGCCCGTGGCACTGGAACGCCGAGGGGGAGGAGGTCTACGCCCGGCGCCTCTCCGTCCACGACGCCGACAACCGGCGAAGCCTCTGCCGCCGCGCGACGCTGGCATTGGGCGCGACCTGGACCCCGCGCGCCGTGACTGAGGAGGAGGCCGAACGGGCCTACCTCCAGTACCTGCATGGTGATCGGTGCTGGATCCTCGCCTTTCAGGACGAGGCGGGCGAGAACGAGGTGTGGCGCTGGCATCCGACGACGCCAGGAGCGGGGCACGTTGCCTACGCCACGGGCGCGCTCTGTGCGGCGGCCTGGGGCCCTGGGAGGACGCCATGATCCCGGGAGCTGAGTTCGCGCCCATCTTCGCCGGTGCCCACGTCCTCGCCTGGGACTACGAGGGCAAGGCCCTGCACGACCGCGAGCCCCCCTGCATCGCCATCGACGACGGGCCTGCGGGCGGCGAGGGCTACGTGGGGATGTTGTATGCGGCACGGCGGGTCGTGGACCTGCGGCAGCCGGCGACGCGGCGGGAGGTGTGCCGGCGGGCGGTGCTGGCGCTGGGGGCGAGCGAGTCCGCGGCCGAGCGCGCGGTCATGGTGGTCAGCCATACGTCCCGCGATCTCGTGGTCGTCCGGCCTGGCGAGAACGAGGTGCTGTGGAGCTCGCCCGTCGACGTCGCCTGGGACGAGGCCCTGTCCACTGGCGCGCTCTGCCGCGAGGTCTGGGCACCGAAGGCGGGGACGTGATCACGCTGTCGGGGCCTTGCTCTCCGCGGACGCAGAGCCTGGCGAAGCTGTAGGCGTCGCACGGGCTTGGGTCGTTCCGCGTTACCCTCAGCGCGAGGCTGCCGATGACCGCAGCGCACCGCGACGCCGACGACCGCCGCCAGGGCTACAGCCCACCCACGGACGTCTTTACGGTCCCGCTCTCCGAGCTACTGGAGCTGTCCGGCCGCGTGGCCCAGGGTCCCACGGGAACGCGCCTTCTGGCCGCACTCGAGGGCGTCTCCCTGCACACGGCCGGCGAGCTCCACCTCGTGAAGCGGAAGTGCGTCGCGATCGTGGGGACCCGGCAGGTCAGCGCCGCCGGCGCCGCCCGTGCCCGGCGGCTCGCGCGCGAGCTCGTGGCAGCCGGCGTGGTCGTAGTGAGCGGCCTCGCGATGGGCGTGGACACGGAGGCACTCACGGCCGCCATCGAGGCCGGCGGCCGCGTCATCGCTGTCATCGGCACCCCCCTCGACCAGGCCTCGCCCGCCGCCAACGGCCCACTCCAGGAGCGCATCGCGCGCGAGCACCTGCTCGTGAGCCAGTTCGCGCCGGGCTCGCGCGTCCACCCCGGCAACTTCCCGGCGCGGAATCGGACGATGGCGGCGCTCTCGGACGCGACGGCCATCGTCGAGGCTGGCGAGACGAGCGGCACGCTCCATCAGGCTGCCGAGTGCGTGCGGCTCGGGCGCTGGCTCTTCCTCGCGCGGTCGCTGGTCGAGGACGCTACGCTCACCTGGCCGAAGCGGTTCGCCGCACAGCCACGCACGGTCGTACTGACGGAGACGGCCGACATCCTCTCGCGGATCTGACGCCGTGCCCCTCCGCGTCGCGGCCCTGGCGGCCTACCGCTCGTCGCTCCGGACCGACCCCTGGACTCAGGGCGACTACGACGCCGTGAAGTTCATCAAGGCCATCAAGCGCGAGCCGTTCGAGGGCTTCGCCACCGTGCTCGTGCACGACCAGCACCGCCACCTCGACGAGACGACGGCCCTGCAGGCCACGGGCTGGTTCGGGGAATGGGCCGCGGCGTGGCTGCGGCGGCAGCTCGGACCGACCGATTACGTGCTCGTGCCCGTTCCCTCGAGCCGCACGACGCCGAACACGATGCACCTCGTGCGCAAGACAGCGCCCTACCGCCTCGCCGCGGCCACGCACCGCCACTCCAGCGCACGGAGTTACATCCAGGACATCCTGTGCTGGGACGAGCCGATGGATTCAGCTCGGAAGGGCGGAACGCGGGACTGTGAGCAGCTCTTCGCGCACCTTCGATACTTCCCGAAGCGCTACGAGAAGCACGCACTGCCCCACGTCCTCGTGGACGACGTGGTGACCACGGGCGGCCACCTGCGCGCCGCGGCCTGCTTCCTGCGACTGACCGGGCGGAACGTGGTCGCCGGGCTCTGCGCGGGGCGGACGACGATCGAACGCCCGAACGGAGTCTTCGATCTGCCCGAGGAAGAGCTGCCCGACTTCGAGCCGCCCCAACCGTCGGGCCCTCCGCGGTAGACTGACCGCCTCGAAGTAAAGGTGCTCGGATGGAAGTCATTGGAACGAGCCTGCTTTGCGTGATCGGCGCTCCGCTGATCCTCCTGTTCGCGGCGATCTGGCACTTCTCGGGCGTGCAGTGCCCGGGCTGCAAGCGTCGCCGTACCATCCGGTGGGTCCACGAGCGCAAGGACGGTGGGCCCGACCGGCGCTACAACGACAACTACCGGTACTGCACGTGGTGCCGGTGGAACGAGCTGACCGGCTCTCCGAGGCCACCTCCCACTCCCGACGAGATCTCGGCGCAGGAGGCCCAGCGCGTCGCGCAGCAGCGGGAGCGAGAGGCCCGGGTCGCGCGGGAGGCGCCCGTCCGTGCGCTGGTAGCGTTGCTCAAGCGGGTCGCGAAGGCGGATCGCCAACTCACGGCCGCGGAGCGAGCGGCGATTGGTGCGCACGCGCACCGCATCTTCCCGGGCGTTGTGTCCGATCGCCAGTTAGAACTCTGGCTCGACGACGTCGATGCGACGGACACGTGCGCCACCTACGCGGACGGGATTGATCGCGCCCACTGGCCCGAGGTGCTCGCTGCCGCGGAGCAGCTCACGCTGGCCGACGGGCGCGCCACGCCGGCCGAGAGGCGGATGCTCGACGAGGTGCGAGCGGCCTTGACGCGACGGGAGGAGGCCGAGCGGTCGTAGCCTGAGCCCTGTCGCGCCACGCGCAAGACGTCCTCGACCCCAGCTACACCGGATCAGGATATCGCCCCGGCATGACCCTCTTCGCCGACCTCGCCTCCGCCTTCGCGCCACCCCCGATCACGGCCCGCGAGCTCGAGGCCGTCCTAGCCACGGTCGGAACGCTCGCGGACCCTGATGCACAGCCCATCGAGATCCCGACGCCCCAGTCATGCCTGGCGGCCGTCCCCGTCCCCGTCGCGGACGGCGGGAGCACGCTCGGCGCCGCGCCGGTGCCTGAACGCAAGCCCGACCGGCGACTGCTGGCGATGCTGGCCCAGCACCTGCAGCGGGAAGCGAACGCGCAGCACCTTCCGGTGCGTTTCTACGTCCGCGATGCCGGCGTCTCGCGCCTCGAGGGCACAGGCCCGGACGGCAAGCTGGTCGTGCAGGAGACGCCGTATCCGGCGGCCGTGATCGCGGCGCGCGTGATGCCGACGCCACACCGCGCGTGACGGGGATGTCGGGCGGGTCCTAGGCCTCCCCGGGTCCTGACCCCGATTCCATCGCGATCCTGGACGACCGTGGGTATCCCGCCTTCGAATACCCCGAGGGCGTCCCCATGGCCGCAGACGGCATCACGCTGGGTCCGAAGGCGAGCCACGCGCGCCAGGGGACCATCACCACCTCCGACGGGAACCTGTCCATCGTCACCTGCAAGCCCGGTGTGCGGAAGGTGACGCTGCAGATCCGGACCGCCGATGCCCTGTTGCAGGTGAAGGGCGCGGTCCAGAACG
>Ga0196980_1000134_pt1 | contig 22299 bp, 40 predicted proteins | sample S3_1013CmetaG_FD_155486 | JGI IMG/M metagenome (GOLD analysis project Ga0196980, IMG submission 155486) | Soil microbial communities from Anza Borrego desert, Southern California, United States - S3_10-13C | ecosystem: Environmental > Terrestrial > Soil > Desert | place: USA: California... | reverse complement strand
TTGTAAGCAAACGCTGACAACCTTTAACGACAGGTAGGCTATGACCCTGACCATGTGTGTGGTTGGGGTTTTTTTATTTTATTTATTATGGTAAACGTGTCCATTTCTACTCAAAACCCCCTATAAGTGCCTAGAATCATGTAGAAGTATATAGAGAGAAGAAGAAGAAAGGGTGGGGTGGGTTGAAGTGGGGTGTTGTGGGTGGTTCGGTTCGAATTCTTTTTCCCCCAAATAAAATTTTAAATAAAGCTTGACCCTCCCCAAACACATGATACACTTGGCACAGGAGATGCTATGAAACCGAAAAAAACAAATACACACGAGAGACAAGTGGTTGAACAGGGTAGGGAAGCTTGGTTGCGTGGTGCGCCACTCACTGCTAACCCCTACATCGATGGCACAGGTGATGCGAACTTGTGGGCACTTGGTTGGATGGAGAAAAACCGTGAACCAAAGGGAAAAAAAGCCAAATAAACTTTGCGATTTTTTAGGTTTTTTTGTGTTTTTTGGGGGAATTTATGCCAAATAAGGCCCATTTTTGCCCATTTTTCCAAATAAAGTCAAATAAGGAGGAAGCCATGAAACCATCGCTATTAATGAAGAAGTATCTGATTCTGTTTGCGATACTTGCGTTTATGTGGGCAACTTTTCGGTCGCCCATCATATACTATGTTATCGCATTCATTGCAGGCGGACTGATTATCACCTACGATTACTTTAAGGTGAACGGTCGTTAATTTAAATTTTAAATCGCCCCTATAAAAAATCAGGGTAACCCCTATTGACTAGCTTTCCAAGACTTGTTAAGGTGTCAACGTCAAACTCATAACGAGTTGACTGAAAAAAACAAAAACAAGGAAAGGATAGTTATGACAGATAACGCGGCAACTGTTGAGGCTCCAAAGGTGGAGACTCGTATCAAACCCCCTGTAATTCCAACGCCTCGTTCTGAAGGTGTGACAGGGCGCAAACCAATCAAGATTCGGTTCCATGTGGGGAAGGAATTCATTCGTAAGTTTGAGATTCCCTCGCCCGACTCAAGGAAAAATCCTACCACAGTGTTCCATCTGTATCCCCTCCTGAGTGAGTGGGTGGGGCGCACGGTTCCTGATGGTGTGAATCCTCGTAGTCATGACCCCGAATGCTTGAAATCCCCAGTGGCCAAGCGTATCGAGCAAACAATCTCTGACAAGCCTGAGAATTTCTATCTGGCGAATCGAGGTTCGACGCTTATCGCAGAGTCTCTGGAATTCGACCCCAAGAATGGGGAGGTTGAACTCACCATCACGGACCCTGACAACCAAGGTTTGGCTGATGGCGCAACGACAGATGCAGTTCTGGCTAAAGTCCAGACTATGATAGCTCGTGAAGCACTCGAACGTAAGGATGCTTCTTACACTGAACTTGTCAATGGCATTAAAGAGGGTAAAAAGATGGATGTTTCGAAGCTTCCTGATATCCTCAAGCATGGGCGCATCCATTTGGAAGTGTTCGTGGGCCTTGACGACCGCTCCCGCATTGCAGACCTTGTGGAAGGGCGCAATACTTCGCGTCAGGTGCGTGGGTGGTCGATGGCTGACTTCCGTGGCGAGTTCGATTGGCTCAAAAACATCCTTGAGGACGAGAAATCGCCTTTCAGGAGCAAGGTGGGCTACGAAGAGAACAGTTCGATGGACTTGAACATCCTCGATATTCTCTCTGTGCTGACCCTGTTCCACCCTGAGTTCGATGAGAAGGACGAAATGGGCAAGGAAAAGGCTCCTGTGGTGGCCTACGCGAACAAGGGACGCATGGACACACGATTGGGAGACGAGAAACTGCGCCAAGGGTATACAAGGCTGGCTCCGCTGGTCCCTGATATCCTGCGCCTGTGGGAATACATCTACGCCAACTTTGAAATCGCCTACGATTCTGCGTTTGGGGCGAAGGCGAGGTTGGGACGGCGTGAGGGCGTGACGCCAAGGCACGACAACCCTCTTGAACTTCCCTTAACTGGGCTGAAGAGCAACTACACGATTCCCAATGGGTTTATCTTCCCATTGCTATCGTCAATGCGTGCGCTCATCGCCTACAGGGGCGACAAGACTGGTTGGAAGACCGACCCGTTTGCCTTCTTCGACAAGTATGGCAAGCGTCTGGTGTCTGAACTGATGGAGCAGGTTGAAGGGGTGGGAGGCAATCCCAATGTGGCAGGCAAGCGCAAGCTGGTCTACACAGCACTGCACGCGCAAGCTCGGTTGGCCTTGAACGACGAGGTTGAAGAGCGCCGTGGGAGCAAAGGAAACGGGAAGTAATCCCGAATTCCTCCTAAGCACAAGGGCTAGGCTAACAACCTAGTCCTTTTTTTATTGTTTTTTAATATTGGCGAACTCGTGCCAATTCGGAAGGCTCAGGCTTACGTCCAAGGACACGTTCTACGTGCGCTTGAAGTAATTTCTCTTCTCTTGTGGTGTTTGCTGGCTTGCCTTGCATCTCGCGCTTGGTATTGGCGACGACAAGGGACAGAAGCTCACGAAGGGATTCGATTCCCTCTTGTTTTACGGCATAATCAGGGCTTGGGTGGTTGACCATAATATTGCTTTTAACGCTGACAAGGAGAGATTCTCAAGTTCTTGTATTTATGTCAAGGGTCAATAGGGAATTTTTCTAATTTTTTTCTAGGGGATTCCCCCATGACCCTGAAAAGGTGGGTTTTTTTGAATTTTTGCAAATAACGGCGATCAAGATACATATGAGTAAAGCCCCGAAAACTAAAAAAAATGCAAATAATGACACCGCCACCCCAATCCCAGGGCAAGTTCCAGGCATGAACTACCGTTATAAAAGAGCTTACGAGTTACTGCTAAAACAAGAGTCAGAACAAATGCAAGCGCGAATTCTGGGTGCCAAGACCAATCCAGATAAACATGATAAGGATGTAGACGCATTCGTTAAGCTCGTGGCTGAACTGGCTGAGAGTGACAAGGAACTCTGATAATAAAAAATTTTAAAAAAATCCTTGACTGTGGGACAAGCAGGATTTAAGGTGGTGTCACGATTTGAAACAAAATCAATTGACACGTAAACAAGTAACTGAAGAATAGGATATACAATATGAGCGCAATCACATCAGTCAGACCCAAAGTTCGTCGGCCAGGAAGCGGTCGCACGAAAGGCAGCTTCAGCTTCGTAAAGCTCACCATCGCAGATATCAAGGCAAAGTTTGCTGATGATACTACGCCCATCATTGTGAGTCGTAAGTGGGCCGAGCAAGTCGGCTTCACTAACGTAGTGTCGAAACCTGCTGGAGCAACGGTGGACGCAATCGAGGGAACGACCCCTGAAACCAAGGTTCAGGCCAAGGTCCACAACTTCAACGACGACGAGTAGAGGCAGTTAGCTGCCACATTCAATTAAGTTTGGGTGTGGCAGTCATCGCATGGCGAAAACCAAGTCAAAACACTACTGGGCCATTCATCGCAAGGTAACTATGCGCGAATGGCGTAACCTCGACCAACGCAGTCGAGACACAATCGCAGCAGATGCGGACCATACAACTCATATCTATAAAGAGTTTGAGAGGTATGTTAACAGTGAGACGGAACGTTTGTATAACGACCCGAACTACTACATGAACGACCCCTATTCGTTTCGGTATAGTCAGTTCGAAGACCTCGCTGCTGCTGCTTAACACTAACAACTAAGGGGCGCGTCTTCCGCCCCTTTCACTTTTTTTAAAAAAAGATAAATTATTCCTTGACCGCGAGCCAAGGTTGCTCTAAGGTGAATGGCGTTATGAAGAACGATGCTAAGAAAATCTTCGGGGAACTGAAACTGTTCCAAAACGTGGTGGGTCAAGACCGTGCCAAGAAAGAGTTTGGATTTTATCTGGATTCTTACCTTGAAACGAAGCTCTTCCCTAACACAATGATTAACGCCCCCAAGGGAATGGGTAAGACCACAATCGCTACGGAAGTGGCCAAGGGTCTAGTCGCCTTCGATGAAATGGGCAAGGTGGTTTGGGAGCCTCATCCTAAGACTGGTGTTCTGCGCCCCAAACGCAAGACGTTCGTTGAAATCAATGCGAGCACCATCAAAAACGTCAAGCAGTTCATCAACTCCACAGTCATCCCTCTGATTCAGGATAAGGATGTAACAGTCTTCATTGACGAAGCATCTGAGATTCCTAAGGATGTGACGATGGCGTTACTTACGATACTAAACCCAAACCCTGACAACAGGACTACGTTTAGTTATGACGAGTATGTGTGCGAGTTTGACTTCTCGCGCCAGACCTTTATCCTCGCTACCAGCGAACCTCAGAAGGTGTTCCATGCGTTGCTCGACCGATTGACACGCATTGACCTCGAAGAGTATACTGCTGAACAGATGGCGAAGATCGTGCAGAAGGGTGCGAAGGACGTTGAGTTTAAGGATGACGTTCTTACGGAAGTGGCGCAAGTTCTGCGGGGCAATGCTCGCCAAGCTCAGAAGATGGCAAGCAACATCAAGACGTTCCTCAAGGGGCGCACGGTGTTTGGCAAAAAGGATTGGGTGCAGATGAAGGAAATCTTTGGCATCCTGCCCTTGGGTCTGAACCCTACTGAGCTTCAACTGCTGCGCCTGCTGGCAGCGCGGGGACAGGGCACAAGCCTTACTGCCCTCTCTGCCCAAACGGGATTGAGCAGGGACGCATTGCAGAAGGATTACGAACTGTATCTGCAACGCCACCACCTGATGGAGATTACGACCTCAGGGCGTGAAATCACAGCGAAGGGTCGGGAGTATTTGAACATGCTCCTGAACCCTCAGCGAGAGAGTTTCCGTAGCACTAGCATCGTATCATAACATGCTGCGGGGGCGGGGCACTGTAACAGGTGCCTCGCCTTTCTCTTTGCGATCATTATTTAAAATTTTAAAAAAAGAACTTGCACTCAAACCAACTCCTTGCTACCGTCTCCATATGGATGCAGAAATGAGAGAATTTTGCCTGTGGCTTCAGAAAGAGTGTAAGAAGCAAACAGAGCACTATGTTCGACTGGCTGAGAAGAAGCTTGGCGTGCAGATGCCAATGCCTGAGATTCGTTTCAACGACTTGGGCACAACTGCGGGTCGTGCATGGTATGGCAAGAACCTCATTGAATACTGCCCTCGTATCCTGCGCCTGAACCACGAGGACTTTCTTATTACAACTACAGGGCACGAAGTCGCTCACCTTGTCGCGCACCAGCTACACAAGAACAAGGAAATTGACCCTCATGGGTCTGAGTGGGCGCGTGTGATGTGGGCGTTTAGCTTGCCTGCTATTCGCTGCCACAACTACGACACTGGCCTAGACGCACCAAAGAAGAGAGTCGAACCCTACAATACGCACGATGGAAAGCGTGTCGTGGAGAAGCGGGGCGCAAAAATCATCACGTTTGAATAAGTGACCACTGGCTAGTTAAGTGTAATATAATGCATGGACGACACAAGACTAAGCCAGTTGGAAAAATCTATCGAGGAGATTAAAGAGAGCCAGCAGAAGATTGCCACGGCTCTTCTTGGTTCATACGAGAAGAACTCTGTTGGTTTAATCGAAGAATCACGCAACCTCCGCAGGGATGTTGAGTGCCTTGTCAAGAATCAAGCTATCCAGCAAACCCAGTTGACTGAGGTATTGGAGTTCAAGGCAGACGCCAAAAAGATTGTAGCAGGCATTGCAATCATTGTGCCATTTGTATTTGAGTTATTGAAGATTGTTTTGAGTGGTGCCTGGGAGATGCTCAAAGGCAAATAACCCCGTTTCTCTACAAAAAGCCAAATAAAGACCCGTTTATCTTGTAAAGGGCAAATAAGTAGGGTGGTATCCTGTAAGGGCGAAGAAAAGGGTGAGATTTATCGGGCACTTGAAAAGGCAGTAATCTTAAGTGCTTGAGAGTTAGGCACTTACGAAAGTGCCCTTCTCAGTGACAATTAAATCTCCGTGTATGCCACGGATACCTCATGAGGCTTGACATGAGGGAATTTTTTCTGAGCCTTCTTCTCAGCAGCGTTGTGTGAGCCTGCTTTGATGTATTCCTTTTGCTCTACGCCTTTGACGTAAACGATGTATGTTTTCATTTTGAGAATCCGTATTCCTTTTCCTTGGCTTGAATGTGAGACTCAAGTTGGGTAAGGACGCTTGGCTTGTTCCCTTTGAATCCAAACCGTTGTTTGATTGTAGCATACGCGCTGCCCCTTGAGTGGCGCAGGCCCTTTATTTCGAGCTTCAGGGCGTAGCGTAGCTGTTGCAGATTGAATAGTTCAATCCCCTCTTTAGTGTCGATGACTGTTGTGTTCATGGGACGTTTTGAATGTGTAAACCAATGCTGTGATATTTCTGAAGCCAATTCCAGCCCATAATGCGGTCGCGTTCAGGTATGGAGAGAATCATTTCGAACTGTGCCTTGGTGATTTGCTTCCAGCCTGTTCCGTCCACCATGAAGAACTTGTCCCCAATCTGAACGAGGTCACCAACCATAGAAGAGCGCAAACGTGCGCCTTGTTTGTTGAGTTTGTCAACCGTGGAGTCACGATTGAAAAGCTCCTGAAGCCCACCTTGGCTATCGTCCCACACGTAGGCTAGTGCGGTATCAATAAACGCATCGTGGCTTGGAGGCACTTCAACCTCAAACTTGCGATTCGAATCGTAGAAAACAGTGGCTTTCATGTTTAAAAGAGTATCAAGGTTGGATGTTATTGGCAAGCATTATTTAAAACTTTTTAATTACTAGGCACTTACAAAGGCACCCCTGCCATGTGCCCAAAAAGCAAAAGGCGCACCCGCCTGAGCAGATGCGCCTTGCTTGTGACGATCTTTTTACACGTCGATGACAGGGCCAGCAGCCACCATCGTAACCTTGGTTGACGGAGGGGGCAGGATGAGCTTCTGGAAGAAGTCAGATGCACCCGCAGCCTTTGCCAAGGTCTGGAGAATCGCGCCAGAAGTCTTCTGGGCGTATTCGTAACGCTCGCTCGCAACTTTGTGCGTCAAGTGCTCCGTGACAGCATTGTAAAGGTTATACAGGTTCCGTTCCTTGTCTTCTGCACGCCGAGGGGCCAGCCAGAGCGTGGTGATTGACTCGCGCAGGGTTCCAGACAACAGGCCACGGTCTTCGAGGTTGTTCAGGATGAGAACACCCTTTTCGTCGTCGATGGCACGGTCAGCCAAACGCTCGTAAACCTTCAGAGCCTCAGGGGCGCGGGACATGGCGTTGTCAATCGCCTTGCGAATAAAGTCCACGTTGATGCGCGTGGAATGCTTCCGATTGTCGCTGAATTCCTTCTCCAGTGTGCTGGCACCGTTCAAGCACACGAGGCGCAGGAAAGCCAGTTCCAAGGCAGCGCGAATGGAGCGGTCGAAACTGTTCTTGATGATGAACTTGTAACCGAACTTGTCGCCAACAGCCTTCGCCAACAGCTTGGCTTTGAAGGTGAATTCTGCGAACACTCGCGCACCGCCATCAGTGACGATGATGGATTGCTCGTAACCAGTCAGGCCAGCCTTTTCCAAGGCTTCCAGCGCAACACCAATTAGTTCACTGTTCTGCACCAAACCGTATTGCTCCGTGGTGATGCCAAGAATCTCATTGGTATCAGTGCGGACGTTGCCGAAGTATCCAGAAGGGGCACCAGTGAGAGGGTGAGGCATTGCGATTTGCTTTACCGCGTAATCCCACTTGCCCGATTGATTTGCTTGACGTGCCATATGCTTTTGTTCCTTTGTTAGTTGTTATTGTTATTCCAAATTGTGGTGACAGCATAGACCCTTCTTAGATAGTTGTCAACATCTTTTTAAACAGAATTGGAATCACCCAGGCACTTGGAGGGGGTGCTTTTCGAAGTGCTTAAGGCAAAGACGGTTACAACTATTTAAAAAAATTTAAAAAAATCCTTGCAATCTAACTAGCCTGTGATATTCTTTTTACATGATACATGACGCGGTTGACAACGCACTAAGTTTCAAAGATGGCAAGTCCTTTTCTGATGGCGTTATGGTGGTTGGTAAAAGTGACACTCATGTTGCAGTGTCGTTTAACAACACCCCGCACTCGGAGAATACAATCATGATTTTGCGTCGGGCTGATGCGATTTCGCTTGCAACTTTGATCTTATCTGCTACAAATGGCGAACAAACCTTAAACCAAAACTGAAAGGACGTATGGACCCAACGGAAGAAATTAGACGTGAGATGGTTGCTGAGATTAACTCCAACCCCAGCCCCAGAGAGATGCTGGAGCGAGAGCACGGACGGGGAAACGTGTGGGACACGCAGGAGCTTGGCAATGAGTTTGAAGTGATGGGTTTTATGGCACCGTTTTGCGTGGTGAAACGGAAAAGCGATGGCCAGCTTGGCTCTGTGATGTTCCAGCATTCACCGAGGTTCTACTTCAACTTCCAAGCTGACAAACGGTAACGATTCTTAAGACGGGGTTTTTGTCCAAGTTCCCCGAGAAAGTTAAAACTGGCCGTGAGGGGGAGAACGATACGCGCCCAACAATTTTATGAAAAGAATTTTCTTGGCTCAGATTGAGAACAATGAGATTATTGTCCTTCGAGAAGTCGCTCCCGAACACGCGCAGGCTGCGCTGCAAGAACGAGCAAGCGCATTAGGTCTGGAAGTGGAAGAGAACAGAATTGCGCGATGGGACAAAGGTTCAGTTCAACTGATAAAAGTTTAATTATGAAAGCGCAACACAAAAAACTTACTCAAATTGGAGGCATCCATTGTAGTTGCTGCCGTATGGGTAGTAAAAAGTGGACGCGCACGAAACTGAATCGCTTTGACAGGCGAAAAACAAATCAAAATTTACTCCTAGAGGTTAGAGGGAGTTGAAACGACAACGGCGGGTATGCTCATTGGCATGGGCGGTTAGGTGACTCCTAACATGATTTGTTGAGTATTATAAGTATTGGATTTAGTCACCATGAAAGTAATACTTAACAATTCACACGAAGGATGGTGGGTGCGCTAGACTGGCAATCCCTGATAGTTCGTGAAAGGTGGTTCGATTCCACCACTCGTCATCTCTAACAAAAAACGAGGCGCATGGTTCCGCGCCTACAAGGGAGAAACTTAAAAATGAAACGACAATACTTCAGAATTGACAGAACATTGGGCGCAGATGAAACGGGAAGGCTTGTTCCCATGTTCTTTTTCTCAACCATGTGGAGTTTGCACGAATGGTATTTCAAGGACTTGGAAGAAGAAATGGAGCCTTGGGAAATCGGGCAGATGCTTGGAGGCAACTGATTTAAATGTGACAGGATTCAACCCTGTCATATTTTTGGCACTTAAAAAGGGTGCCCCGCCGAGTGCCTGGGGCGCAAGCACTTACGATAGTTGTTAAATTCTTCGAAAAAAGACGATTTGAGTTTGTGTCAAGAAAGAAAGTGAGAAGAAAGTGAAAAATACTTATTGATACTTAAGATTTTCCCTGATACAACTAGGGGAGCGTTAAGCAATATATGCAACTATATCCCACTAACAAAGTTACCATTGCCTTTCAGAATTACGGTTCAGTTTGGCTGATGGTTCTACGTGGCAAGGAAGAAGAAATTCTACTTGTCTTTAACGGACTCTGGAACTTAAAAGCCACTAGTGGCGAATTAGAGTTTACAGACCACAACAGAAGCATTGCTAAATTCTGGTCTTCCGAAAAACGGATGTATCAGTTTTTCTTCAATCGTCACTTCCTGCAATGGGATAGTGAAAAGCACGCGCACGTATACGCCAGAATGCAAATGGACGTGCTGCGCCAGCAATCAATGGTGTTCCAGCCTCAGCGTGGTTTTCCCTTGTCTGATGCGTTTAGCATGGGCTCTGCCTCTGCTGAACGTCCAGATTTAGACTTCAAAACTGCTGTTCTGGAACATGCCCACAAAGAAAAAGACTTGCAACCTACACAAGTTTGAACTACTTTTACTTGTAATTGCTATGTTAAAATTCTCTAGGGGCAACACTAAACTGATTGGCGGGGAAGTTATTTTTGACTTACCTGCTGGCTGGACCTGCCCGTTTGCGCGTGAATGTCAAGCTTTTGCTGCGCGAGATGGCTCAGGTTTAACACAAGGCAAGCATACCCGTTTCCGTTGTTATGCTGCCTCATTAGAGCTTGTTTTTAAGGCTGCGCGTGAAAATCGGTGGCAAAATTTAGGCGCAATTAAGGGAAGAACTACAAAGGAATTAGTTGAGCTGATTTCTTTCAATCTTCCTGCTGGCAAGCTTTACCGCATTCATTCTTCAGGAGATTTTTTCACCCTGAGATATTTTGATGCGTGGCTCGCAGTGGCGAGAATGTTTCCTGAGCGTATCTTTTACGCCTACACAAAGGCTTTACCTTTTTGGGTGAAACGCCTTAAAAGTATCCCTAGCAACTTCCGTTTGACTGCCTCTTATGGTGGCACGCATGACCATCTAATTGCCAAGCATGGACTAAAGTATGCTGTTGTTGTAAATTGGGAGCATGAGGCTAAAGCTTTGGGTTTGGAAATTGACCATGACGATTCGCACGCATGGAATAGTGACAAGCCTTTTGCTCTGCTGATTCATGGCACGCAACCGCCCAACACTGAGGAAAGCCGTGCATGGCAACATCAGAAAAACGAAAAACGTAAAAAGAAAGGCAAGTAAAAAATGGAGTTAATTTTGATACTTGTCGTCATAGGTGGCATGATTCATGCGTTCATTAAACGCTGGAGAAAGTAACAACTAACTAAGCAAGAGGCGTGCCAGGTGGTGCGCCTTTTTTATTATTATTTAAAATTCTGTAACCCGTTGATTCTCAAGCACTTCGCGGGGGTGCCTTTCCAAGTGCCTAATTATTTAAAATTTTATTTGACATGGCAACAAGCACTCTGCTAGTATGGCTCTAATGAAAACAATCATACTTATTCTCTTGGCTTTGGTCATTGCTTTAAATGTGACAGCGAAGGAAATTCCAGACAATTTCTTTAACGCGCTCCATCAGGTGGAAACGGGTGGGCGTATGGGAGCAATCAAGGGCGACGATGGCAAGGCTCTTGGCCCTTTCCAGATTCATAGGGCATACTGGCAGGATTCGGGTATTGTAGGGAAGTATGAGGATTGCGCCAGCTATGAGTATTCCAAGCGTGTGGTTCGCGCATACCTGAAGCGATACGGTAAAGAGTTTATTGAGAAAGAGGATTGGCAATCACTGGCAAGGATTCACAACGGCGGTCCACAAGGGCACAAAAAGAAAGCAACGTTGCCCTATTGGGAGAAAGTTAAGAAACACCTTGACAAAAACAAGAACTAATGGTAAAACATTTTCAAGCTGTGCAAGCACGCCCGACTAAAAATGTTCGAGAGGTCAATTCGGAGCGTCTTCTCTAATGTGGCTTTGGCCCTGCGGAGGCTAACTCTCTCACAGCTTACTTTTTATGGACAAACGATACAAAGTCTCAATCGAATTTGAGAGTGAAGAGGATGCAAAAACCTTTTACTATCAATTCGCCAAACATCTGAGAATCGCTAGCAGGTTATCAGAATCAATCGCAATGTCAGCAGCGCGGAGGTCTGCCGTGCAACTTAATTGTGATACGCAAACAGGAACAATGGGGCAAAGCCTGAATCCTCAAAAAGAATCTTGACTCAAAAACAAGTAATCCCTATAACAAAATACAATGAACAAACTGAATGCGCTTAACACTGAGGCGCAAACAAAAATCATCAGTGGCAAAACGGAAGTCATCGTCAAACGTCGCGAAGTTGACGAACGCACTGGAAAAGAAACAATCAAAACCATCCACAAGGGCGTTGTGGTCCAACAAACAGACGCTTTCCTGCGTGTGTTTAATCACCTGCCTCAGCAGCAGGGTGGTGACTCTGCGCCAGAAAACGCTGAATGGTTTCCTCGCGATTCGCGCTTTTGCTGGTGCGAAGTCGAACGTCAACGCACAAAATTGTTTCCGATTCCTCCACTTTTTCGTTGACAATCACAACTAACCTGCTAGACTGGTGGCCATGAAAGGAAAAATTACAAAGATTCCTGTGATTGAACTGCCAGTCAAGGTTGTTGAAACCCATAAGAATAGCCCCGATTATGGAATGGGCTATTGGATGCTGGAAGTGGTTGGCACTAAGTTTCCAATCATGTTACTAGCAAGTGGTCAGATGTATTTCAACGTTGACCACGAAATCGGTCATATTGACCCTCGCTCATTGGGGCTGAACCCGATGGACCTGCAATAAGAATCACTGGCAAATAACAAATAACACAAATACCCCCAACGGCGACCGCCCAAGGGGGTTTTTCTTGCTAGGCACATGGCAGGGCAGCATTTTTAAGTGCCTGATGCTCAAGCACTTATAATTTTAAAGTTTTTTAAAAAAAGTATTGACTCAAACGGGTTAGCTGTTACACTCATCAGCATTATGGCATTCGAAATTAGAGAGATTGAAGGCGCGACACCCAACGCAACACCTGAGCGCGTTGCGGAAGAGATTAGAAATCATCTTAACATCAGCCGTTTCACTGCTGACGTTGTAGTTCACAAGCGCAAGGTTACCATCCACAAAATTCGGTTGCGCGAGTCAAAAGATTATTGTGGCAATCATCCTTACGCCTGCCCTGTGCGCCCCAACGTGGTGGAGAAAAAGCATATTCACTCGCGATGCCTTGAAGGCGCTGATTGGGTTGGTTTCAATGATATGCTGAATGACGTGCTTGACGCCCTGTGTGTGTCTGCTTATGTTGCTTCTAGCCTTTGTATCATTCGCAAGGGAAGCTTTAGGCGCGTAGAATACAGTGGGCACAAGCTTGGCAACGGGATTGACTCTGAATGGAATAAAGATTCTCACGCTTATGAGTGTCACCTTGGAGAAATGAACGTGCCTCGCTCTGAGTATCCAACGGATACCCCAGGAATTGCTGAATGGAAAGCTTGACAATCACAATTAACCTAATAGGATTGGCGCATGGAAACAATGATTGAAAACTTTATCAATGGCAACCTAGCAGATGCCAAGAAAAGCGCAAAGAGGTTCTCGCGCCTTAAAATCGCAGAATATCTCATGAGTATCGGATGGAGCGCAACCAAAGCTTATAAAACTTCCCTTTACTTGAAAGGGCTTGCAACATTCCAAGAGGCTTGTGACGCAAAATAAACCTTGACAATCACAATAAACTTAACTACACTCTTAACAATGAAACTACCTAAAAACTTGTCGATTGAAACGGTAATGGAAGCGGTTGAACGCTCCGAAAGAACCACTGACAACCCAGGTTTTTGCTTGGCGTGTGGTGAAGAAGCTGATGGCGTCGAGCCTGATGCTCGCAATTATGAATGCGATGCGTGCGGAGCGCACAAGGTTTTTGGCGCTGCTGAAATCCTGATTCACCTGATTTAATTATGATACCTACCCAAAAAGCCCCAGAGATTGAACGGATGCTCTCCAATACTCTGGGAGTCTCACGACGCAAGAGCATTTACACAAACGTATGCGCCACCTGTGGCAAGCCAGCGCATCAATTCAGGGACGCGCTTTCACAAAAAGAATTTACAATCTCAGGTATGTGTCAAACGTGCCAAGATTCGGTTTTCGGTGCATAGTGTTCATAGGTGAGGGGGCTTACGTGTGTAAGTCCCTCTTTCTCAAGCACTTAAAAGGGCAGCTTTGCTAAGTGCCAAAAGAAAGATGAGTTCGAGACTCACCTTACGTCTGAGATTATCTAACCCGTCGAAAGTTGAAAAGGTTTGCGTCCTTCTGTAATCGACCCGTGAACACTTTTCCTTTTCGCGTAAAGGTTATTTGTTTTCCTTTAATTGTTACTTCTTCAGAAACAAGTGTTCCTTTCCAAGTATAAACCTTTCCTTTAACGAAGTAAAATGCTCCGCGCTGACCGATTTGACAGTTTTCGTCAAGCCCATTCAATTCAGCTTCACTTAGAAGCCTATTATGAGTTTCTGCTTGTTCTGGCGTTACTTCGACTTTTCCATCGGGGGAGAAAATGCCTTTGCCTTGGAAATTATAAAGATATCCGACGAGTGAGCCAGTTTCCTCATCGACGAATAAACCATTATCATTTTTAAGTTTCATGTATAAAAGAGTAACAACTAAGAAGGAGTAAGTCAAACACTTTTTAAAATTTTTTAATATTAGGCACTTAAGAAAGTAGCGTTTGCAAGTGCCCAAAAAAAGACGGGGCTTTCGCCCCGCCTTCCCCGTTTCACTAACCGCGCTGGAACTCACTTTCCCAACGTGCCTTGGCTTTGGCCTGCACCTGACTAAGCAGGCTGGTAAAGTCGATGACGACCCCATCAATTGAGATGTTCACGTCAACGCCGTCGATGTTCTCTTGGATTTCATCCTCATTCTTGGAGATGATAAGCTCGTGAACGGCATCAAAGAACTGGAATAGTTCAGTGACATTCGAGCCGTCAAACACAAGGGCACCACTGTCAAGCGCAATTTGCTTGTCACACTCATTGAAAACAGAGTGCTTGAAAATGTGATTCCACTTGCGTTTGGGGTTTTCTTCTTTCTCGCGGTTGGTGCGCCCAACAACCAACGCTTCCGAATCCGTGTAGCGCACGGAATCTTTGGGGGCAGAAATATTCGAACCCCAGAAAAGACCCATGAGGAACAGGAGTTGTTGAATATGCGCGGAGATTGCTCGCCGTGCATTGACGTTATGTTTGGAGAGGTCAAGAATGATTTTCATGTTGAGGAAGAGACTACAGAGTTTTTTTGTGAGAGTCAATGTTTTTTTAAAGTTTTTTTTAATCCTGACAAATACATCACAACCCAAATAGGAAGCAAATAGGTGTCACAGGGAAAAACACGAAAAACTTAAAATTTAGGCGGTTTCATAAGTTGTTGATTACCAAGCACTTAAGATTCCAGCCTTTTCATGTGCCTAAAAAAGAGGCCAGCTTTCGCTGGCCCTTGAATCAATAGTCTGGGTAGTCATTCATACCCATGACCTCTCGCCTGTAACCCTCAGGGTCGGCCTCGCGTGTGCATTGGTCGCAGTGATAACGATTAGCCTTCTGATAAGGCGTGCGAAGGCGCTCCTTGCAAGTGGGGCACAACAGAGGATGCTTGCTAATGTCGCGCTCGGTGCCTGTGGCGCACGACTTACACTTACCCTCATGGGCGCGTGCATATGGTTTGGACGTGAGCATCCCGCAGTCAACGCACGGGACAGTGAAACGGCGATAGTCTCGATTCATAGTGGGCGAATCTTAGAAGAAAATCACACTTAAGTCAAGATTTATTTTAATTGCTGTAAGTGTCTGATTACCAAGCACTCGAAAAGGGTGCCTCGTTAAGTGCCAAGAAAAAAGCCAGCTTTCGCTGGCCTTGCCTCGCCTTGTCTACGTGTGCCACCAGTCACACGGTTCGGGCTGCGTCCCCCATGCAACACCACTGGCGAGGTCTTTGCCAGTGATGGCACAGAATTTTATGGTAGCTCGTTTTTACCGTCTGTGCGCGGTGAGCTTGCCCATTTTAGTTGCTCATTGGAGTAGTTAGGCCCTCTTCTGCATCCTGACGGGCGCGAATTTCGTCAAGATAGTTGTTGTATTCCTGCGATTCCTCAGGCGTTATTTGCGCCATACGGTCTTCAGGATTTTCCGCGCTCAAAAATTGAAATTGATTCATAAATTAGGAGACAACGCTAGGGGTGTCGATATTCAAGGTTTCAACCTGTTCCATCACGCGCTTGACGTGAATACTTTTAATGTCTTGGCGCGTTTCGAATGTGGAAAGAACGGTAGCAATGTTGCTGATTGCGTCCGCGTTCTCCAAAATTTCCACGCGCAAGGTTGGTGTTTCGCTCGTGAACCGCACCGTGATTTTGTATTTAACAGTTACCATAGGCCACTAGATTACTTGAGTGTGACGATTATGCAAGAATTTTTTTCATTTTTTCATCTTTCGTAAGTCCTTCAGCACCAGGCACTACGCGGGGGTGCTTTTTTAAGTGCCTAAAAGAGAGGGCGCTTGCTTTCGCAAGCACCCTCCTGAGATTAAACGCAGTGGGGCAACGGGGGCAACGCCTGCCCACGCTTCCAATTGATTTCCAAGTGCCCAGTCAGGTTATAAACCTTGACATTGATACGAGTCAGGCGATTGGGGGCCAAGTCGTGGCAGATGCGAGCGATGCACTGACAAAGTTGCTCGCAACTGGCAACATAAACCTTGCCTTTGAAAAAGTCGCGAATGGCCTTGATGACAGACATATTCTCAACCACAAAGCCGTTCTCATCCAAGCTGGAGCTTTCCAGCACGATATCAGTGCGGAAGTGAGTGTCCCACCCACCGCAAACGTGGTCTTCAGCCAAAAAAGCCTCGACTTCAAACGGGTTGATGACAAGTAAAATGGGAGAGGTTTCCGCATTCAGGATAGTAGTTTTGTCGTTCATAGATTCAGTTTTAAGTTAAGCGTTACGATTAAGAGAATCTCAGAAACTTGCACTCACGTCAACATTTTTTTGAATATTTTTTAATTTTTCGTAAGTCGTTGAATACCAGGCACATTGCGGGGGTGCCTTTTTAAGTGCCAACAAAAAAGCCCTCCCACAAGGGAGGGCCTGAACGCTACTACCCTAAAATCAATGGTATACGAAGATATTTCTTTTGTTCGTATTTGTCAATTGCTTCATTTGGAATATTCCAAGGGCGCAGAATAAAACTGACTCCAAAGGGATGAAACTGGCGATTCTCAGGTTTGAAATTTTCTTCGAGCATGTAGCCTGAAACATACCAGTCAACGCCATTCAGAGGAAAGCAAACTTTTGCATCGAGGTCAACTTTCCCGCGCTTGTTGTATTTGACTTTAGGAAGCTTACCAATGACATAGATAGCTTCCTCAGTGTATTTGTCACCAGCTTTTTTGTCACCACGGGAAACGGCATCCATGCCAATCTGATATTCAAGCGTTTGCTTGTAATAGCATCCTTCCCATGATTGTTCGCCAATGGTTACGCGCACGGGGCGCACGTCATGACAATTGCACTCGTTAACGAGCCATTCTTGTAATGTCATTCGAACCTCGCAGTTTGAATTTCGCCGTTCAAAGGTTTAACGAACACACAATAATTGTGGTCACTATTCCAGCATGAGAATCTAAACTTTTTCCCATCGTAAATCAAGATTTTCTTTGTGATTTTCTTCACATCATCCCAACCATTGGGCACGTCGAACGTAATGAATTCGCGTCCCACGTCAGGGCGAATAGAATGCTCCACGGAAAACTCATTCGGGCAAATAGTAGCTTTCATTGTCATAACTATACTAGATTTCGCTTTTGGCGCAAGCTTTTTTTAAAATTTTTTTACTTTTCGTAAATGCCTGATTACCAAGCACTTCAAAGCGCAGCCTTTTTAAGTGCCAAAAAAAGGCCCCTTTCGGGGCCAGTCGTTAGTTGCGTTTCATGTTATCCCTTTCGTTTGGGGTGAATGATTAAAAGCAGAATTAACAAGATGAAAATGAGTTCCATCATTCGAGTGCAGCGATTAAGGATTGACGTTTGGATTCGATTTCAAGGTGAATGGTTCGCATGAGGAGCATGTTCTTTTCCCACCGAACCCAACCCATAACACGCTGCCCCAAACCTTGGGCAACCTTTTCGTGTCGCGCAATCACGCGCTCTTGACGTTTCAGATTTTTGAACTGTTCTTTGATGGTAGTAGCTTTGTTCATAGTGATTCTTAAGTTAGGAACATACTACGCGAATTTTCGCGATGTGCAAGTATTTTTTTAATTTTTTTTTAATTTTCGTAACTTGATGATTATCAAGCACTCTCGAATCCTGCTTTTTTAAGTGCCTAAAAAAAGAGGGGGCTTTCGCCCCCCTCGTTTAATTCCAACCGCGCAGGTTGTTTTCCAACTGGCGCAGGAACTCACGCGCCGACTTGATTTTCTTGTGAATGTCGAACATTTCGGAAACCAGCGTTTCCGCGTGATATTTTTCATCATCCTCGATGCGCTTTTCCAGTAGGGCCTTGCCCATTGCCATTGTGGAGACGCCAAGGTGAATGAGCGCAGTATTTTGCTCTTCGATTTTAGCTAAGGTTTGTTTGACTTGTTCAGCGTTCATAAGTTAATTGTTACGATTAAGAGAGTATCAGATTTTGCGCTCGCGTCAACAGTTTTTTGCATTTTTTTCAAAATATTTTTTCTATGCGTAACTCATTGAATATCAGGCACTAGAGAAAGCTGCCCTTCCAAGTGCCCAAAAAAGAGGGGCGCACACGCGCCCCCCCGCTATGCTAACTGAAATTAATCAATCGAATCATTCGCCTTGTCAATGAACTCGTCTTCGTCTGCGAAGTCAAAACAATCAGCGTTTTCGAGGCGCTTTTCGATGCGTTCCTCGATACGTGGCACGAGAATTGCTACCTGCTCTTCAGTCAGGCGAGGAAAACGTTCGCGCAAGGTCTTTGCGATGATGGGCGCAAGGTCTTCAGTTGGTGCCCAGTATTGAGGTTCAATGTCCGAAACTTCAGACATGCGCTCTGTAGCATATCCCATGCCATATGGGTGGCGTTCGTTCCATTCTTTGTAGGAGAAATCGAACTCGCACTCAGCTTCGAACTCGACTCCTAAAACCGATATCGTTTTGCATAGCACAGCGTTCATGAGTAGAAAGATACTAGATTGTGACAACTATGCAAGAATTATTTTAATTTTTTTTTCGTGTTGTAAGTTGTTGAATACCAGGCACATAAAAAAGCTGCCGTTCCAAGTGCCAAAAAAAGGGGCTTGCGCCCCCGCGCTTAATAGTCGTCGTCCTTGGGCAGATGCTCAAGGTAAGGCTCGCGATAAGTCGAGCCACTGAAAGTAGCCTTGGGGTAGGCTTTCTGCGCCTCCTCAAGCGATTGGAATTCATCCATCCACACGCGCTGCTGCTGGCCAGCCAATACGCTGCTGCGCGGGTAAACGCCCAGCTTGTAAACGGTGAATGTTCCCATATCGTTCTGGTAGGTTGCCCCACGAGAACCCTGCTCAATGACATAGCGTTCTTTTGCCATACGCGATGACATTAGTAGATTGTCACAATTAAGTCAAGGTTTTTTTTCGCGCTTGCAAATAGCGCCCAGAAAATACTTTTAAACGCAAATTAAGACCCAGGGATATAGGCGTGCCTAACAATTTTAGGTAAAATTCATTAACTTTTGTAAGTCGTTGAACCCCAGGCACTTAGCGGGGCACGCTTTTTAAGTGCTTGATAATGAGGCACTTACACAAGATGCAATTAGGGCAAAAAAAAGAGCCAACCCCTTGCGAGGTTGGCATTGTTCCTGCTAGGGCTTAGTCCACCCAGAGGATTGAATCGGCGCGAACGCTGAAACAATCCGCCTTTTCATCCTCAGGCTTGGGTTTTTCGCTTGCCAACAGGAAAGATTCGACGGCTTCAAACGTGGTAGGCTTGCCATCAGCATACCATTGAACGGTAGGCTTGGAAAGGTTTTCGAAGGATGCAGGATACAGGCGAACGTATTCGTTCCCCTTGTGGTCAATGATGTAATTGGCGAACCCATCGCGCCATTGTCCCCAAGGAAGGGATTGGACTTCCCCGCGTGTTCCTTCAGCAATTCCGTTTTTCACGGTGCTGAGGTTCGCATAGGTAATCCCTGCGCGAACATAGGCGCAGGTTTCCTTTTGAATGTGCAAGGGGCAATCCTTGCGAGTTTTTGCATCCCGTTTCCAGCACACGCGAACATGGCTAGCCTTAGGGTGATTTTTCAGCAATTCTACAATCGTTTCAGCGTTCATAGTTTTTTTTGGTTCGGCGCGTTCTGCGCCTTTGATGGGTTTAATTTAGCAGTTACTTGTAATCATGCAAGTGAAAATGTGAAAAAAAGTGAAAAAAATTTTCTTCCAAGATTGGCATGGTTCATGCTTGTTAGCATTTTGCGTGCCAACCCCAACTTGGCACGTTTTTTGCTAATACAGCAAATAGTGTGCCAGGGGGTAGGGGGGGTCGCGCCTAAGAATGTTAGGTAAGACTAACAATTTTAGGTAAACCTGTGATTTGATGTAAGTCGTTGATTATCAGGCACTTGGAAAGGCACCCATTTTAAGTGCTTGAGAGAGAGGCACTTACGCAGTGCCTCTTTTGACGCTATTTCAGCAGTGGTCTAAGAAAGTTAGCTACTAGTAGCAGGATAAAAATTATTGTCATTTTCCCTCCCTGAAGTAAACCGTTACTGTCCCATGAAAGGTTAGCATGGTAATGTTCCAGCTTAATCCGCTTCCATCTTCTACGGATATACCATTGACTAGGCCAGTGATACCTTTGTAGGTAATTACTTTCCTTTGTTTCATGGCTATAAGGAAGTCCATTAGTGACATGGCATTCCTCCTTCCATGACAAGCTTAGCATTAAGCTTAACCTTGAGCGCGTCTATAGCTTTACCTGTAGCAGCAAAGCTATCATACCCGCTTGCACTAGCAGACATGCCGCCACCCGTAGCAGTGGCAATATAGTAACCACAATCCTCATCCCCAATGTCTTCAATGTCTGTTTCGATATGCATATGTTAGTAGGTTAGAGTTTAGCGCGAAAGTGATTGAAAGCCTCTTTCGGGGAAACATCTTCCCCGAGCATCTTTGACTCATGGAGCAATTCCTGAGCTTGTTTCCATGCAATCTGATTTTTGAGCTTGTTAGTAGGCACGTAGTCTGATTTGACAGCTTGTGCCTTTGCGCCCTTTTCCCTGATGGACACAATTTGCACAGTTGAGCTTGCAAGCATATCCTTAGCATCTTCCATACTGTCAGCTTGCACGGTTTCGATATAGGTCACGCCTTGGACCTTATCCCTGAGAGTAGCAACAAAAGTTAGCATGGCGATAACTTAACAATGACAACTAAGCTTGTCAACCTGGTAAAAGCATTTTTTCTTAACTTTTATTTTAAGGAAATGGAGTAACATGGCACGAAGATTGCTAGGGTAACATGGCACGTTACTTGCTTAGTGGACTATCTTACGTAAGTTGTTGATTATTAAGCACTTGAAAAGGGAGCCTTCCTAAGTGCCTGATATGCAAGCACTTACACAAGTTAGTCCTGGACACAGCACAGCATAACTCATGCCAACTTATGCTTGGCATACTTATTGCTAGCAAGCAACTAACATGCCAACTTAGACCTGGCACACTTATTGCTATACGATGCACCTGGGAGCGTGAAAAAAAAGATAAAAAAATGTTTACATAGTTATGACGATTAAGTAAATTCTTCTCAGTTGAGCGCGAGATTAACCAACGCGCTCCCGAAAAAAAAACGCTATGCTAAACATCTCGAATCTGAAAGCTGGTCGCATCTACAGTTTTCGCCATCAGGGCGACGTTGAAATCAAAAAGTTTGAACTTGTCGAACAACCCGATGGCAAGAAAGCTCGGGAGTATGCTCCCGAATGGCTCACAATGGCGAGCATTACTCGCCTCGCATCTTTCAAGGGCAACCTTGCTTGCCCTGAAAGCTATGCTCGCGCTATGGTGCGCGAGAATGGCGAATACACTCCAACGGAGCGTGAGCCTTGGTTCACTTGGCAATCTCGCAACGGTATCGTGTCGCATAAGACAAACGGAAAACAATATCTTGCGCTTGTCAATCCTGATGTTATCAAAAGCACCTACTTCGTGAATGGAGTAGAAGCAACGTCTGAACAGGTTGCCCTGATTAAGCGATGGAAAAAGGGCAAGGGTGAGTTTGGAAATTTCGCTGTGTTCTCGCTGGAAAGCGTAGAATGCACGGGTGAAGTTCCAGCATAGCAAAGCGTGACGCGGGGGGCGAAAGCCCCCCCGTCAATTTTGGAAAAATTCTGCGAAACAAACTCGCAGAAACGCCCAGGGGGTAATATCTCAATCTCCCCGACCAAACCACCCCAACCAAACACCCCCGTCAATTTCAAAAAACTATACAAAAACGGCCCTTCAACTAAATTCAACTTTAAAAAAATCCACGGACTCGTTTTTTTCGCAGGGAAAACATAATTTAAAACTTTAAAAAATCCCCACCAAAAAAGAAATCTCCTTTTGTTCTTTGCAGTGTAATTAGATATATGAAGAAAAGGGATTTTCTAAAAGTTGGAGTTGGTGTTGCTGCTACCCTTGTGCTTGCGTCTTGTAAGAAGCCAACCAACAATACTGTAACCAATTTCACTCTAACGGCCCAAGAAATAAATGATGTAATGTGGGAAGTGGGCGCATTGCCCTCAAATTTTTTTACTCGTGATGCCAGTTATTCTCTTCCTTCGATAAGTTATATCAACGGCGAATTTTCCAATTCTCTTCGTTCGTTTCTTTTTAACTTGAGCAGCG
>Ga0196980_1000133_pt1 | contig 22326 bp, 38 predicted proteins | sample S3_1013CmetaG_FD_155486 | JGI IMG/M metagenome (GOLD analysis project Ga0196980, IMG submission 155486) | Soil microbial communities from Anza Borrego desert, Southern California, United States - S3_10-13C | ecosystem: Environmental > Terrestrial > Soil > Desert | place: USA: California... | reverse complement strand
AAGCGAAGTGCAGGAAAAATTGCAAACGGCAGCTCGTGGTCTGCATGAAGTATACCACCTCGTTTCCCACATGACTGGCAAGTGTAGTCGTCGCGCTGGAAGACATGGCGACGCCACTCGCGGTACTGGTTACTATCTCTTATTCGTTCGTTTTCAGATGTCTTGCCCTGGTCTCTCGCTCTGCCCGCGCAAACATAGCTGCAAAAGAACACCTGTGTTTTGCTCTCTTTCAGCTTAGCCAGATTACGATAAACGGATTTATTGCAAACAGCGCAACCAAGCTCTTTACCATTTCGACGAGGAGATGGTTTGCCTCTTATCTTCGCCCAGTACTTTTCCAAGCCAGCTCGGTTTTTAGGCGACAATGGTCTACCTTTCTTTAAGCGGCTTAGAGTAGCAGCCATTCTCGCCCGACTTTCGGGAGAATTGTAGTCTGGTTGACCAAGATAAAAGCTCATAACGGAATATAGAACGATAGCTGCAGGCCGCGCCGCTGTGCCGCCAAATACCATTCCTCGTGTAAGTAGTTTGCCGACCACTCACCAGTACGGCTATCATTCGACATGCAATGCGTGCGGCCCCACACGCCACAGTGACCGATCTTCGTACCTCTCGTTGCGAAGATTGAGATGCACCCAGGCGAAGGGTGTGCGGTTTCTTTGAAGCGGATGTCAGTGTCAAAGAGTTCTTGAAGCTGAATAGTAGAGAGTTTGATGGGGAAGTCTGGGTAGACCATGCGGAGAACGCGGGAGAGGGATTCAGCGCAGCCTCTTTCGTCGGGAGCGTGCTTGGAGAGGTCTTGGCCGATGGCTTTCTTAGCAGCGTCGTACACGTCCTGGCGCTTGTCGGGGGCTGGGGGAACGGTAGGAGGTTCTACGGGCTTCGTAGGAGCTGTCGGGGAGACGGATTTTTTCGTGAGCAGAGAGAGTAAGTAAGTCGCTAGTTGTATGATCTGTTTGTAGAGAGAGATGGTGTCTTCGGGGTACGCATTGACGCTGGTGACAGAGAGTGAGTAGCCCCAATCGAAAAAGGAGTAATCGGGAGCGAGGCGCTTGGTGAAGGGCGGGTAGCTGTCGATTGCGTCAATGAGAGGGGTGGCAGCATCGAAGGCGTGGTTGTAAGGATTTGATGTGCGAGGGTACACACCGTTTACAGGTTTGGGCCAGCCGTGTCCTGCTACGTCGAGATGGTCTTCATCAAGTGCGTGTAAGAACTCTCTTACGTGCACCTGTTCGTAGTTGATGGTGAAACGCTTTTTGAACTCGCGGCCAAGCTCGTACATGGCTTCGGTGATGCGACTCTCGTCCATGTACTGCTCCCACGTCATGTCATCTTCGAGCGGGAGCATTTCGGGGATGAGGCCGTACTTGCGGATAGCTTCGAGGGGAGCTTTGAGGCTGTTGCCGTTTGGTGCGGTGCCACTGAGGATTTCTATGAAGGTTTCATCGAAAACTACGCGGCCGTCTTTCACATATCCATTCTCAAAGAGCCACCGTTTCAATTCGGGGTGCATCCCATTGTGGTAGTAGTAGGTGAATTTGGAGTTGAGGATTGCGACAGGGCTGCGAGAGGCACAGCCGAATGTGTCCATGATGTTATTGCGCTGGATTACCCCGACGGGCGTGTAGAGCATCCGCTGTGATAGCGGGACTAGCGCGAGGTCGGTTTTGATTGCCCCAAACTGCCATTCGTCTCCCCGCTGTTCTGCACGCTCCTTTGCTTCATCAAAGGTTGGTCTCATAGCCTCGGTTCTTGGGTGCCGAATAATCTATGTGCGGCACAGACGAAACACCAATGAAGCAGGAAGAGAATGAGAAGGGGTACTGCGAGAATGATAGAGAGCTTTTTCATATCCATGTGTTGACGGCGAAGCGGTGCGGACCTTGCGTGTAATTATAGTACGGCCAATTGCCACTGATGGTAATGATGTCGGGGACTTTGGGAGCTGCGGCTGCGGTGAAAGGATGAGAGAGGCCAGCGCCTCCGTTGTACAGCTCGGTAATCTCAGCGTCGGAGAGCGCCCTGCTCCATATGCCACATTCGTCCATGATGCCGTCAAAGTGGTCGGCAGCCAGGGTTGCGTGCCTACCGACAGTGATGTTGGCAGCGCCAGCGGTAAGAGTTTCGTCGGTCTCACTAGCGGCTTCGGATACGGCATTGATGTAGATTTCTTTTCGTGATGTGTCCCACTTGGCCGTGACCATGTAGTAGGTGGCCGTCGTGAGGGAGCCTGCACCCGCATTTATCTGATTGGTGCCGTTTCCAAAGCCGAACTGCATATCCCCGTCTGCGCGGCCCTGAAAGTACCAGCCGGAGGACGCACCACCGCTAGGGTTCTGCGTGTCGATGATGGCAGAGCTGTTGTTAAGGGTCTCTGCGTTTATCCAGCAATTCACCGTGCCAGCCGTGATGTCGAAGGTGCCGCCGTTTGATCGGCTGAAGTACTGGGATGAGCCAGCTTCAAGATCAGCACCGTTGTTGATTTTGGCTGAAACGTAGGGAGTGGTGTTGTTGTTGGTGAGGTCGAGATTGTTCGCTGTTGAATCTTCGGCCGCGCCGGAGCTTTCATCGAATTTCCAATAACTCAAGAGATTGTCTGTGAGCGCAGCGGAGGCAAACGATGGGGTGAGGAGTGCCGAGAGTATGAGTATGGTGAGGAACTTTCTCATCGTGTGGAAGATGCGACAGAAGGAGGTAGGTGATAGGTGCGTTGGTCGGCCTCTACGCCGTAGCCTTTAGAGTGTATCCCTGCTTCATCTCGGTAAATGACCTGCCAGCCCGTACCGTTTGGCGCTTGATATTCGATGACCTGAAAGTATTTGCCGTGCTGTGTGTGATACGCGGTCTGTGCATCCTCCAACTTTTCGAGAGGAGTATCACGCGCAGCTCCGTAAGTAGCAGTGCCTCCGAGGAGGAGAGATACGAGAGCAACAGCAATCTCACGCTTAGTCGTCATAGGCGATCTTGGATGCTTGTGTAGTTGCAAGACCAGTAATCCGGCGTTCCTAGAAGGGTGCCGAACTCGACATATATGGCTCCTCTGGCAGCTACCGCTATAGAGAGGTTGGAGAGGTCGGCTACGGCGAAGTTACCGGAAACAGCGTAGGAGCTTGAAGCAGAGCCGTTGCCGATACGGACTGTCGATGTACCAGCGCCCGTGGCTGTGCAGTAGAAATCGGTGATCTTCTGTGCTCGCTTTGGTGCGAACAGCTTTACGGTCGTGGTGCCGGATGCGCCAAAAGCGCCCAGGTAATCGAGGGTAGAAGTGGAGAAGATGCCGCCCTTGTCATCTTCCATGCTGAAGACCGCAGGGAAGGAAGCGTTAGAGGAAGTCGCCACTAAGAGTTGGTTGGCCGTCGTATCAAGTGCGATCTCACCCACTCCGTTGACCGTAGGGCCGGAGCCGTTTGGGATTTCAAAACCAGTTGCACTGCCGAAGTCCCAGGAAGCGGTGAGGTCTACGTCTGCGGGGACGACGGTGGCACACGTCGCTACGGCAGCAGCAGAGAGAGAGCGAACAAACTGGTTCGTGCAAGACGTACCCGCATATTCAGTGGCTCGGCTGTTTGCGTCAAAGAGAGAGAGTGCGGATGTGAGATCAGTGACGTAGAGAGACGTGGTGGTGGCGTTTGTTGAACTTGCGTTTGTCGCAAAGAGAGAATCGAAAATCTGGTGTACCCAGGTGTTTTGAGAAGTCGTGGCAAGGGCCGATGAGATGGTGAGGTTCCCACCGACCACGAAGCGGCTGGCGTTTGTTTGAAGAGGGTACGTCGCTGAGAGCGTACCCGTGGCGACGCTTCCGAGCCTTGCTGGATAGCCGTTGGTGGTGGTGAAGAAGGAAAGCTGCCCTGCTGTCTCGGCCGTTCCTGTGGCTACGGTGCCGAGCGTTGCTGCGGAAGAAGGCCATGTGGTGCGGCAGGCATCACCGTCCAAACAAATCGTCACCGCGTTGAGCGCGGTCGTCGAGGCGTAGTTAGCAAACAACCTGTTCCACTTGGCTGTGCTCGTCCCCAAGTCGTAGATGTTCGTTGTTTCGGGGAGAGTGTTTCTTAAAAGTGTAGAAATAGGCGCGGCATACACGGCCGTTCCGAAGAGGAGTGAAGCGAGTACAAACCAGAGTACATGTTTCATTAGTAGAAAAGTGATTCGACTAAGCAGTAGAGGGTTTGACCGGATTGGGGAGCACTGACTTGATCGGTGAGTGTGAGTGTACGTCCCGCGAATGTCCAATCGGTACCAGGGTTGAAGTTGATCGGGAATTGGGTGCCCCACACACCCAAGACTTCAATCGTATCATTCGGGAGCGTGAAGGTTTTGGTCACACCATCGACTTGGGATGAGAGGTTGACGCGCTTCACATAGGTTGTCTTACGTGCTCCGGTACGCATCCCTGCGAGGCGGCGCTTGAAGTCTTCGAGCTCTTTCTTGAGATCGGTGACATCGGCATCTTTGCCGTCTTCACCTTTCGGCCCACGTTCACCCCTCTCTCCCTTGGGGCCGCGCTCACCATCTTTTCCGTTACGCACCGAAGCAACGCGTTTATCGAGGCGCGAGATTGCACTTGCAACGTCCGTTTCCATAGCGGTGAGGCGCTCTTGGACGAAGAGAGTATTCACCTTCTCGCGTAGCTCCGTCTCTAACGTGGAAAAGGACTGCTGCACTTGTTGAGCGAGAGAAGTGACGGTGCTGGCAACTGTCTCGAAGTCACGGGTGAGGCGCTCTTCGAGCTTTTGGACGAATGTGACTACCTGCTCAAATGCTTTTACAAACTCCTCTTTACCGAGGTGGTCATCAAGCATCGCTTGCATGGATTGGAGGAAGTTCGGTTTGTTTGAGTTTGTTTTTTCCGGCATAGACTATTGGTTCTCGACAGCCTCCTTGAGTGCTTTAAGGAACGCTCTTGTCTGTTCTTCGGGAGTACCCGCGACGAGACGGCTGGCCTTGTCGATTGCGAAGTCAATAGCTTTCTGGGTGATGCCTGCCTTTGAGAGTGGCGCACCTCCTTCGGTGAGTGCTTGGAGGAGAGAGAGACCCCTAAAGTCTCCTGCGTCCTTCATTGCCTGGAGCGCGAGGACACTATCATCGAGGGCGGGGTAGCCGCTGAGTTCCTCCAGTTTAGTCAACCAATCTTTTTTGCCGTTGTTGAGGATTGATTGGACGGCACTTTTGGCGAGTGAGGCATCTTTGGCGAAGTCGCCGCTCTGAGTAATGCTGCCAAGGTGTGACGCGCCCTCATTCACAAAGTCGGAGAGGTCTGAAAAGAGGGCACGAGCACGCGCGTAGTTAGCGAGTTCGGGGGTATCGCTGTTTGCAAGAAGGTCTCGGAGTGCTCTCTGGCTCTGAGAGACAAGACGTTCGGCATTTGTCGTTCCCACAATGCTTTTCGACGCTTTGAAGTTGCGGAGATTCGCGTCGGTGCGTGAGAGGAACGCGTCGATTTGCGAGACGGTGGGGTTTTTGCCGAGCTTTGTGAGTTCTCCGGCGTACTCATTGAGAATTGCAAGATCGGCATCCGAGAATTTAGAGTCTTTCGTCGCGGTAAACAGCCGCTCTTTCGCGTTGAATTTCAGTCCACCCTCTTTCGTGGCGGTAAGGAAATCATCTGTGACTGTTGGGGCTGAGAGCTTGATGGAGCCAACTTTCTTCAGCTCCTCGCCCATCACCTTTCCAGCATCGCGGCGGCGTTCAACAACAAACTTAAATGCATCGCCTATCTTGTTTCCTACAGTGGCGAGCGCGGGGTCTTCCTTAATGTCAGTGAGAGCCTTCTTAGACTGTGCGAGATACTCTTCGTAAGAAGTCAGCGGGTCGTCGAGACGAACGGTTCCCTCAGCAAAGAGGGGCTGTTTAGTAAGTCGCTCTGCGGAAAGCTCTACTTTGTCGTCGATGTTCGCTTTTGAGAGTGCGAGCTTCGGGTTCCTGATGGCTTCGATGATCTTGTTGCCCGTCGCCTTGGCAGTGTCTAGTAGACCTGTCGGTGCAGCAGGTCGCGGCGCGCGTGACATAAGTGATGCCAAGCGTGTTGCGGCGAATGGGGCGGCAATGGGAATAGCGATTTCAGCGGCCACAGTTGCGCCTTTGCCGATTGCTTGGATGTTATTTGAAGCCTCGAAACTCTTATTGCGCTCTTCGATGGTCTGTCCCGTGAAGGACGGATTTTCGCCAGCGAGTGCCTTCATTGTCGGGAGGACATCAGCAGCAGCAAGAGTGGATGCAATCCCCTTCCCTACGCCCTTGGCGAGTTCCGCGACCGTATTAGGCTGTCGGTTAGGTTCTTGTGAGATGCCTTCGCCCGTTCGCCGTTTGGCGATGATGCGCAAGATTTCCGTGTTGTCCTTACCGGAGGCTTTTAAGGTCTGCGCTAGGTTTCTTTCGTCTTGTGTGAGTGCCATACGATTTAGAGGGAAAGTAGCTCACGTTTCTCATCTTCCGAGAGAGTGAGGTTCACTGTTAAGTCGTCTTTTGCGCGTTGATATGAGGAGCGTATGTTATCTAGCTGCTCGCGCACCCTGTCTTCGCTTATCCTGAAGCCCGATAGGTTGCCGGAGTCATCGTAAATGGCAGAGGAGGCAAGCACGCTTGAAGCGTCAGCCATTGCCTTCAACTCCTTCTCAGAAATTGGGGTCAATTTAACGCCAGCATCGGAGAGTTCTCGTATCTTGTTGAATGTGAGGTTCTTCACAACGTAGCCCGCATCAGCCAGAAAATCATTTTTGGCCTGATACTTGAACGGCGCAGAGATAAGTCCACCGAGAGGATTGAAGAGTGCGGAGCCAAGCGGTGATCTGACTAAACCCGATGATGTTTCGATGCCTGTGCTATTTGACATCGCCCGATTAACCACATCTATGTCGCGTTGCATAAGAACACGCTGGTCTTCCAGAGCTTTGACTTCATCGTAGCTAAGTGGGGAATTTCGTGGGTCGTAGCCGAGTTCTTTGATTGCTTCGGTATCGCCGACGGCTGCAAGCTCAAGCAGGGTCGCCTTTCGTTGGAGCGCAAACTCAGATTCACGCAATGCAAGTTCCCGTGTCTTAACTCCATTATCGAACGCAATTTGGTCTGCCCTCATACGAAAGTCTGCGCCAAGGTACTGTGCTCCTATCTGAATGGCCCTGTCGGGCGTAGAGTTCGCCATTTGATTAGCGACCGTTGATGGGGCACCAGAACGTACAGCCTCTAACATGATTTCGTAGGTCGATTTTCGTTGAGCTTGCTGTAACTCAAGGGCACGCGCGCGCTCTTCAAGCAGAACATTGAGAGTTGCAGACCGTTTCTTGTCTACTCGTTCTAGCGCGTCCTTGTTGAACTCATAAGCCTGCTGAAGAAGTTGTAGTTTGACGCGCTCCGGCTCAAACTCTGCGTCGAGCGCCTGTTGTATGTTCGCTTCTGCGAGTGAGATATTTCCCTGAAGGGTCTGACCGATAGCAGAAAGTGAAAGAGCTTTGATAGCGTTCTCTCGAAGCCGTCCTGTTTCTATGGGCTGCACCCCGCCAACCGTTCTGCCCCTGCCCTCTGATTCTTGCTGGAGAGCTGTGGGGATGAGAGCGCGTTCTTTGGCGAGGGCTTGTATCTGGTTGACGACGGTTTGAAGCTCTTGGCGCTGCCCAGGTAGTCCCGCTTCGGTTTCGAGCTGTCTCTTTCGTTGTGTTTGGGTGCCGAGCTTCTCAAGAGACGAGAGAAGCCGTCCTTGAAGGTCGGACTGTAAGCCCTCCTCTGGTGAGGGTGCATTGAACGCACTTAGAAGTGTCTCAAGGTTGGTTTCTATTGCAGGTGTGAAATCCGCTGGTTGCGGAGGAGGAGGAAGTCGAAGCGAGGGTGTGGGTTCAAGTGCGCCGGAGCTGATCGAGGGAACGCCAGCAACAACCGCTGCTTGCTGATCTGCGCTAAGTCCTGCTGCTTGGAAGGCTGCTCTGCGCTGTTCTTCTGTTTGAGTAGGCATATCGTGGTGTAATTCTATCACGATGCGAGTAAGCCGAGGTTCTTTAGTGCTTTCACAATGTCGCTGATGCGGTACGCAGTAGAGCCGACGTTACCCGTGAAGGTGCTGTCGTCTTTTACTGCCGTTCCCGCCCCCGCCGTGAAGCCTGTTGTCTCACCTGTGCCTGACTGTTGTGCGACGGGTGTAGCGTTGAAGAAGCCGAGCTTTTGTGTAGTCCCCGTGCCGATCTTCGTACCGCGACCGATACCCACCTGCACGTCACGGCCGTCGATAAACTGAAGGTCTTTTTGAAGTGTGTAGCGATCACTCGCGACGAGCGAGGAGAGGATGAGTTCGAGCTGCCGCACGCGTTCGTCGAGGGGGTTCATTTCATGTAGGTAAAGCCGATAAGTGCGAGAAGCCAGCCAATGCCTTTTCCGATGATGGCGAGAGCGACGAAAAGGGCGGCGAGGCCCACAAGGATGTTCTTTGCGGTGAGGCCGTAGCTTCTAATCCATTCGGTCATCGCCTCATGGAAAATCTGCTTGATCTCGTCGCGCTGTGCGTCAGAAAAGTTATTCATACGTTCGTTTTCCAGTGACCTCTTCCTTGAAGGAGTAGCCACGAATAACCGCTCCGCCCGTGCTCTCAAAACGGAAGGCGATCTCTTTGTACTCAGGAAGGTTCGCTTTCGTGCTTTCGATGTTGATTGAAGAATGGGATATGGAATTGTCGGTGCTGTCAGTGAATATGGTGGTGAAAGATGTATCCTCGTCCTTTTTGTACTTCACGACCACCTGGCCGGAAGACGGGAGAGGCTCGTAGGTGACAGTAATGCCCTTGAGCTTTTTCTTGAGAGAGCGATCAACATGTTTTTGGCTCCCGTCGAAGTACCGCGATTCGTAGATAGACGTGGCGGTGTAAGAGGACTGGTCGTTGGTTTTCGAGAGCGCATAGGCCGAAGAGTTGTTGACGTAGGAGATGAACATAAAGTCTCCCACGATGAAGAAGTTCTTGAGCACGCCTGCACCGAGGGCTGTGTCATTGTCAGGTGTTCGCTCGTGTATCAGGATGAATTCGCTGCTAGGGTTTTTGCGGCCGATACTCCACACTCCTGAACGGATTGCGCCGTTCACGGTCGCCACCAGCATGAAGTAGAGGCGATTATCGACTTTCTGTTTGGCGATGTTGAGAACAGGAGACGACGAGCTGGTGAGTTCTTGGAAACGCTGTGCGGCGGTGCCTGCAATCCACCTCTTAAAGAGGACGCGGTAGCGTGTTCGGGTCGCTGTTGCTGAAGTCGAGATGCCGATGAGGTAGCCGTCCAGCTCTTCCAAGACATTGAGCACGCCTTCGCCCCAATCAATGCTCTCAGAAAGGGTTGCGAGCGTTGAGTCCCTATCCCAGAGGTACACACGGGAGCTTCCCACGCCGGAGAGCGGAGCGCACGCAATAGCGAGGTAGTTGCCGTACTCACAAATTGAGGTGATGTAGAAGTGGGAAGGCAGCACCAGCGCGGTGTCAGTCCAAGAGTTGTTGTCGTTTTTGGCAATCTTGTTGTCGTAGGGGATGTAGAGAATGTCATCCTTCGAGTGAACAAGCCCCTGCGCGATGTTGGTGTAAGAGATTGAGCGGTTTTCGTCGTTGATAGCCGCAGTGCCCGACGGGTCGTATGAGCCTATTGTTGTTCCGGCATTGGCAAAGAAAATACGCGCTCGCTTTTTATAGTAGACGAATAGGCCGAAGCTGGCGGCACCAGAAGCAGATTGATTGTTTGAGGTGTTTGTCCATCCGTCGTCGTCGAGGTCAGTGGCCGCTCCTGTCGTGAGATTCTTGTAAAGTATCTCGGCGCGAGCCGTGCCGGAGACCACCCCCAGGGAATAGAGGGAATAGGTCGTGCCCGTTCTCAGAGCGATGGCGAAGTTCTGTTTTTGAGATGTAGAGGCAGCACTGTCGCCGCTTTCGCTGTCGTAGTACGGCGTGAGTTTCTTCGGGTCGGTGAATACGTCGAAATTCGTGATGATGGCAGCACCCTCTTTCCCACGGGGGTCGTTTGTGATGCCGTCTGGGAAGTGGTCGATAGTGGTCTCTATCTCCATACTCAGATGTAGCGGATGCGCTTGGGTGTCATGATTGCTCGTTCGTCACCCGCACGAATAGACATGAAATCCATCAACTCTTGCTCTCGTTTGTCGCGTTCCGAGGCGAGAAACCCGACGCGATCTTTCTTGTAGTTCATGGCATAGAGAAGTGCCGCTTCGTAGGCGAGGATGTCATGCCACGGAGAGGGAAATCCTGGCTGCTTGGTGCCCGTTGAGACCTGCGCGGAAGTGAAGACATCGGCAGTTCGGAGAAAGAAGATTCTGAGACCATTGGTGAGAGTGACAGAAACACCGTTATCAGGCGCAGGATAGAGCACCACCATGTTCTCTCGCTTTTCGTACTCAACAGGCTTGCCGTCAGTCTTGTAATACTCGGATTGTCCAAGGCCGATGTCGCGGATATTGCGCAGGGTAATGGGTTTGAGCGGGTAGTAGTTGCCGCTGCTGTCCATGACTTCAACCGCCATGATCGTAAGCGGCGTGGTGAGTGCGTCGATTTGGTATTCCGCAGTGCTGTTGGTGAGATTCATCGTGTAGGTCGGAAAGGTCGTGTAGTTTGAATCACCAAAAGGCCACGGGCCGTTACCCGTGTGGGTGATGAGCTTTCCTGTGATGCGCTCGTATGCTTTGTTGATGAAGATGAGGAGCTGCGCGTCGGTGAGGGTCGTTGAGTCCGCGTCAACAAGGTATCGAGCAAGTGTTTGAAGGTCGGCGATGGTCATAGAGCGGGGTTTTTCCCCCGCGCCCGCCCTCCCCGAAGGAAGGACAGAGCGGAGAAACAACTAAGCGACGTTCACATCGAATACCAATCCAACGTGAGCGGTCGGCGTAAGGTGGCCGATGTCCACGCGAGAGTAGTACGCGTTGCCGGAGAAGAACGTGTTGCTGTCGGCAGCAGGGAACGGAATGGTGTGAGCCTTTCCGTAGGTGCCCTTGAGGATGCCGAGGCGTTCGATCTTCTTTACGCCAGCGAAGACGTGGTTTGCCGTGTGGTCGTTCGACCAGTAGTGGTCAACGCCGAGGTAGTGCAGACCTTCGACAGTGCCCTCTTTGAGAGCCTTGTCTGCGGTCGCAAAACCGTTGGCCTGCACGAAGGCTTCGAGGTACTCGAAGTCTGCGGCTCGCCAGATGAATCCAACACCTTTCATGTTCATCATCATCTGGCCGTTGCCTTCACGGATTTCACGCTTCACGCCACGGATTATGTCGTCGATGTTCGACGCAGAAACCGTGATGGTGTCGGTAGCAGCGCCACCGCCTCCAATGGAGACAGTGCCGAAGTCCGTCCAGCTTGCGTGACGTGCAAGGACAGCACTTTCGATGTACTCGTTGAGGAGCGCACCGATGCGGTCGAAGAGTTCCGCAGGCTTCGTCCACGGGGACTGTGCGAGGTCTCCATGATCGACGAGCACACCGAGGTCACGACCAGTTGAAATGGTCATCGTTTCGGCAGTCTCAGCGAATGTTTGGAGTGCAACGCCAGTACCACGCGATACCGTCTGAACGGACGGCGTGGTTGACATGTACGAAGAGGAAATGACGCGCGTGTTCGTTACCGTAACATCGCACATCTCTTTCCAAGTCTGCGGACGGTCGAGCCTGTCCTGCAATATGTCTTCAAAAATTGTTTCGTATGTGATGGTATTTGATACCGCCATACCTTTTTGAAGCTAGTCTGGTAAGTACGCTACTCGTTGTAGAACGTACCCGTAGACTTTCCATGCTCCAGCATCGCTCTGACGATCTTTGCGCGTTCTTTCCTGCTCGATACTTCCGTAGAAGTCGGAGGAGCGCCGCGTGCAATGTAAATTGCGGGGTCAGTTTTGCTCGGTGATGTGCCTGGGTCGCCTTTGATGTTGGTGGTTGCGTCGCGGGTGTTTCGTACCGTCTGCTGACGTTCAAGTTTTACTTTGAAGTCTTCGTCGGCAAGCACCTCGTCTACGTCCACTTTCCATTTCTGGGCGGTCTTACGGGCTAGTTCCATGTCGTCGGGGTGGTCAATGCCTGCTTGTTTGAAGGCTATCCGCTCCAACCTCTGAAGTAGCGCGTTGTCTTGGTTTGGTTCAGCAGTCTCTTTCGGCTCGTTGGACTTTTGAAGGTCTTTGAGCTGACGTTTGAGTGAGCCGAGTGTCTGGTTCGTTTTCTCCCATTCTGTTTTAGAGACTTGGAGGAAGTCACCACTCTCTTGCTCTACCTTCTGCTCCGTAACCTCGGCAGGTGTTTGATTGTTGTCTTCGGTAGTCATAACCGGAAGTTTTCTTTTTAACGCTAAGAATAAACGCAATCATTTTTGATGGCGGGAATGATAACCCGCGAGGACTTACTTCTTCCACTCGAACTTGAGTAGGTAGTTGCAGGTCGAATGAGTGCCGACATAACCGACACCCGCTGTAGGCGCGTCGTAGGTGCTCGTTGCGAACGCGGCGATTCTCGTGGAAGGAGAGACAACCGCAGAAGCAATCGAACCTGAACCCGCTGAACGGAATGAAACCGCAGGGCCATTCACCTGACCGCCTTCAAGTCTGTACACCGTGCTTGTGGCAATGAACGCGTCGTTGATGAAGTACGGTACGTTGATGTCTGTGAGGGCGAGACCGACTGATTTCGTCGTCGTACCAACAGTCACGTCCGTCGATGTTGCGTTGCCGCCCATGTTGAGCTGAAGCAATGTAACCGTCGATGTTGCACCCGTTGGGTTGGCGACAGAGAACAGCGTGCTCGTCGCGGCGCTACAACTTCCCGCCACGATGTACTCACAGAAACTATCGACACAGCGATACGGGCTGTAAAGCTCAGGGCCAGCTTGAGCGCCAACGATGGTCTGTATCTTGTTCGGGAAAAAGAGACCAAGGACGGCAACTGCAAGCACGGCTACTGCCGCTACTGCCGCAATAAGTTGTTTCATACTAGTTTTTGGATTTGCTTTTAATTCTTCGACCTTTGCCCCTCTTCTCCTCAACGTCGGCTAGGTCAGCTTGCGCCTCCAAAGCCTCCGCTTCTTGCGCGAGCTGCTTGTCTCTGAGAGACGGCATCCGCGCACCTTCTAGTGTGGCCATAACGTATGTCTACGTTGGTAAACCCTGATAATTGAAAACCGACCGCTTGAGACGGTCGGCTGAAACCCCAGAGGAAACTACGACATAACCTCTAGGGCCTCGGCCGAGCGCCCCAAGTTGTCGTAGTTTTTATGTAAAGAGCTACCTGAACGTCACCGTATACACCCCATCAAAGCTCGCGGGAGTGTCAACGACGAGGCCGCGAGAGCACGAGATGTCGAATGTGTACGTTCCCTCTAGTACGTCGGAATCAAACGTCACGATGGTTGTGGATGCGATGTCGGTAGTTGACGTGGCGTTCCAAATGCGAAGGACAGTATTGGAAGAGGACGCGACGACAACGGAGCCGAGAGAACAACCGCCGTTTGCCGCCACTCTAGCCTGCCAGTGAGTACCCGCTGACGTGGATATTGTGGTCGTCGCCTGATACTCCTGCCCCGAAATCGTGCTGCCGAGTGTCTGGGTCGGCATCAAGAGCAAAAAATACGTCGCGGTCGCTACGAAGAGGAGCGCGATGATAGCTGCTGAGTAAAACAAGTTCTGCATACTGATAAGTATAACCTAATAATTAAAGGCCAATGTTGGTAACGCTCCCCTTCTCCTCGGTCTCTTTTATCGAGTTGCGAAGATACGCGAACACCTTGGGGATTTTGTTGAGAAGCAACCTCTCCACGGCGAGCATCTGCACGTCTGAGGTGCCAGAGGGAGCTAGGAAGTAGTCTAGCATGACTTCTTCGACGGCTTTTGACATGGATTCGTCATTCACGAAGCGTTTGACGTACTCTCTCTGCGCGTTGGTCATGCAGCTTGGGCGTTAAGAGTAAGCGGCTGCTGTTGCTGCTGTGGTTGCATCATTGGCTGCACGTTCATGGATGCAACGGCGTTGAAATCGACAGGGTTGATACCGGAGTATTCAAGGATGTCATTGAAGGCACCCGACATGCCTGGGATTTGCATGACCTGTTGGAAGCCTGCGGGATTTGTGAAGACGAACTGGAAGATTGCGAGGAGCTTGTCAGTGAGGCCGAAGAGGTCTTTCTGCTTGGAAGCGACGTTGATGCCGATTTTCACCTCAACATCCTTGAACTCGTCTTTGAGGATTTTGAGAATGTGGCGGTTGCCGTTCTTTTGGAATGCGATCTTTGCTTCCTGCTTCAGCTCCTCTTTGTCACGCGGCATTTCACCGTTAAGAAGCGCGTCGATCTGCTGGCGGTTGGCCCAATTCTCTGCGAGCTGCTCTGATACCCACTGCACCTCGTCGGATGTGAGGGTTGCGAGGAACTCTTTGCCACTCGTGATCTCCTTAACCAGTCGTGGGATAATCCAATCTCTGTAAATCTCCTCGATGAACTTCGCTCGCTGTCCTCGTCGTCGGTCGTGAAAGCCTCGGCCCTGTGCCACAACTCGTTCCTGGCCTCTAAACGTCGTACCTGATGCCTGCTCTTTTCCTAGAAGCGGGTCGTATGCAGCACCAAGCGCCTGCGCGTGTTCGTAGAGGTCGTTGATGGACTTATCAAAGAGCTGCACATTGGCGGGAGCGACCGTGGGCACTTGGAAAATCCTCTTGCCGTCGGCAACCGTGGTGATTTCCAAGTTCTCCATGTCTTGAATTTGGTTGCGATTCGCATAGCTTTCGTCGTCGGTGTAGAGCGGGACTTTTGAGCCTGCTTCGAGCATGTTCATCTTGTGGATTTCGAGGAAGTTCGTCCACACCTGGGGCTGGATGAGGCTCTCACCAACACCTCTGCCTAGCGCCCTTCCGTAGACTTTCTTTGACGTGTGGAATTTGAGGGAGCTTTCGTACTCTTCCTTGCGGTAGAGGCAGACACCCTTCTTGTTGCCCTTCTCGTCACGATAGAAGGCGACAACCTGCACCTGATCGCAGTAGTAGTCGTAGTCTCCGTTGTCTCTGAGGTAGTGGTCGGGGAGTGTGCCACGGACAACGTAGACTTCGATGTTCTTCCCCGTGGTCGCGTTCTCTCCCGTTTCCTGAATACCAGAGGGGTCTTTCTTGTGCTCCGCGAGGAGGATGAGATCTTCAATTGAGATGTTGGCACCGTTCTTCTCATTGCCCCAACCCAACTTGCTCATTTTGCGGAGCTTGTTGGGAGCGAAGTTGAACTTGAAGCCTATCGGCCCACCTAAAATGTCTGTCTGGTCGCAGAAGGCGATGGAGAGGAAGTCTAAGACTTCTGGTTTAGGCTCATTCGTCTTTTGGACAAGCACGCCACCGTAGTCCACGTCGTTTTCGGTTATCTCGTCGAGGAAGGTGTCAATGTTGTGCTGCTTGATGAACACCTCGTCGTGGTACTTCTTGATGAGGAATGAAAGCGCGCGGCCGTTTTTGTTCTCTATGAAAAACACGATGTCCTTTACCTCGATGTCCTCACTCCAGTAGGCGAGGTTCAAGATCGGCTCCATGATGTTCTTGAAGGCTCGGAGGTAGTCGTTCTCCCCTGTGTAGAACTGGCCGTTCTTCAAGTGAAAGAGGAGCTGCACATGGTCTTTGAATGACCAGTGCCAATTTTCTCCGATACGGACTTTCTCGGTGTGAAAGCGGTTTTCCTCTTCTTTGATGTAGGAGAAGATGTCGTGGTTCATAGATCAAAAAGTGAAGCGGCGTTTTTTAGCGCAACTTCGCGGCTCATGCCCCTTGAGTTAAACAGCCTCGTAGCAACGGGGGCGGGAAGGACGCGTTCACGGGTCTTGCCATCCTTCTCAACACAGAGAATGACACGGCCCTTGGCGTTTCCTGGCTGAAGGTTAGCAATAGCCTCTGTAGCTGTGTCACCCTTGGCGGTGAAGGTCTTGCCGAAGATAATTACCTTCGCGGTGTAGATCATAGATTGATGATGGGGATGCCTCGGAAGGTTTTCATGCTGGAAATCTGCTCGTCGAAAGAAGGTGTGTCACGCTTTGGTCTGTTGGCGAGCTTCGCGTCCACCTGTGCGGCGATGTCCTTGCGAGCTTTCAAACACGGAGGGCAGTAGTAGGCATCAGGGTCACTGTCTTGGTATGAGGTGCCGCAGCCTGGGCGAATACAAGTGTGTGTGTGCATAGTGAGATTTTAACACAGCCACGGATAGACCTTTTCCCATCCGTCAATGCGCCTGTAATCTTCTGTGATTTCGTCGCCAGCCTTGATGTGTTTGAGCGCCACGTCGGTAGTAGCGTCGTAGTTCGGGTCGTCGGAGTGGTTCATGTAGGCTTGGAAGCGAACGTCGGGGTAGGCGAAGTTGCCCTTAGTAGCTATTCGAGGATGTCGGCCTAGTACGTCCTCCGGCACGTCTTCTGGAGTGACTTGGTAGACCTGGGGAAACGCGTCACCGCTGAGCTTCTCACCTTTGGCGATGTCTTTCGTAGCAAATACACCGATGCCGTGGATGGACGAGATACCGAGTTTAAGGTTGAAGTTCATGAGTTGTACTTCTCTAGCGGGTCACGCTTCTCCATGATCTCATGCACGCGTCGCCACTGCATGTACTGAGCGGGGGATTTGAAACCGAGCTTGCGTACAGCTTCGCCGTGCTTATGGATGCGCTCTACACACTTCTTGCACGCGTACCATTCCAAGATGTCGGAGTGGTCGCAGCGTGAGGCGAGGATTTCAAAGAGGAACTTGCGTATCTTGGTGTAGTTGGCGGGGTCTTTGAGATACTCAGGCAGGCCGTCGAGGACGTTTACGGGTAGTTTCTTCGGAAGGTCGGGGAGGTCGGTCATAGATAGCGGCGAATAAGAATATCATCAACATAGAAGAAATAGTGCAGGAACAATCTCCACTGGCCGCGAAACAAGTAACGCCACACCCATTTCTTTGTTTTGTGCTCGAAATATCCGTAGCTCATAGCCCGATGTTACGCTTCTTTTTCCTCTTTGGTCTGTTCACTACATGCTTGCAGGTGTCCCACCCTTCTCTGCAACACTGCGGGATAATGACCTTCATGCGGTCGGGACTTAGTACCTCGGCTTCCGTGGTTTCTTTTTCACTCATACATTAAAGCGCGACGTTTGATTTCTGTCGAGGGACACCCTTCCACGATCCTATTATCTCACGCTTCCTGTGAACGGGGATGAGCGAGTTGATTGCGTATCTCGTAGCATCGAGTAAGTGATCTTTTCCTTCTGCGGGGATGCCTGGAAGAACCTTGCCGTCTTTGTCCGTCTCCCACAGATAGTTTCGGTACTCTTTGATGAGATTCACACTCCGTTTGGTGACGGAGATGCGCTGGTCTTGAACTGCCTTTATTCCATGACGCACACTATCTGCGCCTTTAGGAACAGGAATGATGTTGATGCCGTACAGCCTCACCTCTGCGATGGATTTCGGCTCTGCGCTGTCGGCCATCGTGGGCGCTTTGGGAAGATTCTTTAACGTCTCCGCAATCTCGCGGTTCGACATTTCGAGTTGGTAGGCAATCTCGTCGAGGATGTAGCCGCCGTTGTAGTAGTACACAGCGACAATAGCAGCAGGGTCGGGATGCCAGCCGAAGTCTACGCCGTATCTCTCAAGCCTTGCTTCAAAAGGCACTTCGTCAATGATGTTCCAATCACGATAGATGCGCTGCTCTAGGCTTGTCGGTTCACCCAACCACTTGTGTTTGAAGAGCGCGGGTCGTTTCGCTTTATCATCCTCCATCTCAGCCTTGATAACGTCAGGCATGAGATTGTACTTGAGTGCGATGTCGTAGTTGACGTTGATGACGAGGGTATTGGGGCGGCCCTCAATGACAAGGCGGTGGTGTACAGGGTCTTCTTCGAGGAGGCGGTTGTAGGTGTAGACAATCTGCGAGCCTGACTTACGGATTGTCGGTGTGAGGACTTCGATGCTCTGAGCCGATACCGTCTGCGCTTCCTCAACCCACGCGATGTCGATACCCTCGATAGACTTGATGCTCTGCTCGTTGTGCCACAGTCCCTTGAAAAGGAAGTCGGAGCCGTTGATGGTGTTTACGATGGAGTTGTTGGTGATTTCAAAGTCGGTGAGCTCGTATTGCTTAATGAGTTCTGCGAGGAGTTGGTGCGAGCTGTCGGATATGGAGTTTTGGAACTCACGGAAACAGGCAATGCGTGTTTTTTCTTGCCTCGCCCTGATGAGGAGGAAGCGAGCGACCGAATGTGATTTGAGGGAAAAGCGACCGCCGTATATCGCGGCCTCACGCCAGTCTTTCTTAAAGAGCGGCTTAAACTCTTTCGGTATCTCCAGTATCGGACTTGTCATCGCCTAAAAAGCGGACAAGCAACGGCGCAACGGGCTTGTCTGCGGAGGTGATGTCCTGTCTCTCTACATATCCGTGCTTGGAGAGCATGAGCTTGGTGATGGTGGGGTTGAAGTCGCCTTTTAACCCCTTCTGAACGAGAGTGTTCTCTTGCGCCGCAAGAATATCGCTAACGATGTCAGAAAATTCGCTCTTTGTCGGGTCTTTGGCCCAAGCGTAGATTGTTTCACGCGAGAGTTGGAGATACAGCGCAAGCCCAGCAATCGTCGGTATGTCGTCTCCATGTGCAGCGACGGGCACATAGATGTAGTCCTTCGCCTTTTGCACTATATCCGGCGTGTAATCAGTCGGTCTTGCCATACGGTCTATCTCGCTCTGAGGCTTACGGTCTTAGACGTGTCACCTACTGAGAACGTGACATTATGGGGAAGCTTGTCACCTGGGAGGTAGACGAAGAACGCGGCCGGAGCGCCGTTTCTATATCCATTCGGGCCAGTGTCTTTTGAAGACGCTATCTCTCCTGCTGTAGCTGATGCGGAGACAGTGACACCGCTCTTCTCTTTTCCGTCTTCGAGGTAGTAGACAAAGATGTTGATGTACGGCCCGTTGGCGTTCTCCATGTAGCTCTCAACGTCGATGTGAAGTTCTTTGGTCACGCTTGGAATTATAGCACCCACTTGTACGGGCTGAGGTGTGGGTTGCGGGGCCGTCTGCATCGGCTGCTGCGCCTTCGCTATCTCCTCATTCGCTACCACGATAGCGTTGTTGGCTATCGCTATGGCATTGGCTTTGAAGTCCTCTGGGAGAGCGGGATTGCCTAGAACAGCCGCAAGAAGCATCTGTGCGGTTATCAAGAGACTTAACGCTGAAGTCATATAGGAATTATATCATTTATTTGCTAAAAAGCCAGTCCTTCTGTCGCCATGAGGATTTCTTGGAATGTTCGAGAAGTTTCTGTTTTACAGCGGGGTCTTTGAAGCGCCGGCGCTGTGTTGCTGCAATCTTGAGCCGCGTTTCCTGCTTCACATATTCAGCGTACCAAAAGCACAGCCCCACACAACGCGGGGCTGGGGATTTCTTAAACACACACGCCGTCGATCACCTCATGCACCTTCTTGGTGAGGTCGGGACGTTCCGCGACCTTCCCTGAAAGGGCAAAGGTTGTCGCGTTGAAGAGCCGCCATGCTGTCTTCTCGCCCCAATCGTGAGGCGGGTCGCTGTAGGCTTTCAGCACATGGCCGATGGCCTGCACACCGATCACGTCCTGCCGATAGAGGTTCATGATGGCGTGGTCGGCCTGGCTGTCGGAGAGCGGCGTGCCTTGGTAGGTCAGCAGCTTCTCGTTCTGCCTGATGCGCTGGTCTTTGAGGGGCGCGACGATCTCCGTGATAAGTCCTGGCAGCTCTCGCTTGGCCCTGACCGTGTGCTTGCGCCTGATGACGTGCTCGCCGATGAAAGCGAGATTATCACAGACGAACACACGCGAGCCAAAGGCGATGCCGATGGGGAACGTGCGATCGTTGCTGTTTCGGAGGCCCACGATGTCGCTGTAGTTCCCGTAGGGAGAGCGGAGGGTCATTGCGCCGAAGTAGCGCATTCCATCCTCGGTGATCGCGTGGTGCTCTTCGACGATCTCATGCTGGTAGAAGCCGAGCGTGTAGCGCACCAGCTCAACGATCTCGTGGTGGGCGACGGGGACGTGGGTATCCGTTGCCTGGGGAAGCGGGACGGAGCGTAGGTCGTCGTACGAGACTGCGTTAGCTCCGGCGTGAAGCATCAACGTCATGGCTGGTTCTCCTGTGAATGAGCCAGCCGTAATTGTACCTTATGGGTTCTGTTCTTCTTTGAGGAGGGAGACAATACGCTTAGCGGCGGCGAATAGCGCCTCTGCGATCTTGAGCCGTGTTTCTTGCTTCATAGGCTGGGGCCAGGCCAGCGCCAGTCATCTGGCATAAGAGAGACAACCGCACGGAAAAGCAGGAACGGCGCAAGTATCAGTGCCGTCAGGCCCATGAGCACAATAATGATCATAGGTTCTGTTCTTCATTGAAGCAGGCCGTACACCGTGCGCGTTCGGTGCAATCAGGGTCGCCATTCTTGCACGCTTCTTGTTTGTGGCAGGGGCATGAACCACAATGATTTACACCATCGTACTCGTTACAAGCGGGACAGCACACCTTCTTCATTGTGTCGGGGTCGCCGTTCTTACACCTCTCCTGTTTTGTCTCTCCACCCTCAAACCCAAAATCCATGTAAGCCATACCTACTTCATTGTGTCGGGGGAGGTCATACGCCACGTTCGTAGAGAGCCTGTATTTCCTGCTCGGAGAGGACGTAGGGATAGAGCACGTTGGTGGTAGTTGTCGCGTGCCAATCATCCTCGGGAGGTGGCGCATACGAGATGTATGGCGGGACGTAAAATGAAAAACTGACTGCAAACGCGATGAAGGTGAGAAAGGAAAGCACGAGCCTGAAACTGGTCATATCAATTTTCTCCATACCTACTTCAAGCTATCCTTGGGGGATAAGAGGTCGCGCCAGAAGGCTTCGGTGTCGCCGCCTGTGAGGATGAGCTTCTGAAATTCCTGCGCGTTGAAGTACCACATGCCCCACATGTCAAACGTATCTTCTCGCCACCCCAACGCCTTCCCCAAGGCTCTCCAAAAATCGGGGTCGAGGGCGGCAAGCTCAAAGTAGCGCTGCTTTTCCTCCACAACCCAGTACATCGCGTCGTTGCTCCACCCTCCCTCTATCGCTTTCGTTATCGCTTCCTTTGGGATCATACTAGCTCATTAGCTTCTTAATCTTTTCACTGACTGCATCGAGGGCGGCGTTGTAGCCTTCATACCAGCCACCGCCTCCTATCTCCTTCATGTCTCCACGCACGTCCTTCATCCCCTCGCACTCGCGCTCTAGTGTTGAGCAAACAATTTCTAGGATGTCGTCTGTCAGCTTCTCCATGTTTGGAGCGAGGTCGGGGTCGTACTCTTTCCAAAGTCGCCTTTCGATGTCGCCTCTCACACTCTCTATCGTTTTGTCTGACATGGTTGGCTCAGGCGCACCATCTTGCAAAATCTGCTGCTGATAATCGCGCGACCTCCTTGCGTACCTGCGGCGGGCAATAGACGTTGATTACATCCAAGTGCAATTTGTCTTCTTCCGAGTGCGCAGCCTCGTCGTCTCCGCTCATTGCAATTATCTTGTCTACGCGCTCCCTTAGTTCGTTGTAGTCCATGGTTAGGATTGGTTAGGGTGCTCATTGGTAGTACCTACGTCGGGGTCGTGTCGCAGAAGATAGAGAACGTACCGCTCGCCAATCACGGTCTTGTCGTACACCTGCCATCCAGCCGCAATCGCCTCCGCTAGTTGCTTCGTTCCCCACTCAGGGAAAGAGCCGTCGATCTTTATTGCCTTCATATCCTCCTTTATCGCTTCTTTGATTTGGGTAATGAGTGAGAACAGACCGGCCATTCGTCGTGGCTGCAATACTCGGCGGCGATTTCTTGGCACTCGGAACAATAGCGGTTTATCAGCGGTGCTTTCACCCGCTTAATTCTCTTTCCGGTGGGGTTCATAGAAAGTTAAGGGCGACCTGGATAAACGTGCCAGCGACGAAGCCAACTACGTAGCCATCGTGCTCTTGCGTGAAAACGGCGTTCACAAACGAACACATGAGACACGCGAGGAAGATAAACAGGATTACACTCATACGGTCTTCTTCGCTGCCCTGGCTTTCTCCAGGTTCGCTTTAGCAGCGTCTAGTTTTTTCTTTGAACGGGATTTGCCGCCCTTCTTGCCGCCCATGCTTCCGGCTTCTTTGAGGGCACGTATCATTGCTGGTGGGAGGGGCATACTATTTCAGTAGTTCGGGGTTTGAGTAGATGTCGCCGATGACTTCGCCAGCGTCGCCCTCAAGTGGGTAGATGCTGCGCCACATGGTCGGCTGGTGGTTTTTTGTAGCCCAATAACTGACGTAGTATTTGCCGTCCCCCTCCCATTGAATACCAGAGCGCGCCCAAATCACTTCACGC
>Ga0196980_1000115_pt1 | contig 24666 bp, 22 predicted proteins | sample S3_1013CmetaG_FD_155486 | JGI IMG/M metagenome (GOLD analysis project Ga0196980, IMG submission 155486) | Soil microbial communities from Anza Borrego desert, Southern California, United States - S3_10-13C | ecosystem: Environmental > Terrestrial > Soil > Desert | place: USA: California... | reverse complement strand
TAGGACATCCAGGCGACCGGTTCGGTCACCATCGACACTCTAATCAACGACCTCCCCCAATTCGTGCCGTCGATCAACTCGACCTCGAACAACCCGTCCAACGGCGGTCAGGCAAACATCAACCTGCGCGGCCTCGGCACACAGCGTACGCTGGTCCTGATGAACGGTCGCCGCGTGGTGCCGTCGAACTCGGACGGCACCGTCGACATCAACATCATCCCGACCCCGCTGATCCGGAACATTGAGGTCATCTCAGGCGGCGCCTCCGCGGCCTACGGCTCGGACGCCCTGTCCGGCGTCGCGAACTTCATCCTCAACGACAGCTTCGAAGGCGTTCAGGTCGACGCACAATACGGCGTCACCGATCGACAGGACGGCGCCACCGAATCCTACTCCCTCACGCTCGGAGGCGACGTCGCTGATGGTCGCGGCAACGTGGTCCTTTCGTTGGGCCGCTCCACCCGCGAGCAAATCTACAACGCTGCACGCGACTTCTCGTCGGTTTCCGGGCCTTCGGGCACCTCACCGCTTGGCAGCACGACGTTCGACTCCAACAACCGGCCGGACCTGGCCTTCGTGCGGGCCTACTTCGGCGATGCCACCCTGCCGAATACAGGTGCGTTCGGCTTCAACAACGACGGCTCGCTTTTCAGCTACGTCCGGACGCTGAACTTCCAGAGCCCCGGCGGCATCGACTACGACGGCTTCGCCAATCCGGGGGTCAGCGACTACGTCTACAATACCGGCCCGCTCAATCTCATGCAGCTGGGGCTCGATCGCTGGAACGCCTACGTCGGTGCGACCTATGAGCTGAACCCGGCGGCCGAAGTCTACGCCAACCTGCTGTTTACCGAATACACCTCAGCCAACGAGCTCGCGGCGAGCCCGGCAGCCGGCAATGTCCCGGCGACCGGCTTCCGCGTTCCAGTGACCAATCCGTTCATTCCGACGGATCTGAGGGCCTTCCTGAACGCTCGGCCGAACCCGACCGGTTCGTTCCTGCTCAACAAGCGCTTCAACGCGCTCGGCGGCCGTCGAGCCAACGAGAACTATGAAGTTTATCAGGGCACGGTCGGCGTCCGTGGCGATCTGGTCGGCCTGCGCGACTGGACCTACGACATCTATGGCCAGTTTGGCCGCGTTCAGCGCGTGACTGTCCAGAGCGGTAACGTCTCGCGTTCGTCGGTCCAGACCCTTCTGGACGCGCCCGATGGTGGAGCGTCGCTGTGCGCGGGCGGCTTCGACCCGTTCGGCGAGACCGAGCTGTCGCCGGCCTGCGTCGCCTACATCGGCCGCACCGCCCAGAACGTCACCGAGCAGGAACAGACCGTCGTCGAGGCCTCGCTTCAGGGCAGCTTGTTTGATCTGCCGGCAGGGGACCTGCGCTTCGCCGGCGGCGTCCAGTACCGTGAAGACACGTTCGTCTTCAGGCCCGACGCCTCGCTGGCGCGGATCAACCCGATCGTCGTCCGTCCGGACGGCGGCTCGACCGGCGGTTCGGAAATCGCGGGCTTTAACCCAAGCCAGCCGCTCGCGGGCGACACCAACTCGACCGAATTCTTCCTCGAACTTCTGGTGCCGCTGATCGCCGATGTGCCGTTCATCCGACAGCTGGACCTGAACCTCGGCTACCGCGTGTCCGACTACAACACCGTTGGCTGGGTCGACGCCTACAAGGCGGATCTCGACTGGGAAATGTTCGACTTCCTGCGTTTCCGCGGAGGCGTTCAGCGCGCTGTTCGGGCGCCGTCGATCGGTGAGCTGTTCGCTCCGGTGAACACCAGCTTCCCGAGCGTGGGGGCGCCGTCGGCCACTGGCTTGTCGGGAGATCCGTGCGACGTCCGCTCTAGCTACCGCCTGGGTCCAAATGCGGCAGCGGTCCGCAGTCTCTGTTTGGCTCAGGGCATCTCGCCGGGGGCCATCGACACCTATGTTTTCACCAACAACCAGGTACCAGGCATCACCGGCGGCAACCCCAATCTGACTGAGGAGACCTCAGACTCGTTCACCACGGGTATGGTCGTCACCTCGCCGTGGGACAGCCCGTGGCTGTCGGGCTTCTCGGCCTCGATCGACTACTACAACATCGAGATCGCGGACGTGATCGGCACCATCGGCGCTTCCGCCCAGCTGCAGGGCTGCTTCAACGCCCAGGGTCAGAATCCGACCTATGATCCAAACAACGGCTACTGCCAGCTGTTCGTGCGGGATCCGCTGACGGGGAACGTCAACCAGGCGCGTGAGGTCAATGGCAACCTGGCGACGCTGAAGACCTCCGGCGTCGACGCCCAGTTCGACTGGAATTTCGTGCTGGCCGACATCGGAGCGCCCGATTGGGGCAACCTGAACTTCAACGTCATCGTCGGCTGGCTTGAAAACCGGGAGCGCCAAGACGCCGCTGGCGGTCCGTTCATCAACCGGACCGGCACGATCGACAGCGTCTTCGGCAACACCTTCCCTGAATGGAAGTCACTGACGTCCGTCAACTGGAGTAACGGTGATTTCGCCTTCGGGGCCCGCTGGCGCCACATCGGCGAGATGATCCAATTCGGCACCTCGGTCGAAATCCCGTCGAAGGACTATTTTGACCTGAACGGCAGCTGGGCGATTACGGACTCGGTCACCCTGCGCGCCACGGTCAACAACCTGCTGGACGAAGAGCCGGCGGTCTATTCGCCGGGGGTGCAGGCCAATACCGACCCGTCGACCTACGACACCTTGGGTCGTCGCTACTCGATCGGCTTGACCGCCAAGTTCTGATCGCGGTTTTCGGGACGAGGCAAAAGGACGGCGGGGCTTTGGCCCCGCCGTTTCTCTATCAATTTCAACGTCCAGTGCGAATCCAGCCGGTGACCGAGAGTCGCGACGCGCCGGCGAAGGCGGTCACCTGCGAGACCATGTGGGGCTGGGGCGTGCGAAACAGGTTCAGGGCGTTGAAGGCTGGTGTATACGCCTCGGCGACATGTCCATCGGGATCGATAAAGGCCAGCAGCCCGCCCCATGACGGCCGCCATACCGGCGTCAGGTTCAGGACATAGGCGAGGCGACGGCCGGCCCCCGGCTTGTCGTCGTCGTGTTCGTTCAGATAATGGCCGGGCCGGTAGCGAGTGGCCTGCGCGTCGACGTAGGCTAGTTCCGCGTCACCTGAGATCTCGCGGGCGAAGGAAAGAAAGGGCTCACTGTTCAGCCACGCGTACAACGCTTTCAGCGTGGGGGACAAAGGGAGACCGGCCTCAGCATGGTCGCTGATGCGCAGGCTTTCGAACATGTAGTGAAAGCCGGTTCGCGCCTCGCCATGCGCGGAGGCTATGAGGGCCGCCTTTGTCGCCGCGTCTGCGGACGCGAATGCTTCGGCGGAGAGATCGATCGTCGAACCACCGCCCATCGTCGACACGGTCCACCCTTCAGCGCCCGCCACGGCAGCGGCCAGCGTTTCCGCCCCCGCCGAAGTCAGGAAGCCCGGCAGATGCAGCCGCCCGGAGCGGTTGAAGACGGGCTCCAATCGGCGGGCGTCGAGCAAGGGGTGAATGACGAATTCCCGGATCATCCGGTCTGCCCCGGCTGGAGGTCGAAGGCGACGGTCAGCCGCTCGCCCGGTCCGCTAAACGGCTCGGTTCCATGCCAGAGAAAGGAAGGGAACAACACCAGCGTACCTGGCTCCGGGCGAACCCAGTGTTCTGCTGGCAGCCCGAAAACCCCTCCTATGCGTGCTGCGCCGAATCGGAGCCAGCCGGCGCGGCCGCCGGCTGCAATTTCGGGCGGCGTCTCCAAATAGACCGCTGAGGAAACCCAGGCCCGTGGGTGGACATGGTCGGTGTGCCGCCCGCCGGCGCCCAGCTTGACAGACCACGCGCCGCTCATGCGCCATCCTCCGCCGGCTGGTCGCCCGAGCCACTCGGGCTGAACCTCGGCGATATACGCCGCGATCGGATCCCTTAGCGCCTCGAACAGCCGGTCGATGTCGGCGTCTCCCGCGGCGCGAGGATCGATCCGCGACTGTGCTCCGTTCAGCACCGATTGCTGGAAGGGATGAGCGCGAAACGGATGCAATCGTCGAAGCGCGCCCGCCGTCCGCATCAGCCACCCGGCGCGATCGGCGGCGTCTCCTCCGAGTCGATAGACACGTACCAGCCGCTGATAGTGCTCGGTCGTCAGCGCCCGCGAGTCTCCTGTCATCCGCCAAGCAGTCAGCAGCAGCGCGCGGCCGTACTGGTCCCCGGGATCGCGCGTGAGATGCCCCTCCAGCCCGGCGATCGCCTCATCTGGCCGACCGCAGGCGATCAGGGCCGAACTGACAGCTACGCACGTCCTCGGATCAGACGGCGCCGCGGCGAAGGCCCGGCGAGCGTAGTCGAGGGCAAGTGCAGGGTCGAACCCTGACGCCGCGGCGGCGGCGGCCAGCATGGTCTCCGCAGATCCGCGCTCCACCCATGACGCCAGAGCATCCAATGCCGCGCGGTCCCCAGCGGTGTCGCGCAGGATCGAGGACAGCAGCAGGGCCGCATCCTCCCGCGCCTCCGCGAAGCGGGCCAGCGGCGACAGGACCGGCGTCAGCCTGTCCAAGTCGCCGTGACGCATCCACATCAGCTGGGCGAGGTCGCGGAAGCCGGGGAGGAAGTCGGCGCGTGAGGCCAACGCTGAACGCAGCGCCGCCTCGGCCTCATCAAGGCGTCCCTGGGCCACCAGTGATCGTCCGAGAACCAGCCAGGTCTCAGGCGCCCGACCACCCTTCGCCAAGGCTCGCCTCGCCGCCTGCTCGCTCTCAGCGGCACGATCGCAGTCACCCAGCGCCGCCGCAAGGTTGTGCTCGGCTACGGGACTGCCGGGACGGCGACGCACGAGGAGCTCAAGAGCCGGCACGGCCCCCGCGGCGTTGTCGCTGGCCCTCAGGGCTCCGACGAGAAGCGCGAGCGCCTCATCCGGCGCGGCCGGGTCAGACAACGCTGGGGAAAGCCGCCGCGCCGCCATCGCCCAGCGCTCTGCCCGCGCTTGTGCGATCTCGCTGTACCAGTCTCGAACCATGCGTTCCCACCTAGCGAAGCTCGGATGATGATAGTCGGGACGCCAGCCCGTGCCGACAGCGGATCTTCACATCCGTAACGACCGGGCGCTGGCGAGACGATCTTGCGCTGTCGCGCAGGCTGGCGCCAAGGCCGCCGAGGAGGCAGATGACCAAAGCGGTTCATCTACCTACCTTAGTCCCGCAAGGTCCGCTCTCCACCCTTGGCCGACCGTCTGCTCTCGACTCGTTGCGGAGACTGCAACAGGCATCAGTCAGGTTGTGTCCATCCATTCGCTAAGCCGATCTCGGCAGGATCGATCCCCGTGTCTTCCGCCGCCTGCTCAACAGAATAGAGCGCGTTTAGCAGCCCGGCGTTGCGACCGAGCTTCCAAGTGTCACCCTGGGGCGCACCTTCAATCCAACGAGCATAGATTTCTGCCACGGCAGACCGAAGAAGCCTTCTGTAGGTGTCTTGAGACATCAGCCATTTGCGCACTCGCTGCCTACGAGCGCAACGTCCGCTTTCCACCCGTTGCGGACGAAAGGTGGGCCCGCTGTCGGGCCCGACCAGTCGTCATAGATCGATCTGCTCCGACATCTCCAGGGCGTCGTCGACCTCGATGCCCAAGTAGCGCACGGTGCTCTCCAGCTTTCGGTGCCCCAGCAGGAGCTGGCAAGCGCGAAGGTTGCCGGTCTTCTTATAGACGAGCGACACTTTGGTTCGGCGCAGGCTGTGTGTCCCATAGCCTTGGGGCTCGAGATCGATCATACGAACCCACCTATTGACCAGCCGCGCGTATTGTGTGGTCCCAATGTGCTGACCGGGCCGACTTCGGCTCGGGAACAGCCAGTCATCCTCACGCTGTCCCCGGACATTCAGCCTAGCGGTGATCGCGTCACGCGCAGGCTCGGTGATCTCAAAGGGCACAGGTCTCCCTGTCTTCTGCTGGATGACGATTGAGCGCTGGCGAAGCGCGCCGCCCGGCGCGACGTCGCTCACCCGGAGCCGAACAAGGTCACAAGCCTGGAGCTTGGCGTCCAGGGCGCAGTTGAACATAGCCAGGTCGCGGACTCTCCTTGCGACCTTCAGCTGCTGTCGGATGGCCCAGATGTGCTTGGGCTTAAGCGGCGCCTTGGGACCGATCAGACGGCCGGCATTCCACGGGCGCTTTGGTTGGGTGAAAAGATCAGACTGGCGCATGGCCAACCTCCGTTGCGGTCGCCACCCTGCCCCCTTCATTTTACGGCTGCAGCGGCTAATCCGCGCCAGAAGCGGACGGTCGCCGACGCCCCGGAAAACGGACCTTCGCCCGTTATCGGGCGTAGGCCCCACAGACGACCAGAGAACGGCCCATTTTGCCCGATCTCCCGGTTCTGCTAGCGGTAGCGATCAACCACGACCCGGAGGGACACATGGGCTTGCGTCTGATCGGATCGATGGCGCTCTTCTCTCTCACTGTCGGATGCGCGTCGGGCCCGGCAATCCTCGTTGACAGGGAAGGCATATCGCCTCCGCCGGCGAGCTTTTCCCTACTTGACGCAAGTGACCCGGCGACCGCCCCGCTCGTCCGGTCCGATCTGGAGGCGGCGGGCTGGCAGGTCGTCGAGCGGGGCGCGCCCTGGCGCGTTGACGTCCTGCGGACGCAACGTGACGAACAATTGGGCGCATTCACCTCCTCGAGCCGGCCGGCGACGTCAGACGCATGGGTGATCCCCCCGGCCCCCCGCCGGTGGTGGAGATCCGGGGGCGAGGAACGATCTATTCTCATTGCGGTGCTGGATGGCGAAACCGGGGAATGGGTCGCGTGGGCCCGGGCCCGGACCCGACGCCCGGCAGCCCATACCCCGGACGCCAGCCTCGCCGCCGGCGCCGTGGCCGCACTCCTCAACCGGAGCGATCCGTCCCGGCGGGAAACGAAATAAGGAACCGGCTCCCACGCGGTCTCCCCTCCGCATGCCTGACCCGGCCGCCATGGCGGATGGCGACCGTGCGCACGAGAGCCAACCCCAGCCCGACGGCAGACTCACTCCCGGATCCATGCCCGAACGGCTCGAACAGGCGCGGTCGTAGACTGTCCGGAACGCCGGGTCCCTCATCACACACCGCCACCGTCAGGAGCCAATTTCTCTCGCTCCGCCACTTTGTCACGCTGCAGCGGACCGTGCCTCCGCCGGGCGAGTATTTGATGGCGTTGTCGATCAGGTTGCAGAGGGCGCGGGCAATGAGATGACGGTCGCCACACATTCGCGTGGACCTGTCCGCCCTCGTCACGACGATCTCCACATCCTTTTTCCGTGCGAGCGCCCAAAGACCGTCGACCGCCTCGACAAGCACGTCCCCGAGATCGAACGCCTCCCATCTCAGCGCCTGGTTCTCCGCCCGTGCGAGCTGAACGAAGTCATCCGCGAGGTCGATGGTCCGCCGGGCGTTCTGGGCGACGCAGGAGATGTCCAGGCCCGCCGGATCGTCGGCGGATTGTTCGAGCAGGGCCAGGATCGCCGCCTGCGGCGCGCGCATGTCGTGACTGAGCAGTTGCAAGGCCTGCTCTCTCTGACGCTGGGCCGTTCGCGCCTCGCTCACGTCGGCCAGCCGTACGACGCGGCCTACGAATACGCCCTCGGTGGTGACGAGCGGACTTTCATTGACGTCGAGTGTCCGCCCGTCGCCGGCCTGGACCTCGCCACCCGGCAAGTCGGCGAGGCTGTCGATGTCGAGCAGCTCGAACAGGGGGGCGCCGTCTCCACCCGCCATCAGCTTTCCGCCCAGCAATTGGTCAGCCGCCGGGTTGAACAGGACCAGGCGACCGGTGGCGTCAAACACCAGCGTTGAATCCGGCAGGCTCCGTAGCGTGTCGGAGACGAACTGCCGCAGATCGCGTAGCCGCTGGAGGGCGGCCTTCATCGCTTCCACCTGCCGCCCGACCGCGTCTGAACTGGCCGAGCGCAGGACGAGGGCGTCGCCGGAACGCTCGAACCTCTTTAGCTCCGAGCTCATGAAGGCGGACGCCGCGGCCAGCCTGCGCCAGCTCCACAAAGGCCACGAGAGGCAGAGACCCAGGACGGCCGCCGAGGGCGGCAGCCACAGCCCGCCCGCCGTCAAAGCGATCACTGACGCCGCCACGACCCCGCCGGCGAGCCCTCCCGCCAGCAGAAGGGTACGTGTCGGCCGCAGAAACAGAAATCCGCATAGGGCGATAAGCACCGGGATGAGCGTCCCGCCCAGACGGGTCGGCAGATCGGCGGCGACCGGAGCGTCGTCGGCAAGCAGCGTGTTCAGCAGCGTGGCCTGCAAATCGACACCCGCTGAAAGGCCGCCCTCTCCTGACAGGGGCGTTGCGTAACGGTCGCCCTGGCCCATGGCGGTCATTCCTACCAGGACGATCTTGCCCGCAAAGACCGAGGGCGGAACCTCGCCCTTGAGCGCATCGAGGAACGACACGCTCTGGAAACTGCCGGGGCCGCCTCTCCACCTCAGCAGAACAGGATCGCTGGCGATGAGGCCGTCCGTCGGGCTGCCGTGAACCCCGGGCAGAGGGATCGCCTCTGGACGGACATGACCGAGCAGGGGCAAGAACAGATGCGGCCACACCCGCTCGCCACTCCGCAGGCGAAGCGGCAGGCGCCGCACCACGCCGTCCTTGTCCGGCACAAGGTTCACATGGCCGACGCCCGCCGCGGCCGCGCGAAGTTCGGCCGTCGACCCGATCACCTCGACGGGTCGTCCGTCACGCCCCAGTGGGTCGACAGCCAGCGGCAGGTAGACATTTCCCGCCCGGCTCAGCGCGCTGGCCAATGCGGCGTCGGACGGGGAGCGTTCCGCAAACAGTATATCGTAGGCGACCGCCCGCGCGCCGGCGGAATCCAGCCGATCGATCATGCGGGCATGAAGATCGCGCGACCAAGGCCAGCGGCCTAGAGCTTCGAGGCTGCGGTCATCGATCGTGACGACAACGATGTCCGCACTGGTCTCGCCCCGGTTCGCTGAAGCCAGCGCGTCGTACACCATGTCGTCGAGGCGGCGGGTCAGGTCCGTCGTAGCGCCGGCCGCGGCGAACGCCAGGGTCACAGCGCAGACGCCGAGCCACTCCAGCAGCGCCCGGTCATGCGGCAGACGCGCGGCCAGCGTGCGCCACAGGTCCCGCGCCCTGCCGGGGCCCCTCAGCGGCCGATCCTGAGTTGCTGCGGCTCCGACCAGACGTCTACCCGGCGCCCGGCGATGTGGCGGGTGATGCGGACGCGCCACTCGTAAACGCCGGGGGCGAGGCCAGTCAGACTGATCCGGGGCTCCGAAAGGCCGGCCAGATCGAACAGGGGCGGGCGCTCTTCGCCCTCGTCTCCGGCGCGGAACTGGAACCGATACTCGGCCGGCCCCGCACCTTCAGCTTCCCAGCGGAACAGGAAAGCCCGGTCCCGGCCCCTGCCCGTGGACGATGTCGCGAGTCCCCCCACGCCGACGCGGGCCCGCAGGAAGGCGTAGGTGGCCGCTGTCCCCTCGAGTCCTTCGGGCGAAACAGGCAGGACGCGAACGAAATAGTCGCCGTCGGGAACCGCCTCAAACCGGACGACCCCGTCCGGGCCGCTGTCCTGTTCGGCGAAGACGTCGATCATGCCGGCGTCGGCAGCGAGGCGCGCCCTGGAGTGGGCGGCGCCGGCTACATCGGCCGGATCGAACGCAACCGTTTCCCTGATCTGCGTCAGGTCACCGTCAGCGAGCTCTGCGGGCGGAAGCAAGGGCAGAACCCGAACCGTACCGCGCGCCACCGCAATGCCCTCACCGGCCTCGGCGATCGCCTCCCCGACACCGGAGCCGACCGCCACCGCACCCTCGACGACGGACGTCGCCGCCGAGGCCGTATCCGGGAACCAGGCGGAACGGAATTCCGTGCCGCGCACGGCGGCCACCGACACGGGGGTGATCACCTCGAAGCCGCCGCCCGGTCGCACCGGGGCGGCGCGCGTCTCGGTCCGTCCTGCCTCTATGCGAAAGCTCTGGTCCGTCGCGCCGGTGAGCAGCACTGTTCTCAGGCGCTCCACCCGCACCCGGCTGTTCGACGGCAGGCTGACAAAGCCCCCGTCGGGAAGGCCGATGCGTACGAAGGCGTTCGGGCCCGTCACTATCACGGCCCCCTCGCCGACCGGATCGCCCACGGCGGGAGTTGCGGGCGGCCCCCGCCAGCCGACGGTGACCATGCCCCTGAAATTGGCGACGCGGCCCTCGGCGGGTTCCGTCCGCAGCACGTCTACCGGAATCCGGATCACGCGCCCGACGGGAATTCGCCGGTCGCGGACGACGCGATTGAAACGCTGAACACGTAGATAGTCGCCGGGCCGGCGAAACCAGGTTTCGCCGAGTTTGCTGAGGGTGTCGCCGGGCCGCATGGTGTAGTCCACGACGGTCTCCGGCCGCGCTTGGGCGGTCACCATCCCGGGCCAGGACAGGGCGGCGCTCGCGAGCGCCACCGCGCAAAGTCGTCCCGCAGCGGCCAATCCCGGTCCCATCGTCCCCCCTCGCGCAACGGCTCTGCTCAGGTCGCGAGCACCCGCTCCAGGCGATAGCCATAGCTGTAGACGGGCGCGAGACGAAGCCCGTTCGCGGGCCTGAGGTCCAGCTTGGTGCGGATGCGCGAGACGTGCATGTCGAGCGATCGGCTGTTCAGGCCGGCGTCGCGGCCCCAGACCGCCTCGTTCAGGTAGGTGCGCGACAAGGCCCGGCTCAGGTTTCTGAACAGCACGAGGGCCAGGCTGAACTCCTTGGCAGTGAGCACGATATCCTCGCCGCGGACCGAAACCAGGTTCAGTGTGGGCGTGAAGGTATACCCTGCGTAGGTCTCCGCCGCCCCCTCCGGCGGCCGCGGATAGGCCCGCCGCAGCAGCGCGACCACACGGGCGATCAACACCAGCGGGGAGATCGGTTTCGACAGATAGTCGTCGGCTCCCGCTTCCAGGCCCTCGACGATGTCCCGATCATCGGTCCGGCTGGTGACGAGCAGCACCGGCGGCGGGGGCTCGATACTGGATCGAACCCACCGGATCAGATCAATGCCCGGGCTGTCCGGCAGATTCCAGTCCACGATCAGCAGATCGTAGGTTTCCCGGCCCAGCTCGGTCATCAGCGACGCGGCTCGCCCGAACGCGCTCGTTCGATAGCCCGCCTGCTCCAGCACGCCCGAGATCAGGTCAACCTGGGTCGCGTCGTCGTCGAGAATCGCGATCCTCATGCATCCTCCGCTCCGGGATCTCCTACCATGCAGCTTGACCTTGAGCGGTCCGCCAACTGTAAAACCTTGTAAATTCGAGCCTGTAGACAGTCCGCTCGCCTTCCCTCGAGCGTCCGCGCACGGCACGGTCCAGCCGCGCAGCAGAAACAGGGGAGGCTCGCGTGATTGGCACGATTACCGTGATGTCCTTCAAGGGGGGCGCGGGAAAGACCACCATTGCGGTCAGCCTCGCGGCCACGGCCTTCCAGGCCGGTCTTAAGACCTTGCTGGTCGATACCGATCCGCTGCGAGCCTCCACCCTCAGTCTTTCGGCGCGGACCATGCCCGGACCCGATCATCTGGTCCTGTCTCCCGGGGCGCTCTTCCAGAATGGCTCCACGGCGAGTCGGGCCGGCTATGACATCCGGATCGTGGACACGCCGGCCGCTCCCAAGGCCGATGTAGCGGCGGCCGCCAATTGCGCCGATCTATGCCTTGTCGTGTGCCGCCCGACATTTCTCGACATCGCGGCTGTTCTCGCCTCGGCGGAGATGATCCGGCAACTGGGCCGACGCGGGGCGGTCGTTCTGAACCAATGCCAGGCGTCACGGGGCAACCACGAGCCACCCTCGATCCGGCGCGCGAGGGAGGCGCTCGCCCTCACCGGCTTGCCCTTGGCGGGCGTGATCGGGTCGCGCGTGGCCTATCAGCAATCGGTGGCCCGGGGCCTCGCGGCCGGCGAGATTGGCTCGGTCGCGGCTGCGACCGAAATCCGCAGCCTGTGGGACTATGCTTCATCGCTCCTCAAGGACGCCGGAACACAGACCAACCCTGCTCACCTGAAGCTTGTAAGCGCCTGACAGTGGTGGTGCTCGAGATTCTCAAGCCGAAACGTCGGAAAGCCTCCGAGTATAGCAAGGGCCCATGGTTGATGCGGCTGTTCATGGGCTGGCTGAGGCGCGGCCTCCCACGCTCTTTCTAGTAATCGGCAGGGCGACTGATCGCCTGACATCGCTCGAACTGGCGGGAGGGGCGGAAGTGCGCCAACAGCGGACATTCGCGGCCGGCCGAAATGCGGATGTCCAATCTGATCTTGGGTAGAGATCCGCCACCCACCCATTGCGGGCATTGGCGGTTCCGGTTCGATCGGTTGCCGAGGCATCTACAGTCGGCATAGTCATAGGAATGAGCTTTACGTTCTTCGCGACCAATGCCGACCTTTTGCACATCGCAAAGTGGGTCCTCGATGACCCCGAGCTGATGCTTTTCGAAGGAGCCTCTCAACCAGACAAACCCAATCGCTGGTTCAAAACCGCTGACGAAGTTGGCTGTCTCTTCACGGACGGAACTCCGCCCATCGATATATGGGTAGAGTCGGCCGGCGCCCCGCCGCGAGCTCGTTCTGTGACATTCGGCAAAGACGTTCAGCAGAAGCTGGGAGGACAGGGGCGAACGCTCCTGGAAAGCCCCGCGGTCATCCGGTTGATGCGTAATGGCGACCAGATGGGATGCCTGTCATGGTCGCAGCTCAGCAACTGGACCGAGAAGGGCGCACGCCAACGATCGACATTTCCCACCGAACTCCTTGACGCGGTGGACTGGAAGGCGGTGCGGTCTGCCTCAAGCCGCATTCAGCGAACCATTCGGAATGTGTCGCCTGCCAAGCTGCATGCCTACCCAATCATGCCCGACGCATTCAGTCGAATGCAGTCCTCTGAGGGACTGAGGCTTTGGTGGGGTGGAGCGGTTGGCTACCTTTGCCCCTCCATTGCCGTCGCACAGGTCTGATTCTGGCGGGCACCTAGTCGTTCAAAGGCCCCCTTCCCACCCATGGCCGGCCGTCGGTTCCCGACCCAAAGCGGACCTTATTGTGGGTCGTCGGAGAAGCCTCGCTATAGCGTCGTCGCGTCCGACTTGGCCGTCTTCGGACCCCTGCCTTCAGGTCGCCGACTATTGTGCGTGGGCCATACAGCGCAAGTGGGAGACGGGCGACACGCGCTCTTACGACCTCATCAAAGACCGCATCACCTACGAATACGATCTTTGGGCGAGGGGTCAGCGGCACTACTATTGAGGTGGTAGGCACGGCCCGCGAAATCCGCGATCTTGGCTATCCGAAGAAGCGCCGTCGCAAAAGGGTGCGCGCGTGCTGACCGCCGGCGGGCCAGGCGACGGCGGCGGCCTGGACGGAGAACAGGCCGACCACGATCCAGTAATAGGCCAGCGGCGTGAGGGCGCCGGGGACCGGCTGCAGCCAGTACCAGGCGTGGACCAGCGGTGTCAGGACGAAGCCGGCGATCACCACGTCCGCCCACCGGGCGTGCAGGCGCGAGGCCCAGACGACGCCGACCGTGCCCAGGGCGACGTCGATCAGCGCCGGCGCGGTTTCGCCGATCAGGCGAAAGGCCGTGTAGTTCGACGCCCATTTGAGGGCCAGCAGCAGGGCGAGCGCCCGCGTGGCCCGATGCGTAGCCGCGAGCGCCAGCAGCCCCGCCCACAGCCACTCCATCGTCAGTCCGGCTCTTGCGGGGCGGGCGGAGCCGGGTACGGCGGATAGACGGGCGGGATGGTCGGGTCCTTCGGCGGCAGCTGCGGCGGCGGCGGCGGCGGCGGCGGGGGGGTCGGCGGGGCCGGGATCTGATCGTCGGGCATGGCGGGTCTCCAGAGTCGGCACGGGTCTCTCCACGGATACTGACTCGCCCGGCCCAAGTCACGAATATCACGGTTCGCGGCGGCGGGCTCGCCCCTGTCGCCTCCACGGTTTTTCTCCCCTAGACTCCCGTGCACCGCCTTCGGGCCCGGTGCTGACTCGGGGATGCCGCTTGCCCAGCTTTTACGAATTCTTCGCCGGCGGGGGCATGGTCCGGGCGGGGCTGGGCGAGGGGTGGACCTGCCTGTTCGCCAATGACTTCGACGCCCGCAAGGCGCTGAGCTACCAGGCCAACTGGGGCACGGGCGGGGAGTTGACCGTCGGCGACATTCGCGGGCTCGACGCGACCGGCCTGCCCGGCGAGCCGGATCTGGTGTGGGGCAGCTTCCCCTGTCAGGACCTGTCGCTGGCGGGGGCAGGGGCGGGGCTCGGGGGCGCGCGCTCGGGGACCTTCCACGCCTTCCGGGACGTGGTTGAAGGGCTGGTCGCCCAAGGCCGGGCGCCCCGGCTGCTGGCGGTCGAGAATGTCTGCGGGACCCTCACCTCACACGGCGGCCGGGACTTCGAAACCATCTGCCGGACCTTCGCGGAGGCGGGGTACCGCCATGGCGCGCTGGTCATGGACGCCGGCCTGTTCGTGCCGCAGAGCCGGCCGCGCCTGTTCGTCATCGGCGTGCGCGAGGGAGTCGAAGTCGCGCCTGAACTGCTGTCGCCGGAGCCTCTCGAGCCGTTCCACACCCCGGCGGTGCGACGCGCGGCGGCGGGGCTGCCGGAGAGGGTGCGCGATCGGCTGCTGTGGTGGAACGTGCCGACGCCGCCGCGCCGGGCGACGACCTTCGCCGATCTGATCGAGGACGAGCCGGACAGCGTCGGCTGGCACAATCAGGCCGAGACGAAGCGGCTTCTGGACCTGATGTCGCCGCTCAACGCCGCCAAGGTCGAGGCGGCCCGGCGGGCGGGGCGGCGCATGGTTGGCGGGGTCTATCGCCGCACGCGGATCGAGGACGGGCGCAAGGTGCAGCGCGCCGAGGTGCGCTTCGACGACATGTCGGGCTGCCTGCGCACCCCCGCCGGTGGTTCGAGCCGCCAGATCCTGCTCGTGGTCGACGGCCCGCGCGTCCGGTCGCGGCTGATCTCGGCGCGGGAGACGGCGCGGCTGATGGGTCTGGGCGACGACTATGTGCTGCCCCGGCGTTACAGCGACGCCTATCACCTGACCGGCGACGGGGTCGCGGTTCCGGTGGTGCGCCACCTGGCCCGGCACTTGTTCGAGCCGCTGGTCGCGGCGGCGGAGGCGGGTCGCCGTGCCGCCTGATCAGCGCGGGCTTGCGGCCGGCGACCGGGTGGTCAGGCGGCATTCCAGTTCATGGACGACGGCGCCCTCGGCGTCGCGGACGGTGACGGCGACGCGGCCGGTCCGGGCCAGCTGGCGCGAATGGCCCGGCAGCAGTTCGGCGGCGATGCGGATGGCGACCTCGCGCGCGGTCTCTCTGTCGGCGAGTTCCTCGCCCTCCTCGTCGCGGGTCGCCTGCTCGGAAAAGATGTCGAAGAAATAGCGCGGCATGTCAGTCGCCGCCGCCGGTGATCTCGACCGCCTGGTCGAACGGCAGGCGGTGCACCACCCGCCCCTCGGCGTCCTCGACGTCGATGCGCTGGTCGAGCCGGATCCGGCCGAGCCGGGCTTCTTCGGCAATGAGCGCGCGCGCCTCGATGAGGGCGCGTTGTGCGATCGACGCCGGTCCCTCCAACTGTCTCCTATCCGGATCGAGGAGGATGTCGTCGCCGTCGCGCAGATGGAAATAATAAACCGGCATGCAAACCTTCGCACTGGGCGGAGAGCCTGCTCAGTGACCAGCAAACTAACACAAGTTAATACGGGCCGCACGACTTATGATATTGTAGAGTATCGCTGAACGGTTATCCGGGCTTCGGCGACAGAGAGTTTCCACGTGCTCCCGCCCTCAATGCTGGAGCCGCCGCCATGCCTCTCGACGACACCCCCCTTCAGATGCTGCTGCGAAGGCTGGAGCTGATCGTCGACCTGCCCGGAGAGGACCGGCAGGCCGTTCTGGCCCTGCCGCACCGGACACGGATGGTGGAGGCCTCGACCTATCTGACGCGCGAGGGCGATCTGCCTACCGTATGCGGCGTGCTCGGCTCCGGCTTCGCCTATCGTCAGAAACTCACGGGCGACGGTGTCCGCCAGATCGTCGCCCTGCACATCCCCGGCGACGCCGTGGACCTGCAGCACCTGTTCCTCGACACCGCCGACCACAGCGTGCAGATGCTGACCCGGGGCGAGGTCGCCTTCGTTCCCCGCAAGGACCTGCTGGATCTGGTCGGCGCCCGACCGCTGGTCCGGCAGGCGGTGCTGGGCAGCGTGCTGGTCGAGGGATCGATCTTCCGCGAATGGGTGCTCAACGTCGGCCGGCGCGACGCGCGGACCCGTCTGGCGCACCTGCTGTGCGAGTTCGCCATCCGCATGGAGTCGCAGGGCCTGACCAACGGCGAAGGCTTCGAACTGCCGATCACACAGGAACAGCTCGCCGACGCGGTCGGCCTCACGCCCGTCCACGTGAACCGGACGCTGAAGTCGCTCGAGGCCGACGGGCTGATCACGCGCAACAAGCGCAACATCGCCTTTCCGTCGTGGCAGCGGATGCGCGACATCGGCGACTTCAATCCGCGCTACCTGCATCTCGACCGGCAGCAGTCCGCACAGACCCAATAGCGGGCCCGCCGCAGCCGGCAAGTGGCGTAATTTCTACCTAATTTGATCCAGGTTAGATACCGGCCATAGCGCCCATGTCAGGTTCGGCGTCCTGCCGGGACAGGATTCGTCGTTCGCGGAACCTCGCCCTTGGCTTGGCCGTATTCACCATATTCCGACGACGACCCTGCAAGGGCGCAAAGTCTGCTGAAGGGCGCAAACAGTGACGCCGCGAAACCATCTTTTGCTCGCCCTTGACCGGGCCGGGTCCGGACCGCTCCTGCCGTATACACGTCAGGTCGTGCTGGCGCGCGGAGACACGGTGTCCGAGGAGGGAGTCGCCGCCGGTGCAGCAGTGTTTCCCGAAGGGGCCTTGCTGTCCAGGGTCGCGGCCATGGCGGACGGGCGGACGGTCGAGGTCGCCGCCCTCGGCCAGGACGATGCGGCGGGTATTCTGTCATGCCTGACCTCGGCGCCCGAGCCGTGCCGGACCGTGGTCAGGATCGGCGGGCCAGCCCGGGCCATACCGGCCTCGGTCCTGAAAAGCGCGGTCGACAGGGACCACGGTCTGCGGCGGGTGCTGCTGCAATCGATCCAGAACAGAGCCATACGGATTGAGCAGGATCTCGCCTGCAATGCGCTGCACGACGTGACCGCGCGGCTCGCCCGGTGGCTCCTGCTGGCCTGCGCCCGGACGGGGGAGGATAATCTGCCGCTGACCCAGGACGACATGGCCGCCGTGCTCGGTGTCCAGCGCACCACCCTCAACGCCAGCGCCATGCATCTGAGGGCGTCGGGTGCGATCCGTTACAACCGGGGCGCCCTGCGCGTGCTGGACGCCGCCCGTCTCGAGGCCGCCGCCTGCGAATGCTATCGCCCGCCGATCGGGGACCTGCGGCCCGTCGATGTCCGCGGGAGCCGTCGGGTCGCCTGACCGGGTCTACCGGCCGTAGATGCGGTCGAGCGTCCGGGCGACGGGGATCAGCCGTTCCACCGCAGGGTCGTAAGGCGCGCCGGCGGCCAGGCGGCGGGCCCAGTCGGCCGCCGCGCGTCCGCCCCAAGCGTCGGGCGGCGACGCCAGAACGCGCCGCGCGGTCCCTTCGAAATGCTCGGCGGAGAAGTCGTAGAAGGAGCCGCCGAGGTTGTGCATTCCGGCCCCTCCGCGTTCGCCGTAGAGGGTGGCGGAGATGACCGCGTCCCGGCCCGCGGGCAGACGCCATGAACAGGCCAAGCGCACGACGGCGCCCGTGTCGAGGGTCAGGGTGGCGACGGCGTAATCCTCGGCGAGGGTCAGATCGGCCAGCGGGCGGCCGTTGGCGAACAGGTGCGACGAGACCTCGGTCACGGTCGCGTCCTTGAGCAGCCACAGCGCCAGATCGACGAGGTGGACGCCCAGGTCCATCACGCAGCCGCCGCCCGACAGGACGGGATCGTAGAACCACGGCTTGTCGGGACCCCAGGCGTTGTGAAAGGTCAGGTCGACAGCGTGGACTCGCCCGAGCGTTCCCGCCTCGAGGAGCTCCCGGATCCGCACGGCGGCTTCGGTGAAGCGGTAGCTCAGGTCGACCGCCAGCAGGCGATCGGCGGCGCGGGCGGCGTCGATCACCTCGCGCACCTCGGCCTCCGTGCGGCCCAGCGGCTTCTGGCAGAAGACCGCGGCCCCACGGGCGAGGGCGCGGCGTGCCTGATCGGCGTGCAGGGCGCTGGGCGTGGCGATGACGACGCCGTCGAGATCGTGTTCCAGCAGCGCGTCCAGACTGTCCGTCCGGATCGCATCCGGAGCGACGGCCGTGGCGTCGGCGCGCATCGCTTCGGAGGGGTCGGCGATGACCGCGGCTTCGACCGCGCCCGTGGCCAGCATCGCCTCCATGCGGTGGCGGCCGATCCAGCCGACGCCGAGGAAGCCGATGCGGGGCTTGCGCAGGGCCGCTGCCGGGGATCGTTCGAGCAGCGCGTCGGTCATCGCATCATCACCAGCGCCTTGAGGAAGCCGTCGGGACGATCGCGCGTGGCGTCCAGCGCCTGGTCCAGCTGATCCAGCCGGTAGCTGTGGGTGAACAGCGGCGCGGGGTCGAGGCGACCGGAAACCACGGCCTCGACCGCCTCGCGCACCCCCCGGGCGTAGACAGCGGGGTCGCGCTCGTGGGCGTTGACGACGTCGAGGCCGCGCCAGTTCCACAGCTGCATGTTGACCTGCCGGGGACCGTCCTGGTGGTAGCCGGCGATGACCAGCCGGCCGCGTTCCTTCGTCAGTTCGGCGGCTAGGTCGAGCGGCCATTGCTTGCCCACCGCCTCGATGACGACATCGCAGAAGCCGCCGCCGGTCAGTTCGCCGACACGGGAGATGATGGCGTAGTGGTCCTCCAGCGGAAGGGTCTCGGCCGCCCCCATGCGGCTGGCCAGATCGAGCGAAAAGGGCCGGCGCGAGATGGCGATCACGTGCGCCCCGGCGTCGGTCGCCAGCCGGGTCAGCACCGCACCGAGGAAGCCGATCCCGACAATGGCCACCGTGTCGCCGGCCTTGATGCCGCTGCGCCGGAAGATGTTGAAGGCGCAGCCCAGCGGCTCGCCCGGGAACGGCTGCCCGTCCAGAGCCGGAGGCAGGGCGACGACCGCCGCCTCGTCGGCGACATCGTATTCGGCGTAGCTGTGATGCGACAGGATCGCGACCCGATCACCCGCCTTCACCGACGAGACGCCCTCGCCGATTCCATCGACCACGCCCCAGCCCTCATGCCCCATGCCGCCGGCCTCGGTGGGAAAGATCATCCAATCCGGCCCGGCCCAGGGCGTCAGGTTGGAGGCGCAGACGCCGCAGCCCTCGAGCCTGACCCGCACCTGGCCGGGGCCGGGCTCGGGCAGCGGCGCGTCACGCACCTCCATCCGGCCGGGGCCGGTCACGACGGCCGCGCGCATGGTGCGGGTCTGGTCCAGAACGTCAGTCATTCCCTCTCCCTGGGTTCCTCATCTTCCAGCAGGCTGTCGAGCACGGCGCCTGGCTCGACGTCCCGGCGCAGCTCATCCAGATCGGCGTCACGGGCCGGCACCTCCAGTCGGTCGGCGATGCGGGTCACGAGGTCGATCAACCTTGTCACCTCATGTTCCGCCAGAAGGTTTATCTGGAGATCGAGTTCCGCCCGCCGCTGCTCGGCCGCCGAGATGCGGTTCTGACTGATCAGGATGAAGGTCGACAGGAAAATGGCCTCCACCGACGCCGCCATGGCCAGGACGACGAGACTGGGATCGAACCGCCATGCCGAGGGGCCGAGGGTGTTGATCAGGATCCAGCCGCCGAACAGCCCGAGGTGCAGGACGACGAAGCCCATACTGCCCGCGAAGTCGGTGATCCGCTGGGCGGCCCGGTCTCCGGCCGGCGCCTCGCGCTCGGCGTTCTCGCGCCGCTCGCGCATCTCGGCGATGTTGCGCCGAAGGACCGAGGCGAGGCCCTCGGCGGTCTCCGTGGTGGGCCCCGGGGTGTTCATCCGTCCTCACGCGCCGATCGCCGCGGCGGCTTCCCGCACGATCCGCAGCCGTTCGCCGTCGAACCAGTCGATGGTGCGGCGCAGGCCCTCCCCAAGCGGGGTCGACGGACGCCAGTCGAGCACCTCGGCGGCGCGGGTGATGTCGGGCCGCCGCCGGCGCGGATCGTCGACCGGCAGGGGCTGGTAGGTGACGTCCGAAGCCGAGCCGGTGAGGTCGAGCACCACCTCGACCAGTTCGGACACGGTCATCTCCGCCGGATTGCCGAGATTGACCGGCCCGGGCTGGGGACCGTCGTACTCCATCAGGGCTATCAGGCCCGCGATCAGATCGTCGACGTAGCAGAACGAGCGGGTCTGGCTGCCGTCGCCGAAGATCGTGATCGGCCGGTCGGCGAGGGCCTGGCTGATGACGTTGGAGACCACGCGGCCGTCGGCGGCGGACAGGCGCGGGCCGTAGGTGTTGAAGATGCGGGCCACCCGCACCTCGCCCCGACCCTGCCGGTCGTAGTCGAAGGTCAGGGTCTCGGCGGCGCGTTTGCCCTCGTCATAGCAGGCGCGCGGGCCGATCGGATTGACGTTGCCGCGATAGGTTTCCGGCTGCGGATGCACCTCGGGGTCGCCGTAGATCTCGCTGGTCGACGTCAGCAGGAAGCGGGCGCCGTTTTTCTGGGCGAGTTGCAGCAGGTGGGTGACGCCGACCACGCAGGTCAGCATCGTGTGCTCGGGATCGGCCTGGTACTGCGGCGGCGAGGCGGCGCAGGCGAGATCGTAGACGCGGTCGAAGCGCCGGTCCATCAGCCGCACCGGCAACGGGTCGACCACGTCATGGCGGATGAACTCGAAATTTGGCTTCTTCATCGCCGATTCCAGATTCGACAGGTCGCCGGTCTGGAGGTTGTCGAGGCAGACGACGTGGCGCCCCTCCGCCAGCAGGCGGTCGCACAGGTGCGAACCGAGGAAGCCGGCGCCGCCGGCGACGAGGACCGACTGGCGATCCGTGGGGGTCTTCATGGCAGTCTCCGTAAATCTGGCGGGCAGATCGCCGCCGTGGCGCGATCGCGCGGCGAGCAGTTCGTGCTCGACAGTCCGGGCGCGGTGGGCCGGGGTGTGGGCGGCGAGGATTCGCTCCCGGGCGGCGAGGCCAATCCGGCGGCCCTCGGCGGGTGACGACTGGAGGGCGGCGACCACGTCGTCCGCCGACCGGGCGAGGACGATTTCCTCGCCAGGGGTGAACAGCTGGTCCAGGCCGGGCCAGACGTCGGAGATCACCGGCGCGGCGCAGGCGGCGGCCTCGAACAGCCGGATCGACGGGCTGAAGCCGGCCTCGACCATGTCGGCGCGGGTGGCGTTCAGGGTGAAGCGGCTCGCGGCGTAAAAGCCGGGGTGGTCGGCCGGGGGGATGTGGTCGATACGCTGGACGTTAACCGGCCAGTCGATGTCGTCCGGATACTGCGGCCCGGCGACGACGAAGCTCATCTGCGGCAGGCGGCGGGCGGGTTCGATCAGCAGGCGTTCGAGCACCGGCTGCCGGTCGGCGCTCCAGGTGCCGAGATAGGACAGGTCCCAGCGGCGCGGCGCGTCGACGGGGCGGTAAACGTCCGGGTCGGCTGAACAGTACAGGGCGCGGGCGGCTGGCGAGCCGTAGTCGCGCTCGATCCGCTCCAGCGTCGGCCCGCCGGTGAAGGAGAAGTAGACGTCGTAGTCGGGGATCTGCCGCGGCGCGAGATAGTCGCAGTCGTCGCGCTGCAGCCGGGACAGGGTCACCGGCGTGTCGATGTCGTAGAAGGCGACGGCTCCCTTCGCCGTTCGCAACGCCCAGTCGCCGACGGAGATCCCGTCCGGGACATAGGAGCCGACGATCACCGCATCGGCGGCGGCGACCTCGTTCGCGAACCGCTCGAGTTCGTCGAGGCCGGCGTAGAAATCCAGTTCGCAGTAGTCCGGGGCCTCGAGATCCCGGTGAGCCGAATACCAGGGAGTCTCGCGCTCGAGGAACAGGATGCGGCGCCCGCGCGCCGCCAGCGCCTTCAGCAGGGCGCGGAAGGTGACGGCATGGCCGTTCCCCCATGACGAAGACAGGCTGAGACCCATCACGACGATGTTCATCGCCCGGCTCATGCGGCGGTCCTTTCACGGCGGGCGGCGAGGGCTTGGCGGAACAGGGCGTCGGCCTCGCCGGCGCGGCGGGCGTAGGTGTGTTCGGCCAGCACGCGGCGGCGGGCGGCCGCGCCGAGGATGCGGGCTCGGTCGGGGGTGAGGGCGGCGAGATGGTCAGCGACATCCTGACCGTCGCGGGCGACCAGCACCTCCTTGTCCGGCTCGAGGAACTGGTCGATGCCCTCCCAGTGGTCGGTGATCAGGCAGGCGCCGGCGCCGGCCGCCTCGAACACGCGGGTCGCCGGCGAGAAGCCGTTTTCGGCCATGCTGTCACGCGACACGTTGAGCACCGCCAGCGAGGAGCAGTTGAAGGCGTTGTGATCCGCGGTGCCGACATGGCCGAGGGCGCGGACATTCGGCGGCAGCGGCTTGTCGTGCCAGCCATTGCCGCCGAGCAGAAAATCGCGGCGCGGCAGGCTTGTGGCGGGTTCGATGAAGAAGCGCTCGATGCGCGCCTCGCGGTCCGGCAGGCGGTTGGCGAGCAGCGACAGGTCGGCCGCGAACCGCGCCTGCGGCTCGACGGGATGGTGGGTGGCGGGGTCGAGGGCGTTGTAGATCGGCCGGCACAGGCGGGCGCCCAGCGCTTCGAAGGCCGACACGACCGGGGGGCCGCCCCCGTAGGTCAGGACCATGTCGATATCCGGCAGGGCGCGGCGCAGCGGATGGTCCGGCTGGTCCCGGATCTCCGCCAGGGTCGCGGGGGCGTCGACGTCCCAGTAGACGGTCAGGGCGTCGGACCGGGCCTGATCGAACACCGCCAGCAGTTCGTCGTCGAAGACGCCCACCCCCGAGGCCTTGACCACGACATCGGCGTCGGCGGCGCGGGCGATCACATCGCGGCAGGCGGCCGGCGTGTTGTCCCAGACGACCACCTCGGCCCAGTCCGGCGGGTCGATATCGCGATGGGACTGACGGTCGAAGGCGTCCGGTTCGTAGAAGGTCACCCGCCAGCCGCGGGCCGCCAGCTCGCGCAACATGCCGCGGTAGTAGGTGGCCGCGCCGTTCCAGTAGGCCGACAGCAGGCTGGACCCGTAGAAGGCGATCTTCATCAGGCGGTCTCCATTTCGGGGGCGGCGGGCGTGGCGGCGAGGCGGGCGACGATGGCCAGCAACTCATCGACCCGGTGGCTGCAGGTGTGGCGGGCGCGGATGGTGGCGAGGCCCCGCTCGGCCAGCGCCCGGCGCAAATCCGGGTCGGCCCTCAGCGAGCGGAGGGCGCGGGTCATCGCCTCGCCCGACTGGACAATCAGGAGGTCCTCGCCGACCGTGAACAGACCTTCACTGTCTTCCCACGGGGCGCTGACCAGCGGGATGCCGCAGGCCAGGGCCTCGAACACGCGGATCGTGGGGATGCCCGGCAACTGGCGGACATAGAAGCTGCGCGGCACGTGCACCGTCGCCATGTGACGGGCGAAGGCGGCGGGCGCAGCGGCATTGGCCAGCCAGCCGTGGTAGCGGACGCCGTAGCGCTTCAGCGTCGCGAGGGCCTCCCGGGGATAGCGGACGCCATGGATGTCGAGGCCGAGGCCCGCCTCGCGGGCGGGGGCGAACAGGAAGGTCTCCAGCTCCTTCGTCCGCTCGCCGTCGCCCCAGTTGCCGATCCAGATCAAGCCTTCGCGCGGGCCTTCCTCCGTGGGCGGATGGAACAGGCGGATGTCGGCCGCCTCATGCCAGACGAAGACGCGGTCGCCCCAGCCCCAGCGGCGATACACCGCCGCCAGGGTCTCTCCGAAGGCAAGCACGCCGTCGTAGCCGGACAGGTCGAAGGTCCTGATGCCGCTGGGCTCGCTGACGGCGCGGTGGTGGGTGTCGTGGAACAGCAGGATGAAGTGGCCGCCGCGTTGGCGCGCGCGGCCGACGGCGGCGACCAGCGCAGGCTGATTCCACTCGTGGACGATGACGAGATCCGCGCCGTCCAACGCCCGCTCCAGTTCGGGCTGATCGAAGCGATGGCTGGTCAGTTCCGGATAGGCGGCGCGGTATGGCTCCAGCCCCGCCTCGCCGTGGTCGGCCACGAGGTTGGCCCGGCTCCAGGAGTCACGCGGCTCGTGCACCGCCACCTCATGCCCGCGTGCAATCAGGTCGCGCAGCACGCCGCGCAGGAAATGGGCGTTGCCGTGGTTCCAGCACGACTCCAGCGAATGGGTGAAATAGACGACCTTCACGCGGCCACCTCCGGGAAGGGGGCGCGGGCGGCGAGCGTCTCGGCGTAGACGGCGAGCGTCCCCTCGACCATGGCGTCGACCGTGAAGCGCGCACTACGTTCGGCCGCGGCCCCGCCGAGTTCGGCGACCCGTTCGGGATCGTCCAGCAGGTCGTCGAGCGCCTCGGCCACGGCCGCGTCGTCGTCGGCGGGGACGAACACCGCCGCGCCCTGCCACAGTTCACGGAAGGTCGGGATGTCGGATAGCACCAGGGCGCAGCCGGCCTGCGCCGCCTCCAGCACCCCCAGGCCGAAGGGCTCATACA
>Ga0196980_1000114_pt1 | contig 24763 bp, 22 predicted proteins | sample S3_1013CmetaG_FD_155486 | JGI IMG/M metagenome (GOLD analysis project Ga0196980, IMG submission 155486) | Soil microbial communities from Anza Borrego desert, Southern California, United States - S3_10-13C | ecosystem: Environmental > Terrestrial > Soil > Desert | place: USA: California... | reverse complement strand
ATGATGTCGAGAAACACCTGCTGGATCAGCTTCAGGTCGTGACGCCGCAAGGCCTCGCTACGTTCCCGCAACAGGCGCGCGAGGATCAGGCTGGCCATCCAGATCAGCGCAACGGCAGCAAGGATGACCGACGTCGACCAGATGAGCAGCAGCCCGCTCATCAGAAGCGCCAGCCCAGTCCCAGGGACAGTTCCTCCCGGTCGTAGGCGTCCCGGTCCTCGGACAGCAAGCCGATCCTCAGCGTCAGGCGCTCGGTCACGTCCAGATCGGCGCCCAGATTCCACGCGGCCACGTCGACCGTGGCGCCGTCAGAGGATTCCGGCGCGTCCGCATAACCCGCCCGCACGGCGATCCGGTCCGTCGCCTGCCATCGGGCGGCGGCCGCGTAGCCGCTCCGGTGGACGCCGTTCTCGTCCCGAACGTTGATCCACCGCGCCGACAGCTCGACCCGGTCACCGGGAAGGTTCACCTGGACGCCGGGATGGAGACCCGTCACCGTGCCGGTCGGATAACGGGCGAGCGAGGCGTCGAGGGTCGCCGCGATCCGGTTCGTCAGTCGCGCGTGCCCCCCCACGGCCAGCACGATCTCCGGCCGGTAGTCCGCGTCAGGGGCGCCGCCCAAGGCCACATGGAAGCTCCCGCCCCGATACCGCCTATCCAGTCGGGCCTCGACGTAAACATCGGTATCAGCGAACCGCTCGGTGACCTCGATCACCCCGCTCGCATGCCAGTTCTCGCCCAGCCTGCGCGAAACCGACACACGGCCTTCGGTCCAGTCAGGCAGGCCGCCGGAGATGCGGCTCCGCGCCGCGGAAAGGTCCAGCCGCCACGGCGGAAGCGGGGCGAGGGACGATTGCAATGCCCGGGTCTCAGCGCTGCCCGGGTCCAGGCGGGCGGCCTCTTCGGCAGCGGCGCGTGCTCCCGGAAGATCGCCCCGGCGCTGCCGGACGCGCGCGAGTCCAGCCCAAGCGTCTCCATAGGCGGGCGCTCGCCGGGTCACCTCCAGAAGGGCGACCTCCGCCTCCTCAAGCCGCCCCAGCGCAGACAGCGCCAGTCCCAGATTGAGCCGCGCATCGACGTCGTCTGGCCGGGCGGCAAGCACTTGCTGAAGCTTCGGCACAGCTTCGGCCGGCCGTCCGGCCAGACGGTCGGCAACGGCGGACTGGTACAGGCTCTGCGGATCGGCCTGGACATAGAGGACTGGCTCAGGCTGGGCGACGATCACGGCTGCCTCCCTCCGACGCATTGGCTGACAGCAGCAAACGCCGGACCCGATGGCCCAGTTCGTCCGGGATGAACGGCTTGACCAGATAGTCGGCGGCGCCGAGCTGAAGGGCGCCGACAATGTCCTGCTCGCGCTTGAGCGCCGTCAGCATGATCACGGGCGCGTCCGACAACCCTCCGGCCTTCAGGCGGCGCAGCACCTCAAACCCGTCCATCACGGGCATCAGGGCGTCCAGCACGATCAAATCCGGCTGCTGTTCCGCGATGGCCTGGAGGGCCTGGCTTCCGTCCTCAGCCGTCGCGACCTGGTACCCCTCGGCGGAAAGCCGGTGCGTGAGCAGGGCGCGGAGCAGTGGATCGTCGTCCGCGATGAGAACTCGGCTTGCGCTCATGGGTTCGACCCTTCGCCTGCCGCCCCCTTGGAGGAAGCTTATCAGGGGCGCAGTGAACGAACTCCTACAAAGGCCGATGTTTCCGCGACGCGAACCTGCAGTCGAGAGGAGGCAGGATGTCCGCTTCCCACCCTTAGCGGACGCTGACCGGGGCCGCTTGCGGACCCGGCCGTGGGTCACAGGTCGATCTGCTCCGACATCTCCAGGGCGTCGTCCACCTCGATGCCGAGGTACCTGACGGTGCTCTCCAGCTTCCTGTGGCCAAGCAGGAGCTGACAAGCACGAAGGTTGCCGGTCTTCTTGTAGACGAGAGACACCTTCGTACGCCTGAGGCTGTGGGTCCCGTAGCCCTGCGGTTCCAGGTCGATCATCCGAACCCACCGATCGACGAGCCGTGCGTACTGGCGGGTTCCAATGTGCTGACCCGGCCGGCTGCGGCTCGGGAACAGCCAGTCATCATCGCGCTCGCCGCGGATCTTCAGCCAGGCGGTGATCGCGTCACGTGCTGGCTCGGTGATCTCGAAAGGCACAGGCCTTCCGGTCTTCTGCTGGATGACAATCGAACGCAGACGAAGCGCGCCGCCGGGAGCCACGTCGCTGACCCGGAGCCGAACCAGGTCACAGGCCCGCAGCTTGGCGTCCAGCGCGCAGTTGAACATCGCGAGGTCACGCACTCTCCTCGCGACCTTCAGCTGCTGTCGAATGGCCCAGATGTGCTTCGGCTTGAGCGGCGCCTTGGGCCCAATCAGACGGCCGGCATTCCATGGGCGCTTCGGTTGGATGAACAGGTCAGACTGGCGCATGGCCAACCTCCGATAGGTCGCCACCCTGTCGCTTCCCATTCTACCCGCTCAGCAGCTCTTCAGCGCCAGGAGCGGACATTCACCGCCTCCCGGCTCGCGGACCTTCGTCACTCGCGGTGCCGCAAGGCGTCAACGAGGATCTGGAACGCCAAGAGGTTCTGGCGGCGGCTGGGATAGTAGAGGAAGTAGCCATCGAACAACGGCGACCAGTCATCGAGAACCTGCTCCAGCGCGCCAGACGCCAGCTGCGTCTGGATAATGCTCTCGGGCACATAGGCGATGCCGAAGCCGCTGACCGCCGCGTCGATCATGGCGTAGGAGTTGTTGAAACACAGCTGCCCGCCGACCCGCACCCGTAGCGCCTGACCGTCCTTCTCGAACTCCCAGGCATAGAGACTGCCCGACGTCTCGTGGCGCATGTTGATGCAGTGGTGGCGGACCAGGTCCCGGGGGTGCTCGGGCCGGCCATGGTCCGCGAAATAGCTGGGCGAAGCCACCGCAACCAGGCGCCAGTCCGGGCCGATGCGGACCGCGATCATGTCCTTCTCGACGCTTTCGCCCAGCCGGACGCCGGCGTCGTAGCCCTCCTCGACGATGTTCCGGAAGGTGCTGTCCAGGAGCAGCTCGACACTGATGTCCGGGTAGTCGCGCAGCACGGCCTTCAACTTGGGCCACACCACGGTCTCCAGCGCGTGGTCGGACAGGGTGAGCCGGATCGAACCCGATGGCTTGTCCCGTAACGCCGTCAGAGCGGCGATCTCGTGCTCGATCTCTCCCATGCGCGGCGCGATCGTCTGCAGCAGCCGCTTGCCCGCCGCGGTCGTGGCGACGTTCCGGGTGGTCCGCGTCAGCAGACGAATCCCCATGCGCGTTTCCAACTGCTTGATGGCATGGCTGAGGGTCGACTGCGCCACACCCAGCCGCGCCGCCGCCTTGGTGAAGCTCCGTTCTTCGGCGACCGCCTGGAACCAGGTGAGTTGGTTGAAGTCAGTCCGCTCCAAGGTGCACTCTCCGTCACGCCTCCGGCAGATTATTCGATCTGATCGATTAGTTCATGCCAATTGGGACGGCTAATCGTTTCCAGTCGCTGCCGCTACCTTCCCGGCATGACCTTCTCTGCCCAGAACGAAGCGACCATGGCGGACGCCGCCGCCCCTGAAGCGGCCACCAATCCCGCCACCTGGGGCGCTGTCCTGTCGATGGCCCTATGCGTGGCAATGCTGATCGCTTCCGAGTTCATGCCCGTCAGCCTGCTGACGCCAATGGCCGAGGGCCTGCGCGCAACGGAAGGTCAGACCGGACAGGCGATCTCGATCAGCGGCCTGTTCGCCGTCGCGGCCAGCATGTTCGTCACCGCGGTGGCCGGCACGCTGAACCGAAAATGGGTGCTGGTAGGAATGACCGCCCTGATGCTGGTCTCCCTGGTGCTGGTGGCCGCAGCTCCCAGTTTTGCAGTGCTAATGATCGGCCGGGCGCTGCTCGGCCTCTGCATCGGCGGATTCTGGGCGCTGGCCACAGCCGTCATCATGCGCCTGGTCCCGGAAGGTGACGTGCCCAAGGCCCTGGCCCTGATGTACGGCGGACAAGCCATCGCGGCCGCGTTCGCCGCGCCGATCGGCAGCTATCTCAGCGGCCTGTTCGGCTGGCGCGAGGTGTTCTGGGCGCTGACCCCTATCGTGGCCGCCAACCTGGTCTGGCATGTCGTCGCCCTGCCCTCCCTCCCCGCGCGCCAGCGGCAGGACGTCCGGGCCATGTTCGACCTGCTGAAGCGCCCGTATTTTCTGACGGGCCTCATCGCCTCGATGCTGTCCTGGGGCTCGGCGTTCACGATGTTCACCTACCTGCGCCCGTTCCTCGAACGGGTGACGGGAGTGGACGTGACCATGCTCTCGGTGCTGCTGCTGGTTCTGGGTTGCGCCGGCTTCGTCGGCACCTGGGCCTCGGGCCGCTTCCTCAAGGGCGAGGTCGCTCCCCTTCTGAAGCTGCCGTCGCTGCTGATGGGCGGCTGCACCCTGGGGCTTCTGCTCCTTGGCGGATCCGTCGTGGCGGCCGGCCTGCTCCTGGCGCTCTGGGGCGCGATGAACACCGCCATGTCGGTGATCTGGATGACCTGGATGTCCCGAAATGCCGATGACGCGCTGGAGGCGGCCGGCAGCCTGATGGTTGCGGCGATCCAGACGTCGATCCTGCTCGGCGCCGTCGTCGGCGGGTGGCTTCTGGACGGTCTTTCGATCCAGGCCACCTTCATCGGCAGCGTCGTCCTGGCCGGAGCCGCGCTCGTGCTCATCGGCAACGGCCGTCGCCTCCTCAAACCTGCAACCCCAGCCTGACGAAAGGACCGCCATGACCGACGGATCATCCCTCATCGCCTCCCGCCGGACCCTCCTCGGCGCGGGCCTCGCAGCCACCCTCCTGCCTTCGCCTCTCCTGGCGACTCCCAACCCCGCCCCTCAACGGAGCCCGACCATGCCGAACCGAGACGACGGCTACACCTTCCCCCTGTCCCCCGACGTCGTGCGGACGCCGGTGCGGTTCCGAAACCGCTACGGCATCGAGCTCGCGGGCGATCTCTACCTTCCGCGAAACCGCACCGGAGCGCGCCTTGCCGGGCTTGTCGTGGGCGGTCCTTTTGGCGCCGTGAAGGAACAGTCTTCCGGTCTATACGCCAACACCATGGCCGAGCGTGGCTTCGCGACCCTGGCGTTCGATCCGTCCTACACGGGAGAGAGCGGCGGGGAGCCGCGCAACATCGCCTCGCCGGACATCAACACCGAGGATTTCGGTGCGGCCGTAGACTTCCTCGGCCTGCATCCGTCCGTCGATCGCGAGCGCATCGGCATGATCGGCATCTGCGGCTGGGGCGGCATGGCCCTGAACGCGGCGGCCGTGGACAAGCGGGTGAAGGCCGTCGCCGCCAGCACCATGTATGACATGACCCAGGTCATGTCGCGCGGCTACAACGACACCGTCACGCTAGAACAGCGCACGCAGACGCTGGAGCAACTCAGCCGCCAGCGCTGGGAAGACGCAGTCGCCGGGAGCCCGGCCTACCAGCCGCCGTACAATGTGCTGACGGGCGGCGAGGCTCAGTTCCAGATCGACTATGCAGACTATTACATGACGCCGCGCGGCTATCATCCCCGCGCCGTGAACTCCGGCAACGCCTGGTCGCGCACCACGCCGCTGTCGTTCATGAACATGCCGCTGCTGACTTACATCAAGGAGATCGCGCCGCGGCCCCTGCTGCTGACCCACGGTGAAAACGCCCACTCGCGCTACTTCAGCGAAACCGCCTACGCGGCGGCGGCCGAGCCGAAGGAACTGGTCATCATTCCGGGCGCCAGCCACGTGGATCTCTACGACCGGCTCGACGTCATCCCGTTCGATCGCCTGACCCAATTCTTCCGCCGGGCGTTGTCGTCATGAGCCGCCGCCTCGTTGCCGCAGCCGCCGCCGTGGGCTTCGTCGTCCATCCCGCCCACGCTCAGGAGGGCGCCCCACGTATGGAGATCACCCGCAAGGCCGACCTGAAGGCCGTCGAAGGCCCGGCGGAATATTTCACTGGCCGGGTGACGATCACCGGCCAGTTCCAGCGCGAGGCCCCGTCCCGCGTCGGCGGGGCGATCGTTCGCTTCGAGCCGGGCGCCCGTACGGCCTGGCATACCCATCCGCTCGGCCAGACCCTGATCGTCACCGAGGGGGTCGGCTGGACCCAGATCGAAGGCGGCCCCCGCCTCGAGTTCCAGGCGGGCGACATGATGTGGTGCCCGCCGGAGCACAAGCATTGGCATGGCGCCACCACGCACGGACCGATGACCCACATCGCGATCCAGGAAAGCTTGAACGGCTCGCCGGTCACCTGGATGGAGCACGTCACCGACGAACAGTACCTCGGCGGCCTTTCGCCGACGGGAAATGGGCGCCAGGACGATGCCCGCCCGTAGCCGATCGCTCGCGGCCATGGCGGCCATCGCGTTCGTGGCCGCCTGCTCGGGCCCGGCGGCTGACGCTGATGCCTCGTCGCGAGGACAGGACCAACCCGAGACCACGGAGGAACCGATGCGGATCAGGATAACCGCGGCCGATCAGACGTTCACCGCCGTGCTGGAAGACAACGACGCGGCGCGGGATTTCGCCGCCCTCCTGCCGATCGAGCTGACGCTCAGCGACTACAATCGCACGGAGAAGGTCGCCGACCTGCCCCGGCGTCTCTCCACGGCGGGCGCGCCCGACGGCGTCGATCCAACGGTCGGCGACATCGCCTACTTCGCCCCGTGGGGCAATCTCGCGATCTTCTACCGGGACTTCGGCTACTCGCGAGGGCTCGTCCGCCTCGGACGCCTTGAAGGCAGCGCCGAGCGGCTGATGACCCTGGAAGCCGCGCGGGCCCGCATCGAGATCATCCCCGACACCTGACTCGCCAGCTCATCGCCGGCCCCATTCTCTGATCAAGGCAGATTTCAAATGACCGACAACATCGCAGGCAAGACCATCGTCATCACCGGCGCCTCCAGCGGCATGGGCGCGGCGGCCGCCCGCCACTTGGCCGAGAAGGGAGCCTCCGTGGTCCTCGGCGCGCGCCGCGCGGACCGCATCGAGGCGCTCGCCGCGGAGATCGCCGAAGCCGGCGGCAAGGCCACGGCTGTCGTCACCGACGTAACGAAGCGGGAGGACCTTCAGCGGCTGGTGGATGTCTCCGTGGAGACCTACGGCCGGATCGACGTGCTCATCAACAACGCGGGCGTCATGCCCCTTTCGCCCCTGGAGCGGTTGAAGGTCGACGAGTGGGACCAGATGATCGACGTCAACCTCAAGGGCGTGCTCTATGGCGTCGCCGCCGCCCTCCCCCACATGATCGGCCAGAAATCCGGCCACATCATCAATCTCTCGTCCGTGGCGGGTCACAAGCTCTTCGCCGGCTCCTCCGTCTATTCCGCGACCAAGTTCGCCGTCCGCGCCCTTTCGGAGGGGCTCCGGCAGGAGATGGCGCCCTACGGCATTCGCACAACCATCATCTCGCCGGGCGCGGTCAAGACGGAACTCCTCGACCACATCAGCGAGAAGGACGTCCAACAGGCGAACCAGGACTATGTGGGCCAGATTGGGGTTCCTGCCGAAACCTTCGCCCGGCTGGTCGCCTTTGCGATCAACGAGCCCGAGGATGTCGCCATCAACGAGATTCTCTTCAGACCGACAGCCCAGGAACTCTGACACTAGTCAATCCCCTACCGCTTGGCGTTGGCCGGTGCGGACTCTGCTGGTCGAAAACGCGCCAGAAGCGGACCTTCAGTCGTAGCCGAATAGCGGACCTGCAGACGTAGGTGCCTAATCGCCATAGCCTGCACTTGACGATCCTGCGCCCGGATCTCGTCACTCCCACCTGGGCGCCGAGCGGCACGACCATGCGTCGGGCCCGATCGGAGTCTCTACGAAGATCTTCGTTGACTATTACGAAGTCCTTCGTAAGGTGAACCCATGACCAACCCGCAGTCCATGGCAAGGCCGACGGCCGCTGAACTCGATATTCTCAACGTCCTCTGGGCGAACGGGCCTTCGACGGTTCGGGTGGTCGCTGAAGCGCTGAACCGCCAGAAGCGCACCGGTTACACAACGGTCCTGAAGTTCATGCAGATCATGGCGGGGAAGGGTCTAGTGGTTCGCGACGAGACGCAGCAGGCCCACGTCTATCGCGCGGCGGTCTCCGAGCAGGAGACCAGGAACCGGTTCGTGGACGATCTCGCCGGCCGCCTTTTCGCCGGTCGCCCCGCCAGACTGGCCCTGCACGCCCTGACGGCGGAGCAGGTCAGCGATCAAGAGCTTGAGCAGATCCGCGCCCTGCTCGACGCCCGGCGCGGGACGTAAGGTGTCCTTCCCGCCCTTCCTACTGATCCTCGGCGAGGTCGTGATGCACACGGTCTGGCAGGGGGCGCTGGTCGCGGGCGTGCATCATATCTGGGCGAGCCGCCCGCAGGCGCACCGCCACGATCTTGCAGGCCAGATGGCTCTCGTCGCGCTGATCGCCGCCCCGGCGGTTACCGCCGCGGTCCTTCTTGCGAGAGAAGACCCGTCGACCGGCTCCAAGGTCCTCTTCGCGCTGCAGGGTGACCTTGCGCCGGTCGTCTTTTTCGCGACCGCCCTCGCTTGGCTCTTCGGATTCGCCGGGAGCCTGATGCGTACGGCCGCGGACTTCCTCGCCTTGCTACGTCTCCGCGAAGAGGAGACTGCGCCGCCAGCTTGGCTGGCGCACCGCTTCGGTCTGATGGCGCGGGAGTTCAGGCGATCGATCCGCTTGCTTGTGCACCCCAGCATCGACGGTCCATTGACGTTCGGCGTCCTGCGCGCCGTGATCTACCTGCCGGCTTCGGCGGTGACGGCCTTGGCCCCGGACGAGATCGAAGCGGTGCTCGCGCACGAACTCGCACATCTGCGCCGCCACGACTTCCTGTGGAACGTCCTGCAAGCTGCCGTGGAGTGCGTCTACTTCTACCATCCGATGGTTCATGGCCTTGGTCGGGATTTGCGGGTGCAGCGCGAACTCCGTTGCGACGATGCCGCCGTTGCCTGGTGCGGCCGCCCCCTCGTCTACGCCTCAGCGCTACACGCTCTCGAGCGGCACCGCCCCTCCCGTCGGGCGCCGATCCTGGCGTCGGGCCTTCTGGGACACGGCGACGCAACGGACCTGCTTTACCGGATTCGCCGCATACTCGACGCGCCCGCGAGCCGTAGCCGGGCCCGTCACACGACTCCGGTTCTCGCGGCGCTCGCGACCGTCGCGCTAGTCGGTCTGACGCTCGGTACGCCTGCCGGGCCGGAAATCCCGCTCGCCGACGCCGGCACGGTCGCCGAGAGATCGCGTCCCCCGTCGTCACCGCCGGTGGAGCTTTCGGGTGCACCGGTCGCGGCCCCGGCTACCGGAGTCGGTCCGGCGCCGCGCGACCTCACAATGGTCCAGCGCCGAGAGGGCGCTGCGACGCCGCTCGCAGACCCCCACCGATCCAAGTCCGATCCGGCGACACGGAACGAAACGGTCGTAAGCCCCGAGCAACAGCGGATCGATGAAGCCAACGCCCGCGCCGATCGGGCGCGGATGACGCCCGCCGTCATCGCGGCGGAACGTGCGCGCGACGCGTGGATCACGCGAAACGATCCTCGGCCGCCTGCGTAGGCCTTCGGTTGACCGTCTTCGCCCGCCCCTCTTTCAGGAGAGACGCCATGCTGATGAAACTCCCGCCCGTCCTCGTGGGCATCGCAGCCTGCGCCTTCGCAAGCCCGGCCGCCGCGGCCCCGCCCATGGAGCCGTTCTCCTGCGCATCAGTGGACGCGGTCGTCGAAACCGCCATGACCAAGGCCCATATTCCCGGCGCCGCGGTGGCGATCATACGCAACGGCAAGATCACCTGCTTGCGGGGGTATGGTCAGTCCAATCTCGAATGGCCGAGCCCGGTGTCGCCGGATACGGTTTTTCAGACGGCGTCATCTACCAAGCTGTACACCGGCGCGCTGCTGGCGCGTCTGGTGCAGCAGGGCCGCCTGGGCCTGGACGAGCCGGTTTCGGCCTACATTCCCGACGCCCCTTCAGCCTGGCGCGGCCTGACGATCCGACAACTCGCAACGCATACGACAGGGCTGGCTCCGCAGGATGTCGACCCCGCCATCGTCTCCACCGAAGACGCTGTCCGACAAGCCTTCTCCAGCCCTTTCATCGCCGGACCGGGCGAGGTGTCGCGCTATGGCTCCTGGGACTTCACGATTCTCCAGCACATACTGGAGCAAGTCTCGGGAAAGTCGTTCGGCGACCTTGTCGCATCCGAACTCTTCGAGCCGCTTCGGATGACGTCATCCCGGTTTGACCAGGCGCTGCAGGTGCATGCCGAACGCTTTGCCGATGTCATTCCGGAACGCGCCGAGGCGTACGCCTGGAACGGCGCCGCCAACCAGAGGAACTGGTATCTGTACCCGCCCTATGCCTATGCCGCGGGGGGGGCGTACTCCTCCGCACGAGACCTGGCCAACTTCCTGATCGCCATCGACGACCAAACCTACCTGAACGCCGAGTCCAGACGGGCGCTGTGGACCCCGATCCGGCTTGCCGACGGATCGCTGGGCGAGTTTGGCGTCGGGTGGGTCGCGGGGGCCTACCGCGGCCAGCGCTACGGCGGTCACAGCGGCGGACCGGCCCTTGCGGACGTGATGTATTTCCCCGACTCCCGCCTCGGCGTGGCGGTGCTCACCAATCAGAAGGCGCTGACGCCGGTTCTCGCCGGCCTGATCATCGACCAAGTGATCGCGGCGCCTCCGGGCTATTTCGAGACCGCCGGCCCCGACAACGCGCCGGAGCACACCGCCCGGGCGCGACGGCTGATCGAGCAGATGCAGCGTGGCGCCGTCAGCGCTGAGCTTATGGCCGGAGGCAGCACGGAACAGGCAGGTGAACTGAGCCGCTGGGGAGCCGGCTGGGTCGCGCTGTTCCCGCCGTTGTCGGGCGTCCAGCTTGCGAGTGACGAAGCCTACGACGACGGGCGCTTTCGCCGCTATCGCTTCATCTTCGGGGATCACCTGCAGATTATCGGCGTCCTCACGGACGCCGAAGGACGGATCGCCGGATTGGGTCCGGAGGGCGACGGTTCGTAGCGCGGGCATTCCCGGCGATCTGAGGCTGTGGCGTCTTATTGCGGCCGTGCCGAACGCAGCCTCGTGTCGGGAAGTACCCGTCTGCTAGCGGGCTGAGGGGGATCGATATTACATCAGGAGCGATCCCTCGCGGTCTGCTCCGCGCCAGAAGCGGTCATTGACCTTCTTCCCACAAGCGGACGTCGAGCGGTTCTGGTCAGGCTTGTTCCGTCGGCATGATCCACAGTTCGCCGACGGCGGCGTGTCGCGGACGGTTGACCATGTAGGCTACACCGTCCGCGATATCTTCGGGATCGAGCGTCTCCATGCTGGCGAAGAGACCCTCGATCTCAGCGCGGATGGCGCCCTTGTGGTGGTCGTTGAGCTCGGTTTTGACCGCGCCCGGCTCCAGCGCGCCGACACGGATATGGCTGCCAGCCAGTTCCTGGCGCAACGCTTCGGTGAAGCCGTTCACACCGAACTTGGTCATGTTGTAGACGGCGAAATTCGCCGAGGCGACCCGCCCGGCGATGGACGAGATATTGACGATGTCGGCCACGCGGCGCGTCTCATTCTCCGCCGCCGCCTTGAGGTGCGGAAGCGCGGCCTTGGTCATGTAGAGCAGAGCACGCTGATTCAGGTCGATCATCTGTTCCCAGTCCTCGACTACATTCTCGACGACCGGACCGAGGGTCATGACCCCCGCGTTGTTGACGAGGATATCGAGCCGTCCGAAATGGTCGACGGTCTGCTGAACGGCCGCTTCGGCGCTCGTTCGATCTGTAATGTCGCCGGCGATCGCGAGGGCCTTCCTTCCGTCTCGCCCGATCTCGTCGGCGAGGGCGTCGAGACGCTCCTTGCGCCGGGCGACGAGAGCGACGGCGGCCCCGTGTCGGGCGAGGCTGCGGGCGGTGGCCTGACCGATCCCGCTGCTGGCGCCTGTGACGAGGGCGACAACGCCCCTCAGATTGTCGGACATGCTCTTGTTCTCCAGGCAGGAGCCTTCGGAGGCTCTCGGCAAGGCCTGATCTAGGATCATGTCCTCCGCGGATTAGACGGCAGGGCGTGCATGAACCTGGAAGCACCGGTTCATAATGCGATCATCAGCTCATCAGCTGATCGGCTACTGTGGCTTCGGATGATCTTTCACATGGTCGATGAAGGCCCGGAGCTTGGGGTGAACCTGGGACCGGTGGGGATAATACAGGTAGATGCCGTCACTGCTCGCGGCGTATGATTGCAGCACGATCTCGAGGTCTCCCGCCTGCACCTTGTCCATGACCGCGATCTCGTTCGTGTAGACAACCCCGAGACGGTCGAGACTGGCCTGCAGCGCGAGCGTGGCGTCGTTCATGATGAGAGAACCACCGACCTGGACCGCGAAGGCCTTGCCTTCGCTTTCGAACTCCCAGCGGTCATAGACGCGGTCGCTCGCGCCGACACAGATGCAGTCGTGTGACAGCAAGTCCTTGGGGGACTCAGGGCGACCGAACGCGTCGAAATAGGCGGGCGCACCGACCACTACCCAGCGGACGGCGCCAAAAAGCTTTAGCGCCACCATGTCCTGCGCCAAGATATCGGACACCCGAATTCCCGCGTCGAACCCTCTCTCGAAGATGTTGGTCGCCGCATTCTCGAAAAAGAGCTCGACCGTGACGTCGGGGTATTTCTTCACAAAGCTCGCAACGACGGCTTCCAGAAAATTCGGATAGACCATCTGCGGCACATTCAAGCGCAGCCGGCCGGCCGGCTTTTCGGCAAGGCTTCCGGCGTCCGCCATCGCCGCAAGGATCAGGTCCAGCGCTGGGCCTGCCTGTCCCAGAAACCGTTCGCCCGCTTCGGTCAGGCTGGTCGCTCTCGTGGTCCGCGTCAGAAGAGTCACGCCAAGCCGGGTCTCAAGCTGCCGGATCATCTTGCTGATCGCTGACGGCGAGACATGCAGCGTCCTGGCCGCGGCGGTGAAGTTCCGCTTGTCGGCGACGAGCTTCAGGGCCAGCAGCCCGTCGAGCTGGTTCTTGTCCATTATGAACCTGTGGTCATAGGCTTATCAACCAGCATGCCGTTTTTGGAAAAGATGGCAAACGCTATTTTGTGGCGACGAGAAACTCATCGCAAAGCGGAGAACATCCATGAACCGGAGAACTGCCTTGGCGGCTGGCGCATCGCTCGCCGGTCTGGCCGCCTTGGCCCCTACCGATAGCGCCGGCGCGAACGCCGGCGCCAGCGCGACCGGAGCCACCATCACCAGCTTGGCGGAGTTCGCGAGAGCCGTAGACGCGGACAGCACCGTTTCGCGCAGGCCCGTCACGTTCAAGAACGGGCAGATCGCCATGGCCGGCCTAATCTTCGAGCCAGCTGGCCTGAACCGGAGCCAGACCCATCCGGCGATCATCGTCGTGCATCCGGGCGGGGGTTGCAAGGACCAGACCGCCAGCCTCTACGCTTGGCGCCTGGCGCAGCAAGGCTATATCGCGCTCGCCTATGACGCCTCGCATCAGGGTGAAAGCGGCGGCCTACCCCGTCTGCTCGAAAACCCGACGGCCCGAGTGGAAGACGTGCGGAGCGCGGTCGATTACTTCACGACGCTTCCGGTCGTCGACCGCGATCGGATCGCGGCCATGGGCATCTGCGCCGGCGGCGCCTACGCCATCAGCGCGACATCGACCGATCATCGCATCAAGGCGGTCGCCGGCGTCAGCGCCTTCAACATGGGAGATGGTTTCCGCAAGGGCTGGTTTGGCTCGGGAACCGTCGAGGAACAGCTCGCCACGCTGCGGAACGTGGCCGGGCAACGCACGGCGGAGGCTAACGGGGCCCAGCCGGCTCTCCTTCCCTACGTTCCGGACTCGCCGGAAATCGCTACGGACGCCGAGCAGGTGGAGGTCAGCCAGTACTACCGCCTGGCCGACCGGTGGATGCACAGGAACTCGCCGAACCGATTCCTCGCCAGCAGCACGGACAAGCTCTACGCCTTCGACGCCTTCACCAATATCGATGTCCTGCTGACCCAGCCGCTGCTGCTGATCGCCGGCAGCGACGCCGGCACGAAATGGCACAGCGACCGAGCCTATGAGCTGGCGACGAGCGAAAAGGAACTATTCGTCGTCCCGGGCGGTACGCACATGAGCCTGTACGACCGGGACGTCGGCAAGGCGATGCCCAAGCTGCTGGAGTTCTTCGGCAAGCACCTCGCCCGCCCGGCGAGCTGACAAAGGTCGCCCGCTGGGTGTTCTGAAATGGCCGTCCCGCGGGCGTTCGAACGAGGAGAGACGTCATGACGAAAGTGTGGTTCGTAACGGGCGCAGGCCGGGGCCTCGGCGTCGAAATCGCCCGGAAGGCGCTGGCGGCGGGACACTCCGTCGTCGCCACCCGCCGCAATCCCGAGGCGGTTCTGAAGGCGATCGGCGCGCATGAGAATCTGTTGCCGGTCGCGCTCGACATCACCGACCCCCGAGCCGCTCAGGCCGCCGTCGATCGCTTCGGCCGCATCGATGTGCTCGTCAACAATGCCGGCAACTTCTACGCCGGCTATTTCGAGAACATCAGCGCGGATCACTTCCGGGCTCAGATGGAAACCAACTTCTTCGGCCCCCTGAACGTCACGCGCGCCATCCTCCCCATCATGCGGGTCCAACGCAGTGGCCAAGTCATCACCATCACGTCGCTCGCCGGTTTGATCGGTCAGGAGTTCGTCGTGGCGTATGCCGCCTCCAAGTTCGCGCTCGAGGGCTGGATGGAGTCGCTGCGGTTCGACCTCGCCCCCTTGGGCATCGACACGATGCTGGTCGAGCCGGGCTTCTTCCGCACGGAACTGCTGGTCGAGGGAGCCTCGACGATCTGGCCGGACCTGAAGGTCGAAGACTACGCCGAGCGCACCGAACAGACGATTACCGCCTGGTCCGCCATGAACGGCCAGCAAGGCGGCGACCCGGCCAAATTGGCCGCCGCTCTGGTGACCCTGTCGGATTCTGGCGAGCTCCCGCTTCGCTTCATTGCCGGCGCCGACGCCGTTGCGGCGGTGGAGGCCAAACTAAAGACGATCCAGGCGCAGATCGACGCCCACCGGGACCTGTCGGCGTCCCTCGCCTTCGAGGCCGGCGAGTAACTGACTGCGCCAGCGGTAGTCCACCGCCACTTCCAGTCCGCTTCGACTCATCGCTGACGTGAGCCAGCCCCATGGGTCAGCCCGTCTGCGCGGCTAAGAGTCAACCTCAGTCGAGCAGACCGGGATGCGCCAAGATCGGACGTTTGCCTAAGGCCGGGAACTGGACCTTCGTTTTCCGGTCGCAGGCACGCGTTGTGTCCTGAGACCGGACAACCAAACCGATCTGCCCCCTCTACACATCGCTTCTGGTTTCTGGACATTGATAGTCCTCGCGGCGATCATCAGCCCTCATCGGGGGAAGCAATGGCCGAAGTCGAAGTGACTCCAGTCGAAGGCGTAGAGCCGTTTCGGTTCTCGGACTGGAATGAGTTTGAAGCTACCCTTGTCGCTGAGGAGGCTGAATGGGCGTGGCTCCTGCAGGCGGACGCCACCGATGGCGCCTACACCGTCCGTGAGAAGGTCCGAGCGGGCTTCGCCGGCTTGCGAAGGCGAGCGCAGCAAGCTCGCAACCAAGGCCAGTCAATCAGTGTCGTTTCAGACGCGATTATCGCAGCCTACGGGGATGAAGGACCACTAGTCCATCACGCTGAGGACCTCGCCGATCGGATCCGGGAAGCGCGAACGCTATTGGGGGACCACGGGGGCGCGTTCGTCTATGGGTTCCTCCGTGGCGTTGTCGGTATGGGGGATGCCAAGGCACCCGACGACCTCCGCGCTGCCATCTGGACTATGGCGCCTGGGCTGGAGAACACTGCATCGCTGGCGGATTTGCTCAGGCGGGAGCGCGCAAATGCGCGGGAGACAGTCCGGGGTATCGTCAGTGAATCGCAGGCATCTTCAAACGCACGAGAAGAGGAGTGGAAGGACCTGCTCGCAAAGGCCCGCCTGCAATCGCTGCGGTGGGCGCGCCGCCGCGCCCGTCGTTGGCGAGATACTGCCAGGGGCTGGGATGCCCGATGCGGCACTGCGGTTGAGAGCATCCAAGCTGTTGAGCAGAGCTATCGGGAGGCGATGGCGTTGCAGGCACCGGTCGAATACTGGAACGCTAAGGCCGGAGCCCACCGCATTGCAGAGCGTGCGGCAAGAATCCGTCTTCAGTGGTTCTTCCCTACCGCGTTGGTATTGATCGTTGGGATGTTTGTCGCCTCAGCGGCCTATCTACTCACCGTGCCGACAGCCGATCTCCCACCTGGCCTATATTTCATAGCTTCGGCCGGACTTGCAGCAGCCGCTGGGCTCCTCTTCTGGATAGGGCGCCTGCTCACCAAACTTTACCTCAGTGAGCACCATCTTAGGCACGATGCCGAAGAACGCGCCGTCATGACGACAACCTACCTAGCTCTTACAGCGGAGCAGGCAGCGTCTGAAACAGACCGACAGATCGTCCTAAATGCGCTCTTCCGAGGCACCTCTGACGGTATCGTTAAAGAGGAAGGGGGCTTAGACCCAAGCATTGCAGCAATGTTGGCGAAGGCGATGGTTCGATAGGCACCCTCATCGGCGCTCGACAATGTACTGCCTATCGTTATCGAAAACTCAAACGCCCACCCCTCCGGACACGATCTCCTCTGCGCCAATACCGGACTTTCTCCTCCCGCCGGAAAGCGGACATTCCCGAAGCACTAGGATCGTGCGTCTCGCTACGATGGGAAACGCCATCGGCCTCCAACGAACTGTGTGTCGGTTGACTATCCCGCGCTATGGCCAATGGCTGAAGTTGGTCGATAATCACACGGTACTGGAGTTTTCGATGGAGCAAGCGAGGCGGACCCGGGCGCATCTGGAACGCGTTCTCTTGGTTTGTGGAAACTCTAATGCAGGCAAGAGCCGCCTGCTGCGCCATATGCTGGGTGACCCGCGGTTGGGGGGCGTTGTTCCCGCGCATCCGCGCGTCCGCGCCCGACCATTGTCGCGCGAGCGGTGTTTGACAGTCCGGTTTACCTCGCCGCATGAAATGGGCGAGAACCAAGCGAAATTTCACAAGAAGATTGACCGAGCGACTGAGGTCGCTTGGTGGAGCTACTGGCGCATGAATTTCGCTAGCGCGATCCAGCCGCGACCGCACAAGAGGATGCCGGGGATCGTCGATGTATGCGACGGCCTGATCCGCGAGTTCCTGCCGGAACGCATCCGAGTCGTTCAGCTCGCACCGGACAAGGATGGCGATCTCACGAGCCAGCTTACCGCTGTCGAGATCGATGGCCTCCGACGTCTGGACGTGGAGGTGATAAGCCTCGACGCGAGGTCGAGTTCATACCTCGCCGAGCCGGGCAACGTTCGGGTTCTGGCGGACTACTTCGACCTCTCATAGAGGAAGCCATGCGCCAAAAGCAGACATTGCCGTCACCGCCACAAGCCGACCTTCAACGTCGTCCCGGGCTAGAACAGGCCGCGCGGCAGGCCGGGGTGACGAGACGCGTTCGTGGAGCCGGACCTGGAGCGGACGTCGCTTGAGGCCACCGGGGATTGAGACGACGGGAACAGCGGCCCGATTGCCACCAGTATCATCATCAAGCTCCTTGATGGGCCGGCGGTACCGCGCCGACCGGCGTCCTGACGTTCCGGCCAACCAACCAGAGGACGTAGAGCGCAGGCAGGAAGAAGAGGGTGAGGGCCGTCCCCACCAGGGTTCCGCCAATCAGAACGATCGCCAACGCCCCCCAGAAGGTCGAAATCGTAAGAGGGAGGAAGGCCAGCACGGCGGCGAGGGCGGTGAGGAGGACCGGGCGCGCCCTGCGTACCGTAGCCTCGACAACGGCATCGATCTCATCGAGCCCGCGCGCCCGCTCCGCCTCGATCTGATCGACCAGGATCAGCGTATTGCGCATGAGGATGCCCGCCAGACCAATCAGACCCAGGATCGCGTTGAAGCCGAAGGGCGCGCCGGTGACGAGCAGGGCCGGCACGGCGCCGATGATGCCGAGGGGCGCCGTCGCGAACACAAGGCCCGTCATCTTGAACGACCGCGTCTGCAGCATGATGACCGTCAGCATCAGCACGATCATCAAGGGGAAGAGCGGGGCCAGCGCCGCGTTCGCCTTGCCGGACTCCTCGACCGATCCGGCGGTGGTGATGGCGTAGCCTTGGGGCAGGCTGGCCTTCAGGTCTTTGAGCCTGGGCAGGATCGCAGCCGTCACGACCGGCGGTTGGATGCCTTGGGTCACATCGGCTCGCACGGTGATCGTCGGCTGACGATCCCGGCGCAGCAGGATCGGGTCCTCAAAGACCGGCACGAGACGCGCCACGCCGCCAAGAGGAACGGGGCGCCCGTCCGCCGTGGTGAGCACCAGATTGTCGAGGCCGTCCAGACCGCGACGATCGGCCTCGTCGGCGCGCACCACGACGTCCACGGTGCGGTCGCCGGTCCGCATCTGGGATACGGTGACGCCGGACATCAGGGCGCCGACCTGTTGCGAGACGCTGGCAGGGTCGAGGCCCAGAAGCCTCAGACGCGCCTCGTCAAACTCCAGCCGGACGCTCGGAGCGCGCTGGCCCCAGTCCGTATTCACGTCGACGGCGCGCGGGTCGGCCCTGACGATATCGGCGGTCCGGGCTGCGATCTGACGCAGCTTGTCGGGATCGGGACCGGAGATCCGGAAGGCGACCGGATACGGCACGGGGGGACCGAACAGCAGAGTCGAGACGCGAACCCGGGCCTCGGGATATGCGCCGGACGCGATGCGGTCGGCGATGATCTGGCGCAGTTCGTCGCGATGTTCGTGACCTTTGGTCAGTATGACGATCTTGGCGAAGGACGGATCCGGCAGTTCCGGGTTGGCCGACAGGAAGAACCGGGGGGCACCGGCCCCTACGTAGGAGTCGGTGTAGAGCGCCTGGTCGTGACGACGGACATCGGTCTCGATGCGGGCGACCAGAGCCTCCGTCGCGCGGATGCTGGTGCCCTTTGGCATCGCCACCTCGACCAGCAGTTCGGGCCGGTCGGAGGAGGGAAAGAACTGCTTGGGCACAAACACCGCCAGCAGTCCGCCGGCGAGGAAGAGGGCAGCCAGGACGGCCAGCGAGACCTTGCCCCGGTTGGCGACTGCGCTCCGGACCCAGCCCCGGAACCGTTCAAAGCGTTGGGTGGCGTAGAGGGCGTCGTGCCCCCCTTCCTCCACCTTGATCCTGGGCAGCAGTTTCACGCCGAGATACGGGGTGAAATAGACGGCCACTACCCACGACACGAGCAGGGCGAAGGCGACGATCCAAAAGATGTTTCCCGCGTATTCGCCCGCCGTGGACTGGGCGAAGCCGACGGGCAGGAAGCCGATCACGGTGACAAGCGTGCCCGTCAGCATGGGGGCCGCGGTCGCGCCCCAGGCGTAGGTCGCCGCCGCTGTCCGCTCCATCCCCTCCTGCATCTTCACCACCATCATCTCGATGGCGATGATGGCGTCGTCGACGAGCAGGCCGAGCGACAGGATCAACGCGCCCAGCGTGATGCGATCGAAATCCCGGCCCGTCATCAGCATGATGACGAAGACGGCCGACAGGGTCAGCGGCACGGCGGCCGCGACGACCAGGCCGACCCGGAAGCCGAGCGCGAGCAGGCTGACGACCATGACGACGCCCAGGGCCACGACGAACTTCAGCATGAACTCGTCGTAGGCGTAGGCGATGTTCTTCGACTGGTCAGCCGTCTGTGTCAGGCTCATGCCGGCCGGCAGTTCGGCGCGGATTTCGGCGACCTCATGGGCCAGCGCCTCGCCCAGAACGGTGCCGTTCCAGCGTTCGCGCATGACGACCCCCAGCATGATCGCGGGCGCGCCATCGTGCCGGACCAGATAGGTCGCTGGATCGGCATAGCCCCGGCGAACCTCGGCGATATCGCCGAGCCTGAAGCTGCGGCCGTCGATGGCGACGGGGGTGTTGCGCACCGACTCGACGCCGTCGAAGGCGCCACCGACGCGGATGTTGACCGACCGGGAATTCGTCTGGACCATCGCGTCGCCTGTCAGCAGGTTCTGTTGGGCCAGGGCCCCGATGATGCGATCAGGCGCGATGCCGAGGGTGGCGAGCCTGCGGTTCGACAGTTCGACGAAGATGCGCTGGGGCTGTTCGCCGATGATCGTGACCTTCTTGACCCCATCGACCTGCAGCAGCCGCTCGCGCATGACCTCGGCCTCGCTGACCAGTTCACGATGCGGCATGCCGACCGCCTGAAGCGCGAAGAGGCCGTAATAGACGTCCGAATACTCGTCATTGACGATCGGGCCGATCACGCCCCGCGGCAGGTTGACGGCCTCGTCCTGGAGCTTCTTGCGCGCCTGATAGAACTCGTCCTGAACGGCCTCGGGAGGGGTCGCGTCCAACAGCGTCAACGACATGGTGACGACGCCGGGCCGCGCCTGCGTCTCGACGCGATCGTAGTAGCGCAGTTCCTGCAGCCGCTTCTCGAGCCGGTCGGCGACCTGGTCCTGCATCTCTTCCGCGGTCGCGCCCGGCCAGACGGCCGTGACCGTCAGCACCTTGATGGTGAAGGTTGGATCCTCTGCGCGTCCCAGGTTGAGGAAGGCGAAGGCTCCGGCCGCAAGCACGGCCAGGATCAGGAAGAGGGTGACCGACGGGTGGCGAACGCCTGCCGCCGAAAGATTGGGAATCTTCATGGGCGCACCGCCGTGGCCACAGCCGCCAGCCGGACCGTTTCGCCTTCACGAAGCTGGTTGGCGCCCAGGGTGACGATCCGCTCGCCCGCGGAGAGCGAGCCGGGGACGATCGACGCCGCCTCCTCGCCCAGCCGGGCGACCCGGACCGGCCTGAAGCGCACCTTCTTGTCCCGCACCACCCAGACGCCGGGTCCCGAACCGGGATCGTGGAGCGCCGTGAGAGGCACCTGGATTTCGGCCCCCGTCGCGCGGGGCAGCTCCACCGTCACGGTCGATCCGAGCGGAATTTCGGACTGGCTGAGCACGAACCGGGCGTCGAACGTGCGTGTCAGGGGATCGGCGACGCCGGCCACCTCCCGCAGCTGCGCGGGGATCGGCGTTGTCGAGCCGTACAGATAGGCCTGACCGGTCCGCGGGAGGGTGGCGAGCTGGGTCTCGGGTATGGCGATCGCCGCCTCGCGATTCCCGGCGCGCGCCAGCCTCACGACCACGGCGCCGGGCGCGACCACCTGCCCCGGCTGGGCCAGAACCTCGGTGACGACGCCGTCGGCATCCGCGACCAGCGTGCCGTAGCCAGCCTGGTTGCCGGCCTGGCGCGCGCCTGACCGGGCGGCGGCGACTGCCGCCTGGGCCGACTCCGATGCGGCGAGGGCGGCGTCATAGGCGGAGCGAGACACCGCGCCTGCGTCGAGCAGCCGGCGCTGGCGGGCTTCTTCCGCTGTGGCTTGCGCCGCCTGTGCCTCGGCGGAGCGGACCTGATCGCGCGATGCGCTGGCCGCGAGTTCGAGGTCGGCCGCATCCAGCCGCATCAGGGGCTGACCGCGTCGGACCCACTGACCGGGATCGACGAGCCGCTGGACGACCTTGCCGCCTACGCGAAAGCCGAGATCGCTCTCGGTGCGGGATCGAACGACGCCGGTGTAACGGAGGGGCGCTGCTTCGGCGTCACCAACGACAGCCGTGCGGACCAGCGGGCCCTCCGCCGCTTCATTGGGTGCGCCCGATCCGCAGGCGGCAAGGGCGAGGAGCATGAGGAGCGCGACGGGACGTGGGAACGGGACGGACATCGGAGAGCCTGTGTGAGGTTCGCTTCTCCGCAAACATACCGCCGTCATTCCAGGAATGAAAGATGATTAATGTCATCATCTATCATTTTATGATTCCTGACGACGCTACCCTTTCCTCAGACCCTGAACGAGCAGCCGGCAGATGCTGTCGCTGGTGGCCGCCAAATCCTCCCCGCGGAAAACCTCGATCATGTAGGGGTGCCAGATTCGGGTGAGAGCGGCGCAGACGGTGTCGGCCAGGCTTTCGGGGTCCCCTTTCGCGAAAACGCCCATTCGCTGCCCCTCCATGAGGACGTGGCGAACCGCGCCCCGCAGGCCGTCAAGGTAGGCGTCGACAACCGGCCATTTTTCCCGCGCCGCCACGGCGCAAAGCTGATTCACGCGCTGTTCGCTGAACGACAGGCGAAGCGTTTCCTCCAGCACGGCCCGGCTCAGCGCCTCCAGCGCGGCGCCGGGATCACGAGTCGCCCGGGCCTCGACCCAGGCCCGATCCTGGATGACCGCCAGTGCGCGCGCGGCGATGGCTTCATCGATCGCACGGCGGTTCGGGAAGCTGCGGTACAGGTTGGCAGGCGACATCCCCAACTCGCGGGCCACGTCGCCGATGGTCGTCTTGTCGAACCCGATGGATTCGTAGAGCCGCTCGGCGGCCGTCAGAATTTCCTCCCGGCGATCGACGCTGGGCCGGCCGGGGCGCTTGGTTTCGGCCGTTGGCATCTCAGGCTTGCTTTTCATAAAAAATAATATATTTCGTCATTCTACATTGAGCAAGGGACTTCCCCATGAGGGCGCCTCTACCTGCCATCCTGCTGGCCACGATATCGATGTCCGCCTGCGCGAGCCAGCCGTCACCGACGCCGCCTGTGGCTCTGCCGGCGGCCTTCGCCGCCACGGCGCTCGAAGCCGAAGGATTGCGGACGGCTCGCCTCGAGCCGGACTGGTGGCGTGCTTTCAGCGACCCGGTGCTCGATCGCGTGGTCGAGGACGCCCTGCTCGGCAACCTGGACATCGAAGCGGCCGCCGCCCGGCTGCAGCAGGCCGCCGGGGCGTCGCGGGTCGCGAACTCCAACCGCCTGCCCTCCGCGACGTTCGAGGCATCCGGATCGACGCAGCGGCAGTCCCTCGAAGATCCCCTGGCGCGGATGGCGGCGACGTCGCCTGACTACGACAGGAACAGCGACCTCTATGGCTTGAGCGCCGCCGCGTCCTGGGAGCTGGATCTCTTCGGCCGACTGTCGGCCGCGCGCCGCGCTGCGGTCTCGGACCAGAGGGCGGCGGCGATCGACGTCGAAGGCGCCCGGCTGAGCGTCGCCGCCGAGATCGCCAACGCCTACATCACGGCCCGGGAACTGCAGACCCGGGTTACAATCGCCCAGGCGCGGGTGCGCACCACTGACGAAGTGCTCGATCTGGTCGCCCTTCGCTATACGCAAGGCGCGGCGTCCCGCTTCGAGATGGACCAGGCCCGTGCCGACGCCTCGACGTCTAGGGCCATGCTTCCCTTGGTGGAGGCGGGACGCGACGAGGCGTTCAATCGCATCGACCTGTTGTCAGGGCGGGCCCCGGGCCATGCCGCCGCCCTTCTCGGCGAGGGCGTCATCCCCGCCGCGCTGGCGGTGACGACCAACGACGGCCCCGCCGCCCTCCTGGTGCGCAGGCCCGACATTGTCGCGGCCGAAAGCCGGCTTGCGGCTGCGGACGCCCGGGTCGCCGAAGCCGTGACGGCCTACTACCCCCGCCTCACCATCCAGGGCCTCGTCGGCTTCCTGGCCTCGGGCCTGTCAGGGCTCTTGTCCGACGAGACGCTGCAGGCCGCGGGTTCGGCCGGACTGTCGGGACGGCTGTTCGACTTCGGCGCCGCACGGGGCGGAGTCGAGGTTGCGCGAGGCCGGACGCGCGAGGCCGCGGCGGCCTATCGCTTGACCGTCTTGCGAGCCGCGTCGGAGGCCGAGGACGGCTTCTCTCGCTTGGCGCGCGGCAACCGACATGCGCTCGAACTGGAGGAGAGTCGGGCCGCGCTGACGCGGGCCAGCGCGACAGCGCGGACGGGCTACGATCTTGGTGGTTTGAGTCTGAAGGATGCGCTGGACGTTCAACGACGCCTGCTCGACGTCGAGGACGCCGCCGCCACCGCCCGCGCCGACGCCTCGCGCGCCTCGGTCGGCCTGTTCCGCGTTCTGGGCGGTGGATGGTCGTCCGAAGCGGCGCCCGGCGCCTCGACCGAAGCCTGCCCGCAATCCGTCAGCGTGGGAGCGGCGTCATGCGACGCCTAGTCGTCACCAGGCGACCTGCTCGCCGAGTCCGAAGCTGGGCTCGCTGCCCGTCTCGGCGTGCATCGCTGGACGTTATTACGCGCGAGGCCCAGCCTGACCCCCTCCCTTTACGACACGGAGCCCATCACCATGGATGATGTCATCATCATCGGCGGCAGCTTCGCCGGTCTCGCCGCCGCCCTGCAGCTCGGCCGCGCCCGCCGAAAGGTCACCGTTCTCGATACCGGCCTGCAGCGCAACCGCTTCGCCGGCCACTCGCACGGGGTGCTGGGCCACGATCACAAGCCGCCACAAAATATCCTGGCGGAGGCCCGGCAGCAGCTGGCGCGCTATCCCACGATCAAGCTGGTCAATGCCCGCGCCGACAGCATTTCCGGCGCCATCGACAACTTCTCCGTCCTCACCGGCGACGGTGGAAGCTTCGGAGCGCGCCGCCTGATCCTGAGCTATGGCGTCGTCGACCAGATGCCTGATGTCCCGGGTTTCGCCGACAACTGGGGCGGCTCCATCATACCCTGCCCCTATTGCGACGGCTTTGAAGTCGCCGATCAGCATTGGGGCCTCGTCTGGTCCGGCCCTCAGTCGCACAACCAGGTCCGGTTGTTCCAGGACTGGACCGACAGGTTGACCCTCCTCGCCGATGGTCACGACATCCCGCCTGACATCCGCGTCGATGTGGCCCG
>Ga0196980_1000112_pt1 | contig 25240 bp, 31 predicted proteins | sample S3_1013CmetaG_FD_155486 | JGI IMG/M metagenome (GOLD analysis project Ga0196980, IMG submission 155486) | Soil microbial communities from Anza Borrego desert, Southern California, United States - S3_10-13C | ecosystem: Environmental > Terrestrial > Soil > Desert | place: USA: California... | reverse complement strand
CGATTGAAACTAACGTACTCACTCTTCGCACAGTAGCAATCAGATGATTGAGAAATCATGAAGATTGCGCATCAATCGAAAATCCGTATGCTTCGGGAAATGTTCCGATTCAAGGTGCTCAAGCGATCGAAAAAGAGCCGGGCGCGGCTCGGCGTCATCTCCACACCCCATGGGGAGATCGAGACGCCATCGTTCATCCCCGTCGCGACACGTGCTACCGTGCGCACCTTGGACAGCAACGAGATCGCCGAAGTTGGCTCGCAGGCGCTCATCGCGAATACGTATCATCTCCACTTGGCGCCCGGCGAGGAAATCGTGAAAAAGGCCGGCGGCATCCACGGGTATATGCAGTGGAACAAACCCTTGATGACGGATTCCGGCGGTTTCCAGGTCTTCTCACTTGGATTCGGACGCGATCATGGTGTCGGGAAGATATTGAAAGACGAGAAGGAGCGCTCAATCACGGAAGGCGCACAGCCGGTCGCGGTAAAAATCACGGAAGAAGGCGTGCATTTCCGGTCCCCCATCGACGGCAAGCAGCACTTCCTTTCCCCGAAGGTGTCCATCGGCATCCAGGAGAAACTTGGGGCGGACATCATCTTCGCGTTCGACGAATGCCCGTCGCCCTTGGCGAACGAAGAGTACATGCGCATCTCACTGGAGAAAACGCATCGCTGGGCGGCCGAATCGCTGAAAGCTCGTACGAACGCCAAGAAGCAGGCCATGTACGGCATCGTGCAAGGAGGCGTGTTCAAGAACCTGCGCCTCGAAAGTGCCAAAATAATCGGCGCAATGGAAGGATTCGAGGGCTTCGGTTTCGGGGGCGAGTTCGGCTACAACAAGGCACAGTTGAAGAAAGGCATCAGTGAGGTTGCCGACGCGCTTCCCTACGAGAAGCCGCGGCATGTCTTAGGCATCGGGCATCCGGAGGATTTTCCCATCATCGCGCAATCAGGAGGAGACACGTTTGATTGCATCGCGCCGACGCATTACGCCCGCCGCGGCGTCATTTTCACCTCAAAGGGTAGGCTCGATCTGCGCAAGCCGAAATTCCTCAAGGAATTAAAATCGCTCGACCCGAATTGTAAATGCGAGATCTGCAAGACGTATACGCGCTCGTACATCTCCCACCTCCTGCGCGGCAAGGAACTCTCCGGGCTGAAACTTGCCACGTATCACAATCTCTTTTTCTTCAATGCTCTCGCCGCGACGGTACGCAGGCGCATCAAAAATGGTGATCTCTAGAAAAACCGCCGCGTTACAGCGCGGCGGTTTTGTTGATGTACGATAGGACGGTTCAAATACCGTCTTCCATCCACTCCCACGGAAGCTTCGTGTGGGGTTTAGGGTCAGTCGGAGCAGGTCGTCCGCCCAACGGCGGGATGCACCGCACTTCCGTATCGCCCTGACACTGCCGGCATATGAAATTGAGCGCTTCCACCTTGGGATGCCCTTTCACCCTCTTGCAGGTCGGAAGTATCTTGGAACTCACGCCTTGATGTATCCACGCACGCGCTTCCCGCTCGGTCATGTCTGACGGTATCTGCGCGATGGCAGCTGTCGCTCCAATACAGAGCATCACGGCGCCTACAACGGTCCTCATCATCAAGTCTCCTGTATCTCTGCTCCACAACGGAACAGCTGCGGGCACTCTATCCCATCAGTATGTTTACGCAAGAAAAGAAGAACCCCGCGTACGCCGTGCGCACGCGAGGCTCCAATCTCGAACAAGATCAGTCCTCAGACCTCTCCCATTCGACTGACTCTCGAGGAATTATCACCTCTGTCGTCCGAGGACAATCCATCTCCTCGGACGAGTCGGTCATTACGATCACGGAAACATGCGTCGTGCTAAAGCGTACTCGCATGTCTTCCGGGTTCTCACGCACACGTCCCCGCTGAGATAGCTTACAGAGGCTCAGCGACGGGAACCGGAACTGGTAGGGCGACCGTACGCCCCACGTATTGAGGACGACCACGTTTCGGAGATTCGTGCGCAGGATGCCCTGCTTGCCGTCCATCGTGACTGGCGTCTCGGATGGTCCATTGAAGACCGGAACCGAGATCGCCAGGACCATGACCGCCATACTTGCGATATGCATCGTTTCCTCTCTTTCTCCCGAGTCTGAGTTGATTATGCCAGATGATCGAGGAAAAATCACTCTTCGCTGATACGTTTTGTCATTCGAGGAATCGCGCGACGACCTGCATGCCCGGCAGGATACGTTCATCCTTCCCGATGGTGATGGTTACGATGAAGTACATGAGCCCGTCCTCTCCCTTCTCGCCTTTCCCGATTTCCGCGACACGCCCACGTATCTCGATTTCAGAACCCGGGAAGGAAAGCAATGCTTCTTGCCCGATCCTCACGCGCGCCACCTCCCCCTGTGCCAAGGAAACACTCGCAAGTTCATCGTTCGCAACAAGCTTCGCAAGCGTGTCGCCGTCCGAGACGTATTGCGCGGTCTTCTTCTCGAGAGTCGCGACGACGCCATCGAATGGCGCCTTCACGTCGTAGAGCGCGAGGCGGGCGCGGGCATCGTGAAGCGCGTTTTGCGCTTGACGAAGCTCGAGTTCCGCTTCCTGTCGCTCGAAGGTCGTATCTGCGGCGGGAGTTCCCGGCGTGCCTTCACGGGCAGAACGGACGTTCTCAACGGTGCCCGCGAGGAGCGCCGTCTGATCATCAAGCTGGGAGGAATATTCGGATAGTGCAGCTTCGTATTCCTGGAAGACCGGGGGCGTTCCGAGGCCGCGTTCCTCGAGATGATTCTTCAGGAATGCATAAAGGTCATGTGTCGCTTTCGTCGCCTCGGCAATCGCCAAGACGGCTTCATTCGCTTCCGCAAGCACGACCTCAAGCGTCGCGTCATCTGGAGTGCCGGGTACGGAGCGCAGACGCACGGTCGCGACATCGTGTTTGCTTTTCGCGACCTCAAACAGCTCTGTCGCGCGAAGCTTCATGCTGTCTGCCGCTGGATTCTCGATATTCGCGCGATCGGCTTGAGCGGTGAGGTGATTCGTACCCATAGGATCCGCGAAAAGACCTCCATACAGTACTCCCTCAAGGCCGCTGATGACGTTCGGGAGTGACGGGAACATATCTGATATCTGGATGTACGCTCGCTCGAGCGCAGCAGAAAGTGCATCTGCAGATGGCGCGGCGGCGGGCGCGCTGGAAGAACCTGCGCGAGCAAGCGCGAGCTCGGCGCGAGCGACTTCCGTTTCCGCATCACGCACGATGCGCTCCGCTTCCGTAGCATCGATGCGCATGATGGTGCTCCCTTCGCGGACCGTGTCGCCGACATTCACGGGGACCTGCGTGATGCGGCCGGCCGCCTGCGCGGAAAGAGAGAGTTCGCGTGCCGCGACCACCTCACCATAGCCGACCACCCCGGCGAGTGCCGACGGTGGCAGATCAGGTTCGAAGGCGAACGGTAGCATCGCCACGAGCGAATTGCGGAATTGCCCCGGCGTCGAGATACCCATCGCGATCGCGGTGCCCACGACTACCATGAGGATTCCGCCAACGGCGATCGACGCACGGATCCCTGCGCCGGCGACTGCCGTCGATCTCTTAAATCTTCCTGAAAATATCCCATTGAATCCTTGGAAGGCGGTGCTTAATCGTTCGTATCCATCATTCATCCATGACCGCATAGTCATATTTTCAAGCGTAACTGTATACGGAGCAAGGGAAATCTGCATGAAGACATCAAATATGCGGGCTGTAAACAGTTCGAAGGACCCTATACAGAAAAAGGTGCACCTCGTGAGAGATGCACCTTTAGTTCGTCCTGCGGCGTCAATCTTCCGCATGCCAGAGCATGTCGGGATCGATGGGAAAGCTGGCGCCTCCCCACTGAAACACCCGACTCCTCGATTCCGGATTCCGCGCTACGGCCTGTTGGCCGTAATAGCCCTCTACCCACAGCTTTTGCAGATCCTCGACGTCCCAGACCAGGATGATTTGGAGCGTGCGGAGCGGAAAGCCGTAGAAGATCGCTTTCGCAGCGAACGTGGGCAGTCGCACGCATCCGTGCGACGCGTTCTTCCTGCGCACGTCGCCCGCGTGAAGCGCGCGACCCTGCAGATCGAAGAACAGCGCGAAAGGCATCGGTGCATCATATTCCACCGACACATGATCCGGCCGCGCACGATTCACGCGGTGAGGTCCCTTCGAGGGAATCGTAAGCGGGGTTTCGTGTCCCCGCCCGCCGGTCGAAGCGTATCCGAACAGATACTCTCCGTCGCGGACGGCAAGCCGCTCGTTCTCGTACACGCCGAAACACTGGTCGCGCACGAAGATGATGGCGACGTCGCCAGGAATCCCGACTCGCGTCGGTACTTCCTGCCGCAGGTTACAGCGCTCTTGCGCTTCTGCATCGCTTGCGAGCAGCAAGACGAGCATCGCGCATACGCTTACGCAAAAGTTTCTCAAAGTACCCTCCTGTTTTGCTGATGAGGTTTTCGCTCCACGCTGTGGAGCGACTGGATGGAATTATAGCATAAATTGGGTTAATAGCAAGCGGTGCCAAAAAACGCAGTAAATACGCCGCCGTTTGAGCATCGGTTCATGACAAGCTAATCTGCCTTTACTAGAGTGCCAGGGTCGACGCGTTATCAACTAATCATGCCTTTACGGCTAACGCCTATGCACTTAACGAATTACAAATCAGTAGCACTATCAGCATTCCTCGCGGCCGCATTCCTCCTTATGGGCACGGTTGTCTTCGCAGACTCCTACGGTTCCGGTTCATACTCCTCAAATGAAGAGGATTCCGGCAGGAACATCGACATTCAACTCAGCGGCTCACAAGAAGTACCCTCCGTCTCCACCAACACTACGGGACAATATGAGTTGGACTTCGATGACAATGGCGCGAACATGGTAAGCCGTCTTGAAGTCTACAATGGCGACGAGATAACCGCTGCGCATCTCCATTGCGCGCCACCGGGTGAAAATGGTCCACCTGTCGTAACGCTCTTCTCGGACTCGAATGGCACCGATGTGAACGACCTGCTCGACAGCAGCTCCATCAACGATAGCGACATCGCCGATGTGAATTGTGCATCGGAGATCGGATACGATATCGAGAATGTGCAGGACCTTGCGCGTGCGATCAACGACGGCGAGATCTATGTGAACGTGCACTCGCAATCGCATCCGGACGGACTCATCCGCGGCAATCTGCCTGCAGGTGAGGACAATTCATCAGACGACGATTACAACAACAGTTCCGACGACCATGGCTACGGCGGTCACGGGAATAATGATGGTCATGACTGGAAGGACGACGATCATGGCAAGCATGATTGGAATCACAAAGATTGGGACCAGTGGAACAAGGATCATGGCGAGGATTGGAACGAACACAATGACTGGAACGGCGGAAAAGGCGGTCATTCTGACTGGAACCGAGACCATCACGAAGACGATTGGAAGGATGGCAATAACGACTGGAACAATCGCAACGGAAAGGATGGCAAGGACGGCCATGACGGGAAAGATGGTAAGGACGGCAGGGACGGAAATGATTGGCATTCGATCCGCACGGGCGACGCCCACGCATCAGCGAAAGTCTTCAATCTCGTGAACGCGACGTCGCGTATCAGAATCCATTAACAGAAACCCCGCGAAACCGCCCTTCGACAAGGGCGGTTTTGTCTATTTCCCCTTCTCGAGGATCTTCGCATAGACGGCCTCGTATCCGTCGGCCATCTTCGTGGCACTGAAGTTATTAAGCGCGCGTTCGCGGCAGACCTTGCGATCGATGACACCGATATTCTCGACGGCTTCGATCATCGTATCGAGGTCCTGTACGACGTAGCCGGTTACCCCCGTGTCGATGATCTCGGGGATAGATCCTTTGTCGAATGCGACGACCGGGCATCCGCACGCCATCGCTTCGATGAGCGCGAGCCCGAACGGCTCCCGCCACGTGACGGGATGCAGGAAACATCGTGCATTCATCATGAGCTTATTGCGATCCGTCTCATCGACTTCTCCGATCCATTGGATGCGGTCCGAAAGGCGCGGCTCGATATATTCTTTGAAATACGCTTCGTCTTGACGATCGACTTTCGCCGCGAGGATAAGCGGAAGATCCAGTTGCTGGGCGACTTCGATGGCGAAGTGTACGCCTTTCTCGAGTGAGATGCGCCCGACGTACAGCAGGTATTCCCCCATGTCCTCACCGAAGGGATAATCCTCCATCGGGAGGCCGTTATAGACGGTGCCGGCGTGATTGAGGCTCGGCAGACTGTACATCTGCGACTCGGAGATCGTGACGACATGGGGTCCGTGCATCGTCTGGAACAGTATCTTGTTCTGTGCGTTGAACGCGCCGTGCATGGTCATGACGACCGGCGTCATCGCGATGTTCGCGGTCGGCAGGCTGATGGGTGCGAGATGGTCGTGGATGATATCGAATTCGTCCTGCATCTCGTACGCAAGGCCGATGTTGAGGAGTGTCCAGGGATTCACCCCATAGAGATCTTTTATCTTCGCCTCGCGGATGCCGCGCGGATAGACACTCTCGAGTTTCGCAGACGTAATGGAATCACCGCTCGCGAAGAGCGTCACTTCGTGGCCTCGTTTAACGAGCTCCTCGGTAAGGGCGTGCACCATGCGTTCGGTCCCCCCATATTTCTTGGGAGGTACCCGCTCGACAATAGGCGCTATCTGCGCGATGCGCATTTCTCATATGATACTGACGACAGATGAAGAAACGCTGAGGATTATTTCTGCCTCGCTCTTTGCGCTTTCTGTATATTGGCCCGCTGTGCGCGACGCATCGCCGGCGTTGGCTTCGCGGATTCGGGAACATTCTTGGCCGGATGTGCACGAAAGATATCCCCTTTTACATGGTAGATATGTCCGCTCAGGCTCTTCAGAACGGAGCGCGCCTTCGGATCCGTGATGATGAGGTGGCCGTTTTTTACTTTCGCATCGTCTTTCGAGATAAGCCAGGAGACCGTGTCCCACGATCCACTCGATCGCTTTCCCGCGAGACGCTCAAGGCCGCCCTGTGCGCCAACATCCTGCACGCGGAACGTCGTAAATTCGCTCTTGGGTCGTACTTCGATGCGATAGAACTTTCCCTCGCCCGTTGTGCCTGGCTTCTTTCGACCGCGTCCTTGCGGCTGCGCTAAGGAGTGCTGGCGCTTCGTCATTCCTTTCCATGCGGCTTGCGCCTTTTTAATGTTTTTCTTTGCTGCAGCACTCTGTCGTTTTGTTGCCATACGCGAGTGGTGAGCTAGTAATACGTATAGTATATCATTCGACGTTTTTGAAGATGTCGGGGAACGGATATGCATCGTACTTTTAATGGCGCAAAATTGATGTATAGTTGCGTCCGCATGCCGAATGACTCGGCAGCTCAAGAAGGAGGAAACAATGTTCTTTGAGAGAACGTATACGATAGCGCTGCTCGTCGCAGCGTTCGTAATGTGGGCACCCTGCGTCCACGCTGATAGCTGCAGTTCCGTACATGTCGGCGCCCGACTCGTCGCATCAGGCATGTGCGGCGTTGACTGGAAGGATAGCGGTGCTGCACATCGAGATCAGCTGCAGTACACCTGTCAACGCACACCCGGCTACATTAATTTCGACCGCGATTACGGCAAGGGATATAACACCTGCTTGTTCTCTCCGCCGTCGGGCGGAGGATATAGCGGATCACCGCGCCGCCCCTCGAAGCCACGCTGCAACGGTGTACGTTGCCATGGCAAATGCTACGTACGGGGAACCGTGTGTTGCAAAGCAGGTAATGTATGCAAAGCAGGATATATCTGTACAGAAAACCGAGGATGTCTTTCTCGGCGCAACGAACGGGTATGTTCGAATCACTCTTATTGTCCTGAGAACTATCGGTGCCACAAAAACACCTGCGTGCCGGGACAGGGCCAGCTCTGCCTCAATGCGCTTCAGGAATATAACAGCTACGTCCCATCCGCAGATGAGGGTGATAGTAAACGCGTTGAACTTCTTGAAATCGCCCTTGAGAAATGCTGGAATTTCTCTAACTCACGGACCTGGATTCAAGAGACGCTGAACGCGCTCCGCGAAAAAATCGATCGCGAACACGAAGCGGCGCTCGCGGCTGACGAAGAGGCGCGACGTCAAGAAGAGGAAATGCGAACGTGGCGTGAGCAACAGCGACAAAAAGCGGAACAAGAGGACCGACAAAATGCATGTCTTGTCGCCATGTTTGACAATCGTGTCACCGACGCAGACCTGACCATTCAAGCTGCTCCTGATGCTCGGGCTGAAGGACTTGCCATTAAGAAAAGAAAGCTCGAAGTTCTTCGCAATGAGGTTATGCCAAAATGCCAAGAATTTGCGTCCATACAAGAGATCAAACAGAAGATCCAAGCATTAGAAGCAGCAATACGGACCCTGAAGGAAAAGCAGACGGAGCACGAAAAGGCGTGCAAACAAAACTTTGCCGAAACCGCATGGTGTAGATCCGATGGACTTGGCCCTCGCGGCCAACAGCGGAGCCCTCAAAAGCACTGTATCGATGGCCCGGTCAAAAGTGGTAGCGACAACTTCTCGTTCACGTTGAATCTGAGCTGTACTGCCCCATACTACATGGCTGTCGTCGAGACCTATGAAGATGACGGTACGTGTACACGTGACATCATCGGTCTTATACCGAAGACACGGATAGGTGCGGAGGGGCCAAGTGATCCCGACAGGGGTAACGTAACGAGCAGTTCGAAGCATTCGGAACCCCGGGTGATCGACGTCATCGCGGCGTTCCCAGACGAAACAGAAGAAGAAAAGATGGCACTGCGACATTGTTACTTCGCACGCCACCGTTCCCGTCCCTGTTCCTGTGCGAGTGTCGCGAAAGAGTGATCCTTCGAGTATTGCGCCGTCCGGCTTTCGGGCGGCGCTTTTAGATATGGCACCTTTCAGCGGAACACCCGCTGCCTGGCCGCGATCGGTCGAACAACTCCCTATCGATTGGACCGGTAGGACAAAAGATGGAATGCCGCCTTTGTTCCCGCGCGACTTCGGATTGACCGTGCCGATGGGTGAATGATCACGATCGTCTCCCGTTCCTACTTCGTCCTCTACAATCCCTCCAGTACTTGAAGCGCCTCGACGCAGACCTGTTCGGCGGAAAAGATCTACCGCGCGAGACCTGAAAGGAATGATTTCTTCTCGTCGCCCTTCTGCACGGCATTGCGGACGATATCCGGCGAGAAACCCCGCGGCACGACACCGGTACGAGCATATTCATAGAGAGCCAACTTGAAGATGGACCCTAAAGTCGATGAGACAATAGAGAGAAGGACGGTGTATACGACGAGAAGCATCACGAGGCCGATGATGAATGGCATCTCTGGGACGAGCAGCGCGAGCGCGATGAACGCCGTGGCCCCTAATATGAAGAGTCCGGCAAAGAAGAGTCCGACGCCGAAGTTGACGATGATCGTCTCGCCCCAGGTCTTGCGGATGAGCGAGGCGGATTCCTTGAAAGCACCGGTTACGCTCGTGTTGCCGATGATGAGAGAGAGGAGGCTGAAATACGTGAGGATGGCCCAAGCGGCGCCGAGTACCATGGAAACTATCGCGCCGATGAATTTCCACCGGTCGGCGATCGCTTGCAGGATGACACCGATAGTCGCGGAAATGAGCGACCACACGAATATCCTGCCGGCATGCGAGAACGCTCCGCTCAACCCATCGCGGAACCCGAGGTCTCTTCCGTTGAAACGCGCATGCGCGATAAGGAACACTCCCGTCTGGAAGAAATTCACGATAAAGAACGTGACGAGGTAGTAAACGAAGAGGAGGGCGTATCCTTGGATGCTCATCCCTTCGCGTTCGATCGCCTCGATCGCAGCTAGATCGCCACCAAGTACATAGAAGAACGCGAACCCTCCGAAGAGCGCGAACACGATGAGGCTGACGATGGCGGAAAGCACTGGAAACCACATCATCTCCTTATCCTGCTTCAGCACATTCCACGATTCATAGGCGATCCGCTTGCTCGCGGCGAATTTCCCTATCTTAGGTGCAGCCTGCATAGGAACCTGAGGAGCGGCTTGAGGGTCCATAGGATTTATGCCGCCAGTGTAGCATGTGGATCACAGCTGATACACGGATAATTCACCGGTACCGGGTATACTAGTACATGGCTACGTATATCGGGAGCTGCCACTGCGGCGCGGTGCGATACGTTGATATAAAAACTCTCACAGTCACCCCTTACAATGGGAAGGATGTTTAGGCATCATCTGAAGGATTGTGTTGGCCTTCGTGCTGTACGTCGGCTTCATGCGCTTCGCGCGAACTCGGCTCCGGCGGGATGATGAATATCGCGATGATGTACGCGATGACGCCGGGAAAGATGCCGCTGAAGATAACGATGAGGAGCCAGACGATGCGCAGTGCTGTCGGGTCGATATTGAGATATTCGCCTAAACCGCCGCAGATACCGGCCAATATCCTGTTCTTCTCGCTGCGGTAGAGCTTCTTCTGGGTCATAACATCATTGTAGCAGAACGGTCTTGTCGAAAAACAACCTGATACATTCGTCCTGATCATGGACAAGCGGCATGGCAAGAGCTTCTTCCGGCGTAACCCAGCGAAAATCACGATGTTCCGTCTCGCTCAATCGGACTTCGGGTCGGCTCCGTAGGTCGACGGAGAACATATGATATTCGATGTCATGCCCCACATGACGAACCGCGACGGAATCGAAGAACGCCAGAGTCGATCCAGGCACGTCGATCCCGGTCTCTTCGCGGAGTTCGCGACGCATCGCTTCCGCCAATGGCTCTGTACCATCGCGCTTTCCTGCCGGCAAGCCCCAGGTGTTGCCATTGGACTTGTGCGCATGCCGATGCAGCATGAGGAATCTGCCATCATGCAGCACATAGCATCCGACGACATCGCTCTGTTTTTCGAAATCTGCGGGCGGCTCTTTGAAGATCATGGTCAGCCAGTTATCTGCGAGAGCGAATGCGGACGGTTCTCATGAATGGAAAGCGGTGAGATACGGATGAATCGCGCTTTTGTTTCGAATTCTGCAAGTGTGCGTGCGCCGACATATCCCATTGAGACCTGGATGCCACCGACGAGCTGTTCGACGACGGACTCGAGCGCTCCTTTGTATGGAATGAGCCCCGTGACTCCTTCAGGAATGACGCGCTTACTTTTGCCCAAATACCGGTCGTTGGTAACGCCTTTCTCAAGCACGGCGCGTGAGCCCATGCCACGATATTCCTTGAATTTCTTCCCGTCGCGCGTCACTAATTTCCCTGGCGCAGCGTCCGTGCCTGCAAGGAGATTGCCGAGCATGACGGCTGATGCGCCGGCACCGAGCGCCTTGGCAATATCTCCCGAATTGCGTATCCCGCCGTCGGCAATGATGGGGACGCCGTGCTTTTTCGCGATGCGAATGACATTCTGGATGGCGCTTAGCTGCGGGACGCCCACACCGCTCACGATGCGTGTCGTGCAGATGGAGCCGGGCCCGATGCCGACTTTGATGCCGTCGGCGAACTTCACCAATTCCTTCGCCGCTTCGGCGGTCGCGATGTTGCCTACGAGAAGCGGCACTTTTCCTATCGCCTTCTTGATGCGCTTCGAGCCGGCGATGACGTTCGCATTGTGCCCATGTGCGGAATCGATCGCGATCACGTCCGCGCCTGCGGCAACTAATTTCTTCGCGCGTTCGATATCGAAGGGAGAGCACGCTGCGCCGACACGTACCCCGGCCTTCTTCGCTTTACGGACGATGGAAACTTCTTCGTCAACGGAATTGGAGCGATGCACGATGCCGAGCCCGCCGAGCTTTCCGAGCCGTATCACCATATCGGTTTCGCTTACGGTATCCATCGCGGCAGAAAGAATCGGTATGGAAATAAAAAAGCCGCGTGCGATCGCGGTTTTCGTGTCGGCCTCGCGGGGCTCTATTGAGCTCGCCGCCGGCAGAATGAGTACGTCATCGAATGTGTAGGCTTCTTTCGTGATTACGATACCCATGTACAAGTGTACCATGGGCGTACGCGCAATCAAGCTGTCGTTTCTGCGCTGTAGCGTGCGATGAGGCCGGTGCGGATGGCGCGGCGATAGACCGACACGAAAAACGCGTAGGCGAGCGCGATAGAGACTACGCCGAGGCCAGTACCGATAAGGAGCGATGAGATCGGGTACGATTGCCCTGCGACAATGGCACGCACGCCTTCAAAGACGTAGGTGGGAGCTAAAACTTTTCCGATAAGCTGCATCCACTGAGGAAGCGTCTCGATGGGATAGAAGACGCCGACGAACGGTGCCACAATGGCGGGCAGCGGCCAGATAAACCACTCAGCTGAAGGGCCGTAACGCAGCACCAGTGCCACGCCAAAGATGCCGAGCGCGATGCCGCCCAGGAAAAGAATGAGAAGGAATGGCAACGCCATGAGCCCATATGTGGTTATCGAGAATCCGAAAAACCCTCCCGCCGCGATGAGCATGCCCACAAAGCCAATCGCACTCGTGCCGATGGTAGAGGCGACCATACCCGCAATATATTCAGAAATCGAAAGCGGCGAAGCGAACATATTAAGAAAATTACGCGACCACACGTCTTCGAAGAAGGTCATCGTGATGCCCGTCATGACGCGCGAGAGGAAATCCCAGAGGATGATTGCGCCGAGGAGGACCGCGATGAATTCCCCGCCGGAAACATCCTCAAGATACTTGCTGATGAATCCCCAGAGGACGATGTCGAGGAAAGGCCAGAGGAATATCTGCAGCGTGCGCGTCGCGTTATCCCTCGTGAGGTAGAACTGGCGGAGCACGATAGCGTAGATGCGGCGCGGTGACATATCAATCGGAAAGGGTCAGTGGCTCGCGAGCCACGGTGATGAAGAGTTCTTCGAGATTCTCTTTTCCGTGCTGCTGCGGCAGCTCGCGCGGATTGCCTTCAAGCAAGATGCTGCCGTGTGAGACGAAGAGGACGCGATCGCAGACATCCGTTACTTCGTGCATGTTGTGCGAGGTCCACAAGACAGTCCCGCCGTCCGCAGCATACTCTTTGATTTTCTGGCGGACGAGCTGCGCGGATGAGGGATCGAGCGAAGCCGTCGGTTCATCCAAGAGAAGGAGTTGGGGCTTGTTGAGGAACGCTTTCGCCAAGGTAACGCGCGTCTGCTCGCCGGAAGAAAGGACCCCTGCTTTCGTATTCTCGAATTTCATCAAATCCATCTCCTGCATCACTTCCTGGATGCGCTTCGGGAGATGCGGCACTTCGTAGATGTGCCCGAAGACGCTGAGATTCTGATAGACCGTGAGGTTCCCTGGCAGTTGCGCGTAGACGGCAGCAAAATTCGTCGCCTTCAAAGCTTCAGTGCGGTTGTGCTGCACATGGTGCCGCGCGATATGTATTGAGCCGCTCGAAGGCTCGAGGACGCCGAGGATCATACTGATCGTCGTGGTCTTCCCTGCGCCATTCGGACCCAAGAGTCCGACGATTTCCCCGCGTGCGACGGAAAATGAGATGCCTTTTACGGCATCTTTTTCGCCATACCGTTTCTTGAGATCGACGACTTCGAGGACGGACATCGTTAGATTCTATCGCGTTTTATTGCGGCTAGCGAGAAATGAAAATGAAAGCTCGTTTTCATTTTCTTCGAGCGCCGACGCAAAAAAGTCTCTACTGCCCTTTATGTGCCTGGACGAGCTTGAAATGATTTCCCGCACCGAAAAGCAATAAGAGGAATATGGCGGCGAAGTGCGGGAGGTGCCCGGCAAGTTCGAGCGGACCGAGGAGGAAGATCGGGAGCGTAAAGACGATCGCGACGACGACCGCATTGAAGCGTGTCAGGATGCCGAGCATGAAGACGAGACCAAAGAGAGACTCGACGGTGCCGGCCGAGAGTGTGAACAGATAATCGGAATACGGAAGCCCTGTCAGCGCCATGAAATTCCAGTCATAGCGTGAGAGGAAATTCACGCCGAATTCCGGATGCAATATCTTCTCACTGAAGCCGAGGATGAAAAGCGTCGCACCTGCGCCGAAACGGAGGATCGGCAGTGCATACGCGCGATAACGGTGCGCAAAGGGCGCGACAGCGCGGAACGATACCAGACTGAAGTAATCGTTCCCCATAATGAATATGAACGCAGCCGTCGTGAGCACCCAAAAATCCTCCAGCAAAGGTACGACGCCGATGACGAGGATGCCGAGCATCCAGAGCGCGGCGAGCATGAGCGCGGCGAGCCGCGCATAGATGCCGAGAAGGAATGCGAGACCGATGACGAATTGAGCCGCGATGAAGACAAGTGGTACGGCATTCGCCTGCGAGAGATTCGGCGAGAAGAAATATTGATGCGTCGCGGCGATGAGGAGGAACGCGCCCGTCATCATCGTGAATGCCGATGCCGCCCGTTCGAAAGCCTGCGGCCCGCGCGGCAGAAGAAACTTCAGCTGCAATCGGCCTCGTTTCTCGAGCCAATAGCCGATAGAGATGACGATGGCGCCGGCAAGAAAAAGCAGAGTGAGATAGATGCCCGTCGGTTCCGCCGTGCGAAACGGTTGCACGTCCGGTTCGGCGAACCAGCGTGTATGCGCCGTCGCAACGTCCGGTATGACATACATGAGGATGCTGACGTAAAAAAGCCGCTTAAGAAGCTGCATTCTGTCTATTGTCGCCTATTTTCTGCACGTGTGCGGGAGGCAGTGTGGACTAACGACGCATGATCGCCCGCGACGCGTACATGAATGGGACATCCACGATGCCGACAAGCCATTTGGTGACGGTAAGGCCGATGATGAGCGGAAAGACTGGCATCACTCCCCAGAACGCCAAGGTGACGAAAACGGCGCTATCCACCGCCATCGCGGGGAGCGAACTGAACGCATTGCGCATCCACAAGTGTTTTCCCCCGGTGAGGTTCCGGAACCATTGGAAAAGATTCGCATCGAGAAATTCGCTTATAAGGAACGCGACGAGGCCTGCAAGTGCGATGCGAGGCATGAGCGCGAAAACGGCCTCGAATGCAGCTTGATTCACAAAGAACGGCGCGCCTGCGGCGTTAAGCACCAAGAAACTAAAAACGAGGAATGCGAGTTGTGCGAAAAAGCCGAGCGCGATCATTCGATAGACTTCCTGTTTCCCCCATTTCTCGTTGACGATATCCGTGAGGAGGAACGTCACGGAAAAGATAAGAACGGCGCCGGGCGCGAAGAATTCGGCGAAGCCAAAATCAAATGCCAAGGTCTTGCCGGCAAAAATCGAGCCTGCGACAACGAGCGTCACATAGAGCGCGAGGAGCGCATCGGCTTTCTCGTATTTCCGCACATACCAAGCACCGCCCACCGCGAAAAGCGAGATGACCGCGGCCCAGAGAATGGCGAGTGCCAATGACATGTAGCGGCAGCATACGGTAAAAAATATAGCCGCGCTACTGCCCGTCCTTTTCCTGCGACCCCCAAGCGCAATGCATGTGTGCGTCGAGAGAACATCGCGCAGCGGATACGGAAGCGTGGATACCAGTTGCAGTAGATGTGATACTAGAAAAACTACTTACGTCGTGTTCGGTCCGACGCACACATGCTTTGTGCCGCCCTAGATCGACAACCTATACACCCGCGTATCGAACGCGCCGAGGTTGCGGAAAAGAGAAATCACATCCGTCTTCTCGGGAGCAATGACCGCGACGACGACGTTCTTCGGCTCCGCCTTGTCGCTGTAGACGCGCATGCGCTGGCTGCTCATGTACATCTCTGCGATGGCGGCGACGAGGACTCCTAAGACCGTGCCGATGATGGCGGTGCCTATGATGATTGCCAGATTACCGGTGATGCCGATAGCGGCGAGGACGCTCGCCAAGGGTCCTACGGCGATGAGTCCTTGCAAGAATGCCGTGATGCCCAAGACAGTGGTGACGCCGATAGCGCCGCCGATGAGAAGCCCGGCGAGCGCGCCGATGGAAACGCTCACACCGAGTGTTCCCTGCCGTTGCTCGATCAAGGCGTCGGTCTTCACCTCTTTCACTTCTCCTTCGGTATTGCGGTAGAGGAACGAGATGTCGTCGGCCGGGATATTGAGCTGCTTATAGACGCTATCGATCGCCTTCTCGGCGAGCGCGCGTTCTTCGAACACTCCGATGGTGGTTTGCTTCATAGGATAGCGTTTTAGCTGGTAACCGATTCATAATAGGCAGCCCGGCATGAAGCGCCGGTTAAGCACCAAGAAAGAAACTCGGTAGAGAATACCGAGTTTCAATGACAGTAAGACCGTTACCAGTTCGCCGTAATAGGCTCTGTCTTCGACTCATTTTCCTTAAGAGCCTTGAGAAGAAGACGGATCTCGACCCTGCGCTGTCCCCACCATAGTGATGCTTGATACCAAGCCGAAGCCGCAAGGAGATCGACCGGTTCCTGAAGGCATTGGTTCCATTTCTTCCGAGCGCGCGCCGCCTGCCATGCGCACCACCAGTGATTCAGACGCAGCCAATGCTCTTTGCTGCGGCGGATCGATACATGTGCGTGACGTTGTCTCATCGCACTCCTCCTCAATGAGGGTTGAACACTGTATGAGTTATGCCAGTGCAGGATACGGAAGTCAATTCCCTATCCTCGTGCTGCCTTGGCAGCAGCAGTCTGCGTGAGATGTATCTTGCGCAAGCGCACGTTCTGCGGAGTGACTTCGAGATACTCGTCTTTCTGCATGAGTTCCAATCCGCGTTCGATCGTAAGGGTATATGCTGGGACGAGCGTGATCGCATCGTCGGTTCCGGATGAGCGGACATTGGTGAGATTCTTATTCTTCGTCGGGTTCGCCCACATCTCGTCGCCCTTCGACGTGTCGCCGATGACCTGGCCTTCATACACTTCAGCAGCCGGAAGGATATAGAGACGGCCGCGATCCTGGAGATTCCAAAGAGAATAACCGAGCGCCTTCCCGGTAGCCATGGAGACCATCGAGCCTTGCGGGCGCTTGCGGATCTCGCCTGCGTACGGCTTGAAGCCGATGACGCGTGCGGCGATTATCCCTTCGCCTTTGGTGTCGATGACGAACTGGTTGCGGTAGCCAAGGAGTCCGCGCGTCGGGCCCTCGAAGATGAGGCGCACGCTGTCCGCATGGACAAGCATGTTCGACATGACGAATCCGCGGGTGCCGAGGCGTTCTATGATGGCGCCCTGATACTGGCTAGGAATATCGATGACGACTTCCTCGAACGGCTCTTTCTTCACGCCGTCCTCTTCGCGAATGATGACCTGCGGCTGCGAGACCTGCATCTCGAATCCTTCGCGGCGCATGTTCTCAAGGAGGATGGCGATGTGGAGTTCTCCGCGGCCGGAGACCTGGAAGTTGTCCGGCGACTGGAAATCAACCTTGAGACCGACGTTGATCTCGAGCTCTTTCTCCAAGCGCTCGCGCAGCTGGCGCGACGTGACGTACTTCCCTTCGCGTCCGCCGAAGGGCGAATTGTTGACGAGGAAGCTGAGCGTGATGGTCGGCTCATCGACGGCGATAGCCGGAAGCGCTTCCACATCTGCTGAAGTGGAGACGGTTTCCCCGATCTCGATGTCCGCCACGCCCGAGAAAATGAAAATATCCCCCGCCGTCACCGTCTCTGCTTCGACGCGCTTCAAACCATCAAACGTGAACATCTTGGTGATCTTGCCTTGGCGCACTTCACCGGAAGGCTTTTTCACGAATACATTGGCGCCGGTTTTCAGCGTGCCCTCATAGATACGGGCGACGGCCATGCGGCCGAGGAAGTTGTCGTAGGCGAGATTGAATGGCTGTGCGCGAAGGAGCGCATCCGAAGATGCGTTCGAGGCGATTGGCACGAATTCAAGAATGGTGTCGAGAAGCGGCGTGAGATCAGCCGATTCGTCTTCGAGCTTCTTCTTCGCAATTCCCTGCTTGCCGATGGCATAGACGACGGGAAATTCTGCCTGTTCATTTGATGCGCCAAGCTCCAAGAAAAGTTCCAAGACCTGCTCTTCAGCGCGGTTCGGATCAGCTGCGGGCTTATCTATCTTATTGATGACGACGATCGGCTTGAGGCCGAGTTCCAGCGACTTGTTCAAGACGAAGCGGGTCTGCGGCATCGGGCCCTCCTGGGCGTCGACGACGAGCAAGACGCTGTCGATTGAGCGGAGGACGCGCTCGACTTCAGAGCCGAAGTCGGCGTGGCCCGGAGTGTCGACGATATTGATCTTGGTGCCCTTATAAGGCACTGAGGCGTTCTTGGCGTAGATGGTGATACCGCGCTCCAATTCGAGCTTATTTGAGTCCATAGAGACCCCCGCCTGCCCAACACCCGTCTGCTGCAAAATAGCATCGGTAAGGGTCGTCTTCCCGTGGTCAACGTGAGCAATAATCGCGATGTTTCGTATCTCAGCCATATAGGTAATTTATGCGGTAAACGCCAAAGGTACAGCGGAAGGGCTCACGTTGGGCGAAAGGGGTCGGGAAAACTGTAGTTTTCCCGTGTCGGGGAGCAGGGCGGCGAGCGAAGCGCTGCGGTCCGTTGAGAACCGAGGGTTCTCAAGGAGCGACCCAGACGCGACGACTTGTGCGATTATTGCGATGTTGCGGATTTCCATAAAAAAGAGGGCTGGAGGCCCTTATGCGATGCATTGTGCCACAAATAATTATATTATGCAATTATCTCAATTCCCCTCTTGCTTTCCTTGTTTACGCTTCTCTTTAAACTCCTCGAATCCGTCGAGAAATTTTTCCATTTCGATAAAATCCTTGTCCCCCATTATATCGCTTCCCAATTCGCACGCTGCCTTTAGCTCCTTCTCAAATTCCTCCTTATCCATTTCCTTCAATAAATCGTGTAAGACCTTATTTCTTTTCTCTCGATATTTGTGGAGGGTCTTTTTTAAATCTTCTACTATCAACCCAGTGGTATGCAAAAATTCAATCAAGCTGTATAGATTCTGTCGCTCCACTTTCTCATTGAGAACTTTTATAAAACCGATATCGCGATCCTTTTCAGGAATCCTAGCAGTTATCTTTCTGAAAAAAGAGACGTCTGCAAGAAGCTTGAGGACACCTTCAATATACGCACTTTGTGCTAGGAAAGCCTCAAGGTGTTGGTTCTTTAGATAAGAACCTTGTATGTGATTTACCAAGTCTTTTCTCTTCATGCGATGCTACTATACTCCCCCTTCCGCTACCAGTCACGCATAAATCGCTACTGCGATTTTGCGCGACCCCGCCTCACAGCCAAGCTGCTCCGGCCTTGCGACGGGGCCCCACCCCCATCTCACCCCTCCCCCTCCCAATCGCAAGGAAAGCCTCGACTGGCAAAATCGGCGCCGTTTGAGCCAACATAAGAAAACCGCCGACGCAAAGTTGCGTCGGCGGCGTGGTTGTCCGGTACGTTATAGAGCACCGGCTTGCTTGAGGATGTGTTCGCCCACCATGACGACCGTAAGCACCGCGGTGATTATCAGCACTACAGCGATTGCAGGGTCATGGAGATCGTCTTTCAATTCCTCTTTCAGTCGACGCAGATTCATGTTTGCTCCTTTATCGGCTGATTGAGTAGATGAAATACACCCACCCAGCCCATACTATCATAAGCACATATCGTGCGAGATAAAACGGACTTTGAAGGTATTGCTTATGGCTTTCCGCTCGGTGAAAAACTCCATTCTCAATCCCGAGTACTCGTTCGCAGGCCATGCCTCGTTCAACGCATTGACTTTGTAAACGGTCGAAGTCGTTATCGATCCGTAACACAATCCACGCAATGCCAGTCAAACCCACCATCACTGCCCATCCTGCGAGGATATTGATGTATTCATCGGCGATGGTTATCGTTTTACCATCAGTCAGAATCACCGCTTCCTTCGCACGTAAATAGCCAGTTCGTATGTAATTCATGAGCGTGCTTATACCGGTTACTGCCGTAATGATTAGCAGGCCCCGAGCAATCGTCACGAATCTCCATACAAAAGCTATTACGGGATATTCCGAACGGTGCGATGTCAGTCGCTCCCGCTCCTTCTCTGTAACATTTCCGATGGGGCGTGGTTTTACAATTCCTGGCTCACGTACCGGCTTGCCGAACTGCCGCTTATCTGGAGACGGCATTTCCAATACTCCTATTATCGTTGAACTAATAAATATTATACCACGCGCATTCTAAATATACAATTTTGCTTCGCCTCGACCTTAACACTCCTCTTGGCCTGCTTATAGGCACAAATGGCGCTTTTTTGCCAGTTCTGCCGGGAGCTAATCGCCTCATTTCTGGAGAAATGAGGCGATTAGGGGTATAACTCCCGCAGTCAACTGAAAGGAGGTCCAAATGGACCCGATTGAAAAAGGAAAATTGACCGAAGAACGCGGCTTCAATGCACTCAAGGTCGTAATGCAGAAGCATCCACGCTTCATTACCGAAGTACGACAATCATCTCCGGAGGTGGATGCTCGCGGTATCGATTGCTTCGTCACCATCACGCTCCCCGAAGGTCTGTCGAAGAAGGAGATGACGGTGCCCATCGAGTTCAAGAGTTCCTGGTGGGGCGTCTCGAAATGGAAGGTAGTGCACTCGGACTTGCATAAGGCCGGCGTACTCGTTTTCCGCGTTCCGAGAAGCACATATAAGGCGGAGCGGCTCATGTACCGCGCGCTGCATCGCGTACAGATGAACAGCGATGACGGTATGCTCTACCACAGCATGTTCCAGCGGCTCTTTAAAGGCGGAAGCCGGAATCTCTGGCGCAATATCGCGCTCATCAAAGAGAGACGGGCCCGCGAGAGAGAGTCTGGGCGGAATTAAAGAGGGGCCGCTCACGCGGCCCTTCCCTTTTTCCACAAGAGCAGTATCATGTCCATAGACCCTCGTTCTGTCCGCACCAATTTTTGAAGACCACTAGGTATTTGCCGGTGGTCTTTTGAATTTGCATCATCGAAATCCCATGCAGCGTGACTATAGTGCGGGTATGGCCGAATTCGACCCTCTCAAACCTTTCGCCCATGACGAGGCATACCAGGAATTTCTTTCCCTTTTCACCGCGCTCGAATATAAGCTGTACGGAAAGATTGATTTTAAAGTTGTTGAGAAAGACGATCTGGAATTCGACCTCTACGGCGGCGAATCGCACTATACGGAAAAGGATTTACTTGCACTCAGCGACGGTATCAAGAAACTGAATGAGAAATGGAAGACGGAAATCACCTACTGTCTCTTCCCTTCCAAGAAATATCCGGATGGCATCCTCATCAATGTCCGCTCGCCGAAGGCGCCATTTGCTCTGGTCACATAATCCACCGTGACTCAAGCGAAACGGCGGCCCGGAAGGCCGCCGTAGGAATCACCGCCGAGGCGAAATCGCGTGTATCATTGTCGCGACTAACTCGCCCCCGTAGTGGACGAATGAATACGCCGCCACGCCGAAGCCGATGAGAATCAGGATGCACACCAGTGCACCGAATGCCGTCACCCACGGTCTATCCAGGCGCGGATACTCTGACATCGTTTCCTCCATAGCTGTTTCTGACGACAGCCTACACCCCTACCTTCTAGGGTCAAACTCACACCCACCGGCGCACTTTCGCTTTGTACTCGCTGTACTGTGTGCCGAATTTCCTTTCTAGATATCCCTCTTCTCTGCGGATGACGCCCGTCTCGATGATGGGAAGGATGATGACGAGGGAGAAAAGAATCCAAAGCGAATTGAGCCAGATAGCCGCGCCGAGGACGATGAGTCCCATCGCGACGTAGATAGGATTGCGGCTGTAGCGGTATGGGCCGTCGGAAACGACTTTCGTGGAAGGCTGGCGCACATCGACATTGGTCCCTGCCGCATTGAACGTGCGCACCGCCCATGTCATGAGCGCGATGCCGAGTGCGATGACGAAAAGCCCTGCCGGCAGATCGTACGCCTCAGAGAAGAAGGGCGCCGGAATGAAGAAATCGATGATAAATCCTATAATAATGCCGCCGAGAAACACGAAGGGAGGTAGCGTGATCACCTGCGGTGAATCCGTCTCGCTTTTCATAGCGTAAGCATACGGCTAAAGCGCGATGTACACAAAGCGAAACGGTGGCTAAGCCACCGTCTGCCTTCTTATCTCCTGAGCTCGTTCAAGGCGAACCCTATCAGTATGCCTATGCCGATCTTGACCAGCGTTGCCGCTAATGGGATGCCGTAGTCCGTCCGCGATTCGACACGTTGCGGTTCCGGCTGCGGGATGACCGCGGGCACCCGATACGGGCTGCGTCTGCGATAATCAGCGATATTGAGCACTTTGGGATGCATGGTCTTCCTCTCCTTCCATCCGTAGCTGTTTTGCAGCATAGCACGGAGCCACATCTGGCCTACAAAAAGCGCCGACATGGTCGGCGCTTCTGTCCTCGACGCCCATTATTGGAGCGTGGCGATCTCAAGATCATCACCTAGTGCATGTCCGACCGCAGCAGCCCTCGTATCCGTAAGGGCGAGCGGCGTACCGTTAGCAGCGTGCAGAGAGAATAATGTACCCTTTTTAGGGATCCCTTCGAGTTGCGGGAACATTTCTCTCGCCTGCTTGGACGATACGGGCTTGATGTAGGCAATGACGCCACCGCCGAGTTCTGCGAGCTCGTGCTCGCTCATCACTACTGATTCTTCCATATCAGTCTGCATGGCACACCTCTTTAGGACGTGAACATGGAACTGCACCCAGCGTAGCAACAGCGGGAAAAGGCGCAAGGCAAGGAGGGTGTGCACCGCTTCATCTCCCCTTCCGGTTTGTATGGCAGCATAGACTGCCAGAGGTTCTTTATCCTGAAGAACCTGCATTCGAGGGAGGGATCCCCGTGATCTATCTCGATGTCACGGCTGTAGTAACGAGGGGGCAGCATTTCGATATCGCCCTTCGGGAAACGCAGCCGTATATACCGCGCGGCCAGCATCTGGTCGCACTGTACGGTGCCAACGGCTCGCAACGCGCCATTGACGTCACCGAAGCCAGCCACTACCGGCTAGTCCACCTCGTGAGTCGTGGCGGTTCGCTTGATCCCGTACGCCTGTACTGGATGGATGAACACCACATCGAGGAATGCAGGCTACCTGAAATCGAGGACACCCGGCGTTAAGCCGGGTGTCATTTCCTTATTCGACGAACGTGAGCGCCTTGCCGGTCTCCCCTGCGCGGCCGGTGCGGCCGATGCGGTGGACGTAATCCTCGTAGGAATTCGGCTGGTCGAAGTTGATGACGTGGGTCACCTTCGGGATATCGAGGCCACGCGCCGCGACGTCCGTCGCGACCAAGACCTGCACGCGCTCCTGCTTGAAGAGGTCGAGCGCGCGGATGCGCTGCCCGTGCGTCTTGTTGCCGTGGATGGATTCCGCTGCGAAACCCTGCTGTTTGAGGAACTTCGAGAGCTTTTCCACGCCGTGTTTGGTGCGGCCGAAGACGAGGACCTTCGTGAACTCGCGGTCCTTCAGGAGTTCCGTGAGGTGGTCGAATTTCGTCTTCCCCGGGGAGACGCGGACGATGTCCTGGTCGACGTTCTTCGCCGTCTCGTGCTTCTTGACGGAAACGCGCACCGGATCGTTCAGGAATTCATGGATGAGTTTCTCGATGTCGTTCGAGAGCGTCGCTGAATAAAAGAGCGTGTGGCGTACCGGGTTCATCTTCCCCAGGATATAGCGCATGCTCACGATGAATCCCATGTCGAGCATACGGTCGGCCTCGTCGAGGACGACGTTCGAGCACTTGGCGAGATTGAGTTCACCGCGCTCCATGAGGTCCATGAGACGGCCTGGGGTGCCGATGAGAAACTGCGCGCCGGTGCGAAGCTGACGGATCTGCTGATTGATGTTGGCGCCGCCGACTGCGGTGACCGAATGAAGGCCGAGGCCTGAGACGAAACCGCGGAACTCATCGCCGATCTGGACGGCAAGCTCGCGCGTCGGTGCCATGATAAGCACCCGCTGTGAAGGGTCCTTGAGGACTTTGTCGATAAGAGGAATGAGAAAGGCAGCCGTCTTGCCGGTACCCGTCTCGGCGAGGCCGACGATATCGCGGCCCGTGAGAGCGACCGGGATCGACTGATCCTGGATCGGCGTCGGCGTCACGTAGCCCTTCTTGATGATGTTCGCCTTCAAGCGCTCATCGATCTGAAAATCCGCGAAAGTGTGCTTCGACTCGTATGGTGCTTCAGGAGCAAGCGCTTCCGCCTTGCGGATGAATTTCGAGTAGTGGATGTCCTGACCGCGATGCGCGTTGCCACGCTGTGGACGACCGCCACCGAAGCTGCGAGAGCCTTGTGAACGACCTCCATAGGAACCTCCCTGCGAGCGACCGCCGTATGAGGAAGATCCGCCACGACCGCCTTGTGGACGTGAGTATGAGCCGCCGCGGGACGAAGGCCCGCGTGACTGGCCGCCTGAACTAGCTCCACCTGATGAGCGGCGCTTATGACGAGGCGTGCTATTAAATCGGAGGCGGAAACCGCCTACCATGTCGTCGCTATTCTGCGAACGACCATCTTGCTGAGACATATGGTGCACTGTGGGACCAGAAGTCCCTTACTTGTAGCTCAACGCGTCTCGAGAGATTTCGTCCCCTTTTCGATATCGGGGCGGCCTTGAGATCTCTCAAGACAAAAACCACAAGAAGGTTGATAGAACTAGTGTAGCAGGAAATGCGGGTTTGTCAATCCTTTTTCCATCGGATGTCATAGGCGTAGCGCCCTTCCCCTAGGTCCTCAGCAGTTACCGTTCCCGTAAGACCGCCGTACTTAAGGACGCCATGGAAGAAGCCAGCGAAATGATCCAAGGGATAATCGTTGTTCTCCATGATGATGCGGATGTCTCCCGGGCCGCGCTCTTCGGATATGAAGCGCACCCCCTTGAAGACGTGCCCCGCGATGTGGTTGGCATTCATAAAGAACGCGCGGACGTTCGTGCCGAAGAGCGGCAGGATGAGTCCGCCGAGTTCCGTATGCGAGAAATTCTCGAAATGCAGCTTTCCTGCCTCGAAGGCGCGCTTCTCGCTGGGGACTGAATCCTCCATCAGGATGTCGAGACAGTGCTCGATGATGGCCACTTCTTCGCGCAACAGTACGTTTTCGAGTGCGCCGAAGTGGATGGGCTTCCCATAGCGGGCGAGTAATTCAACGATGCCATCCCGGCCTTTCTTCGCTTCCAGCGCGTTCACGTGGCTCATCACGAAGATACCCTTGATGGTAGGCTCTGGATGGTGGCCCATACCCGTAATTCTAGATGACGGAATGCGAAGCGTAAGCTTTCCGGGTGCGCAGATT
>Ga0196980_1000105_pt1 | contig 26147 bp, 21 predicted proteins | sample S3_1013CmetaG_FD_155486 | JGI IMG/M metagenome (GOLD analysis project Ga0196980, IMG submission 155486) | Soil microbial communities from Anza Borrego desert, Southern California, United States - S3_10-13C | ecosystem: Environmental > Terrestrial > Soil > Desert | place: USA: California... | reverse complement strand
GAAACAACGTGTATGCTCTGTTTGAACTTGGAAGGTCAGACGGAGAAAAACATGTTGCTTCGCCACCATTGGTGTGGGGGTGTGCTACACTTTCCGTACTTATCCGGTATCTTTGATTTGATATGTCGATCAACGTCGGCGTGGGACTTGCGGAGGGTGAAGACAGTTATATCGTCGGCGTGAACGCGGCGCAGCAGGCGGTCAGTGCCATCGGGACGGAGCCCAGTGTCATCATCGTCTGTGCTTCTTCCCAATATGATCAGGAACAGGTAAATGCAGGCGTACGTTCCGTAAGCGGGAATGCCCTGCTTGTCGGCTCGACGACTGCCGGTGAGATCACGACAGCCGGCCCCGCCAAACGACATTCCGTCGCAGCGATGGCTATCCGCTCGGATACCATACATTTCTTCGGCGGCGTCGGCGAGAATATTGCCGGTAACGCGTTCGAGGCCGGCAAACGCGCGGCAGAAGATGTGAAGACGAAAGCCAAGGATCCGCTGAAAACATTCATGATGTTCCCCGACGTCTTGGTGGGCAACGGCGCGGATATCGTCCGCGGCGCGATGGCGTCCTTAGGCGAGCATTTCCCCGTCGTCGGCGGCGCATCCGGCGATGATTTCAAATTCGTTAAGACCTATCAACATCTGAACGACAAAGTGTATTCCGGAGCTGTCGTCGGCTTGGGACTGACAGGGGATTTCAAGATCGGTATCGGAGTTAAGCACGGCTGGGTACCCGTCGGCGCGCCGAAAAAGGTCACGAAGTCGGAAGGTTCGACGTTGCACGAGCTCGACGGCAAGCCCGCGATACACATCTATGAGGAATACTTCGGCGAGGAAGAAGCAAAAGCCCTCAAGGAAGAGACGCTCGCGAAGCTCGCTATCACCTATCCCCTCGGCATGCGCGTCGAAGGGAGCGACGAGATGCTTATCCGTGATCCCCTTACGGTGAATGACAAAGGCTCGATCACGTGCGCGGCGGAGATACCGATGGGATCGGAGATCCAACTCATGCTTGGCAGCCGCGAGAATGCCGTCGCCGTCGCGAAAGAAGCGGCGAAGAATGCCGTGGCTCAACTGGACGGTGCGACCCCGAAATTCGTCGTCATATTCAATTGCATCGCCCGCAACAAGCTTTTCGGCGAGCGTTCGGGCGAGGAGATCTCCGCAATACAGGAGGTGATCGGCGCTCAAATCCCTCTCATTGGCTTCTATACCTACGGCGAACAGGCACCTCTCGGCGGTGAAGTCCGCAACATCGAAAAGTGCAATCCCGCCTTCCACAACGAGACCGTCGTCATCTGCGTAATCGGCGAGTAGCTATGCACGCGACCCGGAAGGAGATAACCATCCTCGGCGGCATCGCGCTCGCAGCCATAACCATCGTCCTTTTCACGCACGATTGGCGAATCGCCGCTCTCATCGCCATTGCGGGAGTCTATGTCGTCGCCTTCTTTAAGACGCAGATATTCGCGCCGAAGCCGCCTGCGGAGGCACCGCATGCATCCCCCGACGCTGGACCGGCGCAAATCGATCAGCTGAAGCGCTCGAATGCGCAACTCGATCACAGCGCCAAACTCCTCATTCGCCGCGACCTCGAACTCAGCCGCGCCAACGACAAGCTCCAGCAGCTCGATCGGATGAAATCGGAATTCGTCGCGCTCGTCACCCATCAATTGCGCACCCCGCTCTCCGGCATCAAGTGGTCGCTCTCCATGCTCCTCAATAACGAGATGGGAGAGATGACATCCGAGCAGAAGACGTATCTCTTGAAGACCTACGAGAGCAATGAGCGGATGATCGATCTCATCAACGATCTCCTGCAGGCGGACCGGCTCGAGAGCGGCATGATGAAATTCTCGTTCCAGCCCACGCAGCTCTTGGATCTCATCGACAATATCCTCATCGAAATGAGCCCTTTGGCCGAACATAAGAAGATACGCCTCATATATTCATCGCGCGAGGAAGTCCCTACCCTTTCCATCGACCCGCAAAACATGCGCGTCGTCCTTCAGAATCTGCTTGAGAACGCCATCAAATACACGCCGGCCGGCGGCGACGTCACCATCGGCGTGCGCAATAAAGGTCACTGTGTCGAGATCACGGTGAAAGACAACGGCATCGGTATCCCCACGAAGGATCAGAAAAACATCTTCCAGCGATTCTACCGCGCGCCGAACGCCGTCCTCACGGAAACCGTTGGTTCCGGATTGGGCCTCTACATCGTGAAGAACATCATTGATCATCATCAGGGGACAATCGCCTTTACGAGCGAGCCCGGCAAAGGTACGATGTTCTCAATAACACTACCGGTTTCCGAACGATCATGAAATCACGCATCCTCATCATCGAAGACGATCCGGTCCTCGGCAGCGTCATCACTGAGAAGCTGAACGCTTCCGGCTATGAAGCGAGCCTCGTCACCGATGGCGCCGTCGGCATCGAGACCGTGCGAAAGACGCATCCCGACATCATTCTTCTCGATATCCTCCTACCGACGAAAAACGGCTATGAGATCATGGAGGAGATCTCACGTGACGAGGCAATCAAGCATATTCCCGTCGTCATCATCTCGAATTCCGGCCAGCCGGTGGAGATCGAACGCATGATCAAACTCGGCGCCAAGGACTACCTCATCAAGGCGCAATTCACCCCGGAGGAAGTCCTGGCGAAGGTGCGCGCGCAGCTACCGCACGCAAACGACAACTCCGCGCTCGCCGGAAAGAAAGTGCTGGTCGTTGAGGATGATATGTTCCTCTCCGCCGTCCTTCTCAAGAAGCTCAACAATGAGAAATGCGCCGTCGCGCATGCCATAACCGGCGAAGAGGCGCTCACGAAATCGGTTGATGAGAAACCGGACATCATCCTCCTTGATCTCGTCCTTCCGGGCGCCAATGGCCTGGATATTCTGAAGACGGTGAAAGAGAACCCGGCGACCAAGGCGATACCGATCGTCATCCTATCAAATCTCAGTCAGCAGGAAGATATGGACCGCGCCAAGGAACTCGGCGCCGAACGCTTCCTCGTGAAGGCCATGAGCACGCCGGAAGACATCATCTCCCTGGTTGCGGAGATTCTGGGTAAGAAATAGCACTTACTGGTACGAGCGCGTGGCTAGGATCGCACCACCGATGAGTCCACCATGATCGCCCAGCTCCGCCATTTTTATGGTGGGAGGGTTCGGCATGAACTGCGCGAGGGCTGCCGCGACCCGTTCTAACGGAATCGGATTAACGCCCACGATCATCGAACCGCCGAGCACAATGGTGTCCGGCGACCATTTGGTGTGCAGAATGAGCAGCCCCCGTGCCAAAATATCTGCAAGCTTGTTCCGCTCGTCGAGCGAGTCGAGATCTTTTGGTTCAATGCCAAATTTCTTCCGTATCGCCGTTCCTGATATGAGCGTCTCTAATTCAGCACCGTCGACGAGCACGTGCCCGAAGAAGAACGAATCGAATGGCATCATTGCCCCATCCTTGATATGCGCCGCACCGACACCCGTAGAAACCGTGACATACGCCATATTTGACGAGCCACGTCCGGCACCGCGAAGATCCTCGCCCACGCCGATCACCGCACAATCATTGCCGACCACCACGGGCGCTCCGATCGCTTCGGCGAGATCAGTATCAAGATGGTATCCGTTCCAGTGCAGGCGGTTATTCGCATCATACAGGCCGTGCTCGCTATCGATCTGTGCGGCGATGCACCCTGCCGCTCTCTCAATTCCAGCAGGCGTAAGTTCGCGCGCGACCGCGGCGAACTGCCGAATCGTTTCGTTATAGTCGTGAGGAGTCAGAACTTTCCTGATCTCCCCCAGCGTCTCGCCGTTTGCCACGGCAATGCGCATGTTCGTGCCGCCGATATCGAATACGATGTTCATGCTGCTATTGTGCCCCATTTCCTCCAAAAAGACCTCTTGCCTTCTCCCAAAATTCTCCGTGTCCTCTCTCTCGTATGTAATACCACCACTCGACACCCCACAGATACTGTGTCTCAAAACTCGTCTCCCGGGCATACGCTACGATTTCGTCGAACTTCGTCGCATCCATGCGAGAAAGCTGGTCCTCCAGGCTAGAGATGGCCGTCGGCTGCGGCAGCCATGGTTCCAGAGAAAGCTCAATGAGGAACGTCTCTTTCGGACCGTACATCAATTCCATCGCGCGCTCTTTCATGCGGTAGACGATAGCGGGAAGCTTCGTCTTGAACTGCCCCACTTCTTCGTTCCAGAAGTAGATGTACATGCTGGTTCCGAAGGAATCACCGCTCTTATATGCACCCATCCATTTCCCGAGATTGCCGCTATCCGTCACCAGAATAGGTCGATGCGGATCCCGTTGTTTAACCAGCGCAATCTCTTCCTCGAGGAATGCCTCATCGAGATCTCCGCAGAATTCGTTCGCGAACGCATTCAGATAGGGCTCGTTCTCCACCTGCCAATGCGTGATAGCCGGTTCGTCCTTGTAGCGCTCCACGACGAGCGCGAGGTATTCTTTGATCTCGAATTTCTGGTCTTCCCACGAAAGCCCCTTCGCCCACTCCGGCACATGACATTCCGGCCAGCGAGGCAGACGGCGTCCGATCGCGAGTACGATTGTCGCGTCGCGTGCCTTCGCTTCCCGTATCTGATAATCGAGATCACTCCAATCCTCGACATCACGCGAAGGTTCCGCATCGGGCCAATATGCAGGGATGCGAAGTTTCCTCACGCCGAGATCGTCGAGAGCTGCACTATAAACTTCTTTCCAATCAAGTCCCAACTCTTTTGCATGGAAACTGCTGAAGGTGACGCCGTACGCTACATCGTCCGGGACGTCTCGCAGCGTGAGCGCGAGGAATGCAAGCGCGCTGACGAGCGCGGCGATGACGAGCTGGAAAGCGAGTTTGATCATACGTACCCGAGATAGATAAGTCCGAGCCCGAGAACGATGAGGGATACGCCGAGCGCCGTCTGCCAGCCTCCATGGCCTATCTCCAGTTTCGTTCCGGAGGGCACCTTCTCCGCGAACACAAACGCGAAGAGGAAAAGGAAGACAAACTGCAGCCCGGCCAACGCGTTGACGATGGAGACGCTTCCCATGCTGACTGCGAGCGCGGTCATGACACCAGCGACACCTGCCAGGATCTTATTACTGACGACGAGTGCTTTGGCGTTGCTTGAGGAATGTTTCCCTCCACGCAGGATAGCGACCCTCCACGTCGGGACGAGAAGGAGCGCGCCGGCCGCGACGATGCACATAGTGCGTGTCCAGAAGAACCCGTCAACGAAATGCGTCTCCAGATAGACCAGTTTCGCCAAGAGGATGCTGATACCGAACAGCGCGCCGGAGAGCAGCGCCCCTCTCAGTGCATGCCCGCGGAAATGAAAGCTTGAAATGAGCGCGGTACCGGCCACCAGAAACAGTACCGGCGGAAGCAGATTGATAGTGATATCCCCGTCGATCCACACGCTCGCAAGGATGAGGCTCGTGATGGCAGAGATGGCTCCCACCACAGGAGCGACATCCGAAGCCCGCGCGATGCGTAACGCCGAATAGAGGAAGAAGATGGCACCGACGAACGCGAACGCTTGCGCCAACGAGAGAAGGAGTACGACAGTCGTCGGCATGGCGATGAAGCCGAAGGGCGCAATAACGACCACGAAACCCGACATCAGGCTCACATAGAACGCATAGACGATGGGTTTCCCGATATGCTCGGCGCGCACGACGATATGCCGATCGATGAGGACCGACAGGGCGTTGATGAATTGAGCGGCGACCGCTAAACCAAGCCAGGTTGTCACGCTGTCATTCTAACAGGGCATTTTTCTCGATTATTTCCTTATACACGTAGGCGCTCGGCCGGACTTTCCGCTCCAGCGTATCGAAATCAACCTCGACTAGTCCGAATCGTTTTTCGAACCCTTGCGCCCATTCGTAATTATCCAAGAGCGACCAGTACATGTAGCCGCGAACATCGGCGCCCTTCTGGATGGCCACATGCATGCAGCGGATAAGACGTTTGATGTAATCCGCGCGGATGCGATCCGTGGCGTCAGCGACGCCCGCTTCGCTCACCCATAAGGGCAGTTTATAACGCTTCAGCATGAGAAGCGCATCGCACAAGCCTTCTGGATACACATCCCATCCCATGTCAGTCTTCTCGTACTCCTTCGTGTCCCCGAATTTCTTATGGAGATAATAATTGACCCCGATGGAATCAGAGTAGCGATAGACGCGGCTGATGAAGCCGTGCGTCCAATGCCGATTCATGAGCCACGCGAGGAATCGGTTCTTCAGACTGCCGTCCGAGTGGAACAGGATGACCTGATGCACGATGCCGACTTCGCAGCCGAAAGCGGCCGCTTTCATCGCCTTGTAGGCGAGCCGATGCGCTTTGACGAGCTGACGGACGATATAGAAATACGTGAAGATATTCCCATAGCTTGCTCCTTCTGGAGAGACTCTATGTCCCGGGATGTGCTGAAGGCGGTCGATACCCGGCCATTTCTTGAAGGGTGGCCAGCTGCCGCGCCGCCATCCGTTCGAGGCGAAGACCAACGGTTCGTTCATAGTCGCGAAATGACGACAATCATTACCGAGCTTGCGTGTCACATATTCGCAATAACGTGCGAACAGCTTCGGAGCATCCGGATGTTCAAACCCTCCCTTATCCGCGAGCCACTGCGGCAGCGTGAAGTGCCAGAGCGTGACGAACGGTTTCAATCGGCGCGCTCGAAGCGCCGCCAAGACGACGCGATAATGCTCTATTTCGTCATCATCGAATCTCCCCTCTTCTGGCTCGATTCGAGCCCATTCGATGCTGATGCGATGACAATTGTGTCCTAGGGAAACCGCGATATCGAAATCCTCTTCGTAGCGGTTGTAGTGATCGCATGCGCGTCCGCAGCGTGGGACCTTCCCTTCCCGCGCCGCGTGCGCCCAATCGCAGTTCTCGATCCCGCCTTCTACTTGATAGGCAGCTGTGGCGGCTCCCCAATAGAAACCTTCTGGAAAGACTCTCTCTTTCATGCGGTCATTCTACGACAGGCAGCCCTCCGAAATCGGTCTTTTGCACTTCCTTGTAGAGCGGGTTCTTCTTGAGCGCGGGTTTTCCTTCGTGCTCGATGACATAGTATGCGAAGCCTCTCATCTGTTTGACCATCTCATAGTCTGCATGTCCCGGCATCGAGACCGGATCCTTATCGCCGAAATCGACTGGTGAATCGTCGGCTGTGACGAGATACGTGTTCCCGATGTTCGCGACCAGATGACCATGCCCCGGCGGCATGTACACGGAATCGCCTGGCTTCACGACGATTGCACGGAATAGCTCGACGCGGTCGGGCTGCATGCTTTCTTTTTCGCTCACGAGCTTCTGCTGGAGAACGACCCCGTCGCCAAGGAGTATCCAGTACGTCTCGTCGAGATGCCCGATGTGATAGTGGCCGTACGTCTTGATGTATTCTGCGCCGATCTTCCCCGGTTCCCACACCGTGATGTTCCGCATGTCGCTCCCGCCGCGGATCATGTAGTAATGTACTGAGGGACCGGGAGCGGTCGGATCCATGAGGACCTCGGTCATCTTCTCGTGAGTCCGCACTGCCAGATGATCTTGAGACATGCCGAAAGTATATCAGCCTTAAGCGAGTCAGGCTGGAGGTGTGTATTTTTGCCGTCTCTCGTAGGCAATCCAGCGAGGAGGCACTGTGCGCATCGGTTCCAGAGAACATCGCGCAGCAAATAAGCACACGTGAAGTCCAGGAGCAGTAGAAATCAGCGCTCCAGTTTCCACGAAGATAGGGTTCGGGTGGAACCGATGCGCACAGTGCCCCGAGCCCCTTACTTCATGAAGTGTTCATTCCGACAACCTACAATCAAACATTTATGCCCCCGACCCTAGCGCGATTCCTTCCTTCGAGCCGCCGCGAATGGCTTATAGCACTTGTCATCTTCTCCGCATTCGTCGCATCATCCCAGCTCGGCCGGTTCCTCTTCACATCTCCTGCCGTCATTTCGCCGACTGCGGGCGTCGCCTTAGCAGGTATGGTACTCGGCGGCATCGTCATGTGGCCGGCGATATTCCTGGCTTCGCTTGTAAACGGTATGATCAACGGCGCCTCATGGATATCCCTCTTCGGCTTCCCTGTCATCAACACGCTCCAAGCCGTAGCGGGCGCCTATCTCCTGAAGAAAGCCGGTTTCGACCCTCTTTTCGGCCGCCGCCGGGATGTCTTTTCGTTCATGCTCATTGCTCTCATCGTCTCCACGACGGTTCCGACCTTAGGCTTCGGCATCCGCGCAATAGACACTGTCCTCTTCCAGGCCCCGCCGCTCACACTCACGTGGGGCACGTGGTGGGCGGGGACGCTATTGAGCCTCCTTACGGTCGGCGCGTTCCTTATTCGATGGCTGGCGAAGCCAGCCTTCAATCGGCGCACAAGATCCCAGCTATTCGAAATTATCGCCGTCTCGACGCTTCTTGCCGGGATTACTCTCACGCTTTTCTGGACGGACACGGTTAGGTTCGGCGGCGTTTCGTTGGTCTACTTCCTCCTCATCCCCCTCTTTTGGGCGGCGCTGCGCCTCGGCCCGCGGCTTATGACTGCGGCCCTTCTTTTCGTCACGGTCAACGCCATCGGAGGTATCCTGTACGGACCTCATGCCTTTCCGCCCGAAGAACTCGGCTTGCGCATCTTCAACATCGAGATCTTCCTCAACATCATTGCGGCCATGTTCTTCGTCCTCGTCGGCATCGAGGAGGAGCGCAAGACCATCAATAAGGCGCTCCGCGGCCACGTCGGACGCCTCGAGGATGCGCTCGCGCAATTGAGCCAGCAGAACCAAGCGAAGAGTGATTTCCTTGCGGTCCTCGCGCACGAACTGCGGAATCCGCTCGCACCGCTGCTCTCCACGGTAGAACTCCTGAAATTGCAACATACCGAGAGCAAGGATGCCGATGAACGCCGCATGCTCGATGCGGCCGAGGAACGCGTCCGTACGATGGGACATCTCCTCGACGACCTTCTCGATATCTCACGCATCTCGCAAGCCACGTTCGAGCTCCAGAAAGAAGACGTCGAACTGCGCCCTGCCGTCTCCCGCGCAATCGAGATCGCGAAGCCTCTGATGGACCTGCGCGAGCATACGCTCACGATGCATCTGCCGGAAGAGAAAATATGGATGCATGTCGATCCGGTACGTTTCGAGCAGATGATGGTCAACCTCCTCACCAATGCGGCGAAATATACGGAACGCGGCGGCAGGATCGACGTGGTCGGAGCACGCAGCGACGGCGGGCTTTCCGTCTCCGTGCGCGATAACGGCATCGGGATACAGCCGGAGATGCTCGATCGCGTCTTCGAGCCCTTCCAGCAGGTGCCGACGAAGCGCGCGAGCGGCCTTGGCATCGGGCTTTCCATTGTGAAGAAGCTCGCCGAGATGCACGATGGTTCCATTTCCGTCTCGAGCCCTGGCCTCGGGAAAGGCAGCACGTTCACGCTGCATCTTCCTTCCAGCGCCGTGCATCTCTCGACGACGCCCATCGCACGCAAAGCTCCGATGCGTGCGGAAGTCTCTTCCGCATTCAAGGTCCTCGTCGTCGATGACAACCAAGAGGCGGCCCAAGGCCTCGGGAAACTGCTCACGTTGCGCGGTCATAATGTGACGCTGGCGTATGCCGGGACCGATGCCCTTTCCGCCGCGAAGCGTGAAGAGCCGAATATCATCCTCCTGGACATCGGTCTCCCGGACATGGACGGCTATGAAGTGGCACGCAGCCTCCGCGAAGACGAGACCGGATCCGCACTCATCGCGCTCACCGGCTACGGCCAGGAAGAAGACAAGCAGCGCGCGAAGAACGCCGGATTCGACTATCACCTTACGAAGCCTGTCGGCCTCGCCGAGATCGAGGCTATCTTCGCACGCATAGAGGGGAAAATGGCGTAAGAGGGCTCGGGACGAAAAGCATACAACCTCCATCCGAACCCTACCTTCGAGATACATCAATCATTGATTTCTACTGCTTCTGGACTTCACGTATGCATATCCGCTGCGCGATGTTCTCTGGAGGTCATATGCATTCCGTCGCCTTGTTGAGTTAAGTGATATGTGGGACTTCGCAAGTCCCACATGCGGAGGTGTAATGCGCGTAGGTGTCGAAAGAACATCGCGCAGCAAACATACCGCGTGCAAAACATCCAGCAGTAGATGTCGATATTACACGACCACTCAGGCTGTGTTCGGACCGACACCTACATGCTTTACGCCGACACGCAACAAGCCCCGCTTTCGCGGGGCTTGTCTTCCCTTCCGAGAAGATGACTAGGCCATCCGGCGGCGCAGAAGTACTGCACCGAGGATCATCGCGATCGCGGAAGCGAAGATGACCATCAGATTCGTGTTCTCGCCGAAGCCGGTGTTCGGAACACCCGGGATCGTCGGGCCGCCGGTCACCGGTGCGCTCGCCGAGATGAGTACGCTTCCCGCAGTAGGCGCAGCATTCCCATTCGAAGCGGTCGCCGTGGTCGGCGTTACCGTCGTGGAAGAGCCAGAAACCGTGGCCGGGACGGAACTCGGCGTGATGCTCACGAGCACCGTGCCGCCTGACGGCGCAGAGGCGGAGACATCACAGGTGAGTACGACCGATGTCGAGTTGCCAGCCGAGACAGAGAGCGGGCTATCCAAGGTGATCGTGTTCGAACCAGAGATGATGGTAGGCACATTGCCGCCGCTATTGAGGGCCGTGCCGAGATTGCCGAGCGGACGTATGCGGCAATCACTTATCGAGCTTGCACTCGCGCCGCCGCCGAACGAGAGACTGATCGGAAGCGCCGAGACCTGGATCGATGAATTCGAGTTTGATGCGCTGAGCGAGATGACTGCCATCGGCGTATCCTGAGCGCCCGGGCGTACTACAGGTGTCGTGCCGAGCGCGAGACTCAACGCAGCGCCGGTCGGAGTCGTGACAGAACCCGTACTCAATGTCGGCATACCTGCCGTGAACTGATAGGTAGCGCCGGACGAGATGTTACTTCCGACGTTACAGCGCACGGTGAACTGTGCCGATTGTCCTCCGCCGATCTGGACCGGCGAACTGAAGGTCACGGTGTTCGTACCGCTCACGACAGCAAGGCCGCTTGAGCTGATTACGGAACCATTGCTGTTATAGACCTGGCAGGAAGACAGATCCGATGCATTGGCACCAGAACCGGTGGTAAGCGTGAGAGGAATCGAGGTGACCTGTACGTCGCCTGCCGAACCGCTCTGGGTCGTCGCGAGGGTGAACGTGCCGAGTGTCACGCCGGATGCACCGGATGACGGTGACGTCGCTGATCCCTGATTAGAGACATTCACGCTTGGGGACTGTGCGGATGCGAAGCCCGCCGCCATCATGACCGCGACTCCTGCCGCACTTGCTACATATCGTGCTTTCATATGTGTGTTAATTGAATGACCGATAATAAAAGGGTGGTAACCCTTTTTTACGTCGTCGCTCGGAGAAAATGAGAGCAGGCTCTTCTTTTCGTTCCTCGCTAGACGTAATAGGTACATGCCACGGTTGCGCGTGGTCCTCGAATTATGAAGGAGAGGCATTAAGCGGGAGTGAAGCAGACGAAGTGGACATTCTATCGCTTTCATCGTGCGATGCGGATTCATTCACACTGCTTTCCTGCTTCCTAAACGAGCACTCCAAAAATATCCTTATTTCAAGCCATAGTAAGACCATTCATGATGGCGCGTCCCCAGATGAAGAGGTTCTTCATGAAATCTTTATCATCGAAAGTATATGGTTTAGGAAGTGAGTACGGCGGCTCTTACGGATACAACGCCTTGCAGTGCGCAGTTAGTAATAATAAAAACACGTATGAAGATACTCATAGTCGAAGACGAGAAGAAGCTAGCGGATGCGCTCGCACGCGGGCTCTCCCTCAAGGGGTATAGCGTGGATACGATCGATGACGGCAAGAAGGCGCTCACGCGCATGTCGCTTCATCGTAATGATTACGATCTCATCATCCTCGACCTCATGCTCCCTTCCATGGATGGACACGAGATCTGCAAGAACGCCCGCGAGATGGGCGTGACGACGCCGATCCTCATCCTTACGGCCCGCAACGAGACCGACAAGAAAGTCGATCTCCTGCTGAGTGGCGCCGACGATTATCTGGTGAAGCCGTTCTCATTCGAAGAACTCTCCGCCCGCGTGCACGCCCTCCTGCGCCGCCCCAACGAATCGATGCCTGACGTACTCAAGGTCGACACTATCGAACTCAATCCGGTCGAGCGGACGGTGTTGCGGGAAGGCAACGAGATCCCGCTTACTCTCAAGGAATTCGGACTCCTGGAGTACTTCATGCGTCATCCGAATCAGGTGATCAACCGCGAAGATCTCTTGTCGCACCTGTGGGATTTCAATTATGAGTCGTTCAGTAATGTTGTTGATGTTCATGTCAAGAATCTTCGAAGGAAACTTGCTCAAGGAGGAGATCCAAGCATATTGGAAACGGTTCGCGGCATCGGCTATCGGCTTCGCGGATAGGTATCGATTCGATCCCTTCCTACGGACCCAGATCAACGTCATCGGGATGCTGCTCGCGTTCTCCATCTTTCTCCTCGCGCTCGTGGGAATACTGGTGGATTACCTCTATCATGACCTCTCGCTCGCGATCGTCACGGGTGTGCGCGATCAGCTCCTTCTGGGCGGCGTCTCGCCAGGCACCGCCCCCGCGCTCGACGAGATCCGCTCCGACAACCTCACCGCGATCTCCGTCATAACCGCGAGCGCGACCGTCGCATTCGGCTATCTCTTAACGCGTGTCGCACTCTCACCGACGCGTAACGCCCTTTCCTCGCAGAAGCAGTTCATCGGGAACATCGCGCACGAGCTGCGCACGCCGCTTTCCATCATCAAGACCAACACCGAAGTGACGCTCCTGGGAGATAACGTATCTGCCGAGACCCGTGAGACGCTTGAGAGCACCGTCGAGGAGTTGGATCGCCTCTCCGACATCATCAATAACCTCCTTTCCCTTTCGGCGTCCGTGCGGCCGGAGCGCATCGAGTTCAAGACGATCGACATCGGCACCGTCATCACGGATGTCGTTCGGAAACTCGAAGGGCTCGCGAAACTGCGTAACCTGGAAGTCACGACCCGCAGCGGGCAGGCGTGCTATGTCTCAGGCAACTATTCGGCACTCGAGCAGATCCTTACGAATATCATCAAGAACGCCATCAACTACACGTCGCGCGGAGGCTCCGTCGCCGTCACCAGCGAGCAGATCGGCGCATCGCACGTTGAGATCGTCGTCACCGATTCCGGCGCCGGCATCGCCAGGCAGGATCTTTTCCACATCTTCGAGCCGTTCTATCGGGCGGAACCGTCGCGTAATCGCGCGAAAGGCGGCTCGGGGCTCGGGCTCGCCATCGTCTCCGAGCTGGTGCGCCTGCATCACGGGAAAATAACCGTCCGCAGTGCTGTCGGTCGCGGAACGACCGTCGTCACCTCGCTGCCGCTCGCTCCTGCGCCTGCGAAAGACCGCGCGAAAGGACGCAATTTCTTCGACGAAGTGGCCGTGGACTATTCTCATCGCAAGATGTGACTCCACTCCATTTCATAAATGCGGAAAATATCTTATCGGGGTCGCTGTCTGCGCCTGCTGGCGCAGCGCTCAGTCACGCATAAATCGCTGCTGCGATTTTGCGCGACCCCGCCTCGCAGCCGAGCTGCTCCGGCCTTGCGACGGGGCCCCACCCCCGTCTCACTCGGCCCGGCCTGCGAGACACCCCTCAAAGTCATTTTCCGCATTTATGAAGATTCCGTTCCCGTTTTTCATATTCGCTTCACTGGCACTGTTTACGATGCTCAAAGACTTGGTCTTTACCCGCGCGCCCGCGCCCGACTTTAGGGGGCTTGGGCGTGCGGGTAGACGGCCCGCAGCGCAACACTGCGGATCGCAACAAGCAATACGTTAGAAACGAACGGAGAAATCCGGTAACGAAGACGGATATGAAGTCTGAAAGCAACGAGACTTCCCCGAAGGTCAGGGAATGAGCCGGGAGGGCTGTACGCATTAGTGCGACGGCCCTCCCGGCGCGTAAGGCCTCTCCCAGAACTATCCGGATCTTTCATGAAGCGATGCGAAGGAAACATCCTTAGCCGGTAACACTCTCCGCTGAGACACGTCACGATATATAACGGGCAGCTTGAGTTATCAGCTCTCATTCACACACTATGTGTCTAAGCCATGATACCCAAAACCGCAGAGCCCATATCGCATTCGGAGACGGATGCGGATTTCTACACGCATGATCCCATCGCAGCCGCTACCATCGCCGTCATCGGATTAGGATACGTCGGATTACCGCTCGCCATCCGCGCTGCATCCCGTGGATTCCCGGTCATAGGATTCGATATCGACGTGGCGAAGATCCATGCGATCGCGAATAACGAAGTCTCGTATATAACTCCTGAAGAGCAGGCATCGTTGGAGAAAGCATCGAACTTCACCCCTACCGCCGATGCAACGAAACTCTCCCAGGCCGATGTCTTCATCGTCTGCGTTCCGACGCCGGTCACCAACGGCTTCGAGCCAGATCTCAAGCCCCTGGAGAGCGCGTGCCGTACCGTCGCCAAAGCACTCCGCCCCGGAAACCTCGTCATCATCGAATCGACCGTGAACCCCGGAGCGTGCGAAGAATTCGTACTTCCTGTCCTCGAGAAATCCGGTCTCAAGGTCGAACGCGATTTCTATCTCGCCCACTGCCCCGAACGCATCAATCCAGGGGATGCAAAATGGGAGGTCGGCTCGATCCCTCGCGTTGTCGGAGGCGCAGGACCGGAATCCCTGCATCGCGCCAAAGCACTCTATGAACGCCTCGTCGACGCACCGATCCTTGCTCTTTCCACCATCAAGGAAGCGGAAGCGGTGAAGATGGTGGAGAATGCCTTCCGCGACGTCAATATCGCGTTCGTGAACGAACTCGCGATGTCGTTTGATCGCGCTGGCATCGATCTCGTCAACGTAATCCGCGGCGCATCCACTAAGCCATTCGCCTTCATGCCGCACTTTCCCGGTGCCGGCGTGGGAGGACACTGTATTCCGGTCGATCCGTACTACCTCATCCGTTACGGCGCGGAGAACGGCTTCATGCATCGCTTCTTGATGACCGCACGGTCGATCAACAACCGCATGCCGCACTATACGGTGAGCATGCTCTCGAAAGCGCTCCGACGAAAGCGCAAGCAGCTTTCCCGTTCGACCGTGGCTCTTCTCGGCATTGCCTACAAGCGCGATATCTCCGATATGCGCGAATCTCCCGCAGAAGTCATTAAGGATATCCTCGAAAAGCGCGGCACCATTGTCCGCGTATTCGATCCCCATGTCCTCGAACATTCCACTGTCGAGACGCTTGAAGAAGCACTGCAGGATGTGGATGCCGCTCTCATCGCGACCGATCACACGGAATTTCGCAACCTTACGCCCTTCCACTTCATGCGCAGCGGCGTCGATATTGTCATCGATGGGCGAAACTGCCTCCGGAAAGAAGACTTCGCCGAAAGCGGTGTCTATTACTCGGGGATAGGCAGAGCGAGCGTATGACGATGCAGGCGGAGGCACGAGGCCTCCAAGGCCTCATCTCGACGCCGGAAGTATATATATCGTCGGCTCCCTTTCGCAGTGAAGTGCGGGAGAAGGCAAAAGGATCCGCTCTACGCATCACCCAGAAAAAACGGACACGGACATTCATCAGGGATATCGGACCCTGGTTCGTGTTCTTCTTCGCGATCTATATCGTCCTGATGCTCAAAGTAATCACGTTCCCTTCGCTCTCCGACAATATCTTCTTCGGCGTATATAGCTTCCTCATCACCTCTTTCATCCTTTCACGCTTCGTGCTCTCCTACATGCAGAAGCCAATCGCCCTCAGCACCACATATGAACCATCCGTTACTTTCGTCGTGCCTGCGAAGAACGAGGAAGAGAACATCGCGGAAACAATCAGGCGTTTCGCGAACGTCGATTATCCGCGCGAGAAGCTGGAGGTCATCCTCATTAACGACGGCTCGACAGACGAGACCCTCCCCGCAATGTGGCAGACCGCAGATGAGATCTGCGATAAGGTCGCCCGGATCGAGATCGTCGAATGGGATAGGAACAAAGGCAAACGCCACGGCATGGCGGCAGGCGCGCTCAAAGCGAAGAATGATATTGTTATCTTCGTCGATTCAGACAGTTTCCTTGAGGTCGATTGCGTGAAGCATCTCACGAAATATTTCGCGGATCCGGACGTGGGTGCGGTCTCGGGACATACAGACGTCTACAACCGTAATACGAACCTCCTCACACAGATGCAATCTGTGCGATATTACCTCTCCTTTAAGGTCTATAAGGCCGCCGAGAGTGTCTTTGGCTTCGTCACCTGCTGTCCAGGATGCTGCAGCGCCTATCGACGCTCGTATCTCATGGAATTCATCCATGAGTGGCTGGACCAGAAATTCCTTGGCGAGAAATGCACATTCGGCGACGACCGCTCACTCACGAATTACATGATACGGAAGTATCGCGCAGTATATTCGGAAGAAGCGAAAGCGCATACTATCGTCCCTGACACGTTTACAACCTATCTGCGACAGCAGCAACGGTGGAAGAAATCTTGGATACGGGAGACGTTCATCGCCGCAACATTCATGTGGAAGAAAAGCCCACTCGCTGCCCTTTCCTTCTATTCTTATATGTTTCTCACGTTCGCCTCTCCCATCGTCTTCGTCCGCGCGATGATCTGGCTTCCTATCACAACGAATACGCTTCCGTTGGTCTATCTCTTCGGCCTTTTCATCATGCTCTTCGTGCACGGGGTCTTCTACCGCCTGCACGTCGGGCGGAAGCACTGGTTCCTCGCGATCTGCAGTTTCTGGTTCAATACCATCATTCTCATGTGGCAGCTCCCATGGGCGCTTGTCACTATCCGCGACTCGCGCTGGGGTACGCGATAATCATTATGTACTTCGATCTTTCAGTACGGAAGAATCTAGTCCTCGGCGTCATTCTCTGCATGCTGTTCATGGCGGTTTATATCACCACGAGCGTGAAGCGAGATCTCTTCGGCGCGACGCCGTACTTCTACGCTTCCACCGTCGGTGCTCGCCACGCATTACTCTCTCTCATTGCTGATATCCAACGCGCATCCATGACTGCCTTCGCGGCACTCGGTTGGGCTAAGAACGCGGAAGGCGCGACGCCAGCAGGCAATGCATATGCCATCCCCGTCCTCACGTATCACCGAGTCGTCTCTGATGCTAACGACGTGAATAACGTCACCGTAGCGACCTTCAGGGAGCAAATGCAGACTCTGAAAGACGCGGGCTGGCAGACGGTTTCACTCGGTGATTTCGAGGCGTTTATCCTGGGCGAGAAGGAACTTCCGGAAAAATCGTTCCTCATCACCTTCGACGATGGCGCCAAGGAAAGTTATTATCCCGTGGACCCGATCCTGCGTGCCTTTGATTTTGAGGCAACGATCTTCGTTATCGATCAGGCTGCCGAGCGCGCGGGGACACGCGGAAGCTCGTATTACCTTTCCCCCGAAGAATTGCATCGGATGCTCCGCAGCGGCAGATGGTCCATCGGTTCGCATTCCTACGACGGACATCATCCGTACCCCGTCGACGACGCCGGCACAACGGGCATCTTCTTCGCCGACCGGATCTGGCGCGCGGATGATCTCCGGCTCGAGACCGAAGCGGAATTCGAGGAGCGTGTACGCAATGACCTCATGCTAGCGAAGAAGGAACTCGAATCGGAGTTCGGTGTACCTATCCGGAGCTTCGCGTTTCCTCTCGGAAACGAAACCGGCATCGAAGGTGCCAATAATTACCCTCGCGGCAGTTTGGAGACGGAGGAAGAAGCAAGTGGTATCTATATATTCGGTCACCTACAGCACGAGAATCAGCACTACACATCCAACTTCCCGCGGAGCATTCTGGCGCGTGCTGCGGAAGGATATTCGACGACGACGCTCGGTCTTTTGGCAGACGATTTCCTCGTACGACGCGTCCACGTCGACCACGACTGGGATGGCGCGCGTCTGCTCGAGATTTTGGAGAACAGTCGCGAGAAACATCTTCCCTTCGAGGACGATTTCTCGAGCAACCGCGGATGGATACCTGCGTGGGGCACGCTGGAACTCGGCCGGAATAATTTAGTGCTGCGCGCGACGGCAGATCGGACGAGCGCATCGACGTTCCTCGATGGCTCTGCCCTTTGGGACGATTATTCCTATGATATCGCGCTCAATTGGCGGCATGGCTCGGTATTCGTGCTCGCTGACGTCGTCGAATCGCTTACCTATCACGCCTGTGCCTTCAGCCCGGGAGTCGTCCGTATCGAATCCACGGTGCACGGCGATACGCAACTACTAACCACCGTACGTGATCCTCGCATCGCCTATGGCGACGTCCGGCTCGGTATACGCGTGCACGATGACGTCATAGAATGCACATGGGATTTCGAATCGATTGCGGAAGTGTATTCGCGGGATTCCTTTGGCGGCATCGGCATCCAGACATGGGACTCGTCGCTTGGCACGGCATCCATCACAGTGAGTTCCGTCATTGTCCGTCCCTTCGCTTCGACTTCGGCGCCGTAAAAGCGAGATCTCAGCCCTTGCGTGCGAGCGCGACGAGGCTGATACCGAACGGAAGCGGCGTGAGCCGCATCAAGGCGCTCTCCGTGCGGATGAGCGTATGGAATATCGTATCGAGGAAACGCGGCAGCATGAACGAGCTCTCTCCGCTCCTTCCGAGGAGTCGCGTAAGGGCAGCCGGGACGAATAACGCCGCATTCCAATGACTCAGATATTCGACGGTGTATCCAGCGCGGATGAGAGCATGCCGCAATGTCTCCCGCGTATATCGCCGGAAATGGTGGTGCATGACATCATGGACACTCCATAAGAACGGCATGGCAGGGACGGTGATGATCAGCTTCCCATTTTCCTCCAGAGCATCGTGCGCGCGTTCGAGGAATGCGCGATCGTCTTCGATATGCTCCAAGACATCGAATAATCCGATGAGGTCGTATCGCCTCCCGAGCGCCGCCCTTTCGCTGTCATAGATTGCACGGTAATTTTTCTTCTTCGCTTGCGATTGCGCCTCTACATCGGGTTCGAATGCGTATACTTCGCCGCGACGTGCGAGTTCGTCATGCATGCCGCCGTAACCGGCACCGAAATCAAGGATCCTCTGTCCGTCCGGAGAATCTATCCGATCAAGAACAGCTCTAACGACCGCAGCGCGGCCGCGATACCACCATGAATTTTCCATGTTCTCCAATAATGCATATGCTTTTCGTTCCATATGGCTGATCACGATGTCACCTAGGAAAGGGTGATGAGTCGTGGCGTCTCGCCAAGACGATAGGCAGGCTGTGGCTGGACCGTCCTCAACCGGATCTGTAAAAGATCGGTGAGCATACGTGGCATCGCGGTGAAGCGCATGCGGCTGCGGTCATCGTCGATCCAGGTTATCGGTATTTCCTCCGCGTGATAACCCAGTTCCTTTGCGATGGTAAGGATTTCGACATCAAATGCCCACCCCGAGACACTCTGTCGGCTAAAGATGCGCTCCGCGGTCCGAGCCGTGAACGCCTTGAAGCCGTTCTGCGTGTCGTTGATCGAGAGTCCGCACAAGAACTGCACCAGACGTCGGAAAGCATGTCCTAGGACTTCGCGGTGAGGCGCTTGCCGCACACGTATCATCGAACCGTCGACATGCCGTGAACCCACGACGACATCAGCGCCCTCATCGAGGACGGATCTCATCTGCGGCCAATGGCGTATGGAGGTTGAACCGTCTGCGTCCATGAAGAGCCGATATCTCCCGCTGGCGGTTAGCATACCGGTTCGCACCGCCCACCCCTTTCCTTGGTTCGGTGAGAGCTGCAAGAGCTTCAGATTATTGACCGTAGAAGCATGCGAGTGCACGAGCTCGACCGTGTCGTCGCTCGATCCGTCATCAACTACGATGATTTCGTAATTGTAAGGTTCTTTCTTGAGAAATGCGTCGACGGAAACGAGCGTTTTCCCGATGCGTTCCGATTCATTATACGCCGGGATGACGACGGATAAATCAATGCGCTGATTTGATCGCAAGGCGGACATACTTGTCCATCAACCATAACGACACCGCATGGACGAGACATGAGAGCGCGTTCGAAACATCGCCGAAACGCGAGACCAAGCCTCACGGTGCGTTCATGAGAGCGGCGCAATATTCATATGGATGAGTCGCACGAACGTCATTTCATCCAAGCTCATATCTGCGCTCGCCATCATCGCGATGACGAGCGTCACTTTTGTCGCGCTCTGGTTCATATCCGGAGCTCACATCCTCGGCCACGATGAGTCCGTATATGCGACCAAAGCACGTTCTTGGATCGAACACACTCCTGCCGAACAATTTGAGATATATCGGCCCATCGCGATGCCAGTCTTCGGATGGATCGTCCTGCAATTCTCCGATGAAGAAAGGTCATTCCGTCTGTTCGGCGTCTTCTTTGGAGCACTAATACCGGCACTGATTTTTTTACTCTTCAGGAGAGTCAGCTCCGACGGGATAGCGCTTACGACGGTGGCGATCGTTGTCTTTTCCCCTCTGTTCTTGCGACAGGCGCCGCAGTTCCTCAATGATATCCCTTCGACGCTACTACTGCTCGCTACTCTTCTTATCATTTATGATCATTTCCTTTCGGCCGGGCGGAGCAGATGGATATACGCGGTCGGCCCGCTCGCGGCGCTCGCGTTTTACATGCGGTATGCTGTGATAACGCCGCTCGCCTGCATCGCGCTTTTCTCGTATCTCCTCCTCTTGCCCCGCTTCCTTAAGAAAAAAGGGCACGATTTCACGATGCTTGGTAAGGCAATTCTAATCTCCATCGTGTTGTTCCTCCCCCATTTCATCTATTCGGCAGTCGCGACGGACGATCTTTTCGGCATCCTGCGTCTCGCCGGGAAAGCAGCGCATCGTGCGTTCATCGGGGATGGACTGCTGCAATATATCGCTTGGATGCCTGACGAACTCGGGGGATGGGTATTCGGTAGTTTCGCGATCGTGGGCGCCCTGGTTAGCGTCGCCCTGTTCGTCATGCGGGAGATGCGGGAAAAATACATCGGTCTCGTATGGATCGGCTTTATCGGCCTCAGCACATTCATCGTCACGGGACTCTTCACGCACGCGGAGGCGCGCTATGTGTTCCTCCCACTCATACTGCTCACAGGCGTCGGCGTCGCCGGCCTGTATCACGCGGGGGAACGATTGTATCTGCGCGCAGGATATGCATTCCTCACGATCGTGGTCGTGGTGACGATCATTGTGGGCATTGATACCTATCGGAATGAATATGCGTTCTTCCGAAGCGAGGAGGATTCGGCGTACAATAGTGGCTACATACGCGCGCTTGAGGCTATCCAGTCGGACGCTGCGGATGAAGGCTGCGTCGTCTGGACGTCCCTCAGCCGTCCCCGCGCCTCGTGGTATACGCGATGTGATATCCGCAAGGTCGTCGACAAAGCGACGTTCGTAAAAAATGCAGCGGAGGTCGGCGACAAGCAACTCTATACCATCGTCGGTACGAGAGTACGTGATCCGCAAATCTCCCCCGAATCCGCTGAGAGATTCGACGTGAGCCTCGAAGAGATGTTTCGCATTGGTGCGTTGCCGCCCGGCGATCTCATCGTGTACCGGTTGCGTCCCGGTACGGCGACATCAACTGTTCTTCATGAAATATGAGTTAAACCATAAAAAGATGTTTACGATTCGCATGAAGACTCTTACGATTCATGGTTGAGAAGTCCGAGAGCCTACGCTTCTAGAATTTCTCCATATCCGATAATCCCTCGTTCATGCAACATCACAGTGTCGCGCACACGATGCGATTCTCGCATCCGTTCGCGCTCCTCGTCCTTTGCACGTCGTTACTCATCATCTTCACGCCGATTTCACCGGTGAAGGCGATTACCGCTGCATCGGTGCCGTCGAGTTACTTCTATTCGTTCAACGCCGCCGGAACGCTCATCGAAGCAGGTTCGGATTCGACGAGCAGAAGCGGCTACTGGTGGCTCAGCTCCGGCGGGAAGATGCCGATACAAAACAGCGTCGGGAAGACTGTCCAGGGTTCTCTGCCAACGACCGATCCGTGGCGCGTCCTCTACAATAAAAATAATCCGCTCGACACCGATAATGGTTACCATCCTCAGAATATCTTCCGTCTCGTCTCGCGCAGTCAGTGGGATGACGTCCGCATCGAAGCGAAATACAAGATCAATCGCGATAATTTCTCCGCGAGCCCGAATCGTAACGCGTCGAACGGTCTCCTGCTGATGTCACGCTACAAAGACCAAAACAGCCTGTACTACGCCGGCGTGCGGGTCGACGGAAAAGCCATCATCAAGAAGAAGAAAGACGGCGCGTACACGACGCTCGCAGAGAAGACGGTCTTCCCTGGTTCCTATTCGATCGAGGGGAACGTCAATCTCATACCGCACAATACCTGGCTCTCACTTCGCTCAGATACCATCACTAACACCGATGGATCCGTGACTGTCCGACTCTACATGAGAAAGGCGGGAGAGATTGCATTCACCAAAATCCTCGAAGCCAAGGACAACTCGAATCCGATAACGGGCGCCGGCTATGCAGGCATCCGTACAGACTTCATGGACGTCGAATTCGACAGCTTCCAGGCAATCGACCTGTAGAGCGTCCTTTACGGTCATCCCTTCATCCGGCATCCACTGCTTCTCGCGCACACTATCTCGATGCCGGATGTCCGAAACCGCCCTCGGTGGCGTTCTCTCCTACGCCCCATCTTCCTAGGATTCACGACGATATTCGTGTTCGTGATGGCTGCACGATTCCTTTTGGAAGCCCCTTTCCGCACCTCCGAGGTGCCGGACGCACAAACCGATTCCGTTACTGTCTCCTCTTTCACCTACTCCTTCCACGTCGGTGGCATATTGAACGAAGCGGATAACTACCAGGATTCGGGAAGTCCGTACTGGTGGCTCGATTCAGGCGGGCGACTCATCATCGAAGATGGCGTCGGGAAGACGATACAAGGCCGGTTGAATACGGCGGACCGCTGGCGCATCCGCTATGCACTCACGAGCGCCGATGATACGGATAACGGTTACTATCCGCAGAATCTGTTTCGTCTCCTGACGAAAAGCGAATGGGAGAACGCCGCAGTTGAGGCGCGATTCCACGTCGTGCGTGATAACGAGACCATGAGCCCTAATCGCAACGAATCGAACGGGCTTCTCCTCATGTCGCACTATAAAGACGGCGACAATCTCTATTACGCCGGCGTACGCGTCGACGGCCATGCCGTCATCAAGAAGAAACTGAACGGTACGTATATCACGCTCGCGGAAAAACCAGTCTTCGACGGCGAATATAACGGCATGAACAATCTCATTCCCCGCGAATGGATCGCGCTGAAAAGCGAAACACGAACCGTCGATGACGCGGTGGAAATACGTTTATTTATGAAAAGAGAAGGAGAAACCGAGTGGACCGAACTCCTGTCCGTCCGCGACACATCCAACCCTATCCTCGGCCCAGGCCATTTAGGAATAAGGACGGATTTTATGGATGTAGAGTTTGACGATTTTCGCGCCGAAGCGATCTGACGTACAATGCGGCAGTGCAGAGACTCCTCAAACATCATCCCGTATTGACGTATGCCGTCCCGGGCGTTCTTCTCATCGGGATGATTGGCGCCGGTGCGTACGCATGGCACGGTCACGCAAACGCCGCTACGGCACGGAAAGACGTTGTGGCTTTGGAGGAATCCATATCCGAACTTCAGGAAAAGTTAGAGACCGCACAGGAGGAGCGCGAGCGGATGCAAGAACTCCTGCGCCAGGCCTCTGATGAAAATGCCGCGTTCGGCAGACGCGTCGAGGACCTTGCTTCAAGCATCAATTTCCTCGATAAGCTCTCGAAGACTGATCGCGAACTCCTGCAGAAATACTCATCAGTGTATTTCTTGAGTGAAAACTTCATTCCCGACCCCCTGGTTCCGCTCGATGAAGAACTCCTCGCGAAGAGTGGAGGCACGACCATGATCCATGGCGAGGTACTTCCCTACCTCCAGACGATGATGCGCGCGGCGAAAGCCGATGGAGCCCCGCTCTTGGTCATCTCCGCCTATCGTTCGTTCGGCGAACAAAGTGCCGTCAAATCGAATTATAAAGTTACCTACGGCGCTGGCACTGCTAACAAGTTCTCTGCGGACCAAGGATATTCCGAGCACCAGCTCGGTTCGGCCGTCGATTTCGTGACTCCGGAAAATCCCGTTAGTTTGACGACCTCCTTTAGCAAGACGCCGCAGTACCGCTGGCTTCTCGAGCACGCCCATGAATACGGATTCGTCATCTCATACCCCGAAGGCAACGCACATTTCCAGTTCGAACCCTGGCATTGGCGTTTCGTCGGCGTCGCTCTAGCGACGTATCTGCACATCGATAACAAATACTTCTATGATCTCGATCAACGGGAAATAAACGCCTACCTTGCACGGATTTTTGATTAATGACACGCAACCGACGTAGCGATTTCCGGGCGGAGAAAATATAATTACTTCACAACAATCGCACTTCCATCGGAAAGCTTGAAGAGAGCATATCGTCTGCCGGCTCGGAATCGGTGAAATCGTTGCTCCGTGAGCATTTCTTTAGGAATGGACTCGATCGAACCGTATTGACGCTTTAGCGCTTCCGCGTCTGATAGGATTTTTTGTTCCTGCTCTTGTAACATTCTATCTCGTGTGTTCAGGGGAATGTTTATTTTTTTCGATCCGATGGCGAATTCGGAGATGATCCGACGTCTGTTCTTGAGGACGTCTTTAGGTTCCCTGAACTTCAGCCCATCATGCATTTCCCTCGGCATTTTCTTGATGATCTCTTCGGGATCGCTATGTGAGGGACCGATTTTTTCCAGCGTGATGACCCGTGACATATACGTATCGCCAGCTTTTGCGTCCCCGGTATATTCTTGAACGACACGCAGTCCCAATGGCTGCATCAACTCCGATAATTTCGAAGGATCCTTAAGGTCAAGCGAATACATTTCGTTGATGATGCCGTGACCTCCTGTTTTCAAGACCCTTGCCATTTCGGCAAGTGCCTTGACGCGTTCGAAATCATTCTTGCTCGGAATGAATTTCGTATGGTGCAGCACAAGCGACATATTCACGAAATCGAATGTCTCATCGGCAAATGGCGCTTTCGTATAACTCGCCACAACTGCCATACCGCGATCAGGATTCGTGAAATGTGCGGGATTAAGATCAGCGCTCACGATATCTGCCTGGAACCTCTCTGGACTGTGCTTTCGCAGCATTTCAGGACCTGAACCCATATCGAGGATACGGGGCCGTGCAATCCTCTTCTCTTCGGAGATGTTCTGGATCAGGGCTGCGCAGACGCGGCCAGCGTTGGCTTGGTAGCTGCGTCCGCCTAATGCAACGTAGTAATCAGCATAGTCATCGCCTCGTTTCTCCAGGAATTCCTGGAAACGTTTTTCGCCGATCTGCTTGACCGACCCGAAAATACGGTTCATCTTGTCGAACACCGAGAAATAATATTTGGCGAGTTCCGCATTGACCTCAAGATTCGGGTCGTCCGATTTCTCGGCTTTTGAGATCAGTTCCTGTTCGAATTCCGTCACCGGGATTCCCCTTAATAGTTTCGCGATGACATTGTGCTTAGCTTCGATATATCGGTGTATTCCCTCGTCGATCGTATTCTCGGCGAGCAACGTAGTCGCTTCGATATCGTGCTCGAGCCCCGGTCGGTACGTTCGAGAGCGCTGCTGGTCTTTCTCCGCCCGAGTCCATGGTTCGTTATAGAAAATAAGCCGGTCTGCTCCTGAATAGTCGACGCCGACTGCAGCGGTACTGCCGCTGACAAAAAGTAGCATCCGCCGATTCCCCTTATTCAAGGACCTCTGAGTGCTTTGCCGTTGCGCATCAGACGTACCGCCATGGATCGTATGCACATCCACTTCATCCGGCAGATCGAGCCCTTCAAGGATCGAGTTTTCGCCCCTGATGACGTCGGAAATATAATCATTCACGAACACGAGAACCTTATTGTGGTTCCGGAA
>Ga0196980_1000102_pt1 | contig 26417 bp, 26 predicted proteins | sample S3_1013CmetaG_FD_155486 | JGI IMG/M metagenome (GOLD analysis project Ga0196980, IMG submission 155486) | Soil microbial communities from Anza Borrego desert, Southern California, United States - S3_10-13C | ecosystem: Environmental > Terrestrial > Soil > Desert | place: USA: California... | reverse complement strand
CAAAGGCACGATGGCTACGGTGGGCCGCAACCTCGCGGTAGTGGATATTCCGCGACCGCGCCTGCATTTCGGAGGATTTTTCGCGTGGCTGATCTGGATGGGACTGCATCTGATGCTGATCCTCGGGGTCAAGAACCGGTTCTTTGTTTTTTTCAACTGGGTGTACAATTATGTGACTTACGATCAGAACCTGCGGCTTATATTCAGGGAGTTTTATAAACCGCGAAATGAAAGCCCTGAAACCTGAGCGCTGGTTGCTCTTGTTCTGTCTGTGCGGCGCCGTTTCGCTTTCGGCGCAGGACCGGGAGGCGCAGTTGCCGCGGCTGTTGAAAAAAGCTTACGCGCGTTTCGAGACCGGGAGCATCCATTATCCACTTTCCAATGAGCACCTGGAGCCGGGTTACAGTGCAGGGAGCGTGCATATTCCGCACCTCGGCTTCAGGATATCTGCCGGCTACCGGGTTTCCGAAAATTTTGCGGGCCAGATCAGCCTGATGAGGCCGGGCCCCTGGATGGAATACCGCGACATTAACGGCGACGGGTCAAAATACAGTGTCTGGCTCACCATCGGCAGCGCGTCAGTGAATGGGCGTTTACCGCTGAATTCGAAACTGTCGCTGCGTGCTGAGGCCGGGCTTGCCATCGTGACGAGGCACGGCTTCGGGATCGATGGTCAGGCTGTAATGAAAGACATTTCGTATGCCGACCTGCTTGCGGGGGTTGCTTTGGAATACCGGCTCAGCCGTTCCTGGGAGCTTTCGATAAACAGTACGTATGTTCCGGACAATCGTAATCACAAGCAGCCCCATGCAATCTTTTATTCTGCCGGCCTGGCGTACCGCGTGCACCCGCTGACCGAGGAAAAGGTGGTGAAGAATGCAGCGGGGAAATCGAGATTCCCGGATCACACAATCCAGGTGGGCGCTTCAAGCAATATTGCCGGCTATGGCCCCAACCGCTTCTTTTCCAGCAAAGTGCCTATTTTTTGGGGTGGCCAGGTTCGTGTGAAGAAAGGATTTGTGGTAGGCTACCAAAGAAATGTATTTCATACGCGTCGCTGGTTTTCGCTGAACTGGGGCCTGAATTTGGGTTATTGGGATACGCAGCAGGGGACGGGATTTTTTTCCGCGGCGGTTTTTCCGATGTTTCGGTTCTGGGCCTGGCGCATGCGGGCGCTGGATGCTTATGTCCAGTATTCGGTCGCAGGACCCGCGCTGCTGTCGCACCGGGTGATCGACGGCCACGACACCGGGCGACTGTTTACGTTCCAGGACCTGATGGGAATGGGTTTTTTGGCCGGCGAGAAGAAAAATTTCAACCTGGAGTTTATGCTGGGCCATTTTTCCAACGGCAACATTTTCCCGCGCAACGCGGGCGTCATGATGCCGCTGCAGTTGAATCTGGGATACTGTTGGAATAGTCGGTAGTCGATAGTCGGTAGTCTATAGGCCCGGTCGGGAGTCTGGAAGACATGGAGCCTGAAAGCATTCTCCAGTGCGCTGGTTGTCTGATAATTTACATTATGTTAAATATCAATTTCGATACTATTCTGCCCTTCTCTTCTCCGGCAGAATACGGAAAAGCCGGGAGACCCGGCTTTGATAACTAATTACATTAAATTAACTTTCGCCTCACTCCACCGCCTTCATCTTATCCTGGAATTCTTTGGCCTTTGCCGGATTCTTCTTCCGCTCCCAGTATTCCACGATCATGCTGAGCACAATCTTCATGGTACCTTTCTCCGATGTCTTCAACGTGGGCTTCGCGTTCAACTCTTCGTACGCCGCCATCGCATAGGGCATCAGTTCATCGAAGCGCTTGTTGATTTGCCCAGAAAGATCACCCCTTTTCTTGACATCTTCCGGCTTCGCGCCTTTGATCGTGCCGAGCTGGTCATACAGGTCATTGATGTGCCCAAAATAATACCGGGCCATGAGCATGTTGGCTTCTACCGTTTGCCGGGACTCGAGGGCCTTCTTCAGCAGCGCAGGGATCCTGGCCTCCAGCGTGGCGAAATCGTCCGGACGCTTCTCTGCCGCAAAGGTGAAATTGAACAGCTCCACCGCATAGTTGTAGTAATTCAGGTACGTGCTGCAGTTTGAATTGATCAGCTCCTCGAAACGGGCAAATAGCTTCCGTTTGTCGCCATCCCACAGATCGGCGAGACCAACCTGGCACCAGAACTCATCCTGCGGATATACTTCCTTACCAATTGCCAGGTATTTTTCAGTTCTCTCCTTGTCCCCCTTCTTGTAATACCGGTCCACCAGGTAGCGGTAAATCTCCTCGTAGCTGGGACCCTTGATCTTCTTGTCGGCAATTTTCTCGTAATACTCCATCGCTATATCGTCTTTCTTCGCGTTCACGGCCGCGGCAGCGATGTTCAGGTAGAGCTGCGTGTCGTATACCGGGAACTCGAAGTTGCCATAAGAGAATTTCTTTGCCACGATAAAGTCCTGCACTTTTTCCGCCTCGCGGAATTGTATCAGGGCCTGCTCAAACTTTTTTGCATTAAATGCCGCGGATGCGTCCACCAGGTAACCCGATACCACATCGAACAACACACCATGCTGACTCAATGTTCCTTCGACCGCTTCCTTGTCGACCTCCAGGTATTTTTTGTAAGCACTGAAGGATTCCTCGCGCGCGTTTGCATACTTCGCCAGCAGGTTCGCATCGCGCGAAATATTGCTGTAAATGACTGCCTTGAGGTACCAGCCTTCTCCTCTCCGCGCATTTTTCTCGTTGCTCAGGTATTTGTCTACCTGCTCCTTCGCTTTTTCCCACTGGTTTTTTCCCGCCAGGTCCCTGATGTCTTCAACCGACTGCGCCCAGAGCCCGGTGCTGACTGCCGTGGCGAGAAGGGCAATAAGAATTGACTTCATATTGAGTTTTTGTTAAGAAGCTTGTCTATCCGGCTATTTCCTCAGATGAAGAGGTAGCGCCATTGGTTGCTTCGCCGTTACCGTTGCCGTTGGTCTGGTCCTCCAGGCGCGTGATGGCGGCGATCTCGTCGCCTTCATCAAGGCGGATCAGCTTCACCCCCTGCGTGGCCCTTCCCTGTTCGCTGATGTCGCCAACCTTCATGCGTATCGTGACGCCGCTCTTGCAGGTGATCATCAAATCTTCATTTTGCGCTACGTCCAGGATTCCCACCAGCGGGCCGGTTTTTTCCGTAATGTTAATGGTCTTGACACCCTTTCCGCCGCGATTCGTTACCCGGTATTCTTCGATTGGCGTGCGTTTGCCAAATCCTTTTTCACTCACTACGAGAACCGTGCGAACCGACTGTTCCCCGCCGCTGACGCAGATCATTCCCACCACCTCGTCGCCGGCCTCTTCCACTTCGATCCCCGCAACGCCGATCGCACCGCGGCCGGTGGGACGCACCTTCGATTCGTTGAAACGGATCGCGCGCCCGGAACGTACGGCCATCATGATCTCAGAGCTCCCGTCCGTCATCTTTGCTTCCAGCAGTTCGTCGCCCTCCATAATGGTGATGGCGTTTACACCGGTCTGCCGCGGGCGGCTGAATTCCTCAAGCTCAGTTTTCTTAATGATACCTTTTTTGGTGCAGAGTACGATGTTGTGCGACTTCACGAATTCCCCGTCCTTCAGGTCTTTCACGTCGATCACTGCGCGGATCTTGTCACCCGGAGGGAGCTGGATCAGGTTCTGGATGGCGCGGCCCCTGCTGGTCTTTTCGCCTTCCGGGATTTCCCAGATGTTCAGCCAGTACACTCTCCCCTTCTCCGTGAAGAAAAGCATGGTGTGATGCGTGGACGCCACGAAGATGTGCTCGATGAAATCTTCTTCCCGCGTGCGCCCCCCCAGGACGCCCCTCCCACCCCGCCGCTGCGCACGGTATTCGTCTGCCGGGGTACGTTTGATATAGCCCAGGTGCGAAATGGTGATCACCACGTCTTCTTCCTTGATGAGGTCCTTGATGCGTACCTCATCCTCCAGGTAGGTGATTTCAGTTTTTCTTGCATCGCCGAATTTTTCCTTTATCTCGAGCAATTCCTTTTTGATCAGGTCGAAACGAAGCCTTTCGTCCGCAAGCAATTCTTTCAGATAGCCGATTTGCTTCATCAGCTCATCGTATTCCTCTCGGATCTTGTCGCGCTCCATGCCGGTTAGCCGCTGCAGCCTCAGCTCGAGTATCGCCTTTGCCTGCACCTCGTCCAGTCCCCAGCCCGCATTTACCAGGTTTTCGCGTGCAATGTCGGGCGTGGCGGATTCCCTGATGAGTCGGATTACCTCATCGAGATGATCCAACGCGATCAGGTAACCCTGCAGGATGTGTGCCTTCTTTTCTGCCTCGCGGAGCTCGAACTGCGTGCGGCGGACCACTACCTCGTGGCGAAAATCCACAAACTCGGAAACCATTTCCTTCAGGTTCAGGGTGCGCGGCCTGCCTTTCACGATCGCCACGTTGTTAATGCCGTAAGAGCTTTGAAGTTCGGTCAGCTTGTAGAGCTGGTTCACGATCACACTCGCCACCGCATCGCGCTTCAGGTCGATCACTATGCGCGTGCCTTCCTTGTTGTTGGATTCGTTGTTGACGTGAGCAACGCCCTCTATCACTTTCTCGTTCACCAGCTCGCCGATCCGGTTGGTGAGGGTGTCACGGTTCACCTGGTAGGGAACCTCTGTGATGATGATCTGCTCCCGCCCACTGGGCTTGGTTTCGACGGTGAGTCTTCCGCGCACCACCACCCTGCCGCGTCCAAAATGCATTGCGGCTTTGACGCCTTCAATTCCGTAAATGATGCCACCCGTCGGAAAATCGGGAGCCTTGACGTGTTGCATCAGCTCCTCGATCGTAATATCGCGGTTGTCAATCAGTGCCACACAAGCGTCAATGGCTTCGGTGAGGTTGTGCGGCATGATGTTCGTCGCCATGCCCACCGCAATACCACTGGAGCCATTCACCAGCAGCTGCGGAATGCGCGTCGGAAGTATTGAAGGCTCTTTTTCAGAGTCGTCGAAATTCAGCTGAAAATCCACTGTATCCTTCTCAATGTCGTCAAGCATGTGCTCCGCCAGCCGCTGCAGCCGGGCCTCGGTATACCGCATCGCCGCGGGGCCGTCGCCATCCTGGTTGCCAAAATTTCCCTGGCCATCGATGAGCGTATAACGCATGCTCCAGTCCTGGGCCATGCGCACCATCGAGTCGTAAACAGCTGTGTCGCCGTGCGGGTGGTACTTACCCAAAACTTCTCCGACAATACGCGCAGATTTTTTGTAGGGCCTGTTGTAGTGGAGACCCAGCTCGTGCATGGCATAAAGGATCCGGCGGTGCACCGGCTTGAGGCCGTCGCGCACGTCGGGGAGCGCCCTGCCCACGATCACCGACATCGAGTAATCGATGTAGGCGGTCTTCATCTGCTCCTCTATGTTCACCGGTATGATCCGGTTGCTGTCCTGCGTTTCCCGCGGCTCGAAATTTTCTTCCATTGATACTGGGTTATCGGCTCGTTTTTCCGGGGGAAAATGCCCCGGTCAGGCTCTGAATTTTCCGACCTGCAAATGTAGTTTTTCCACCCCTTAAAACCTGATAAAACCGGTTGTTTTTTGGGCCATTTTTTGCACCCTTGTGGATTAGTTAACAATTGCGATTTTCCGGTTCTGGAAACGGATTTATCCGAACCGGGATTCTGATTTTTTAATCCTAATTTACCGACATAAACAGTGCGGATTGATGAAGACTATTTCCTTGTTTGGAGCAGGCCGTTCCTCGACGATTCTGATTGACTATTTACTGGAGCACGCCATTCCGGGAAACTGGAGGCTGGTGGTGATCGACGCCGATCCGCGACTCGCGCAGTCCAAGATCGGGAATGCTGCACGCGCCTCCGCGCTTTCCTTCGATATTCATGATAGCTCGCAGCGAACCGGGGCCATCCGTAACTCGGACCTGGTCATTTCGCTGCTTCCCGCGCAACTCCACCAACTGGTGGCGATGGATTGCCTCCGCTTCGAAAAGCACCTGCTGACCGCTTCTTATGTGGATGACCAGATGCGTGAAATGGCGGGCGATGTAAAAAGCAGCGGTCTGCTGTTTCTCTGTGAAATGGGTCTCGACCCGGGCATCGACCACATGAGCGCGATGGATGTTATTGACCGGATCCGCGCTGCTGGCGGGGAGATCACGAGTTTTGTATCCCACTGTGGGGGACTTGTGGCCCCGGAAAGCGACGACAACCCGTGGCATTACAAGATCAGCTGGAACTCCAGGAATATCGTCCTTGCCGGCAAAGCAGGTGCACGCTATCGCGAGGACGGTGAAGACCGGACCCTGCCCTATGAACAACTGTTCAGTACCGACAAGCTCGTGGAGGTGCCTGGCGTTGGCTTTCTCGGCTGGTATCCAAATCGGGACTCCCTGGGTTACCTCTCGCTCTATGGATTACCCGATGTAAAAACTTTCATTCGCACCACGCTGCGCCATCCGGATTTCATGTATGGCTGGAAAAACATTATCGACCTGCGGCTTACCGACGATACCGCGCGCTACGATACGGATGGAAAAACGCTGCAGCAGGTATTCAAGGAGCACATGGACCGCAACGGTTTCGGAGAATGGGTGAACCGGAAGCTTACCGAAAGGTTTGAAGAGACGCGTGGACTGATGGAAAACCTGATGAAGCTGCTCGAAGCGGAGGAAGAGGCCCGCGAAGAAGGCGAAGAGCTGCCCGAGGCTTTCATGGCCGCCGACGAAAAAGGCAACCTGAACGAGATCGAGATAGATGAAGTGAAAAATCGGGCCGCCGCCGTCGTGGCGCACAAAATGCACGAAGCTAATCTTACGCTCAAACAGCTTTTTTTCCTCGGAATGGATGACAACGATACCTTCGTGAACCACGGTCTCTGCAGTCCGGCCGACATTCTTCAGTTCGCTCTCGAAAGAAAGCTAAGCTTGCGCCCGTACGACAAGGACATGGTTGTGATGTACCACGAGATCTCCTACGAACAGGGCGGCCGGCAAAAACAGCTAAGCAGCTCCCTCGTAGTGAAAGGGGAAGACGGCATGCGCACCGCGATGGCGCGCACGGTGGGATTGCCACTGGGTATTGCCGCGAAGCTGATTCTGGAAGGCCAAATCCGCAGCCGAGGAGTGGTCATTCCCACTGCAAAAGAAATTTACCAGCCGGTGCTCGAAGAACTCGCTTCCCTCGGGATTCGTTTCGAAGAGCGGAGCGGGTGACGGAAAAATTTCTGTATGTACCAGTTTCTGAACGGATTCTTCTTTGTTTTCCATACTGCTCTCACGCTTTTCAACGTGTTCGGCTGGATACCGCGCCGCACGCGGAAACTCAACCTGATCACACTTCTCCTCACGGCATTTTCGTGGTTTGTGCTTGGTATCTGGTACGGTTGGGGTTATTGCTTTTGTACCGACTGGCACTGGGATGTCCGCGAACGGCTGGGATACCGGGATGACTCGGATTCCTACATTCATTTCCTCGTGCTCAAGCTCACCGGCTACAATGCGGATCCACAGCTGGTGGAACGCGTGACGGTGATCGTATTCTTCGCGGCGCTGGCCGCTAGTCTTTGGCTCAACATCCGGGATTGGCGGAAAAAACGGGCGAATCAGAAAATGTCCTGAAAGTTTTGAAAGCTCACTCATTCCGCAGCAAACGCTGCAGTTCCTTCACGCCCTGTGTCGCCGGCTTTTCGATGCAGGTGAGATTGTACACAGCATTGGTGTACGGGATACTTTTGTCAACAATAAACTTAGGTATTTCCGTTTTCGCGTAATGCACCAGTCCGGCGGCGGGATAGACCACCAGGGAAGTTCCTATGACGGCGAACAGGTCGGCAGTCTGGACGAGCTTCATTGCCGGCTCAATCATCGGCACGGGCTCTTCAAACCAGACGATGTCCGGCCGGTACTGCGCGCCGTCGGCCGCAAATTCACCCAGCCGCATGTCGTTACGGATTTCGCAACTCAGGCTGCGGTCGCGCTCGCTGCACATGCGAAAGATGCTTCCGTGAAGATGGAGAACACGGGTGGAACCTGCGCGTTCGTGCAGGTCATCTATATTTTGCGTGACAATGTGTACCTCGAAATCGCTTTCCAGCTCAGCGAGGGCGATATGAGCGGCATTAGGCTGCGCTTTCAGCACTTCTCGCCGGCGCATGTTGTAAAAATTCAGCACCAGCTGCGGATTTCGTTTCCATGCTCGCGGCGTGGCCACATCCGTTACTTCGTAGCCCTCCCACAACCCGTCGCTGTCGCGAAACGTCCGTAGTCCGCTCTCGGCGCTGATGCCCGCTCCGGTAAGCACAACCAGTTTTCTTGCTGCCATGTAAATGAAAAAAAGTGTGGCGTGCGCCGCCACACTTTCCTCGAAATCAAATTTTACGCCTATTTGGGCCAGACGCCGTTCATGCCGCCGCCGCTGCGGTTCAGTACGTTCAGCACCCCGTTGCCGGTGGCGTCGGAACCAAGCACGCAGATCCGCGTGTTGATATCGTTGTACACCGAAAAAATTCCGCTGGAAGAGTTTGTCCCATAAGTGCAGACCAGCATGTTGTTGCCGTTGGTGTTGTTTATTTCCATATATCCCGTGTTCCGGTCCGTTATGGAAATTTCACTGGCTATGGCTTCATTGGTGTTGTAAACGCACATCGAGCCGCCGCCTCCTTTGACGTTAATCATCCGGTAGATTTTTTTTCCGCTGGCATCCCGACCGATGATCGTCCCGGCACCTCCGTCCGAAGTCGTGAATGTGAGCAGGCGTGTTCCGGAACTGTTGTACATATCCAGTTGTCCGGCATCCGAATCTTCGCGCAGCGACATCAGCACGCGGCCGTAATCGTCAACCACCTGGAATTCCTTTGCCTTAATGATGTCGGCTGCTCCCGGCTTCTTGAAGGCGGTAACCATGAAGAAACCTCCGAGCAGAATGATAACCAGGAAGCCATACTGATAAACGCGCAGTCTTTTTTCGAGGCGCTGCAGCCTCTGCTCTACGAGTGACATAGGGAAACATTTTGAGGTGAAAAAGATGTTTTGCGGAAACAATTTAAGGAGATTTTCCAAATAATTGTGCTTCGAAGATTTTTCATGCTTTTTCCGGACGCTCCGAAAGCTCCAATACAGCAGTCCACTCCTCTTCGGTAACCGGCTGAACGGAAAGTCGCGCGATTCGTACCAGCGCCATATGAGCGAGCCGGGGATCTTGTTTTATGACAGAAATCGGAACGGGACGTTTTAGGGAGCGGACAGCTTTCAGATTTACGCAGACCCAGCGCTCATCCTCCGTTGTCGGGTCCTGGTACGCTTCCCGGCTTACGCGGGCAATGCCTACGATTTCCGTGCCTTCGTTGCTGTGGTAAAAGAAAACTTCATCTCCCGTTTTCATGCTGCGGAGGTGTCCTCGTGCCGCATAGTTGCGCACTCCGGTCCAAGTCGTTTCCTTTTCCCGCCGGAATTGCTCCCAGCTGTACGACGAAGGTTCCGATTTCACGAGCCAGTAAGCCATCAGAAAAAGTTGCACAAATTTAATTCGCTTTCGAAACAAAAAGGCTTTACCAACCACTGGCCAGCACGTCGGCGAGGTGCATCGTTTTGATCGCGTAGCCTTTCCGTTCTATGTATCCTTTCAAATGCATCAGGCAGGAATGATCGGTCGAGATCAGGTAGTCTGCTCCCGTTGCAAGGGCATGCTCCGCTTTTTGTTCAGCCATCGCCATCGAGATGGCACCAAATTTTACGGTAAATGTTCCGCCAAATCCGCAGCAGGTTTCGGCGTCGTTCAGCTCGATCAGTTCGAGTTCCTTTACGTAGGCCAGCAACTGGCGTGGTTCGCGGCGAATGCCGCACTCACGCAGGGCCGCACAGGAATCATGGTAAGTGGCCTTGCCCTTCAGGGTGGCGCCCAGATTCTCGACCTGCAGTACCTGCACCATGAATTCTGAAAACTCAAACACCCTTTTTTTCAGATCCGCCAGTTCGTGATGCAGCGACGAGTTTTCAAACAGCTGCCCGTAGTAATTGCGCACAAATCCTACGCAGCTCGCGCTCGGCGCGATCACGTAATCGCTGCCGGAAAAATCCCGGATGAATTTCGCACACACGGGCTTGGCCTCATCGCGGAAGCCGGCATTGAATGCTGGCTGGCCGCAACAGGTCTGCGCACTGTTGTAAGTCACTGTGCACCCCGTTTTCTCGAGCACTTTCACGAGGTTGAATGCGGTTTGCGGGTAAAGCTGGTCAACGAAACAGGGGATGAAGAGCTGGACGTTCAAGGGTAGAAAATTATTTTTTCAGGCTCCTGTTCAGCGAGATCATTTTCAAAGCGGTGATCGCCGCTTCGCGGCCCCGGTGCCCGCCCCTGCCCCCGGCGCGGTCGCGGGCCTGCTTTTCGTTTTCGGCCATCAGCACGCCGAATATGGTCGGCATCGGGAGACTCAGGTTCAGCTGCAGCACACCTTCGGTTACCGCCTTACAAACATAATCGAAATGGGCCGTTTCGCCCCGGATCACGCACGCGAGGGCGATGAACGCATCAGGCCGTTTCCGGGGCGTGGCGCTCTGCAGAAAGCTGAGGACAGCGAAAGGAATTTCGAAGGCTCCCGGAACGGTATGGGTAATGATCTTCTTTACTTTGTGCTGCTGCAACTCGTCGACGCATCCTTTTTCCAGCTCGTCCACGATCGCGCTGTTCCATTCAGTACGAATCACGACCACGCAGGCATTCCCGATGTCGGGATTTTCCGTTTTCAGCAAACCGGTATTTGCGGCTCTGGCCATTTCAATCCTCGGTCTCGTACACGCCGAGCTGGGCGAGGTATTTGTCCGCGTCGTAGCCTTGCGGGGTTTTGGGGAATTTCGTTTTCAGTTCGCGGAACAGCTCGATCGCTTCTTCCTTGTTATTCAGCACGCGCGCAGCGAAGTAGGCTGCGGTAAAAAGGTATTCTGCCGAATTTGCTTCGTCTTCCTCGAAATGCCGCGCCGCTTTCCGGTAATAATCGAACGCTTCGTCGTTCTTCGCAAGGTCTGCGTGCGCGTCGCCCAGGAGCTTATAGGCTCTCGCCTGCACCATGCGCGAACGAGTGCTGAATTTTTTCAGATGCCGGATCGCATTTTGCGGATCGCCGAGCTTCAAATAGCAGCTGCCCGCATAAAACCGCGCCAGCTTTCCTGATTTCGTGCCGCCGTACTTATCGATTACACGGAGAAACCCGGGATACAGGCCGTCGCCGTTTAATGCCAGACGAACGGAATCCAGGCGGTAATACTCTTCTGCTTTAAACATTGCATCCTGCGCCTTCGTTTCCTGCGGTCCCTTCACGAAGGTCTTGTAGCCAAACCAGCCTGCTGCGGCCAGAATAACCACCACCGCTGCAATCGTAAGCGGTTTACTGTATCGCTCCCAGAAATCTCTCGCCCGCGCAATCACCACTTCCGCGCCTTCGCCTTCATATTTCTTTTCTGCCATATTCTGTTTTTTGGTTCGGTATGAATCTGATTAATCGACAATGAACGGATAGCTGGGGTCCACGTACACGTCTTTGAGCACTTCGCTGTCGTCCGGCCAGGGACTTTCCTCTGCAAAGCGAACGGAGTCTGCCACGATTCCTTCAACCCGCTGGTCAATTGCACGGATCTCATCTTCGCTGGCAACTTTGTTGTCCAGTATCGTGCGAAGGAGCTGCTGGATGGGATCTTTTTCGCGGTAGCTGTCGACCTCTTCCTTTGCGCGGTACTTTTGCGGGTCGCTGATCGAGTGGCCCTTGTACCGGTACGTTTTCATCTCGAGCAGCGTGGGTCCGCCTTTTTCGCGGGCTCTTTTTACTGCGCGGGCCACCGCGTCATGCACGTCTTCGGCACGCATCCCATCCACCGCATCGCCGGGCATCTCGTACGCATCCGCGAGTTTGTAAATATCCACCACGTTGGAAGTGCGCTCCACCGAAGTTCCCATCGCGTAGTTATTGTTCTCGCAAATGAAAATGACCGGCAGCTTCCAGAGCATTGCCAAATTGAACGTTTCGTGCAGCATTCCCTGCCGAGCTGCTCCGTCGCCGAAAAAGCAGAGCACTACATTGTCGGTACCGCGATACTGCTCGGCGAAAGCCAGCCCGGCACCCGTCCCAATTTGCGCACCAACGATGCCGTGTCCGCCATAAAAGTTCACCTCCTTTCCAAAGAAGTGCATGCTTCCCCCCTTTCCTTTCGCGCACCCCGTGGATTTTCCGTACAGCTCGGCCATGCAGCTGTTTACCGATACTCCCTTTGCGATTGCCAGCCCGTGGTCGCGATAAGCGGTAATGAAAAGATCTTCCGGGCGGGTCGCCGTCATACATCCCGCCGCTATTGCTTCCTGCCCTATATATGCATGAAAAAAACCGCGAATCTTTCCATCCATCTTGTACTTCTCTTCGGCCATCAGCTCGAACTGACGGATGAGTTGCATCAGCTCGTACCAGTAGAGGTAAGTTTCCCTGGAAAATTTCGTCGGCAAGGGCTGGAAATTAAGGCCGCAAAAATAAGGGAAAGCGGCCAATTTAGCCCCGGGTATTCTTTTATATTGCAGCGCTTTATGCTATCGGTTACGAGCCTGTCCCTGACGGATTTCAGGAACTACGCAAGCCGGCAGTTCCGCTTCGAACAACGGATTGTCTGCATCTGCGGCAACAATGGGGCCGGCAAGACCAATTTGCTGGACGCGATTCATTACCTCTGTTTTACCAAAAGCTACTTTACCCGCGATGCGCAGGCGGTGCGCCACGGGAGCGCCGGGTTTCGCATCGAAGCGGAGTTCATGCGCCTGGAAAAACCGGAACGCGCCGTTTGCGTGCTGCGCGAAAATGGAAGGAAGGAATTCCTGGTGGACGGAATTGTGGTGGAGAGGTTTTCCAAACACATCGGGCATTACCCCTGCGTCATCATTGCCCCCGACGACTCGATTCTCATCACAGGGGGCAGCGAGGAACGCCGCAGGTTCATTGACTCGATCCTTTCGCAGCTGGACAATGAGTACCTGCAACAGCTGATCGCGCACAACCGGGTGCTGCAGCAGCGCAATTCCTGGCTGTTGTCGCTGGCGGAAACGCGATCTTCAGATTATTCGGTCCTGGACGTTCTTGACGAACAGCTCGCGGGCTTCAGCGGGTTTCTGTTTGACCGCCGAAAAGAGTTCTTTGTGCATTTTCTGCCTCGGGTCAACCGCCTTTACCAGGAGATCGCGCGGCGGCACGAGCAGCTCGAGCTTTTTTATGAAAGCCAGCTACTCGATGTTGACGTCCGTGCGCTCCTCCGCGCAAGTCGTGCAAAAGACCTGCAGGCCGCGCGGACTACCGCCGGTATCCACCGCGACGAGCTGCAAATGAACCTGGACAGTCGGCCTTTTCGCAGCATAGCTTCGCAGGGTCAGCGCAAGAGCCTCCTCTTTGCGCTCAAGCTCGCGGAACTGCAGGTTTTGCAAGAACAAAAAAAGTTCCCTCCTCTCCTGCTGCTCGACGACGTGTTTGAAAAGCTCGATGAGGAGCGAATCAACAACCTGCTCAAAAAAGTATGCATCGAAAACGAAGGACAGGTTTTTATTACCGACACCAATGAGCAAAGACTGCGCAGCCATTTGGAACGAATCGGCGCAGGGTTTCAGCTGATCCACCTTTGACTTCCAGGGGCCAAACCGATTAACTTTGCGGAAATGGGAGAATACTCACTCGCCGAGGCCCTGCGCCAGTTCCTGGAGGGTAGCCGCATCAAGGGCTCCATCCAGGCTATGCAGATCGAAGAGGCCTGGGAGGAGATCATGGGCAAGACCGTCGCGCGCTATACCGAAAAAATCCAGATCATTGGCGACCGGCTCTTCATCACGACGCAGGTCGCTCCCCTGAAGCAGGAACTCATCTACCAAAAAGAAAAAATAAAGCAACGGGTCAACGAAGCGCTGGGGCAGAAAGTCGTCAACGACGTGGTCATTCAATGAGTGCCGTACTCAAAACGAATCCTCTACCTTGGGTTTAACCGATGAACTCCCGAAAGCGGGAGCGCCTCCCACCGGTCGCCGGATTTGAAGATGGCGAAAACTCCGCCAAGCGTATCGTATGCTGCACCGTCCGTGGGCCAAATCCGTACCAGTGTGGCTACTGCAACATAATGCCCCTTTTCTTTTGCTTCGGCGTGCATAACTTTCGCGCTGTCGGAACCGATCCCCAAAACCGTTGCATCTACGGGCCCTTCGTCCGGGCCCCTGAGATCGTGAATTTTCACCACATCCCTGTCGGATAGGTGCTGGCCGCCCATGCTTTGTACGACCATAAAGAGCTCGAACGCAGCGCGGACCGATTTTTCGGCTTCCTTTCGCGAAAGGCCCTTCTTTCCGCAGCCGGAAAAAAGCGCAAATCCAACTGTGAACAGGAAAATGTACCGCATAAAAAAGAATTTTGATTCCATCTGCGATACGGAGAATTTTTGTTGCCGGGGTCAGGAGTACAGAAAGTTAGTACAAATTCCAAAGTGCGCACGCCGCTATTGGATGCGCACCCTCGGATCTACGACACCATACAGGATGTCGGCAATGATGTTGATCAGTATAAAAAACGTGGCGGAGATCAGCACTGCTCCCATAACGACCGGGTAATCCAGCTTCTCGAGCGCGTCTACCGTGATTTTTCCAATCCCCTGCCATCCGAAAATATACTCGACGAAAAAGGCCCCCGCAAGAAGCTCGGCAAACCACCCGGTTACGGCAGTGATCACCGGGTTGAGCGCGTTCCGGAGACCGTGCTTCCAAATTACCTGCCTTCGGGAAAGCCCTTTGGCGTAAGCGGTGCGGATATAGTCCTGGTCGAGGACATCGAGCATGGCGCTCCGCGTGAGCTGCGTGATGATTGCCATCGGCCTGATACCGAGCGTAAGTGCGGGCAAAACCAGGTTTTGCAAACTCAATCTTTTTTCTCCCGTCACGGAATCAATGCTGTACCAGCTCCCCGAAATGTGCAAACCCGTCCAGTCGCTGAGTACAAATCCAAAAACATAGGCAATGATGATGCCCATGAAAAATGACGGAGCCGAAATGCCGAGTATGCTGGTAAATACCGCTGAGGTGTCCAGCCATGTATTCTGTCGGGCGGCAGCCAGTACACCCAGCGGTATTCCCAACAGTACAGCAATTCCCATTGCGGCGACAGCCAGCATGATGGTGCCGGGCAAAGCCTGCATCAGGATGCTGCCGACGTCCCGCCGGGTTTGATACGACCGCCGCAGATAGGGAAGCTTGATGGCAATCTTTGTTTCGCCTCCGACAAAAACTCCCCTTAGCTTCTTCCTTTCGATCTCGTCCGCTGAATGCAGGCTGAGCGGCGAGACGTCATTCAGGTAAAACAGGAATTGTTTCCATTTCGGCTGATCCAGGTAAAGCTCACGGCGGATGTTCGCCTGCGTTGCCGAGTCGCCGGTCTGGCCCATCACCAGCCTGGAAGGATCTCCGAAACCCTGGAAAAGAAAGAAAACGAGCATCACCACGCCCAGCAGGACGAGCAGGCCGTAGAAAATTTTTTTTGCGATATAACGAAACACTACCTGATTTTAGAACTGTCAACGGGCATCGGCAGGCTGTCGGCGGGAACGGTTCGTTGCCGCGCCTGTTTCACTACAAGCGGGCGCAATTTCTTTTCCGCTTTCTGCATTTCCCTAAAACTCCATTTTCCAAGCACTGTACCTGCCGCGAGCACGTACACCGTCGGGTTGGCGCGTGCGGCAGTGCGGATCGCGGTGTAATCACAGGTCAGCACCTGGATGCGGGCAAATTCTGTCGACTTCAGCATACGGTACGCTTCTTCCGGCTGTGTTGTGATCAGGTAAGCAGGGACTCCCTTCTCTCCTGCCAGCCGCCAGACGCGCGCAAAATCTTTTTCCCACCGCGACACGGGATTTGAAAAGGTTTCGCAGAAAAGCAGCACAGAATACTCATTTGAAAGTACGTGCTCCGTGGAATCTGTATTCGTTGATCCCGACAGTATGAATCCTTTGATAGGCGGCTCGTTGTTCTTTCCCTTGCGGACAACTTTGTCGTAACGGCTGACGAATTTGTACGCATCGGAGCTGAAGTCTGCAGGGAACTGGTCGGCGGTAAATTCCACGCGCTTTCCGTCTTTTTCATAAACGAAAGTAATGACCGTACTGTCGGGGATGGCGTTAGCAGGGATCTTCATCTGCTCCTTAATGTTGTTGCCTTTGCGGAAAGGCAGGCAATCCACCACCGGCAGGTAATTCAGCGTCCACCACTGCATTCCGAATGCAACGAGAAAGGTAGCTCCCATCAGCACCGCAGAAACACGGTTGGAGAAAACGGGCGTGATCTGTTTGCGAAAGGCAAAAAGGAATCCGATCAGCAGGAGCAGGGCGAGGTCTTTCAGGAACGAGGTTTTCGTGCTGATTGGAATACAATCGCCGAAGCACCCGCAGTTTTTGAATTTCCCGGAAAAATGGGCGTAAGCGGTAAGAAATGTAAAAAAGACTATCAGAAGAAGGAGCAGCCAGCTGAACAGCCGCATTTGCCAGCCGGTCAAAAGAGCCATGCCTGCGATGATCTCGAAACCGATCACTGCGATCGAAAGTCCGAGCGTCCAGGAATGAAATGAGCTCATTCCCCAGAGATCAAAGAACTCCTGCATCTTGTAGCTCAGTCCAAGCGGATCATTGGCTTTCACCAGTCCCGAGAAAAGAAACAGGATGCCGACAAGCACACGGGTAATATGGAGAACTGGTTTCATGAGGAAGCAACCGATTCGTTCATCAGGATGAGCGCGAAGACGGCATAATTCAATATGTCCAGATAATTCGCGTCCACCCCTTCGCTCACCAGAGTTTTCCCTTCGTTGGCCAGGATCTGGCGGATACGCTGCAGCTTCATCAGGATCAGGTCGGTAAAACTTTCCTGGCTCATTTGCCGCCAGGCCTCGCCGTAATCATGGTTCTTGTCTTCCATGAGGGAGCGGGCGCGACTCGCATAAACATCATACAGCGTTGCCGCCTCCGTGGGATCCATTTCTTCGGGCGCATCTTCCGGCAGTCCAAGTTGAATCAATCCAATGATCGCGTAATTCACAATTCCCCGAAATTCGGCAGCGATGTCATCTTCCACCTTTTGCCGTCCTTTTTCCTGGATAGTTCGTATCCGCTGGGCCTTGATGTAGATCTGGTCAACGATCGAGATGGTGCGAAGCACGCGCCAGGCGGTTCCGTAATCCCGGGCTTTCTTGATGAAGATATTCCTGCAGGAAGCGATGACTTCGTCGTATTGCTGGTTGGTCATGGGATTGCGTCGGTGATGCTGGCGAACAGCGGTTCATCCGGAGACGATGACTCGGCGATCCGGGTGGGCGCGGGACTGCGAGTTACCGTTACCTTTAGCTCCAAAAATAGCGAACATCGACTAATGTACACGCTGAACTGCATGGGTCGGATGGTGGCGACCGACAAGCCGCTTGTGATGGGAATCCTGAATATCACCCCGGATTCTTTCTATGCGCCGAGCCGCACCCTGCGAATTGATGACCTCCTGGAACGTGCGGGCATAATGCTGAGCGAAGGAGCGGATATTCTCGACATCGGCGGACAAAGTTCAAGGCCAGGGGCCGGGGCCGTGGATGCGGACAAAGAATGGGAACGGGTGGCTCCGGCGCTGGAAGCGCTGCGGGACCGGTTTCCCAATGCCATACTCTCGATTGATACGTTCCATGCTTCGGTAGCCCGCAAGGCCGTGAAGCTTGGAGTTTCCATGGTGAATGACATCAGCGCGGGAAACCTCGATCCGGTGATGCTCGAAACCGTGGCTGAACTCGAAGTTCCTTATGTGCTGATGCACATGCGAGGAAATCCTTCAACGATGCATCACGAGAGCAATTACGAAGACGTCACGCGGGAGGTGCTCGATTTTCTCATCCGCAAGCTGCACGAGGTGCGGTCTCATGGTATCCGCGACGTCATCGTTGACCCCGGGTTCGGATTTGCGAAAACGATTTCTCAGAACTTCGAACTGTTGCGAAACCTGGAGAGCTTCCGGATGCTGGACTGTCCCATTCTCGTGGGACTCTCCCGAAAGTCAACAATCTACAAAACGCTGGGCATTGATGCGGAAGATTCGCTCAATGGCACCACGGTGGTGCATACAATTGCGCTGCTGAATGGTGCGAATATGCTGCGTGTGCACGACGTGAAAGCGGCGGTGGAGGCGATCACCCTTTTCCTGCACTATAAAAAATAAAAAGCACCCGATGGCAACGGGCGCTTCTTATTGTACATCAAGACTGTTTGATCAGGGCCTCAATGTGGTCTCCACAGGCTTGGATTTTTTATTAGGACTAAGCAAAAAGTACGGTTTTAGTTCTTCGACCAGGTTTCACAGGAAGTCCGGTTTTTCAGGACGTTGGACTAAAAACGGAGCCGTTCGTGGGAAAACCTATCCCTACAAATTTCCGTTTTTCTTTGATTCGCGGAAGCGTCGTCAATTGAGGCCTGTCAATTTTTTTTACTGCACCGGAGGACTATCCGGAGCTTTTTCCTTCACATCCAGTATCGTGACGTCGAATATCAGATGGTCAAATGGTTTAATATTTGGCGAGCGTGGATCTGCACCGTAGCCAAGCAAAGACGGAACGTAAATCCGCGCCACAGCACCTTTTCTCAGTGCGCGAACGCCCTCGTCAAAACCGCGGATCATCTGGCCTCCGCCTGTGACGAACGAGTAAGGGAAAGCATGCTGGAAGGAGGTGTCCACGTTGCTGTCGAAAACCTTTCCAGAGAACGTCTTGCCTGTATAGTTGATCGTCACGTAGTTTCCCGAATCGATGGGCTCCCCCACTCCAGGATTGAGCACTTCAACGAACGCCCCTGATTCTGTTTTTTGCGCATTGATTTTCCGCTGCGAAAGATAATTACCGACAAAACTGATCTCTTTTTCCAGCCACTCGCGCTGCACACGATCCCGGTCCAGTTGAGCGAGCGAATCGTTAACAAACACGTCCAGGATCCGGACCTGCGTCACGATGCGATCGCCTTTTTTGAAATGCGGGGGAATTCCCTGCGGATTTCTTTTGATGAACGTGTCCATCATTTGCGTTGCGATCACACTGTCGCCTTTTTCCAGGCGGGTCCAGAGCTCGGAAAGTTCATACGGTTGTGAGCCGGACTCGATCTGGAAATACAGCGGAAGCTTATCGAAAGAATTATAATAAACCGAATCATTGATCTTCTGGAGCAAATTCAGCTTGATGATATTCCCCGGCCGGACCCGCTGCGTATCATCGGCCGGAAACAGCTTATAGGGCAGCCCGCCCGGCGTTTTACGGTAAGAGATTTTGTTGCAGCCTGCGACAACTGCGGTCACGAGGATGATGAATAAAAGGATTCTACTTTGCATGTTTCTGATTATTGTAAAAGATGTTGATTCTCCCGGAGTGCTTCCTTGAACTTCTGCACCGTTTTCTCCAGGCTGTCGGTGGTTCTGCCTCCGGCGGCGTTGAAATGCCCGCCTCCGCTGAAATATTTTCGCGCAAACGTGTTGCAGTCGAAATCCCCTTTGCTGCGAAAGCTCCACTTCCGCTCTTCGTCCCGGTCGATCACGAGCGCCACAAGCTTGATGCCCTGGATGGTCTGGGGGAAATTGACCAGGCCCTCCGTATCGCCCGTTTTAATGTCGTACCTGATGAGGTCCGATCGCGGCACCGCAATGAGCACGGTGTTGTATTCATAAAATACCTCCATGCGGTGCAGCAGCACATGCCCGATGAAGCGAAGCCGGTTCTCGAGAAAATTATCAAATAGCTTGTCATGCACTTCCGAATGTCCGAAGCCGCGCGACTTTAGGTCGGCCACCATTTTGTGAACTCCTGCGTGTGCTGTAGGGAACCGGAACGAGCCCGTATCGCCCACGATGCCCGCATACAGGCATTCGCTCACCTGTTCGTTGATCTTATCGGCATGTCCCGACCCGAGAATGAAATCGTACACCATTTCGCAGGTAGAGCTTTTGGAAGTGTCGCTCACGCCATAGTCAAATGCCGCAGCGTCCGGTTCCTGGTGGTGATCGATGAGGATCCTGGTGCATTTCAGCTGCCGAAGTTTTGGGGCGAGGTTCCGGGTGCGGTCGTAATGGTTGAAGTCGAGGCAAAACAGCCACTCGGCTTCTTCGAGGATCTTTTCCGCCCTTCCTCTGTCCACGTCGTAATCAATTACCTCGGCGGCCCCGGGCATCCAATTGACCCAGTTGGCCCAGTTCGTGGGCGAAATCACGGTGACGGTATGTCCCAGCTGCGCGAGAAAATGCTTCAGGGCGAGCGAAGAACCCATGGCGTCGGCATCCGGTTTCTGGTGCGTTGTGATCGCGATTTTCCGGTGCTGGGTCAGCAGCGGAAATATTTCGTAGATGGGCTTCATCAAAAACGGCTGCGAAGATAAGCCATTCTACGAGGCCGGCGCGTTTGCAGGAGCGTCGGAAAACGGGGAATACAACTTTGTGTTAGCTTTGCGCCCCGAATCTCATTGGGGACGAAAATCAAATTATGTCGAATCTTACCTATACTATGATCAAGCCGGACGCGATGAAGAACGGGCACGCCGGCGCGATCCTCGATCACATCATCCGCGCAGGTTTTCGGGTCCGTGCTCTGAAGCTCACGCGACTCAGCGCCGAAAAAGCGGGAGAATTCTATGCGATTCACCGGGAGCGCCCGTTTTACCAGCAGCTTGTGGAGTTCATGAGCAGCGGGCCCATTGTCGCAGCTATTCTTGAAAAAGAAAATGCGGTTGCTGATTTCCGGAAGCTGATCGGTGCCACCGATCCGGCGAAGGCGGATGAAGGAACTATCCGCAAGCTGTACGCAACTTCCGTTGGAGAAAACGCCGTGCACGGAAGCGACAGTGACGAAAATGCGCGCATCGAGTGCGACTTCATGTTTTCCGCGCTGGAGCGGTTCTAAATTTCCCGGTCATTTCCAGGGCTGAGAACCGCGCATTTCGAAAAACTTGCTGTAGAGAAGGCGCAAGCCAAAATTTCCTTTCAGGCCATAGTCGCGGATCTCTTTAACACTGCCGTCCGCATAACGGACGCGGAGCCACGCGGTTTGGTCCTCGGCCCATGACACCTTGTAATCATCCGCCAGGCGTGCAGGGTCCACGTAATGAACAAGGGCCAGCAATTCGTCGAGGAAGGAGCGGGAAAACGTTGCAGAATAAGTTCCCATTTTTGGATTGTACGCGCCTGCCTCGTAGACCGCTTTTCCCTCCGCGTCCAGGCGAATGGAAAATACCGGACAACTTCCGAAGCAATAGCCTGTACGAAAGCTGATCGAATCGATTTTTTTCTGCGCCGGGGTAGCGTTGTACTCCACAAAGCCGCCATGCCGGTACACCAGCGTATCCCCCCGGGATCGCCCACGGGACGGGGAAAGATAATAATACAACGCCGCACGGCCGCCGGCGTCCGCGATGCGCGCCAGCTCGCATTTATCGAAAATGTTGTAGGAAAGCGTGATCGTTTCGAACCGGTTTGCGCCGCGGTCCATGATCACATACACGCCGTAATCCATCCAGAAAGGCATTATGAGCAGATCGTTCCGCCCGTCGCCATCGAAATCTGCCCGGTCCCAGTTTTTAATTTGCCAGCTTTCCGCCATTCCGTTGCATTCCAGGTCGCGGCGCAACGCTGCGGTGCTGCGGAGCTCGAACCGTTCGCTGTTGAAATCTTTGTTTACAGATTTCAGGAAAGCAAGCACCTCAGCGTCGTTGCCAAGACTGTCGATGCGATTGCGCTGCGCTTCCGCATCCGTACTCACTGAGAAAATCACGGCGATCAGCGCGAGACGGGCTAGTCGTTTCATATTACTCGGGTCTTGTTAAGCTTGTTCGGCACGGGCGTCACGGTAAATCCTTCTTTTCTCAAAAGGCTGATCACTCCGCGTTCTCCGGGCAAATGACCGGCGCCGACGGCAATCAGCAGGGACTTTTTCGGCAAAAGCTGCTTCAGCTTGCGCACCCAGTTTTCATTTCGGTTGTACAGCAGTGGCTCGGCGAACTCTGCAATGCCGGCGTCGGGATGATTCAGAAGCTCTTCCAGCCTGGCCAGATCCTGTTCCGGGTACGCTTTCATCATCTGGTCCAGCTCCTCATCCCGGGAATCACCTGAAGAGTTGCTGCGGATATAGCGAAGCAGCTGCTCCGCCTGCACGCGGTAAGGAATGCTGTCGAGCACTCCGGCCTGGTAAGCCATGCTCTCCAGTCCCCTGATCTTTTTGCCATGACGGTTTGCTTCCTCCAGAATAAGCTGTTCCATCATTGCGGTATTTTCACAGGCCAACCCCGATTCCTGCAGAGTGGAAGCAGCCAGCATCGGCTTAAACGTTTCGAGCAGCGAAAACGGGAGCAACGGCTGGCGGCGTTCGAAGTATTCTTTTACGCGGGCATAGTCCTCTTCACTGAGCAGGTCCCGCAGGGTGGTGTCTCCGCGCATCTTCATTTTACCGATAGCCCCGATCATTTCGAAAAAATTATCAAGGTCCACTTCGAAATAAACTTCATCACATTCGCGGATCACGCGCGTGAGGCTGTCGCTCAACATCGCGTCTTCCGCGCAGATCAGGTGAATGGTGCCGTAGAGGTACGATGGCTGCGAAAGTCCGTTGCCGGAGATTTTCCAGAGGAGGGTATTGTTTCGCTTATCGTGCTGACCAAAGGCGGCCAGCGAAATCAGGCCCAGAAAAATTGCTGCACTCAGGTTCTTCATCACACAATTTTCAGCAAGTTAATGATAAATGACCAGCAGGCGGGTCACTGCACAACGGCTTCCTCTCCGTAAAGCTGGCTCTTGAATTTAAGGGATGGGGACGGAATGAAGGGACCAATGCCGAGCTGTTCCCATTTTTCATCCACGGCCCGTACGGTCGCGTCATCGGCTACGATGATGTTGGGCCAGTCGCGCTGAAAACCGTCAAACTCTTTCGTCTTGATCGTTCCGTCGAACCCGATGCAGCTACCCACTTCTCTGCCCTTTTCGCCCGTACGGGCAATCACGTGGTCGCGTTTTGGGTCAAGGTTGTTGCAAAATCTCCAGAGCGCGACCGGCAGATCATTCGGATCCACCGTATGCTCGACGTACAGAATCATTTTTATTCCAGCCAGCGAAGTTGACCGGCAAAGTTGTTCGTGCAGCTCACGCACATGTCCCCGGCGACTTTTTTCCAGAGAAATGATCAGCACCGGGATCTGTCTTGCAACCAGCGAGGAGTTATATGCGCGAATATCCGCAATGCCATCCAGCAGGCGGCTGATGGATGCCAGATCGGCCATGGCGGGCAGGCTGTCATTTTCGTCTACTTCTTCCGGAAACTTTTCTGTTCCGTCAATGCACATCTTGCCCCCGAAACCCAGCTTGCTGCAGCTGTGATCCAGCACGTCCATCGGGCCGGTTGAAAAATAAATATCCCGGGCGGGATCCAGGTTTTTCAAAACATAGCGTGCCAGCTCCTCGTAATCCTGGATCCGGGTCTTTTCGTCCGCGAGTACGAGAATCTTGTTGAACATCATTTGCCCGGCGCCCCACATTGCGTTCATTACCTTCTGTCCCTGCCCTGCGTAATCCTTCCGGATTTGCGCGATCACCAGGTTGTGAAAGACACCTTCCACGGGCATGTCCATATCCAGGATTTCCGGAACAAGCGTCATTTTCATCGGTGCCAGGAAGATGCGTTCGGTGGCTTTTCCCAGCCAGGCATCTTCCTGGGGAGGGATTCCCACGATCGTCGCGGGATATACCGCGTCTTTTTTGTGAGTGATGGCTGTGATGTGAAAACGCGGGTACCAGTCGGCCAGGGAATAATAGCCTGTGTGATCTCCGAAAGGCCCTTCCCAGATCAATTCGTCATCGGGGTCGATGTACCCTTCGATCACAAAGTCGGCGTCTGCCGGCACTTCCAGCTCGGGCTGCGTCAGGCAACGCACCAGTTCCACCTTTTTCTTCCTGAGAAAACCGGCGAGCATGTATTCGTCCACGTTTTCCGGGAGCGGCGCAGTGGCGGAATAGCCGTACACCGGATCTCCTCCGAGCGAAACCGCAACGGGCATTCTTTTTTTCAGCTTTTTGTATTCGTTGAAATGCTTTGCCGACACTTTGTGCTTGTGCCAGTGCATGGCAGTGAGTCGTGGACCGAATACCTGCATCCGGTACATCCCGACATTGCGCGTGCCTGTGATGGGGTCACGCGTATGGATCACCGGGAGCGTGAGAAACGGACCTCCGTCCTTCGGCCAGCAGGTGATCACCGGCAGCTTCGTGACATCGGCATCGCGCATCACTACTTCCTGGCAACGCCCTTTTCCCCTGCGAACGCGCGGCATCGCGGCAGAAAATTGTCGAAGCTTGGGCAACATTTTCAGCCGGTCGACAATGCTTTCTTTAGGCGCCGACAGCAAGCGAAAAAGTCCTTCGATCTCGGCGGCCACATCGTCCAGCCGTTTTACTCCAAGCGCCATGCACATCCGCTTCTCGCTGCCGTAGGCGTTCATCAGCACGGGAAACGGGTAACCCGTGTTCTCAAAAAGCAGGGCCTTCCCCCCTCCCGGCTGTTTACTCATGCGGTCGGTGATCTCTGCCATTTCGAGCTTTGGATTTACATAGGTTTTAATGCGCAGGAGTTCGCCTGCCTTATCGAGCGCGTGGATAAACTCCGCCAGGTCGCGATAGGCCATGTCGCAAAGTTAAGCGCGGCGCAAGCTGTTGTCTGCAAAAAGAAGATAACATGGCGTTATTGCGGTACCGTAGGGCAACCGTATTTCCCCCGACCGTTGAAGATCGGAAAGCCTCCGCCTCCGTTTCCCAGCCGGAAACTAAAATGCAGCCCGGCGAAATAATAGTAATCCGAACTTTTCGGACTTCCCCTCTGGGCACCTTTCTGCGGATACTGCGCATTTCCTCCAGGCAGTTCATCCCCCCGGTACGCCATGTCCACCGCGAGCTGACCTTTGGCGGTAAGCAATTCGTTGCGGTCCGCGTAATTGCGGCTCACATCGTCCAGGTAATCGGTGAATAATTTTCGAAGCCCGAACTCAACCCCGAGACGGAGGTCATCGGTGAACGCATATTTAATACCGCCGCCAAAAGGGATCCCCAGTTGGGTGAGCTTGTAGGGTTTGATGTTATAGCCGGGAACTCCCTGTCCTTCCGTGCTGAGCGGCTGCAGGTACACCTGCTGCTGGTTCACAGTATACGCGTAGGGATTGAACCGAAATAAGGCGGCACCGGCAAAAACATAGGGAGAATATTTTCGCTCGTACAGGTTGAACAGATAATATTCTCCAACCAGCTGAAATTCCCACAGCGTTGTTTCAAACGAAAGGTTGCGGCGCACAAGATGCGTATCCGGGCTGTAACGGTCCGCACCACCTAGTATCGAATATGTTACACCGGCGCGGAGCAGCACCTGCTCGCTGATCTCGTAATTGCCTGTAATACCGGCGGCGCCGTTCGTGAGCTGCTTCGGAAATATCCCTGTTACGAGGTCGCCATTGTAGGCCGACGCTCCCGCGAACAAGCCGGCATGAAAGGTTTGGGCATTTGATTCCACCAAAGCAATCATTGAGCAAAAAAGAAAGAGGCGATTCTTCATGACGCTTGCATTCACAAAGGTAGTCCGCGGTGGCCGGACATGTTAGAACGAATTAATATTCGGAAACATTGCGCGGGCAGCGCCGGTAAGTAGAGTTGCTGCCAATTCCGGAGAAAAGATCAGCTATGGAGTGAAAGCTCATTTCAACCGTAACACCGAGAAGGTAGTACCAGTCCATTTCGCTTGGCGTTCCGCGCTGCTCTCCATGCACCGGGTAGGAATTACCGCCGGGAAGTTCGTCGCCCCGATAAGCCAGCTCCACGGCTTTGGGTCCGCGCTCGCGCAGCAGGAGATCGCGGTCCACGAAAAAGCTGCTCACATCGTCGAGATGATCGGTGAAAGTTTTCCGCTGGCTGAATTCAACACCCAGGCGCAGGTCATCGGTGACGGCAAACCTGATCCCTCCGCCAAACGGAATGCACCACTGGAACAATTGGTATGGCTGCGGTCGGGAGATACCCGGCAACCCCTGCCCTTCCGTGCTGAGCGGCTGCAGCCTCGTCCTTACGCCCGCACTGTCGTAAGCCCACGGGTCGAAATGAAAAACGCCGAGAGCTGCATATGCGTATGGCCGGATGCGACTGTCGGGACGCCCAACGGAAATCTCGAATCCTGCCTGCAGCTCCTGGATGGAACTATAGAAGCTCAGGTTTCGCGGTTGAAGGTAATCACGGTTGTACCGGTCCGCTGCATCTACTTTACCTGAAAAAAATCCGGCTCTTGCCGTGAACCAGGAGGTGATAGGTTTCCGAACGATTATCCCTGCAGCTGCGTTGGCCTGCCCAAAT
>Ga0196980_1000093_pt1 | contig 27383 bp, 38 predicted proteins | sample S3_1013CmetaG_FD_155486 | JGI IMG/M metagenome (GOLD analysis project Ga0196980, IMG submission 155486) | Soil microbial communities from Anza Borrego desert, Southern California, United States - S3_10-13C | ecosystem: Environmental > Terrestrial > Soil > Desert | place: USA: California... | reverse complement strand
TCACGCAGCGGCCCCCGCAGCGGCCCCCGCAGCGGCCCACGCAGCGTCCCGCGCAGCGGCCCCCGCAGCGTCCCACGCAGCGGCCCCCGCAGCGGCCCGCGCAGCGGCCCACGCAGCGGTCGCCTGCTGGCCAGCATCGCGGAGAACGGGCATCGCGGCGTTCACAGCGTCAGGTATCAGGGGCGGCAACGCCCGCAACGCCGCGGCGGACGACGCGACACCCGCAAGCTCCAGCCACGCCGGGGTATGCACGCGCACCAGCCAGTCGGTGACCATCCATGCCCGCCGCTCCTCCAAGCCCGGCGTCCCGCGGGTACCAATCGTCAGCGGGATCAGGTCCTTCAGCTGCTGGCGGCCCTGATCGTCGAGGTCGTCGTTCCAGTAGCGCAGGAACACGCCGATCACCGGGCAGACGCACTCAGGGTGGTCGGTGTGCGGTTCGCCGGCAATCCAGGCGGCGGCTTCCATCGCGCACATGCCGGCCTGCGGGTTCGGGTGTGCGCCCGTCGCGAGCGTGAGGGTGTCCAGCTCAGCGAGCCGGTCGGGCAGGATGGTGCTCATGCGGCGTCTCCGGTCGGCGGGGTCCGCGGCGTGGCCTGCACACCGCGCGGGTTCGGGTACAGCCGGGCGGTCGCCTCGCGCTCATCCCGGGCGAGCCGGTGCGCCCTGGGGAACGGCACCACCACATCCCGGTAGCGGTCGAGGTGGTCTTGGTGGTCGTCGTGGTCGTCGCGCCGCTCCGCAAGTTCGCGGTCGCGTTCCGGGTCCGGGTCGACCGGACCGACCATCCACAAGCTCATGAGTCCCGCCCTCCCAGGTCGAGAACGCCGAAGTGGTCCAACAGGGCCGTGCCGCCGATCACGACGGCTGCGGCGAGAAGGCCGTGGGCGGCAAGCACCCCGGCGACGAGCACGAACTCCACCAGCACACCCATGCGGGGGTTAGTCCTCGTTGGCGATGTCGCGGAGCTTCGCGGCGATCGCTTCGGCGCGGGCCGCGTACGTCTCGGCCTTGGTTCGCAGCGCCTTGTTCGGCTGGCGGGTGAGTTCGTCGTCGAACTTCTTGAGGTGCTTGTCGGCGGCGGTGAGCGCGTCACCGACGCGGCCGAGGAGTTCGTGCCAGCCGGGCTTGCCGCCGTAGTTCGCCGCGTTGCGCTGACGGACGAGGCGGCGGGCTTCCGCCTGCGTCATCCCTTCGCGGATCAGATCGAAGCGGTCGTCTTGGGCGGCAAGGGCCTGATGAACCGTCCAGGAGACCACGGCGAGGCGCCTCGTCGTGGGCCATGCTTCGGATACCTGCCGGTACCGCATCAAGGTGCCGTAGGGGACCTCGATGTCCTCGGCGTACCTCTTGAGCGCCTTGTCCGGGTCTTCGAGGAACGCGCCGGTCTCGGGGTCCCGCGGCCGCTCGTTCGCCCCGAGGGCATCGACCTGAAGGGCCAGGTCTCCCTCGACCCACTGGACGTTGTCGGCCTGCTCGCGCGCATCGCGGCCCGCGCGCACCAGCTGGTCGTAGCGCGTCTCGACGACGGGCATCGTGCTCATTTGCTTGCTCCCTTGCGACGGTTCCGCGGCGCCGTCTGCGGGTGCTCGCGGTCGAGGTGGTCGTAGACGTCGTGCGGCGTGGCGAACCGCTGCCCGCACTTGCTGCACGCGTACGTGCTGGCCTGATGGACCGGGCTCTTGGCCCACTCCTCGCGGGATGCCATCCCGTCGTGGCCGGGCATCAGGTCGCGGCCTCGCTGCCCGTCAGCTTGGGGTCAAGCTCTGACGGGGCCACTTCGAGGACATCCGCGAGCTTCCCGAGGGTCGCCGGCCTGGGGTTCATCGCCCGCCCGGACTCGATGTTGCGGATCTGCTCTTGAGAGATCCCCGAGCGGACCGCGAGTTCCTCGATGGACAACCGCGCGTCGATGCGAACACGGCGCAGGGCGCTCATGCCGCGATCGCCTTTCGGCGGTGGACGGGGCGCCACAACTCGTTCGGCCGCATGCCGAAGAACGCGGCGAGGACGAACGCCACCCGAGGTCCCGGCACGTGCCCGTGCCGCTCGATCCGACGGATGGTGTGGGCGTCGACGGTGCCCCTGCCCGTGGGAAGCCCCGCAATGTCGCGCCGGACGGCGATCTGCTGGGCCAGCGCCTCAGGGCTCAACCCGCGTTCCTCTCGCATCTCGGTGAGCAACTGGGCGGCGTGGAAGTCGATGAGAGGCATTGCTCCGGAATGGTTCAGGATTTTCCGGCTCCATTGCCGGAGAACCCGAGTAAACCCGATCCATCCCGGATTGTCAAGGACCATTCCGGCGCGTCCGGAATGATTCGGGCGTACGGTCGTCCGCGTGATGACGGAGGACGAGCGACGTCTTCAGATCAGCCTGCGGCTCAAGGCAGCCCGCCTCCTGGCCGGCCGCCGTGCCATCAGCGGCAGGAAGAAGGGCAGCATCCCGCTACCCATCGAAGAGCTCATCGCTACGGACGCCCTACGCAACGAGCGGATCACGCACAACCGCGTCGAGGCGATCGAGCAGATGAAGGGCGCCCCCGTGAGGGGCAGCGAACTCGACGCGTTCGTGGTGGCCCTCGGGCTACCCGACGATTGGTTCGACGGGCTGTACCCGTCGAACCGCGGGTCAGTGGCTAGCTCGCTCGGTCGCTTGCTACAGGCAGTAGGCGAGGACGTCCGAGCGCGTCGCCCAGGGCTGGCAGAAGTTCCGCCAGAAGGGGACGAAGGGAATCCTCGATCGGCAGCAAGGGCAGACGCCTCCTGATGAGGTCGTACACCTCGCCCGCCAGTGTCTCGCCGTCGTACCCGTCACGGCCGCCGTCGTGGCCGGTGAGGATGGGGTGTCGCATGGGGTCTACCTCCCCTTGAACCGCGGCCATTCCCTGGCGGCAACCAGACCTCGCGTCCCCGGCGGTCGTCGGCGGCGAGGCGGGCAACGTACCCGCCCGAACGGACACCAGTACGCTGCGGCAAGTCGCAACTCTGACGCGGTCAATGAACACCTAACGCCAGCCATGCCACCCTGCACCAACGTCGAGCCGGGGGGCGGCACACCGAACACACCAAGGGGGGAAGCGGGATGGTCCGCCACCGCATCACCATCATCGCCGTACTCGCCGCCGGAGGGATCGGCGCCCTTGCGCCTACGTCGGCGCTGGCGTCTGGCACCACACGCAACTGCGGCAACGACCCCTTCACCGGCAGCGGCGGCCTCCACTGGTCCGCCGCACGGGCAACGCGGGTATCTTGCGCCACAGCGCGGCACCTCGGCTTCCGCACCGCCGGCTACTGGGGCATCGACGACGGATGCATCGACGAGGACTCTGCCCGGATCTTCGTGGTGGCGTGCAAGCTCACGGCAAGCGGCCGTCGCTGGGGGTGCTGGCAGACTGGCCGCATGTCCGCGCTGCGCGTTCGTGTCCGCTGCGCCCGGGTGTCCGGCGCTCCCGGCGTGGTGACGTTCAGCGTCTTTGTCGAGAACGACGTCTGAGAAGCACGCCATGCCGAGGCCCGTTCCGCATCGTGACCCGTGGTTCTACGTGTTCGTCTTCATCGTCGTGGTGATGACGCTGCGGCTGTCTGGCGTCATCGCCTAGAACGACGAACGCCCCGCCGCACCCGCCCAGGACCACACTGGGGGAAGGTGACAAGCGGGGCGTCGCGCGCAAGCCCCCCGACAGAGGGAAAAGGGGGCCGACGGGTTATTCGATTGGTGCCCGGCGGGGGCTCACAGCAGGATGCGCCGAACCTGCTCGATGTCGCTGGCGTCGTAGGACCAGTGCCACGGTTGCCGCGCCTCGAGCGGCCGAGGAAGCGACGGCGCGAACGCCGCCATAAACAACCCCATCCACCTTTCACCGCGCCACGACCAGTAGTCACTCTCGCCCTGCTCCTCGAACCAGCCGGCGTGGTCGTGGCCTTGGTGGACGTGCTCGAACAGCGCGCCGATCTGGCGGCGTTCCTCGTCGGTCATGACGCCGTAGTCCACGGCGTGGGCTGCTTCTGCGAGGAAAACTTCCCGTGCGAGAGGGCCGTCGCGCATCGCGCCACGGTCGACTTCGACGCGGCCGGCGGGATGCTCGGGGGTGGGGAGCCAGTACAGGCCGAGCGCGGCGCGGCGTTGCGGGTGGCCGAGCAGGTGCGCCTCACCGTATTCGTCGTGGACGTGGACGTGCGCACTCTTGACCCCCAGCCGGGCGTTGTACCGGCTCAGGTCGCTGACCGTGACAGGCACCCGTCTCCCCGTCCGCTGGCGGATGCGGATGAACGGGTAGTCGCACGCGGTCAGCGCGACTTGGAGGGCTTTGCGGTACTGAAGTTCACTGATCCCTGTGAAGTCCCATGCCCGGCGGTGACGCGTCGACGCCACCGGCTCAGGACCTCTGGGCGAGGAACACGATCAGCAGCACGAGGATGATGACGATGAGCAGCGACGTGACGTCCATGACAGATGACCCTTCTATTTGGTGCGGTTTGCGATAGCGGCGAACGTGGCGACGATCGCGGTCAGGATCACGCCGGTGATGAGCCCGCCGAGAACCTGGCCGGCGCAGGCGGCGGTCACAGGTCGCGCTCGGGCACGCCGCCCGGGGTGGGCTGGTTGGCCTGGAAGTACGCGGCGGTCAGCGACACCAGCGCGGTCGCGGCCATGCCACGCTCGACGTCGTCAAACGCGCCGGTGACGATCCACGACGCGACAACAGACGCCGCCGAGCCGGCGAGGGCGGCGATCCACTTGCGGGTGGGCTGCCAGCCGGGGGCGGTGACTGGCTCGGAGGCGAGCGGGTCCTGGTGGCGCAGGTCCTCGGGGGCGACGTGCGTGATGTCGATGTCGGGGTCGGTCATCGTGCGGTCCCTCCGCTGAGGATGAGCTTGTGATGGGTGCCGGGACACGAGTTTGTGGAGTGGCCGGCCCAGTCGCGGTGGCCGTAGCGCTTGGCCAGTCGGAGGTCCCGGTCGGCGCGATGCGATCGCGGCATCTTGGTGGTGTGCGCGTAGGTGAGCAGCCACTTCAACGCGCGGCGTTGCGCGACGGTCGGCGTGTCGCCGGTGGTGCCGCAGAACATGACGCCGACGTTGTTGGAGTTGTGGCCGCCGACGTGCGCGCCCTTGAGGTACAGGGGGCGCAGCAGGATCACGTTGCCCTTGCGGGTGATGCAGTAGTGGTAGCCGCACCCACCCCAGTTTTTTGCTTTGTGGGCCTGGTGGTAGGAACGGCACATCTCGAGGGCGTGCTTGTCGCTGGTGTCCTTCGGGCCTGCGGAATGGTGGCCCGTCACGAACCGCTCAGGGCCGAGTGCACCGAACACGTTGGCGAAGTGCAGGTCCGGCCGGTACAAACGCGGTGGATACATGGTTGCCTTCCGGGGGCGGGTGGTCGTGGAGGGCTGGAACGCGGCGGCGATGGCGCGACCCAGGATGTCCGCGGTCATGGAGTCGGAGAGGTCGCTAGCGCGCTTCCGCAGACGCGACCGGTAGGCGTCAGTGTCCATGGGTTAGGCGAGGCCGTCGAGGCGACGCTCGAGCTCGCGGACGCGGGCCTTGAGCTCGTCGTTCTCGGCTCGTAGCCTGTTGCGTTCCTTGGTGACGTCGTCGAGGCGGTGCGTCGCGGTCAACAGCCGGTTCTTGACCGTTTGGAGGTCGGCGGCCAGTCGCCGGGCTTCCTCGCGTTGCACCCGGAGTTCTTCGCGGAGTTCGTCGAGGTCGCGATCCATCGCGGCGATGTGGGCCAGCAGACGCTCGTTGAGGCCGACCTGCATATTGACGGTGCCCTCAGCGATGTTCAGCGTCGCTTCGGCGACCCCGATCTCGACCTTCTCGCGCTCACCGGGCTTGTACTTGAAGTACGCCATCAGCCCGCCGAGCGCCGTGGCCAGCGGCACGAAGATCGACAACAGCTGCGCGGCGGTCACCGGGTACCGTTTCGTCGGTCGTTGGCCGGCAATGAGATCTCGGGCTGCACGGTGACGATCCACATGCGGACCACCAAGCCGCCGAGAATCGCCGAACGGATCGCGACCGTCATCCCGGACAGCGGGTCGCCGTCACCGGTGCTGAACTCATCGGAAAGGATCGCCACTAGGTTCAGCGCGATGGCGCTGAACACCAGCACCAGGCCGATGAGTTCGGCCTTGATGTGCCAGCGGTGCGTCGCGAACAGGCCCGCGAGCATCAGGGCCGAGCCGACCAGCAGCGCATAGTGAAAGAGGTGATGGATGATCCCCCGCGTCTCGAAACTGACCGGGGAGTGCTCCAGCATCTCAGGAAAGACGGTGAAGACCACGGCGACCGACAGCAGCGCCAGCGACAACGGCAACTGAAAGGGGTACAGCAGCATCACGTGCCGGACGGGTCTCATCGGTTGTTCCAGGCGTCGTGCAGGAACGCTGCGACCGACAGGGCTAGGACGACGGCGAGCATGTCTACGCCGGCGTGACTGATGAGTCCGAGCTCGAAGTCGGTGCCGCCGGTCTGCCGGTAGGCGACGTCATGTACCGCGACGAGTGCCAGGCCGATGAGGGCGAGCAGGACGGGGAGGCGGGACGGTCGGCTCACGACGGGGTCGCGGGTGACGGTGATCCCGAACGGCAGCCGGTGGACGACGGGGTCATGGTTGCGGGCCGGCCATTCGCTTTCGTTGCGGCTGGCCGGGCGGGTGGGGTCCATGCTGACCACGGCGGTCCTTTCGAGGGGGGCGGCAGGCCCGGTGGATCACCCCGGGGCGGGGGTACATGACGCTCCGCGGATTACTGGAGTGCTCCCGGCCGACGAGGTGGCCGTACTCGTGCAGCATCACGCTGCAAAACTCCGGCCAGGTGTTGTAGTGGTGACGGAATTGCGGGTTGAACGTGATCGCGCAGTCAAACCAGTCGCGGGCGTTGCCCGACCCTGGGGGGATGCGCCAGGTGGCGCGGGCGACGGTCCATGTTTCGACGAGGTCGACGCCGTGCGGGTCGCGGGTCCCGTAACGCACCGGGGGATGTTGGGGGTCTGTCGGGCAGGCGTGTTCCTCGAACACGTATTGGGCGATGTTCAGCGCGTGCGTGACGTGTGCTGGGTTTGCCACGTAGTCGCGGGCAGCAGCGTTCCCGGCGACGAGCAGTAACGCGGCGAGGGTGACGGCGGTGACGCGCACAGGCGACACCTCCAATCGGGCGGGGGGGGCTAGGAGAGGTTGGCTGCCGCGAGAGCAGTCGACAAACGGTCAAGCACCGCGTCCAGGCGCTTCGGGGCGCCCTCCACGCTGATGCTCAACGTCAGGCTGTCGTGATCCCAACTGGTTTCGGTGACCAGCCTGGGCCGGTCGTTGGGGTGGTCCATGATCGCGACCGTGTCGCCGGCACGGACCTTCCAGCCCTGCTGCCACGCGCCCCCACGGTCACGGATGTGTCCCCTGACGGTGATCGTCCCCGGGGCCTTGGACTGGTTGTGCTCCGTGAGCGCGATCCGCCCGAGCTCGGTGGCTGCCGTCTCGGTCGTCGGTGACGACAACTGGATCTCCGTCCACTTCGTCAGGCCGTGACGGGTGACGGGGTTGTCCGGGTTGGTGTCCTTGAGCGCCGGCGTGGTGTCCGGGGTCAGCGTGTGCCGGGCGCCCTTGTTGACGTCGTCGTACTCCACGACGATCCCGTTGACCAGATCGTCGGCACTGTCGCCCTGCAAGTCGACGGTCACGCCGGGGTCGGAGAGCCGGACCTGCCACGTGTGGTCGGCCATGTCGACGGGCTGGTAGTGCAGCGTCTTGTTCTCCCACACCGCCAGCTCCCACAAGTGAAACGCGTTGACGCGAAGCATCGCGTCGTAGGGGGTTGTGCGTTCCTTGAACACCAGGTGTGGGATGACGGTGGTGGTGTCGGCGACCCCGCCTGTGTGCAGCCGGGGGCAGTAGCTGGTGGCGACGTCCTTGATGACGTCGGAGGCGTACACACCTCCGGGGTCAGTGCCGCGCCGTGTCAGCCCGTGCGCGCCATACACCGCGAGCTTGCGCCAGTAGATGTCGTGCGCTACCCCGTTTGAGCCGCCCGCGGCAGTGAACCCCTGCTGGATAGTGGCGTACCGGCGCGCCGTAGTAGCAGTGAAGTACCCGCTGCCCGTACTGGCACGCAGGTTCGCGGTGTACTGGGCGCCGCCGGTCGACATGTCGTCGTTGCTGACTACGCCGACGTACCACTCCCACGACGTGTTGGCCGTGCTGATCTGCCCGTTGATCGTGAAGTCGTAATAGACCGCGCCGACCAACCCATCTGGTCCCGCGTCGTACACCGGCTCGCAGAACGCCCTAGTGGCCCACGGGCCGACGACAGTCGTGGTGAGCGCCGGGAACCCGTTGGTCTGATCGGGTGACACCTGATGCTCAAAGAGCGAGAACGCGAGATCGGTAAACGAGAGGCGGCGCGCTCGCGATGGTCCCCGCCACGTCGACAGGTCCCGGTCCACGTAGATCTCGGTGAACCGGCGGTCCGCCGCGTGGGCCATCCACCCGACCGACTGCACCGTCACGGAGTGCGTGTCGCGCATCGACCGCGGCTGGCCGGCCACCCGGCCCTCATACGCGACGGTGCCGTCATGCCCGATGAACGCCACGTCGTCGAGCACGTTGAGGTCGACATAGTCGCGGTCGATGCGACGCGACAGGGTGACTTGCCCGTCTGCGAACCCGGTCATGCGCTGGGTGCGAAACGACAGGCCGGTCGGGATGTTCTGTGCCTGGGGGGCGTTGGCGTCCCACCGGGTGCGGACGCCGTCTGCGTCGGTGATCTCGACGTGCAGGCCGAGCGGCGGCCGCGAGCTCACCCGGTCACCTCGGGATCACCGCATACCGGGGCGTGTACGCCACTTGGGCGGTCAGGCTGTCCGGGGTGGTCTGCGCGACGCTGGCCCCGGACTCCACGTCGGTTCGACTGGCCTTCACGAGCACTCGGGACGTGCGGTTCGCCTGGCCGGCCGGCGGAACGTAGAACCTCGAGCCACGGTAGGCAGGCACGTCCCCCACGGCGGTCCCGTCAGAGTTCTGGCGGATCGTGCGGTCGGACCGGACTTCGGCGGTTCGGGCGCTGTAGATCACTACGGGCTCGGGGTCGATCGAGTTGACCGTGATCTCATCCCAGTACGGGGTGATGTTGATCGACGCGTTCTGCCCATAAAGGCCGCCGCGCCCGCTCGCCAACGCCCCCGCCGTCGCGAGGTCGGTTCGCGTATTACTCACCGTCGCGAGGACAGCGCCGCCGTCTGACAGCAACGACACGTTATACGCGCCAGTGGCCCACACCACGACCCGTAGGCGGAACCAAGTCTGCGCGGACACCAAGCTCGTGACGTCCTTACTGACGCCGCTGGCGGCGCCCGCCACCACGATGCCCAGGCGCAGCCACACCTGGCTGCTCTCAAAGCGAAGATGCCCGAGCACGTGGTTGCTCGCGTCGACGTACCGCGCGACAACGCCGACATCGTTGCGGTTCACCGCGCTTACGACCTGCGTCTGGATGCGCGCCGAGACTTCCTGATCGGTGATGGACGAGCCAAGCGCCCCCCTGCGCGTATGGGACGTGCCGCCGAGCGTCACGACCTCGCCGCCCGCCGCGTCCGCGAAGGTGAAGTCGGTGGCAGTCGTGCCTTCTGTGGTCCACGCCGCGCCGACAACCGGCGTGCGCGCACTGAGAGTGCCGCCGGCCGTGGTGCCAGTGAACTGATCGAGTGCCGACAGAAACCCGACAGGCTGGGCGACCCCCGCCATTGCCTTGCCGTACCCCTCTGCGACCGGCACGAGAACGAGGAAGTCGAGATACACGGTGGGCGTTCCGGAGGTGCTGTACACCTCGATGCGCCCCTCCCATCGCTGCGCCCCGGTTATTGCCTGATTGACGGTGACGGTGCCGAGATCGACTTCGCTCCAGCCGCTGCCGGTCGGGGCGACCCACGGGTTCGACCTGTACGGCCCGTCGCCATCGCGCCACGCTAGCCGCCACCGGGCGTTCGCTGCATCGTCCGTGCCGCCGCCGTGGACCTGGGCTTTCACGCGGAAGGTGCCGACGTGCGCGAGCGTCCCGGTCTTCGCGATTGTCTGCGCCGACGACCGGGCCGTCATGCTGATCGTGTTGCTGCCGTACCCGGCGACCGCGGTCGCCCCGGCCGTGCCGCCCGTTCCCGTGACCACCAAGGACGCTGAGTCGATCAGCAACGACGTGGCCGCGTCGTAGTACCGCTGCTCTAGCCCCCACTCGAGGTGACGCCGGTGCTGCGAACTACCCGCGGTCACGATCAACCGGCCCTCCGCGGGCACATCACCGGGCACGCTGCCCACGGTCAGCGTCATCGCGGGAAGCGACGCGGTGACCGCGGTCCCCACAACCTCCGTCCCGTACCCGAACGGTCGGGCGGTGATCTCCACCGTAAACACGGGCCGCTTGACAAACCAGCCGGCCTCGTCCCCGCTCCACGAGCGCGGAACTCCGATCACCGAACCGGTCAGCCCGTAGAACGTGATCGTCTTGGTGGAGTCCGCCGGCGTGTACGTGATCGGGGCGCCACCCTCTCGGCGCTCCATCTCCTCCAACCGGTCGACGACCGTCCCGACCGCCGACAACGCCGCGTCCATCGTCGCGGCCGTCAGCACCCTGACACGCATGGTGATCGTCCGGTTCTCAAGCAGCGGGTCGCGAACCAGGCCGGCACCGTCGGCGTCCGCGCCCGTCGCCCACTCCACCCGCTTCCTCGGCGGGTCGAGGTTCAGTTCCTCGAGAACGTAGGTGGCGCCGTCGTTGAGTTCCAGGCCATCCAGCTGAATGCTTTCGTAGCTCGGCATTTCGGGCTAGTACCTCGCTACGACGCCGGTCGCGGGCATCGACGCCCGAGGGACAAGACCCCGACCGACGATCTGGTTGGACAGCGAGTCCGCCAGCGCCCGCGACAACGTCCCCTCGTTCGTCGAAGCGATCGCCGCCGCACGCCTAGCTTCGGCCAGCATCTCCCGCGTCAACTCAAGCTGCCGCTGCGCCGTCTCCGTAGCCCGACTCATCTCCTCCGTCAGCCCGTCCACGCTGCCGCGCAACGACAGCACGTTCTGGCCGAACTCCTTGATCGCCTCAGCGTCACCGCGGGCCACCGCGTCCTGATAGGCCTGGGTGGCGGCGGCGAGCTGCTGACGCAACACCCCGAGGTCGTCGGACAGGTCACCGGCCGTGTCCACCTGCGCGCGGATCAGTTCGTCTTCGAGGCCGGTGATGCCTTCGCGGTAACGGTTGAGCATCGCTTCGCGCTCGCGCTGCGCGATCTCCGCAAGGATCTCCGTGGTCCGCTTGCCGGCCTCCTCGAGTTCGGTGAGCGCTTCGGCGGCTTCGATGCTGTGCTCCCCGAACCGTTCGGCGGCCTCGCGCCAGTCCTTGAACAGCGCGCCGGTGACGTCACGGGACGCGGTCAGGTCGTCCTGTAGTCCTTCGGTCAGCCCGGCTCTGCGGACAGCGAGGTCGGCGGTCCGCCTGCGCGCCTGCGACGCGGCGGCGCGCATCTCGTCTGCGGTCAGCGGCGCCGCGGCTTCCGGTGCGGCCTCATCGATCCCGCGCCCGGCGCGCAGGTTCCCCAACTGGGTGTTGACGGTGCCGAGGTCACCGAGCAGCTGGGCGCGCTCCTGCGTCAACCGCAACCGTGTCTCCGGTCGCAGCGTCCCCTTCAACGCCCGAGTTACCTTCCCCAACCGGGTGGTGATCGCTGCGCGCCGGGTGGTGAGCGCCTGGGTCTCCCCGGCGTTGCCGGGGACACGAGCAGCCTCGGCGAGTCTGACGTCGGTGTTCGCGACGATCTGCGCGAACCCGCCCGCCGTAGCAGCGTCCGGGCCGGTGATGCCGCGACCGGCCCGCCCCGTCGCGCCGAACCCGCCGGTGACCGTCGGCACCGCCGCCCTGCCGCCACCGCGCCCCGAGGCGCCCCGTCGCGCCGCCGCCAAGAACCGCCGGTACGCGCCGGACGTGTACGCCACCCAGGGCGAGAAGTCCCGGCCACGCTTGCTGATCTTCACCGCCGCCCTAGCGTTCGCCGTCGGGCTGAACGTCGACAACGCCCCATGCACACTGTTGATCTGCCACAACCCACGGTCGATGCTGCCATCCCGGTTGCGGTTCACCGCGTTCGGGCGACCACCGGACTCCGCGAGCGCGATCGCCGCCGCCACCACCGCGCTGGACTTGGGGCCACCGGCCTTCTGCCACAGGTCCGCCAACCGAGGCGCCCCGTACCCGTCACCGATGCCCGGTCGGCCAAGGTCAACGGCGAGGTGGACGTGGTCGTAGTGGTCTGCGGCGACCCGTCCGGAGTACCGGTGCGGCCGCCCGTTCTTGACCCCTACGCCCCCGGGCGTGTAGATGAGCTCGGCGAGCCGTCCGCCGTACCGGGACTTCATCAGCCGGAAGAACCCGAGCATCCCGGCGGGCGGGCCAGCAACGTCGATCGCCTCACCAGACGAGTGATACGACGTGTTGCCGCTCGAAGTGATCGACCCGGGCCGAAGTCCCGACGACACACCCAGCCGGAACCGTGACGCGATCCCGGCAAAGGGGGCGAGCGCGCTGTTGGCGCCCTTCAGCGACGCCGGCCCGCCACCTCTAGGCAACGGGCCGCGACCGATACCGTCCCCGCCGAGTTTGCCGAGCGCGTTGCGGACGTTGCCGACGAAGTCCTCAACGCTGTCCGCGACGACCGACACGCGGATCTTGACCGGCTTGCGCGCCTTCTCACCCACCCGGTCAAGCTCATCCGCCGTGCCGCGCAGCTTCTCCCGCGCGCCGTCGATCGCCTTCGCCGCCGACCGGAACGGCGCCCCGAGCGGACCGGGCAACTTCCCGGCCGCCGAGGCCAACGACGAGTAGCCGCCGAGGATACGGTCGATGACGCGCAGGATGGTCGCGCCCATGTCACCAGCGGTCCTGCTGATCGCGCGGAACGCGCCGTTGACGATGTTGCGGAACGTCTCAGACTTCTTGTACGCGACGACGACGGCGGTGCCGACTGCTGCGATCGCTGTCACAGCTGCGGTCAGCGGGTTCGCGCGAATCGCCACAGCAAGACCAAGGAACGCGCCAGACAGTCCCCCGACCGCTGCGGTAGCCGCACCTACCACCGCGCTGATCGCCACCGCCGCCTTGAACGTGATAAGCCCCGCCGTGACGCCAGCGATCGCGGCGCCCAAAGCAACCGCAGCCGGACGGCCCTCATGGAACGCCTTACCAAAAGCAACCAGCGGGGTGACCACCGCACCGATCGCCTCTCCGATACCGATCACAATCCGCCGGAACTGGCCGCCCGCGCCCCGACCGCTGTCGATCTGCCCAACAAACGTCGCTAGTGCCTGCGTCGCCTTCGTAGCGGCCGGGATAAGCACCGCGCCGACCCGCGCACCCAGATCCTCGACCGTTGCTCGCAACCGGCGCTGCGAGTTCGCGAACCCGTCACCGGTCTTGATCGCGTCACCCTGGGCTGCCTGCGTGTCGCGAAGGATCAGGTTGTAACGGGCCTGGACCTTCTGCTGCTCGGTCAGCTCGGCGCCCGTGCGCGCGATCCCCGACCGGTATGCCTCAGCCTTGACGCGCGCCTCAGACAGAAACGCGTTGAACCGACGCAAGGGTTCCGACTCGCCAGAAAGCCCCGAACGCAGTGCCTGAAGAGCCTCCTCAGGGCTGGCGTTGTTGAACGACGCCAGGTCGGCCGCGAGTGTGACCAGCCGCTTGCTCATCCCGGCGGACTCGCGCTGCCCGATGTTCAGTGCGTCGAACAGCCCTCCGAAGCTGCCGGCGGCAGCCAGTGCCTCGCGGCGGCTGATGCCGAGCGACCTGGCGGTCGTCTTGGAGAACTTGTCGATGGCTGCGGCGTTGCGGCCGAACAGCGCCTCGTTTTTGGTCAGCGACTCATTGATGTCGCTGGTGATGTTGACGACCTTCGCCCCGACCGCCGCAACACCACCAATCGCGGCCGCCATCCCCGTCGCCGCCACCCCGATACGCCGGAAACCACCCGTCGCCACCCGGGCCTGCAACGACGTCTGCTTACCGAACCCCGAAACGTCCTTGTCGGCGCGCTTGAGCGCCCGGTGCAGCTGCGACGTGTCGCCACTGATGACGACCCGCAGTTCGCTCTGTCGCGCCAACTATCTCACCGCCTCCTGCGCTCGCGCTCGCTGGATCGCCGTGAAGTCAGCGACCACGGCCTTGACCTCACCGAGCGTGTAACCAGACAAATCGCGCGGGTCGATGCCGAACTCGCGCTTCATCCACGGTTGCCACAAAGCGCGTGCGTTCAGCCGCTCTTGGCGGCCTTGGTAGGGCGCTTCTTCGCCGCCGCCGTCTCGCCATCCGACGCCTGGTCGTCATCCTCGTTGAAGATCGCCAGCTTCAGTTTGCGCGCGTCATTGAGCGTGAACCCGGGGCTGTCGCGCTTCTTGATCAGGTAGATGAACCGGACGATCGCGCGGATCGACCCGCTCGCCGCCAGCTCGGCGACCTGATCGAACGGCATGTCCAGCTCGGTTTCCAGCCACTCCAACTCACCGAGCTCGAAGTCATCGACGCGGTACTCGCGGCCTTCCAGACGGAAGGTCATCGTGTCATCAGCCATTTGCTGCCCTTCTGTGTGTGGCCCTTTGGGGTACGGCTAGAAGCCATGACGGCGCGCGACCTCGTTGAACCCGCGGGCGAGTTCGTCACGCACCTGGTCCTGCTTCTCCTCAAGCGCCCCGGTGATGTACTCGCGGCGCTTGATCCTGATCGGGGTTCCGCGAGGCTCGATCGTGCCGCCGTACTCATGCACCGGCGCGTACGGCAACGGAGACCGGACGATCCCTCGAGCTCCCGAAGTGGTCGCCCGGATCGAGCCGGCCAAACGTCCCGTACGCCGCGGCGCTCGGGACCGCGCCTCTACCGCGACAACCTCGGCCGCCCGCTTCGTGACTGTCTGAACGTCGCGGAGAGCGTCCTTGTCGACGGCGCGGAGTGCCTTGCGAAGCGGCTGGAGGTTGTCGACCTTGACCGCGAGATCACGATCAGCCATGACCGCTCAGAGGGTGGTGTCGGTGCTCATCACCCGGATCACCGGCGGCTGGTTCGTCGACGACGCAGCGGTGAACGTCACGCCCTGCGAGAGCGGCCCCGGCCCGTCCACCGTCGGACGCCCCGACGTGAACACGCACGACGGGAGCGTGATCTCCACGTACGGGTAGTACGTGCTGGCGATGACCGTCGGGTGCTGGAACTTCAACACCACGTCCGCAGTGACGTTGTCGAGCGTCCGCGAAATGTTGGTGTTGTCGTTGAAGTCCGCCGTGAACTCGCCACGCGCGGTCGGCTTGTCCGTCTCCACCGGCTTGGCCATCAGGCCACTCGTGCCGAGCGCAAACGCGTCGTCACGCAGCCCGTAACCGATCTCGATCGACCCGTCACCGATGACGTTCGTCTCAGCGACCCCGGCGATCGTCAGCGTCCCACCGGAGAACGGCAAGAGGCTGTACGCGGCCGGCGCGGTGTACGTCGCGAGCGTCTGGTTGAGCAGAAGTTCGCGGATCACCGTCGGGATCTCGTAGGACAGCACGCCGCCGGGCGACCACGAGAACGTGATCCCGCCGAACATGACGCCGAGCAGATCGTGCGGGATCAGCGTAGAGCTCGTGACCGGCGGCGTCTGGACCTGGATCGAGAACGACTTAGACGGCCCGGTGTCGAGCGTGTGGGTTTGCAGGTACGCCGTCGTGGTCGCCTGCTGAACCGGGGTGACGGTGTTGCCGTGCAGCCCCTGGAGGAGATACCCGAACCCGGTGGTCGGGACGTCACCGCTCATCGAGCCGGTGCCGCTCTTGGTCGTGACGATCGACGGCTTCGCCCAGCGGCCGATGCCGATGGCCGGCGACTCGTACCGGTTGACCTCGAACCCGTTGTTCTCCGCGGTCAGCGGCAGAAACCGGGACGGGGCGACCCGCGTCCCGTAGGTGGTCTCGACGGCGAGACCTACGCGTGCGTCCGATCCGGCGGCCATTAGTTCTTCTCCTCGGGCTTAGACGACGACGGGGCCGGGTCCTTGACAGCCGTCCAGTCCTCGCGAGCCAGAAGCTCGTCGCGGACCTTCGCGGGCACGTCCTTGGAGAGCAGGCCGCCGCGCTTGACGGTGTCAAGTAGCTCGTTGGTGTGCGGGTCGATGACGACGATCTCCTCGAAAGGGCCGTCGTAGCGTGCGCGATCAGGCACGACGCGTTCTCCTGTGGTTGAGTGCGACTAGGGGAAGGGACGGGGGTTAGATGCGCGACCGGCAGTGGACGGTCACGCGGGCCCGGCACGCCCACCCATCGGTGAGCGGCAGGTTGTCCTGCCGGGTTTCGGCAAGTTCAGCACCGGCTTCGTTGAGCACCCCGCCCAAGTGCGGGTCTGCGCGCAACGCGCCAGCGGCAAGTTCGCGCAGCTGCCACAACCGGGTTTCGGCGGTCTGCTCGTTGTCCTCGTGCGACCGGACGGTTATGACCAGTTCGATGGTGTAGTCCTCGACCCGTCCGGCGGACTTCAGGCCGACCCATTCCTCGGATTGGGTGACGTCTCCGAGGTAGGACATCTCGTCGGTCATCTGCCCTTCGTTGGTCGGGCCGCCCCACCTGACCGTCACCCCGGCAGGCATGGTGGCGGTGAGCAGGTTGACCAGTGCGGCCTTGGCGGCGGGGATGGTGGACGCGGCCATCAGATGACCAGCGGGACGTTCTCTGAGTACTGCTGGCGGACGGCCTCTACCTCGGGCAGATCGAACACCGCGCCCCGCAGGCCGGGGGTGAGGAGGGTGAACGTGCCGTCCTCAGTGCTCATGCTCGTCATCCGGTCGTCCACGGGGCCGTCGACGAGCCAGCGCTTGGCGAGCAGCAGCGCGGCGCGACTGACGCGGGCCGGGGGGATGGTGTGCCCGTGCTCGTAGCCGACCGTCACGTTGGCGTACCCGGTGGTCCAGCGGGCCTGCCGGTACACGAACCCGGGCGTGACGCGAAGGTCCGCGAGCTCCGTGCTTGTCAAGGCGACCCCGTCAATCGTGACCGATCGGATCTTCGTGACCCGGCTCCGGGAGAGCAGCAGCTGCGTGCCGCCCCACCCGCTGACCGTCTCGGTCGCGTAGCGGGGCACGAACGCGACGCCGCAGGCGTCCTCGAGCGCCTGTTCTGCGAGGGTGCGCGCCGCGACGATCTTCGACGCGGGATAGGTGGTCGCGTTGTCCAACGGCTTCAATGCGCGGGCGTCACTGACGCTGAACAGAAAGCCGCCGACGATCTCGATGTGGCTGCGGATCGTGCCGAGACTCGAGGTCCAGTCGATCCGCAATGTGTCCAGCAGGCTGGTGTTCGTGGTCGTGAGATCCAGCGCGAACGTGCCGACCGCTGTTCGCGTTGCGGCGGGCGAGAACGTGGTGCCGTCGGAGCGGGTCACGACGGCGGTCGTCGTTGCTGGCGAAGGGTCGGTGGGGACCCCGTCTACGTAGAACGTTTCGGTGATCGTCGCGGCGGTGTTCTGTAGGACGCGCTGGGCCATTCATGCCTCCACGAGCATTGCGCCGGTTCGATGATCCGTGTGCCTACCGGCCCCTTCGTCGAAGTCCACCCCGGCCACGCCGGACGCGGTGTCGGTCAGCAACCCGGCGGTCGCCGCGGCGTCTAGAACGAGCAGTCCGCCGGCCGCGTCGGTCGTGACCTGCCTCGAGGTGCCGTCGGCCAGCAGGAGCGTGACCGAGTGGTCAGAGACAACGATGGTGGCGTCGTGCTCGACCAGGCCACCGGCGGTGACCGGGACGTGGAACGTGCCTGTTCCCGTGTGCGCCGCCGTAGCGTCGGTGATCCCGGAGTCCGCCAACGCGGCTGCCGCGTCATGACCACCAGCAGCATGTTCGTCACCGCTGTCTGCGACGGCCAGGGCGCCGGTGTGAACAGCCGCAGTTGTGAGCGCCCCGGTGTCCGTTGTGCTGGCCGCCGCCGCATGGGTGACCGAGACGACCGTTGCGCCGTCCGCAACAACGGCCGCGATGCCCGCATGCGCCCCGCTGGCAACGTTGGTGTGGTCGACCGCTACCGCAACGGTTCCGGCGTGCGTGACCGTGACCGTGTTGACACCAGTGGCACTGACGAACGGCGGCGGATCGCTGCCGCCGGCCTCAGGCCCGATAAGAACCAGCAGTCCGTCGGTGCGCTGCCGTCCGGCCAGGACGTCCGCGCCGGCGCGCAGGTACCCATCGGCGACGGCCATCAGGCGGCGGTCCCGGTCTCCACCGTCGTCTCAAACGGGGCGATGCCCTTATCGGTCCGCCACGCCCGGTTCGGGGTGCCGCCCAGCCAGTAGGAGACCCAGTACGTCAGGCCGGGTGTGAGGTCGATGCCCCACGCGCCCGCCGCGTCCGTGGTAAGCGACGCGACAACCGCGTTGGTGTCGTCACGGAACAAAAGCACCTGCACGCTGGGCAGCGGCGTGGTACCGGAGGCGTCGTAGGCGACGCCGGACAGGCCCGGGGCGATACGAGCCCAGCTGCCGGTGGTGGTTACCGTGCTGGCGTTGACGCCTGCTTCGGCGAGGGCGACGAGCGCGTCGTGGATGACGGCGAGCACGTCGGTTCCGCTGGCCGCGATCGCTTCCAGGGCGGTGTGGACGGCGGTGGAGGTGTTGATCTGCGCCTGGGCGAGTGCTTCAGCGGCGGCGTGCGCGACGCTGGCAGTGTTGGTCTGCGTCTCAGCCTTGGCTTCCAGGGCGGCGTGCGTGACGGTCGTCGCTTCCGTGAGCGTGACGGCTGTGGCTTCGCTGGCGGCGTGCGCGACGCTGACCGTGTCGGTCTGCGTCTCGGCCTTCGCTTCGCTGGCCGCGTGGATGGCGGTCAGCGTGTCCGCCTGTGCGACAGCTTTGGCTTCGCTGGCAGCGTGCGCGACGGTCACGGTGTCGGTCTGCGCCACGGCAGTCGCCTCGGCCCCGGCGTGCGCGATAGTCGCCGTCTCGGTCTGCGTGACCGCCTTGGCCTCGGTGGCCGCGTGCGTGACGCTCGCCGAGTCCGTCTGCGCGGCGGCCTTCGCCTCAGAAGCCGCATGCGTGACGGTGCCCGTGTCGGCCTGGGTGACCGCCTTGGCCTGCAAGCCGTTGACGTGCGTGACCGTCGCCGTCTCCACACCCACTTCGGTGTAGATGACGCGGACCTCGCCGCGCGCACCGACACCGGTCGCTGCCAGCGGCGTCTGACCACCGCCGCCGCCGCCCGGGGCGAACCCCGACGAGGACTCGGTGCCGCCGTTGCCGCCCGGCGCGTTGCCGACGCCGCCGGTCGAGCCGGTCGCGTTGCCGCCGTTGGCGGTTGGTCCGCCAGCGCCACCACCGCCACCGCCGAGGCTCGTCGCGCCCGTGCCGCCGGTGCCGCCCGTACCACCGCTGAACTTCGTGGTGCCGACACCGGACGCCGCGGCACCACCCGCGCCACCCGCGCCGCCCGCGGTCAGCGATGCGGCGGTGCCGCGCGTGCCGCCCTTGGCCAGCAGCGTCGCGGTTGAACGAAACGACGAGTCGCCGCCCGTCGTGTCCTGGGCACCACCCGCACCGACGGTGACGGTGATCGACTCGCCGGGCGTGACGGTGAGCGTGGAGCGGCTGAACCCGCCGCCGCCACCACCGCCGCCGGACGCAGTTGCCGTACCACCGCCACCGCCGCCGCCGCCGCCCCACGCATCGACCTGGACGGACGTAACCCCGGCCGGGACGACCCACGTCTCCGTCGCGGTGAACGTCAACTGCCGACGCCCGTCGCTGGCGATCCCAAACGTCGGCATGGCGGGACCAGCCCGCTACTACTGCGCGGGGCCGGGCTCCGGCTGCGGCTCCGGAGCAGGCTCCGTGACTACGGGAGCATCCGGCGCATCCGGGTCGGGCTTGACGATCCGGTTCGCATGAGTCGGGCAGAACTGCGCCGCCCCGTGCAGCGCGTTGTCCTCCGGGTCGTTGGTCACCCAGCCGTCGGGCATCTGCGCGTACCGGTAGGTGTGGCCGCCGACGGTGGCCTCTTCCAGGCCGGTGACCTCGACCTGCGCGTCGCACGAACCAACATCACAGAACAGCCACGCCTGGCCCTGGCGATCGACGTTCTCAGCAGGCAGGTGGGGATAGCGAACGAGGCTCACGGGGTCTTCTCCTTGGCGGCGTTGAGGTAAGCGGCAGCCCGCTCGATCCAGTCAGGCTTGTTGCTGTGAGAACAAGGCGTGGCCCCTCACCGCCCTGGAGTGGCAGTAGTCGACGGCGAGGTAATCAAACCTTCAAATCAGCTGAGGGTCCACCTCAACACATACTTGAAGCTCTGATTGATGGCGATGGACGTCGTTGCCGACAGCGCCAGAAACGCCAGGAAACGACCGGAGCCGGCGGTCTGGCCGGTGGCCGCGGTGACCAGCGCGGTGTGCGTGATCGTCCACGCCGCCGTGGCCGCGCCAAACGTTTTCTCAGCCGCCGAGGACTGGTAGTCGCCGCCGGACAGGGCGGGCGCCGACCAGTCGGTGGTGAGGATCTGCTGGCGGTTGTAGCCGTTGGCACCCGGCACCTGGGTTTCACCGGAACCGGCCGCACCGCCGAGGTAGGCCATGGTGCTCGTCTCGCCGGGGGCGGTGGTCGAGCCGTTGATGAGCGCGAGGAACTTCGACGGGTTGGCCTGCGCGCGCAGGTACACGTCGAGCATGTCGAGCTCGCCTTCGTCGGCGAGGACGTTGTCGACCCAGTCGGGGTCCTGCCAGGCGACGGTGCCGTCCGGGTCGATGATGGCGCCGATGCCGCGGTACAGGTGTAGGTCGCGGCGGGTGCGGCGGGTGCGGCCTTGGCAGCCGAGGGGCCGCGGGACTGAGACGGGCGGCAGGTATACGCCCGAAGCGGTGTAAGGCATAAAGTGGCGGCGCTCCTCTTGGGTTGTGGCCCAGTTAGGCGGGCTGGCGCGTCTCTCGACGTTCCGCGGGCTTCTCAGCGACCGGCATGGCGCGCGGTGTCCCGTCGCCTTCGGCAGTGCAGAGCAGTCGGCCGATCTTGGCGGGAACGTCGTACTCGCGGCCTTCCTCGAAGTTGAGGTCGTCGCCGGCGATCGACGTGAGCATCTTGATCTTCACGGGCGTGGTCCCTTTCCGTGCGCTTTGTCGGGGCGGGCCGGACGCGCAGGGGGTGGCGTCCGGCCCGCGATACCCCGACAGGGGCTACTTGTTGTCGCCCTCGGCGGCGCGCTTGGCCTCGTCGGCCTCGCGCTGCTGCTGACGGGTGACCTTCTCGTCCTGCAGCGCCGCCTTCGGCGGCTCGTCCTGGATGAACCGGCCGGTCACCGTGTCGTGCTCGTCGCTGGTGACCGAGGTCGGGTAGTGCTGGCCGGCACCGACCGCCAGCGAACCGAGAACCGGCTCGTCGGGGCGAGTGGACCGAAACGGCGGATGGTGCCGCCCGGTGGTGCCGTCCGCGACAGCGTCCTCATGGTTGAGGCTGCCCTCGTCGGGGTGCTTGAGCCCGGACCCGACCGTCTCGTCCAGCGGCTCGCTGCCGTCCAGACCCTCGACGGTCTGGCGCGACTCGTTGTTCTTGTCAGCCATCTTCGTGCTCCCTAGGTCGCGGAGTTGACGTACGCCTTGACGGCGTTCGTGTCGATGAGCCGGCCGTCGCGGCGAATGAACCCGCGGAACCCGATCTGGCCGTTGGCGCTGTACAGCTCGTTGAGCCGCTGGAACGCGACGCCGCGAACCTCCCTGATCCAGTAGGCGGAGAAGTCGCCGAACAGGATGCTCTTGGCGTTCGCGGCCATGACCGGCATGTCCGGGTCGGCGTACACCGGCCGCCCGAGCAGGGTGTCCGGCTGGCCGGCCTGGAGGCCCGGCTGCCACAGGTACGTCTGGTCGCCACTGACCCCGGTCCGCAGCTTGCGGATGTTGCGGATCGCCAGGTCGTTCATCAGCCACGCGCCGTTGCGCCGGAACGCCGGCAGCACCGAGTGAAACAGGTCCACCAGGTCATCGGCGGTGACCGACGTGGTCTGGCCGGTCGCGCCGGTCTTGCCGGCGGTCGCGTCGAGGGTGATGCCACGCGGCTTGCTCGTGCCGTCACCGACGACGTACGCGGTGTTCTCGAGGATGCCGAACGACCGGGCAAACGACCGGTTGAGGTAGTCCTCGACGTCGAACGCAGCGTCGGTCAGCAGTTCCTCGGACACGCGCACCAGCCTGGTGGCCTTGTGCGCCGCGAGAGTCGTCTGGCCGAACGCGTCGTCGGACTCGTTGAACGCAACGTTCTCAGCGGTCCACGCGGCGACCCCGTGGCTGGTCTCCGTCGGGATCGTCATGCCCGCCCCGGAGTCGGTGCGGATGATCGTCGCCAGCTGACGCATGACGCCGAAGTCGACGATCCGCTCGATCATCCGAGCCTCGAAGTCGGTCGGCACAAGGTTCGCGCCGGCCGCCGCCGTTGCCTTCGACAGAGCGCGAAGCTCCGTCCCGGGCTCGAACTCGGTGCCGTACTGAAGCCACCGGTACAGCTTCTCGCGGTACTCAGGGTCGTTCTGCGGCATCGACCGCTCGTCGCGCAGTTGGGCGTACTCAGCCCACGACTGCACGCCGCGCTTCTCGTCGCCGTCATCGCCGTCGGCGGGACCGGCGTTGACGATCTGGCGCTTGAGCTTGTCGTCGGGCTCGATGCCGGCCATCGCCTCAAGTCGCGCAGCGCGCTTCTCGAGCTGGTCGGCCTCCTGCTCCTTGCGGTCGAACTCCTGGGCCTCCTCAGCAGTGAGGTCGCGATCCTCCGACTCAGCCTTGAGCGTCAGGTCGCGCATCTCCTGCAAGAGGCCAGCGCGCTTCTGCTTGAGCGCGTTGATTTGATCCCTCATGGGGACCTCCGTTCCTTGTCAGGTGGGCGATGGGTTGCCGCCGTTAGGCGGCAAGGCGAAGGCGACGCTGCCTAGCTGCCAGCCGATGCTTCACGGGCTGGCCCGAGGGGTCGTCCTGGACCGACACGGTCACCAGTCGGCCCGGGATGATGCCCCGCAACTCGGGCTCCTGGGCCGCGGCCCCGAGCGCTCGCTGCATCACCCACGGCGACACATGGTCGGTACGAGCGAACACCGCGTCGATCGCGGCGCGCTCCTCCACGCTGGCGTCAAGTTCGCCAGCGTGGATCTTCCAGGCGAGGTCGGTGAGCGACCGCTCATTGATCTCGCCTGAAGCATTGATGACGTCGATGCCGTGCATCCGCATCGACGCGTCGGTCTGCGTGTACGCCGGGAACGTCACGACGCTCACGTCGAACAAGCCGCCGACCGACAGGACGGTGCGGACGACGCCGCCGTCCTCTTCTTCCCACACGTCGTTGCCGGCCCGTTCGCCGGCGTCGTCGAACATGGAAAACCCGAAGCTCATCTGGTCGACGTCGCCGCGCTGCACCAGCACCCGCAGATCACGAGCGGCCTGCGTGGGTGCGAGCTCGGCGTACACGCGCAGCCCCTTGGGGTCCTCGCGCAACTCGAGCGTGCGGTTCTTCGTGCGAGCCAGCGGCAGCCCGTCATGGTTGACGAGGAACCGCACGTCGGGGTCGCGGTCAAGGACCTTGCGGAATGCGCCGCGCTTGAACCGCTCGCGGAACCCGCCGAGGTCTTCGCTCATCCGGTCGAACACGGCAGCGTGCCCGACGAAGATCAGCTTGTCGCCGTCGTCGCGCCACTCGATCCCCTCGATGGGGGCGGTGACGTTCCGGCGCTCAGGCACATCCTTGAAGGGTTCGATGACGGTCACGCGGGTTCCTCGCCGGTGTCAGCGGCAGGCGCGGCGCCCGCCGGGGTCTGCTGGTAGCTGTCACCGCCCGGCACAGGGGGACGGTTCTCCTCGTCGCGAATGTCGTTGATGCTCAACGCGCCGATGCCACGCATCGCCGTGTAGAACGCGGCGCGTGCCGCCGTGTCACCGCGCAGCAGCGACTCGACGTTGAACCGGGGCCACAAGTCCCGGTCCGGCCCGTCGGGGAACAGGTCACGGTCGTGCTTGAGCGCCTTCTCGAACCGGACCAGCCACGGCCGCAGGTTGAACTTCACCCAGTGAAGCGCCTCGCCCTCCACCGTGGAGTACGTCAGGCTGTCTCCGGTGGTGCCGCCGATCCAGTGCGGCGGCACCCGAAACAGCGCGGCGACCTGGGTGGCGTCCCACTGCATCGTCTCAATGAACTGGGCGTCCCGCGGCGGGATCGATGTCGGCTGATACTTCGCGCCCTCCTCGAGGACCGCGACCTCACCGTTAGCCCGCTGATCCCACCGGGCCTTCAACCGGGCCGCCGCGTTCTCCGACAACGCCTTGTCGAAACTCAAGATCCCCGACGGCTGCGCCCCGTGCTGATAGAAGCTGCCCTGCCACTGCTCGCGGGCCAGCGCAACACCCATGCTTTCCTTGGCCTGCTGGATCGGCGACAAGCCCTGCAAGCCGTCGTAACCGAACCCCGGCACATGCAAGATCGTGTCCTGCGTAAACGACCGCGACTGGCCCTCGATCTCGAACACCTTGCGGCCCTGGCGGTCACGGTCCACACGAACGCTGCCCGGATAGATCGGCCACAACTCGCCGACCACATCCAGCCCGTTCACGCGGGCTTTGACCTTCTCGGCGTACGCGTTGCCCCAACCAGCGACGTGCGCGCACAACAGTTCGCGGAAAACGTCATCAGGCTGCTCAGGGTTTGGTGTCTCGCGCAGCAGCCGCGACTGCCACGACTCTGGGGCCTCCCGCCGGTCACGGCCCGTACCACGGAACACGTCGATCGACAACGACCCCACGCCGGACGCGATGATCCGGATAGCGCTGAACACCGGGATCAACCGCAGCGCCTTGACGTGACTGACCTGCACGCCGGCAGCGGTCCGGCCGCCACCGAGCGCGTCGATCAACCACTGCTCAGGCGACCCGAACGTCGTGTCGCGGCTTTCAAGCCCCAGGGCGATCCGGCGTGCGATCAAGGTCAAGTCCTCTCACGTAGAACAGGACCGTCGCGGCCCCAAGCAGCCCGCCCACAATCAGACCGGCCGGCATGAAGATCAATCCGGCGCCCACCGCCACCAACACCAGGCAGCCGATCAGCACCACGTCAAGAACGATCACAAGATCAACAGGTCCCGGTCCTCGTAGACGCTTTCGCTTTCGGCCATCGCCTTCCACAGCGCCAGCGTCGCAGCGACCAACGGCGAAATATCGACGTTCGACCCCTTACGTGACCACGCCCACGCATCGCCCAACGGGCGCCTGACCGCCCCGCTCGTGGCCGTTCGCAACGCCGGCTGGTCGAGATGCCGGACCTCTCCTTGCTCGACGGCGTCGAAAAACGCCCCGCACGCCTGCGCGTACTCCTTGGCGTTCAACGTGACCACGGGCACTTCGGCGTCTTTGAGCCGGGGAAGCAGCGACGCGGCAGGACTTGCTTGATCGCACACCAACGCCAGCGTTTGGTGCCGTTCGACCAGCTGCTCAAGCCGCTCGGGCACCCAGCCAGTCCCGGGCCGGTGCTCGACCACTTCGACGTGCCACAGGCCATCCGGCCTTTCGCCGGCCGCACAGATCGACGACGACGAGCGATCCGGGCGAACATCGAACGAGAACACCACCGGGCCAGTCATCGACGAGCCCGCATCCGCTCGCGACGCCCACATCTGCCGGTCGATCGCCTGGCCCTCAAGAACATCCAACGACGGCCAATCACCGATACCTAGCCGCTCAACCGCGAACGTTCGCGGGTCCATCGACCGCTGCTCAAGCTCGATGTGCCCAAGCGAAATACGGATTCCGAGGCCCGGATTTGCCTGCGCCCACGCGTCCGGGTCCGTCGCCACGCCGTCCATGTCGCGCAGATCAGCGTCCGCAGACCACTCAAAGTACGCCAGCCCCGGCTCATCACCCGACAGACCGCGCTCACGAACCCGCGCCAACACCCGCCCGTGATCATGAACTTCCTGATCTACGGCTGACCCGGTGTACCAGACCTGCGGATTCGGCCGGGCCGACAGCGTCGGCAGCAACGCGCCATGCGCCGTCTCCGGCAAGTCCATCGCCTCGTCAAGGATCAGGCAATCACCAGAGAAGCCGCGACCGCCGCCCTTCGTTCGCGTGCGAAAACGGATGCGCTGACCTGACTTCAACTCGATGCCCTCCTCGCCGTGAGAGCGCGACACCTTCCGCACCCGCTTGGAGAACTCAGTGTTGTCCTCGATCAGCCCCAGCAGCCGACGGAACGCTTCAAGCGACGTGTCGAACTGATGCGCCGAATGGATGATCAGCCGCTCGCCGAGCAAGAACAAGCCAGCGAGCTCGCGCGCCTCGAGGATCGCGCCCTTCCCGTTCTGACGCGAAACGACTAGACCGACCTCAAACGCCGCCCACTTACCGTCCGGCCGCTCGCCCAACGCGCCCTCAAGAACGAACTGCTGCCACGGGTCCAAATCAAGCCCGGCGATCCGTGCCAGGTCAATCGCTTCGGCGGCCGCCGAAGACGCCGCTCGGGGAACCTCACAGACCCTAGGACGCTGAACGCCTAGACGCTCGCCGGGCACTGAGGTCATCAAGACGATCCCTCTCCTCAGCCGGGGGCATCAACTCACGCAACCGATCCATCGCCTCGCGCAACGCCCGCGCACACATCGCCTTTGACGTCGCGCTGTTCCCAGGCGAATCCAACTCGCCGGCCAGCGCCAACGCCGACGCCGCAAGCCCCGAACGAGCCAACTCCGGGTCAATCGCCGCGATCGCTTTCAGATCGCGGCGAACCGCCGCGGATACCGGCCGACGAACACTCACCAGACCCGCGACGTCCGCTGACGCCGCCCCGCCGTAGCCCGATTACAACGCCGATGCTCCGGCCCCGCATACCGCGACCGGTCGAAATCATCATGACCAAGATCCCACGGCTCGCCCGCCGCAATAGGCCCTCCGCACCGCGCGCAAACCGCAGCACCAGAGTCGACGACCTCCGCGATAGCCCGGCGAAGGCCCTGATGCTTCCCTCCGTAACCGCGCTGCGTGGTCGACGCTCGAGCAAGACCGCGACGGCGATCGCTCGCACGCTTCTGCTCCGCGCGCTTGGCCCACAACACCTGCCGACACCGATCGCAGTAATGATGGCGGTTCGACGTCGCCGGGTTCCCGCACGACTTGCACAGCCGCCTTACCCGCTGGGCGGCCTGACGGGTCTTGACGCGCACCAAGACGACGTCGCGATTGCTCTCGTAATAGCGCCGCGACTTCGCGTTATCGCACTCTCGGCAGATGCTCTTCCGGCCGCTGACCTTCGACTTGTCACGCGCGAACTCAAACAACGGTCGCTCCATACCACACCGGGAACACGTCGCGACTTCAGAGCGGCGGGGAGAGGAACTTTTGAC
>Ga0196980_1000092_pt1 | contig 27633 bp, 30 predicted proteins | sample S3_1013CmetaG_FD_155486 | JGI IMG/M metagenome (GOLD analysis project Ga0196980, IMG submission 155486) | Soil microbial communities from Anza Borrego desert, Southern California, United States - S3_10-13C | ecosystem: Environmental > Terrestrial > Soil > Desert | place: USA: California... | reverse complement strand
TCGGCCGCCGCGCTTCGCGGCACGGATGAGTTCTTTCGCCGTCTCAGGATGTTTGATGAGATCCGCGCCGCAGCCGCTTTTCTCCACTGCCCAGTCCGGGCAGCCCATATTGATGTCGATGCCATCGAATCCGAGATCGGCGACGATACTTGCCGCCTTTTCCATTCGCTCGGGGATCGAAGAAAAGAGCTGGGCCACGATGGGCTGCTCTTCCGGAGAAAACATCAGCTTCGCGCGGAGCGCTTTTTGTCCTGCTTCAGGCGCCAAGACGAGCCCGTCGGCAGAGGTGAATTCCGTGAACATGATGTCGGGCCGACCCGTGCGCGCGATAAGACGCCGGAACGCGGCGTCGGTGACGTCCTCCATGGGAGCTTGAATGAAAAATGGCTTATCTAAGCCCTTCCAGAACCCTTGCATGTTTAGTACCATAACACGCATTGCATTCAAATGAGAGTCGGTGCAGGATGAGCGCAGATTGAAAAAACGATGGAGGTAACCATGTCCGGGAGACATGTTGTGGTTCGCGACGTGTTGCTTACAGAACACGAACAAGACGGGTTGCGTGCGCGCGAACAAAAGAAGCTTCTTGAGAAAGAAGAAGCTGCTCGCCGATACGAAGAGCCGGAATTTCTAAGAGGCCTTACGACCAACTCAGGCCACCCAGCCGCTCGGCCGTCGTTCGGAGAATCGCTCGTTCGGTGGCAACTTTCGTGGTGGTGGCCCTATTGGTTCATGCTCAATCGCCGACCACGGTGACCCGTGAGAATTGACTCGACCCCTTGAGATACCGCAGTTCGCTGCAGTACCTCATCGGGTCGTTTTCGTTTATTGCGGCAAGGGAGGAAAATGAAAGCTAGCTTCATTCTCTCCGACGACGCAACACAGGGAATGTACTATTCCCTTTATTCCGAAACTGCCGCCTCCCCATTGAATTTGTAGTACACGCGATTACCGAACCGCATATCGACGTATTCCAACTCGGATACGCGATCGCGCACCGAATCCGCTTCGAGCGCAAGTTTCAGATCATGAATCACTTTTTCGCCTTCCGCTTCGAAGAGGACGCGCAGGGTGAATGCGTCGGCAAGCGGCACGGAGAAATCCTTCTCGTTATCCACCGCGATGCCCGTCGGCCTATAGCCGGCTTCTTCAAGAAGCTTGAGGAAATGCACCATTTCCATGAGTCGGCCGCGCAGGAACGTCTGCCCGATAACGTCTGTTTCCGGCAAGAGACCGCGACGGAAGACATAGGAGGAAGAAGGCATCTGCGTGCCGGACGATTCGGCGAAGATGAATCCGCTTTCATCCATAAAGAAGCACCCCTCCGCCCCGCACCATACCGCATACGGCTGCCGTTCTTCCACCGCGACGACGACCGCCTGCGCCAGGAGCGACGGACGTTTAAGTTCCACTTCCTTGATGCGCGGAAATTCTGTCGAGAGCTTCGCTTCGATCTCGCTCTGAGGATAGAGGAACATATTCTGTTTCGCGAAGATCCACCAGCGGTTGTCGGCGAGACCCGATTGCACCGCAGCACTGAGCGCATTCGCCGAGAGCTGTTCGGCGCCGGAGACGGAGATGTCTTTGATAGCCAGACGCTCCATGTGAGACGCGAATCCTAAGCCGCCGGCAAGGCTCGCTCCCATGAGGAGACATACGCTGAACATCAAGGCCTTCTGCTTACGACGTCTGGAACGCAACCGTTGCGGTTTCGATGTGCGAGAGGCTTCGGCGCGTGGTGGTGCAGCCCAACGCGTCTCTTCGCGTTTCGCGGCCGCTTTCTTCAGGTCGATGACCTTATTTCGCTTTGGTGTTTGAGATGACATCCTTCCCTAGGTAGCCCCGGAGCACTTCCGGCACGGTTATGGAACCGTCTTCTTGCTGGTTGTTCTCCACGATGTGCGCGAGGATGCGCGGGAGCGCGAGCGCCGTGTTGTTGAGAGAATGGACGAATTTCAGTTGGCCGTCGTCATCACGATAGCGGATATTCAGGCGGCGCGTCTGGAAATCATGGAAATATGAGGACGAATGCGTCTCGCGATAACGTTTCTCCGATGGCATCCACGCCTCGATGTCGTATTTCTTCACCTGCCCCAATCCGATATCCCCACCGCAATTGAGGACGACATGATAGGGGAGCTCGAGTTCCTGCAGGAGCTTTTCAGAATTCTCCGTCAGTTCCTCGTGATGCCGGACGCTCTCTTCGTGATTGGATTCGCAGATGACCACCTGTTCGTACTTCACGAATTCGTGCACGCGGAAGATTCCCTTCTCATCTTTACCGTGTGAGCCGGCCTCGCGGCGGAAGCAGGGAGAGAACGCGAAGAATTTCAGCGGCAGATCTTTTTTCTCGACGATCTCATCCATGAGATAGCCCATCATCGCGACTTCCGCGGTGCCGGCGAGATAATCGCCGTCCTGTGTCTTGTAGAGGTCATCCTCAGACTGCGGCAAGTAGCCGGTGCCGACGAACGGTTCCTTGCGGACGAGTGAGGGCACGATCATCGGCACGAAACCATCCCGATTCATGAATCGGTCTTGCACAAATCTCTCGAGCGCCCACACCAATCGTGCGCCGTCGCCTTTCAAGAAGTAACCACGGAATCCGGCGACTTTGGCGCCGCGCTCCGTATCCACCATATCGTGCATTTCCAGTAATTCCGCCGCGCTTTTCGGTTCGAATTTGAATTTCGGTGCCTCGCCCCACGTCTTCACTTCTTGATTGTCGGCGTCGCTCTCTCCTTCCGGGACGGAAATATCCGGCACATTCGGCACGCGCACCATGAGGTTCCGCCAGTCTTTCATCACTTCCCCGAGCTGCTCTTCGAGGATTTTCATCGTCTCTTTGACCGCCGACATGGCCTCGATCAGTTTCTGCTTTTCGGCCGGGTCGGAAGCGGAAACAATCGCGTTCGAGGCGTTGTTCTGCTCGGCGCGCTTTTCGTCTATCTGCTGCTGAAGTTCTTTCCGCGTATCGTCCAGTTTAAGGAGCTGTTCGATATCGACGTCGATGCGCTTCTTCTTGGCGCCGAAGATGACAATATCTTTGTTCTCGCGGATAAACTTGATGTCCAACATGCTAGAAAATATAGCACTGTAGCGCTTCTATGGAAAGACGGAGGGCCGCATTGCTGCGGCCCTGAAGTTATGCCATTCGTCTTCGAGAATTCTTATCCCAGTGATCCATCGCTTTGTAGTACAGGCACTCGAAATATTTCGCCGCCCGGTCGAGATCACCCAGCTTCCCGAACGCATGAATGGTGAGGAGATTATCTATCTCCTCTTTCATCTCGGGATAGACTTCGTACGTGTAGCGATGTTCTTTACCTCGCTTTTTGCTCAGTCCCCACTGCAAAAGAGAGAGTTCAATCGGAGCTTTCTTATACAGAGGCGGCTTCGCATGCCGAATGCTCTCGAACAGTAGGTTCACGGTCTCAAGGTACTCTTTACACTCCTGATCGACCCTCAAGATCTTCCCCTGCTGCAATAAATGCACAGCTCGCCAGGCACGATAGTAGCGGTCATAACCGCCTTCGAGCCAATAGTCATACATGCTTTACCTCCTTATGAACAATTCGGAACGAACCTGGGTCAACGATACCAATTGTTCGGTATCATGCGCAAATGGCAGACAATCTTTCTCGTCTTTCGAGCGAACAATTCCCTCCCCTTCTTTCTGAAATTCCTGATCCGCCGAAGCAGCTATATGTACGTGGAGAATTGCCGTCGTACGCGGATACCTTGTGGCTCGCGGTCGTGGGTTCGCGGGCTGCTTCAGCCTATGGTCGGCAGGTGTGTGACTATCTTATTGAAGGACTGCGGGGGTATCCGGTCGTCATCGTTTCCGGTTTGGCGTACGGCATCGACGCATGCGCGCACAAAGCGGCGCTCAATGCCGGATTAAAAACCATCTCCGTTCCCGGCTCGGGCCTCGATTGGGATGTGATGTATCCGAAAGCGAACGTGAATCTCGCAAAAGAAATCATCAAGGCCGGTGGCGCACACTTGAGCGAATTCGAACCTGATCAGAAAGCGGCGGATTACACGTTCCCGCAGCGCAACCGCATCATGGCCGGCATGTGCAAGGCGACATTGGTGATCGAAGCGAAGGAACGCTCGGGTTCTCTTATCACCGCACGCCTCGCGACCGAATACAATCGCGAACTGTGCGTCGTGCCGGGCAATATCTTCAGTGATGTCTCGAAAGGTACGCATCAATTTATGAAATTGGGCGCAACGCCAATAACGGAACCGGAGGACATCCTGCGCGTCCTCGGCCTTGAATCGCGAAACAAAGAAACAGCACCATCCGAAGATCTTTCTTTCAACGAAGCCCGCGTGCTGGAAATCGTCTCCAACCCGTGTTCGCGCGACGAGCTTCTCACCACACTTTCGCTTCCCGTCTCAGATGCCAATATTCTCCTCTCGACCATGGAGATCAAGGGGCTTATCAAGGAAGAATACGGTGTCGTTCGCGCCGCATACGCGTTTGCACCAACCTGTAAACGGAGCTAGTGTGCCCATAGACGTGTTCTGTACTAAGCCCTTCTACTGATGAGGGAAGAAATGACCAAAAGGAAATCTCCTGACACGTTTCGTCCGGCTAAACAGGGCTCGAGCGAACGCGGTGCCTATGAACCGGAACCGCCGATCAGAGCCCCGCGGGAACCCGACGCCAAGCCTCAATTGGTCGGCGAGTCAGAAAGCTGCCGAGAGGTGCTGGAAACGATCGCGGGCCGGAAGAAATATTGCCCATACGAGCGGGAACCCGGATCAGAGTATTGCAAGAAACATCAGAGGTAAGGCGGCCGGCGCGAGCAATCGCGCCGGTTTTGTGTCGATTTGACGACGCTTTACTTTCGTTCTGATATGAGTAGAGTGGAGATAGGAACGTTTCTGTTCCTTGGTAGCAACAGGAGGTCGTCATGACCGAATGCGAGAACGGGGGGCAGATCGAGAAAGAGAGGCCCTCGGAAAAGGTGGATGAGCCGGCCAAGGAGGTTCCCAAAAAACCTCCGAGGCCGCAGCCGCCATATAAGCTTGCGGGAGAAAATTCTCAATGCGGCCGGCTCTATCCGGATGGACATCTGTGCCATTTGGTGCGAATCAATCCTGAAGATCCGAATAGCCCGTGTGTTCTGCATGAATGGGAAGATCTCTATGGTCCGGAAGAGGACTGACATGCGGCTGGCGCCCTGCGCCAGCCGCTATTTTTTATACCCCATTTGACCCTGTTAGATAATGATCTGCCGAGACTACGTTTGTTGAAACATTACGAGCGCTACGACAAAATTTATATTTTCCGCACTGTTGGTATATCTAACAGGGTTGACAGGTACAGGCTATGTAGTGTATTTGTTGGGCCTGTGTCTCGCATATAATAGATGTATGCGCGCACGTCCTGCATGAAATTAGTCATCGTCGAATCTCCCGCGAAAGCGAAGACGATCGAGAAGTACTTGGGTAAAGGCTTCACGGTCCGCGCATCGGTGGGTCACATACGGGATCTCCCGAAGAGCAACAAAGACGCCGTCGATATCGAGGGCGGCTTCAAGCCGCGCTACCAGATCGTGAAAGAAAAGCAGGATGTGATCGACAAGCTCCACGAAGCGGCGAAGAAATCTACGGAAGTCATCCTCGCGACCGACCCCGACCGTGAAGGCGAAGCCATCGCGTGGCACCTCGCCGAGGCGATGAAGCTGAAGAAGCCGAAGCGTATCGTTTTCCATGAGATCACCGAACGCGCCGTGCAAGAGGCACTCGCTCATCCGCGCGCTATCGATGACGAACTCGTCCGTGCGCAGGAAGCCCGCCGCGTCCTCGACCGGCTTTTCGGCTATGACCTCTCGGGTCTCGTGTGGAAGAAAGTGCGCTATGGTCTTTCTGCCGGCCGCGTGCAATCCCCTGCGCTTCGCATCCTTATGGAACGCGAGCGTGAGATCCGCGCCTTCATCCCGGAGAAATTTTGGGTGCTTTCCGCCGATGTAAAGACACAAAAGGGCGAGCAATTCACCGTCACCGCCGTCGAAGAGCCGCGTGATGAGAAAGAGGCGAAGCGCATCTACGAAGCCGCACAATCGAAAGAGTGGCATGTGGTCAGCGTCGACGAAAGCGAACAGTCGCGTTCTCCGCGCGCGCCGTTCACCACCTCCACCCTGCAGCAGGCAGCATCCACACGTCTCGGTTTCGCGCCGTCGCGAACGATGCGCGCCGCGCAGAAATTGTATGAAGGCGGCTTCATAACCTACATGCGTACCGATTCCACCAATCTCGCGAAGGAAGCGGTCGAGCAGATACTCCACGTCGTGGACGAGGAATTCGGGAAAGAATACGTCGAGGCACATACCTACAAGACGAAATCGAAGTCGGCACAGGAAGCGCATGAGGCAGTCCGTCCGACGAATGCGCATACGCACAACGCGGGACACACCGACGATCAGAAACGCCTCTATCAATTGATACGCGCACGCACGCTTGCTTCGCAAATGACCGATGCGAAGGTGCTGCGCACGAAGATCCTCGCGAATGTCTCCGGTCCCAGCATTCCCGATTTCGCCGCCAATGGTTCGCGTGTCGTCTTCGACGGCTGGCTCAAGGCAGATCCTGCCGCACGCGGCGAGGATGTGGAACTCCCGAAAGTCGCTGCGCACGAGGCACTGACACTTGTGGAAGCGCATACTGAAGAGAAGGAAACGCAGCCACCATCACGCTATTCGGAAGCGGGACTCGTCAAAGAGCTCGAGAAGCGCGGGATCGGCCGCCCGTCTACCTACGCATCTATTATCTCTACGCTCGAGGTACGCGGCTATGTCGAGAAGCAGGGCCGCACGCTTATCCCGACTCATACCGGAGACGTCGTCTCATCGTTCATCGAGGAGCATTTCGGCGACTATATTTCAGATACCTTCACCGCTGAGATGGAAAACGAGCTCGATGAGATCGCGGAAGGCAAGCGCGGCTATGAGAAGACGCTGAGGGATTTCTACGGTCCCTTCACCAAAGCGGTGAAGTCGAAGAACAAGATCGAGAAATTGACGAATATGGGGCCCGCGCCGAAAGAGTTCCCCTGCCCCATCTGCTCGAACGAGATGGTCTACAAGCTCTCGAAGACCGGACGCTTCATGTCGTGTGCGCGCTTCCCCGATTGCTTAGGCGCACGCAAAGAGGATGGCGCCGAGATCGCGCCGCCGAAGGAACTCGAGGAGCCGTGTCCGAACTGCGGCAATACATTAATCGAACGTGAGGGACGCTTCGGACGCTTCATCGCCTGCTCGACGTACCCTAAATGCAAATTCGTGAAAAAAGATCCTATCGAAGAAGCGAAGGCCAAGACAGGCGTCATGTGTCCGACGTGTAAGACCGGCGAGATGGTGGAGCGCCGCGGTCGCTTCGGCCTCTTCTATTCATGCTCGAATTATCCCGACTGCAAGAACGCCATCAAGGCGAAGCCGACCGGCAAGATCTGCAAGGAATGCGGTTCGCTGATGATGGACGGGACAAAAACGATACCCGAACGTTGCAGCAATAAAGGTTGTCCGATGCATAATCCTCACAAGTTTGAGGGCGCGAAGAAATAAGAAAGCCGCCGCGCCCGCGAGGCGCGGCGGCATTTTTTAACTAGGCATCCCACACCTGATGCAGGGCTCATCAGCGACTTGATGCGGATACCCGCAGCGTGCGCATGCGTGCGTCGGCGGTTCCGGACACCGTTCCTCATCCGGCCGAGCCCGGATTTTCGAAAGCTCCTGGCGCATCGCGCTACGCGCTCGCCGACGTATGCCTTCGCCGATTTTGGCGAGTTGACGGTTTCTGCGCTCGACGATGTCAGGATCGAGTTCGAGTCCACACATGGTTACTTCCTCCTCTCCATTTTTCTATTGGAGACTTCCGCGGTCTATAGTATCCTATACATTATGACCCCCGTCAAACCCCTTTCCGAGATATTGGCGGCCATGCAGAGCAAAGGAGACGTCGACACCGCGCTCGTCACGAAGGCCTATGAATTCGCCGAGAAGGCCCACGAGCCGCAGAAGCGCTATTCGGGAGAGCCCTATTTTATCCATATCGCACATGTCGGGCATTCCATCGCGGAGATCGGCATGGACGCGCAGACGGTCGCGGCGGGCCTCTTGCACGACACGGTCGAAGACGCGCATGTCTCGGAAGACACCATCGAAAAGGAATTCGGCGCGGACGTACGTAATCTTGTGCATGGCGTAACCAAACTCGGCGCCCTGAAATACCGCGGGATGGAGCGGCATACGGAATCCTTGCGCAAGCTCTTCGCCGCCACTGCCGAAGACATCCGCGTCCTCATCATCAAACTGATGGACCGGCTTCATAACGCACAGACGCTCGAGCACGTCCCCGCGGAAAAGCGTCAGCGCATCGCGATGGAGACACTGGAAATTTATGCGCCGATCGCGGATCGCCTTGGTATGAGCGTCATCAAAACGGAGTTGGAAGATGCCGCATTCCCTCACGCGTATCCGAAAGAATACGAGAAAACCGTCGAATTATTGAAAGAGCGCAAGAACGAAAACGAAAAGCGCTTAGAGAAACTGGAGAAGGATGCGAAACGTGAACTCGCTGCTGCAGGCATGCGCAACTTCCGCGCCGACGCGCGGGTGAAAGGAATCTACAGCCTCTTCCGCAAGTTGGAGCGCAAGAATTGGGACATCACGAAAATCTACGACATCTTGGCGCTTCGCCTCATCGTGCCAACCTTGGCCGATTGCTACAGCGCGCTGGGTGTCGTTCATAAACACTGGCGACCGGTGCCGGGCAAGATCAAGGACTACATCGCCTTCCCGAAACCCAACGGCTACCAGTCGATTCACACGACCGTGTACACGGGCGACGGTGGAGCTATGGAAATCCAAATCCGCACCGAAGCGCAGCATCGCGAAGCGCAGTACGGCATCGCGTCGCACCTCACGTACAAGGAAGTACAAGGCTACGTCGGCGGCTCCCGCGGCGGCGGTCTCGAGTGGATACGGCAATTCATCCCTATCGGCCGCAAAACCACACCGGTGGTGACGCCGACAGCCGAGACGAAAAGCGGCGCCATCCCGAATTGGGTGAAAGAGCTCGCGCTCGCGCACACCGGCTCTGAGCATTCCGAAGAATATCTCGATACATTGAAAAGCGATTTTTTCACGCATCGCGTCTTCGTCTTCACGCCGAAGGCGGATGTCATCGATCTCCCCTTGGGCGCGACGCCGATCGATTTCGCCTACGCCATACACTCGGAGATCGCCAATCGCATGTCGGGCGCCAAAGTGAATGCGAAAATGGTTTCCTTGGATACGCCGCTGCGCAACGGGGACATCGTTGAGATCGTTACAAAGCCGGCAGGGAAGCCGAGTCGCAAATGGCACGACATCGCGAAGACGACGCTCGCCAAGAAGATGATCCGCCAGGCGCTTGCTGCTGAAAAGAAACCTGGAGGACGCTAAACGGTGAAGTTTCGCGCCGAGTAGAGGTCATCCGAGGGTTCTTGCGGCGGCACTTCTGCCGCGATCTCCGGCGGTGTCGCTTCCTGCATAGCTTCGGCAGGCGTGAGATTCGTCGGCTCTTCTTTCTTATTGGAAATCAACATGCGGAGATTCGCCAAGTCTTCAACGGAGAAGAATTCCACGATCAGCTTCCCTGCGCCCTTCTCTTTCTTCTCGATACGCACGCGCGTACCGAGACTGTCGGAGAGCTCGCGCTCGAGCGTAAGCAATTCCGGTGTGAGGTCGCCCTTACGAGTCTTCTCGGTCGCGATGCGGCGTGCCAGCTGCTCGGTGTCGCGCACATTGAGGCGCTTCAGCTTGATGTCTTCAAAGAGCACCTTCTGCTCCTCCGGCCGGTCCTGGAGCATGAGGAGCGGCCGCGTGTGTCCTTCCGTTATCTCTCCCGAGACGACGGCATCCTGCATCTCCTGCGGCAGCGCGAGGATGCGGATGGAGTTGGAGACGTATTCGCGGCTCTTGCCGATCTTCTTGCCGATCTCCGTATTCTTCAGGTTGAATTGCTCCGAGAGCTGCTTGAACGCCTTCGCGCGATCCACAGCGTTGAGGTCTTCGCGCTGCAAGTTCTCGATGATGGCGAGTTCGAGCTTCATCTGATCGCTGTCTTCCGCGCGGCGGATGACGACCGGCACCTGGTAGACGCCGGCCAGTTTGGATGCGCGCAAACGGCGCTCGCCCGCGATGAGCTCGTATTCCACACGGATGCCTTCGCCCGGAATTTCCGTCTCCTTACGCGTCACCGTAAGAGGCTGCAGGACGCCGTAGGAGCGGATTGATTCGGCGAGCGAAGAAAGCGCCGCCTCGTCGAATTCCTTGCGCGGCTGGAACGGGTTCGGCTTGATGCGGTCGACTTCGACCCAGTAGATGGAATTGTCGTAGAGGGATTTCTTGGAAATATCGTCCATGTGCGGCATTATACCACCTCAGGTTTTCCGGTCTGGAAGGCCAGGATGTACACTGTTTAAGCTGCCGGAGTGGCGGAATGGTAGGCTGAACCATCGGTGCCATACTGGCGAAGGTCATTGCAGGTCAGAGATTTTAATAAGCCGGAGTGGCGGAATGGTATACGCACACGACTCAAAATCGTGCGGGGGCAACCCCTTGAGAGTTCGAGTCTCTCCTCCGGCACTAAAACTGTTAAGCCAGGGGCATGTCTCCTGGCTTTTACAGTTTTCGCCGAAGAGAGACGAGAAAGCGAGCGCGGGGACCCGTTCGGCAGAATAGGTCGCGCGAGCAGGGCCGAGAAATTTTTTGGAGCGACGGCGACAAAAAGTGTTCTTGGCCGAGTCCCTCCTCCGGCACTTGGAGATGCAAGCAGCGGCTGTTAGGCTACGATGAGCCGATAGTGGCTTAAACGAAAGGAGTCAGCATGACTCGTGATTTCATGACGTTGCTCAAGGCCCGCTGGGCCGAGAGCAAGTTCGTCTGCGTGGGATTGGATCCCGAGCTCGCGAAGATCCCGCACTCGGTGCGCCGCCTCCATGGCGTCGATCCGCGGTGGCGCCAGTTCACGTTCAATCGAAGCATCGTCGATGCGACGAAGGACATCGTGTGCGCGTACAAGCTGAATGTCGCGTTCTATCGGGGCGCGGCCGGCAAGCGGATCCTTCGCAAGACCATCCAGCACATCCGTCGCGTAGCTCCGCACGTCGTCGTCATCCTCGATGGGAAGACGGGAGACATCGGGAACAGCAGCATGGGGTACGTGGAGGAAGCGTTCGATTATTACGACGCCGACGCATGCACCGTCCATTTCCAGATGGGGATGGAAGCGATGCGGCCCTACCTGGACCAGAAGAACAAGGGAATCATCGTCCTGTGCAAGACGTCGAATCCCGGATCCGGAGAATTCCAGAATCTCGAGGTCAACATCACTCAGCGCATGCTGGACGAGGTGGACGGAGAGGTCGTGTGCCAGTACGACAACCGTGACCGGAACATACGGACGACTATGCCGCTCTATCAGTGGGTGGCGAAGCGCGTCGCGAGCCGTCACGGATGGAACTACAACGGCAACTGCTGTCTCGTCGTCGGCGCGACCTATCCTGAAGAACTCGCGCTGATACGGCAGACGGCACCGGACATCCCGATACTCTGCCCCGGTCCGGGCAAGCAGGGAGCTGATGTCAAAGCGGCGGTCCACGCCGCGAGAGACTCTCGCGGGAACGGCTTCATCATGAACTCCTCGAGTGGGATAATCTTCGCCTCGCCCGAGAAGGATTTCGCGAATGCCGCGCGACTCGCAGCGAAAGGACTCGATGAGCAGGTCTCACACGCGCTCTTTGCTCTCACGTGAGAGCGCTTCCAGGCGGGCCGCTTCGCGGCCCGCCTGTTTCTTTTTCCCCCGCCCTGCGCTATGCTGCCCTCGGTCAATAGCGGCCATTCAAGAGAGGGTACGATGCTGAATAAAGGCACGAAGGCATTCCTCACCGATCTTTTCAATATCGGCGCGATCAAGGTGGATACGAAAGGAGGGTTCCGGCTCACGTTGCACGACAAGAAGCCGGACGCCCCGCTTTCCCCCTTCTACATCAACCTGCGGACACAGAAGAATCCCAAACCGGGGCCTCTCCAAGAGGCGCATGTCGAGACGATCGCCCACGAGATGAATACCGTTCTGGAGAAGGTGCGGACATCCTTCCACCTGCAGTTCGATTACATCGCAGGCATCCCGCGCGCGGGCACGCCCTTCGCGGAGGCGCTCTGCGATGTACGGATCAAGCTCGGGATGGGATGCCAACTCCTGCGGATGCAGAAGCGCAACCTGAGCTCGCGTGCACTGACGATCAAGTCGCAGCATGCGAACAAGGACCGCAGCGGGTATCGTCCGCGCGTCCTCCTGGTCGACGACCTCATCACATCGGCGACGACCAAGTGGACTGCCATTGAGGCGGTGCGGCGCGCCGGCTACGAAGTCGCCGGCATCCTGGTGTACCTCGACCGCGAACAAGGCGGCATCGATACGCTTCAGAAGAGCGGCATACCGGTCGTCCCGGTGATGAGGTTCTCGCAGATGCTCAAGTTCTATCACGAGGAGCGCCTCATATCAGACGCCGAGATGGAAGCGATCACGTTCTATCTGAAGAAGTGAGACAACGGACCGGGTCCTTGCGACCCGGTCCGTATTCTTTTATGGTGCGCGGATGCGAAAGCCAAAAGTAATCATCGTCCTCGGCCCAACCGCCTCCGGCAAAAGCGCCTACGCCGTGAAGCTCGCCAAGAAACTGAATGGAGAGGTCATTTCGGCTGATTCGCGGCAGGTCTATAAAGGCTTGAACATCGGCACCGGGAAAATCACGAAAAGGGAAATGCAGGGGATTCCGCACCACTTGCTCAACGTTGCATCTCCAAAGAAGGTCTTCACCGCGCACGACTATGTCGAGAAGGCGAGACCTATCCTCGAAAGAATCCTGAAAGCAGGGAAGACGCCTATCATCTGCGGGGGCACGGGTTTCTATATCGACGCTCTCTTAGGTCGCATCGTGCTTCCGGACGTGCCCGCGAATCCGAAATTAAGAGGGAAGTTGAAAGGGAAGTCGGCTCCCCAGCTTTTCAAGATACTGAAGAAATTAGACAGACGCCGTGCAAAAGAAATCGACCGACACAATCCGGTGCGCCTCATCCGCGCTATCGAGATCGCGAAAGCGCTCGGCAAGGTTCCGAAAATGAAGGAAAACCCCCTTCCCTACCAAATAAAATGGATTGGGATGAAGACAGCCGAGATACCGTTACGCCATAAAATTCATAAACGTCTACTTTCCCGTATGAAAGCCGACATGGTTGCGGAAGCACGACGCCTGCACAAAGGTGGACTTTCATATAAGCGAATGGAAGCTTTGGGCCTCGAATACCGCGCACTGGCTTCCCTGCTGCAGAAAAAAATTTCCAAGGAAGAGATGTTGGTGCGGTTGGAACAGCAGATATGGGATTATGCCCGGCGGCAGATGCAGTATTGGAAGCGGAATGAGGAGATACAATGGAGGCATGCGAAATAGGTCTCTAGTGACACGAAAGGCAGATCTCGCGGTAATAACACTTACCGATCGCTATCCTTTAATGGGGCAAGTCATGAACACCAAGTGCGACATGTTTGTCGTAGTTCTCGAGGGATCGATCGACCTGCACCTCATGCAAAAAAAGAAGTCCCTTAAACAAGACTCGATAGTTCTTATACAGAAAAATACGCCCTATTTCTGGCAACCCAAATCTTCCTCGCGACTGTGTATCGCCAGCGTACCGAAGTGGTCGAAAAAGCAGCAGCGAATTATTGGTTAGTGGGCCCACATACGGACCTCGGAAACACCACAAGGGTACTTCCTCCGGCAACGAGTTGCCGAGAGGTCGCCCACGGTTTTCCGAATCCTTCCTCCACGGGGAACTCCCGTTCCCCGACCCCCTTCCGCCTCGGCCCCGCAAGCGGTCACGAATAATTTCTGTCCCGTCGGACAGAAATTTTCGCGACCCCGCCTCGCGGTTTTGCGTGCTCGCAAAACATCGCTCCGGCTCCCGCAACGCGAAAAGACAGTGCGCAGGCACTGTCCTTTCGTCTGTTGCGGGCCCACTAGGAATCGAACCTAGGCTAAGGCGTTTGGAGTGCCTTGTACTACCATTATACGATGGACCCTTCGTGACAGAGTATAGAACCTGAACGCAGAACATCCAATACGCACCACTAGCAGTCCTTGGAAATACCACGAGGGCACTTCCTCCGGCAACAAGTTGCCGAGAGGTCGCCCACGGTTTTCCCAATCCTTCCTCCACGGGAAAACAGATGTTTTCCCGACCCCTTTCTGTAAGTGGTGTCAGCTGAGAGGCTGAGAAAACGCCTTCGATCTTACTTTTTAACTTCTTTGTGAACAGTGGACTTTTTGCACCACTTACAATATTTCTTCAGCTCGATTTTCTTCGTAACGAGCTTACGATTCTTGCGCGACCAATAGTTCGTGCGGTCGCACTTCGTGCAGGCGAGCTTTATGAGTTGGTCCTGAGACATAGGGCAGCACTATACCGGATAGGGCTTAAAAAGGCAATATTCTGGTGAGACGGGGGTGGGGCCCCGTCGCAAGGCCGGAGGCGCTTGGCGCCGAGGCAGGGTCGAAAGATTTTTCAGCAGAAAAATACTTTTGACTTTTGGGGTCAAAGCTGCAGCTTGGCGCAGATGCTGTTCCAGGTGAGGTTGTCCTTCAGGAGCGAGCTCATGAGGATGTCCACGATGAGCCAGGCGGAAAGGAGGATGAAGAGCCCGATCGCCACGTTCGTAAACAGGCTCTTCGCCTTCTGCTGCTCCCCTATCGCCTCGTTGGAAAGGTAGAGCCAGCCGGCATACGCGAAAAGGAGCGCCGCCAGGAAGACGGCGAGGAAGATGGCGCCGTTCATGATGTTTTGCGCGAGCTCGACAAGATGGTCGCAGGTGCACGGCTCGCTGCCCGTCGCCCCCGTACACGGAACGATCCTTTCGGGCATTCCCCCGCCCTGCGTCGCCTGTCCGAACGCGGCCAGCGGCAGAAGAAGCAAGAGTGTCGCAAAAAAGATGCCTGCCTGCCGGAGTGACATGCCGTAAGTTTACCACTCAGAAATGAGTAGGATTGCGTGATGGTAACATTGACGAATTATCATATATAAAGTATAATGATGACGGTTACATCTGTTCGTCAATCAGGGAGATATTCAATGACGAGGACAGATCATCTGAAGTGGTGTAAAGAACGCGCCGTCGCTGCCCTCAAGTCCGACGGGATCCCCGGTGCATGGGCTTCTATGGTTTCCGACATGAGCAAGCATGCTGAGACACAGAACCACGTGGCTCTGGAGCTCGGCAACATGATGCTCATGTCCGGACAATGGAAGACACCGGCCGACGTCGAGAAGTTCATCGACGGCTTCAACTGAGTTCTTCCGCTTCCCCACCGGCCAGCTCCCTTGTGGGCTGGCCGGTTCTTATATTGAGACTCTTGGGGAAAAGGCCTAACTTTGCTAGAATCGCCATGTTCAGCCATCGGAAGAAAGAATAGATGCGTCGATGGTAGTGGCATATGCCTGCGCTGATTGACGCACGTGGTAAGGTGGCTGTGTAGGCATTGAATAAATGCGTCGATGGTAGAGCGGTCAATTACACCGCGCTGTAGACGCGGCGGCTTCGGCCTTCGGGGGTTCGAATCCCTCTCGGCGCACAAACAACCCAAAACCAGAGCATGTCTCTGGTTTTGTGGTTTTTGTAGCTGCCGAGAGGGATTCGAAGGGCGGAGCGGGCACCCGTCGAGCACGACGGGTCGCGAGCCGGGGTCGCGGAAATTCAATCGCGACGGCGATTGAATTATCTGTGACCGAATCCCTCTCGGCGTGGTCAGGCGGAGTTTTGAAGCGACGGCGTCAAAACGAGCGCTTGACTCGAATCCCATCGGCGTATCTGGAATAAATATCAATTCTTGCTGATCTCTGAGTCTGATTCCCCGGGCCCTGATTTCGCGGGCTTCTTCCGTTGAAGAATTCGGAATAGCGCTGATTTTAGTTCCTGGGAGTTCTTCACGGCGCTCGACATTCGATCAACGAGCTCGAAAAGTACGACACGTATGCTGGTTGCATACTCGAGACACTCTTCGTCGGTACCTGCATGAAGTCCTTCGCTCAGGGCGGAGTGAAGCAGTGTTAACGGGTTATGACCGTCAATCAGGAGTGCCTGAGGTATGCCGTGCTTTATTGTGTCGACCGCTTTCGTGAATTGAGTCTCCCTTTTTGCGGCTTCAAGCTCCGCCAGCAGCGCAGTATTTCCTGAATCCACCTTCTGTACCGTCTGAATAATGCCGTCAAAAATTCTATCTTTCTGATTCTCGACTACACGCCTGTAATACGCAAAGGCAGCAATGCCTAAGCCTTGATTTTCGGACCGCCGACCTTTGAAGTAGTAATCTTTTTCTTTTCCTAACAGCGTGATGACCTTCGTCGGCGTGGGCGGCCCGAAAGCCGGCAATTCGCCAAATTTTGAAAGGATGCCTGTGCTGCGGTCTTTGTTCAAATAACAGCCCAAGGCGTAGGTCTTTGTCGTTTCTCCGCAGTTCTTGCATCGATAAATAACGAACAGATTAGTGACATGTTCGGAAACAACCTGATGTCTCGCCGTTGACTCAAACAGTCGGAATCCCTTGCATGCGTCATTTTCGCAATGCAGCGTAATCTCCGGCTGAACGAGATCGTTGTCACCGATGTAACTCCCCTTTTGTACAGCGAGATCGTCGATGAGTGCGGCCCTTCCAGGGGGTACGTTCTCGAGAAATTCTCGAACTGTATATCTCTTTTCTGCTGTGTCACCGGCCATAATTTTGTGCGCGGATTATAGCATCGACATGCGCAAAATACCGCATGGACTCTTGGCACTCTTTCACAACTCTCCTGCTAATTCCCACTCCCAGGGAATGCGTAATAAAATGACCTCCCCTTGACCCCCACCCGAAAAAACAGCAAAATCCCGCGAGGTTAAACCTGCACAAACAGAGGAGATACTGAGGTGCAAATTACCGTTAAAACGGATATCGAATCCGGATTTATTTCCGGACAGTTCGCCGGCTCTCAAGCCCTTGAGGCAGTCTTCAACGCGAACACGTTCATCGCGATGAAGGTGGAAGCTGAGTCGAGCTTCTTCAAGCGGATAAACTCGATCAGCTACACCTTTCACGGCGAGCTGAGCAGGCTCGACGTACGCGCTATGGTCATCATCGCTTTCCCTGCAAAGACCGATCAGGACCCGCCCTTCCATCGTATGGTGGAATTCGTCGAGAGGTTCCGGCTCGGTCGCGGCTGCCCGACGGGAGAGGACATCGGGAATCACATTCTCGATGAAGTCGCGAAGATCCTTCAGTTCAGCCGACCAGGAAGAAAAGATACGTATGTGGAACGGATGCCGATGGACGGCTGAGACGAATGGCGGCGGAAGATAATCTTCCGCCGCCGCTTTAATTAAACGCGTCCCGATTCCCCTCCCCTTGACCCCCACCCAAAAAAATAGCAAAATATCGCCGGGTAAAACAACCGAGGAGACAGCAATGTTTGTCCGCTTTCTACGACGGATGCCGCTCTGGCAGACGCCGATCGTGTATGTACTCGGGCTCGCCCTCATGTATATCGCATCTCTTGTCGGACTCGGCGGGAGCTTCTATGCGGGCGACCTGCTCGCGATGATCGGCGCCCTGACGTGTATCGCGGCAATCTTCGTCGCCGGGTACGGCTATCTTCTTCCCTTCCTGTTACGGTTCGGGAAAGAAGGATGGTAAGTGCCGCCCACGGAAGCCGCCTGGCTTTCGTCGGGCGGTTTTCTTTTGTGGGACCCTTGACCCCCACCCGAATAAGTGGCACAATCCAGCCAGTTAGAAACAGGATAGAAAAGCGCCAAAGGACGCGATATCCATGTTCCCCACCTGTCTTCTGAAGAACACTGCAACGGGTCGATTTCATCCGATCTCGTTCCGGCCTGCACCGTTGCCAGGAGGCTCGAGCATTCCTCGCTACAAGTCGATTGGCCACCACACGGAAGGATTCGATTCCGTAGAGGCGGCCAAGGAATGGGTGACAACGAAGGTCGTCGAAGGCAAGGCCGTCGACAAGACCACCACTGTCGTGGACTGGGATGGCAACGGCATCCCGGCTATGGTTGAGTTTTTCTAACGCTCAGCCCTTCTCATTGAGAAGACCGCCTCCCCGAGGCGGTCTTTGTTTTATAATTCGTTCCGATCTCGTTCCATACGCGGCACACATAAAGTAAACCGGCCAGTTCCAAAAGGGACTGGCCGGTTTGGGCGGGAGATTATTTATGTTTCTCCCAATACACTTGAAGTTCTGCGATGGATGCTGAGAAGCCGTCAAGCTTAACGGCATCCAGGACACCAATGTACACCTCTTCTTTCCTGCTTTCCGGCGTCTGCCAGTGGATGCCGAGGGAATAACCCGAGCTGAGCGATGAGATCTCTTCATCGCTTATCTCGCGCTCCCAGCAGCACGATGAGCCACGGCACTCCAGCACATGCAGGTTCGCCAGGCCGAGAAAGTAGGATTTAGGATCCGGCCGGAGAACAGGCTTCATTAAAGTGATGGGCGCGCCATCGAAGAACACTCGCAGTACCTTCTTCGATTGGAAGAAGTGGACCTGGAAGTAGAAGTTCTGCTTGACTTCGCTTTGGTCAGAGTCCGTCTTCACGTACACCCTGCTGGACTGCACCCAGCATGGCTGATCCGCACCGGGAAATTCTGCACTTGGCTCTCTGCAGCCGAACATCCAATCGACCGTATCCGAAGGCGCTTCCTGGGCAGCGCACGCGCTGCTCAGCAGTAGCATCGCAATGAGTCCGAGATAACGCATTCTCTATCTCCTTTTCTCCACCCGTCGGGCGGCTGTCGAGGTTATAGCCTTTCTTTATCACGTACGCCAGCGCAGATTGGATTTGTTTTCAACATGGTTCCGATCTCATTCCATACGGCACAAAAACAGAAGCCGCCTGAAGGCGGCTTCTTTACATTCGCTACTCCACCGGATCAAAGCCGATGAGCTTGAGCTCGCACATGACACCGTCATACCGAGTCTCGTCGGCATAAAACACGTGCCGATACCCAGCCCGCTTCGCATCCACCCAAAGATACCCGGCGGCCTGGTCGATATGCATGATGACGATATCAGGATTGATACGCCAACACGCATCCAAATGCGAGAGCACATCGGTCAGCTCGGCATACTCGACGGAGACGTCCTCAGGCTTAACCTTGGCGATGAGCGCAGCCTTCTCGAGAACGAACGCGGGCAACGGCTCCTTGAGCGCCAAGACCTTCAAACTGCTCATTGCAGTCCTCCATGTTGCTGAATAGCTGATTAATATAATGCCATATATTTTCGTTTTTGCAACAGGCATCTAATATTCACGTTTGACACTTCTCCAAATGAATCGCATTATCCAGCGGGCAAAACAGAATGGAGGCAGCAATGCTGCAATTCGATCCACTTCCCTTGGCCTGCGGATTGGCCTTCGACATAGTGAAAGACGAGGACACCCCCGATGAGAGGGCGTTCCCGGTAAGCGGGCTCAAGCCGGCACGATTAGACGCTGGCGCTTCGAAGGAGCTTTTCGCCGATCTCCGGCTGGAGGGTTTCGCGAAGCTACTGGAACTCCGCTTTGTGGACAAGCTCGTCGTCTTTGGCGGCGATGAAAGCCGCTACAAGGGCCAGGAACCGGTCATTAACCGTGCGGAGTCGATCACGAAGATGCTTGAATACGACTTCGACATTCCACGGGAACGACTCGGCCACTTCGCGTCACGCTCGAACACGATCGGTAACGTTGAAGCCATCAAGAAGCAGGTCGGCAAGAAAGAGGGTTTGGTGGTGACCAATCATTACCACATCCCCCGAGCCCATCGGATGTTGTGGAAAGCTGGTGTTCGCGTACCACTTCTTCCGGCTGAAGCATTCATATTGCTTGCAGATCGTTCTCGGAAAGAATCCATCTACAAGCGTCTCGGCGAAGGTCCGCTTGCGGACAGGATGGTCGAGGAAATCCAAGGCATCGCCGACGACATCATCGATGCCTATGTGCCTCGCACGGACGTCGTGCCGAAAAAGCGCTGGTGGAAGGGAAAGCTCTTTGCGTAATACAGAAGGCCGAGCACACATGCTCGGCCTTTTGCTTTTGAGCTAGGCGATAGCATCAATGAATTCCCGAACCTGCTGCGCGGTCGAAAGACCGCCGCTATACCCTTTCTGTATCGCGACAGAAATCGCCGGATGCTCGCGGGTGCTCGGATGCTTGCGGAGATCCTCCACCAGCTGTATCCACGCTCCGGTGAAATCGCCGCGCTGAAGACTCGCCCGCGCCTTATTCAGTGCCTCTGCGATGCGGTCGGTCCGTTCACACATTGTTTCCTCCATCGTTTCTCCTCCCCTCACGATAACGTTGGCGCAGGCCCCAGCAAGCCTCCAGGGTGCGCGAAAAGCCCCAAATACTACGGGCTATTTGCATACAAACGGCGCGATTAGGCCGCTGAATCCAGTACTTTCTGCACTTCCGGTAATTCCACTTTCTTGAACGATTCCATCTCCTCGTTCGTGTCGATGCCGACGGCGCCGATGCCCGGAAGCGTGTAAAGCGATACATGGGTCGGCTGAGGAGGCGGTAGGACGTCGTATCGCTCGCGTATTTTCTCAAAATATCCTTCGAAGCCACGCATCATGCACCGCGCCGCGATGCTGATACGCTCGGAAGAAGTCGCCAAGCGGAGATCGTCATCGAAGCGGACGAATTCAACAGGATTGCTGCGGACGTATTCGGTCAGCATCTGCTGAAGCTCACGTTCAGCCTCTGCCGTTTTTTGGGGGTCGTCGTGAGCGATTTCGCGCGCCACCTTGCGCGCATTGATGACCGTCACGTGGAATTCTGATTTCCGAGCAAGCAGGTGACCCTCAACTTCAATCTGCTCCGGCAGCCGTGCGAATTTTTCGACAGGAAGCACGAACCAGAGATATCCTTCAGGGTGATACCAATACCCTTCTGGCAATAGAGGCTGTTGCGATGTGGATTCGAAGCTCATGAGCGCCATAGTACCAGAAATCTCCTCTCCGCCCCCAAACGCTAAATCACCTCATTTCCATGGAAATGAGGTGATTAGACATCCTAAATTGAGGCGATTTTAGGCTCCGACACTGGCGCGAGCGCGCGTTGTGCGCGAGCGGCTGCGTTCTGCCGATTTGCGGACGTCGAAGGTGAATTGCTCGTCTTTCACATCAACCGCCACCGAGCCGCCTTCCAAGACGCCGCGCGCGACCATCATGTTGGCGATCGGCGTGAGGATTTTCGTCTGAATAAGGCGCTTCAAAGGACGCGCACCGTACTGCGTGCTGTGACCTTCCTTCGCGAGCTGCTCGAGCGCGCTTTCGCTGAACGTGAGCGTGATCTGCTTCTCTTCGAGACGCTTCGCGACAAGTTCCGTCTGGATCTTCACGATGTCCTTCATCGCTTCCGGCGAGAGGATATCGAAGAGGATGATCTCATCGAGACGATTGAGGAATTCCGGACGGAAGAAATCCTTGAGGCTGCCCATCACCTTGTCGCGCACCTGCAGATACTTCTCGCTATCCGTCGAATGCGCGCCCGATGCGAAACCGAGACTCGACATCTTGTCGATGTGTTCGGCGCCGATGTTGGACGTCATGATGATGACCGTGTTCTTGAAGTTGACGGTGCGTCCCTTTGAGTCAGTCAGACGGCCGTTGTCCAAGACCTGCAGGAGGACGTTGAAGACCTCCGGATGCGCCTTCTCGATCTCGTCGAAGAGGATGACGGAATACGGGCGATGGCGCACGAGTTCCGTGAGGCCGCCGCCTTCGTCGTGGCCGACGTAGCCCGGCGGAGAGCCGATCATCTTGGAAACGGAATGACGCTCCATGTATTCCGACATATCGACGCGGATGAGCGCCTTGTCGCTGTTGAAGAGGAGGTCTGCCAAGGCGCGGGTGAGTTCCGTCTTTCCCACGCCCGTGGGGCCGAGGAAGAGGAACGAACCGACGGGGCGATGCGGATCTGAGATGCCAGCGCGGCTTCTTTTGATGGCATCCGCCACCTTCTGCACGGCCTCGCCCTGACCGATGATGCGCTTCTTGAGCTCGTCTTCGAGACGCGAGAGCTTCTCGGCTTCTTCCTCGAGCATGCGCGAGACCGGAACGCCCGTCCAACGAGAAACGACCGCGGCGATATCTTCTTCGGTGATTTCTTCTTTCAGGACGCGACGGGTGAGCTGCAACTTCTTGAGACGCTTCGTCGCGGTATCGAGTTCGTGCTCGAGCGCAGGGATGCGGCCGTAGCGGATTTCCGCTGTCTTCGTGAGGTCTGAGCGCGATTCCGCGTGTTCCGCGTCGATACGAGCGGTCTCGAGATCGCCTTTCACGCGTTTGATCTCGGTGAGTGTCTCCTTCTCGTTCTTCCATTTGAGCTCGAGCTCGTGCGTGCCGTCTTTCAGGTCGGCGATTTCCGATTCGATGGACTTCACGCGCGCCTTCGCCTTCGGATCGCCTTCTTCCGCTTCCTTCTTCAAGGCTTCTTTCTCGATTTCCAGGCGCATTATCTTGCGATGGGCTTCTTCGAGTTGGGGCGGCTTGTTCTCAAGGGAAAGACGCAGAGCAGAAGCGGCTTCGTCGATGAGGTCGATGGCCTTATCCGGGAGGAACCTCTCGGTGATGTAGCGGCTTGAGAGCTGCACGGCGGAAATAAGCGCGTCGTCGGTGATGTGGACACCGTGATAGAGCTCGTACTTCTCCTTGAGACCGCGCAAGATGGCGACCGCGTCGTCGAGGCCTGGTTCGTTCACATAGACCGGCTGGAAGCGGCGCGTGAATGCGGCGTCGTGTTCGATGTGCTTCTGGTATTCCTTGAGGGTCGTGGCTCCGACGATGCGGATTTCGCCGCGTGCGAGAGCGGGCTTGAGCATATTCGATGCATCGAGCGCGCCATCAGCGGCACCGGCACCGATAAGCGTATGGAGTTCGTCGACGAAGAGGATGATCTTCCCTTCCGCACGCTCGACTTCTTTCATGACCATCTTCAAACGCTCCTCGAATTCGCCGCGGTATTTCGTACCGGCGACGAGAAGGCCTAAGTCGAGCTGCACAAGTTCCTTACCGCGCAGCGATTCAGGGACATCGCCCGAGGCGATGCGGGTCGCCAAGCCTTCAGCGACAGCGGTTTTTCCCACGCCGGCTTCGCCGATGAGGATCGGATTGTTCTTCGTACGGCGGGAAAGTATCTGAATGACGCGCGTGATCTCCTGATCGCGGCCGATGACCGGATCCAATTTATTCTCGCGAGCGCGATCGGTAAGGGAGCGCGCAAAACGCACGAGTGCACGCGGCTTCTTGTCGGTTTCCACGTCGCGGATGCGGCCTTCTTTGATGTCGGCCAAGACTCGCGCGAGCGCGGCGCGATCAATGCGGAAGCGGTTCAAAGCCTCGCCAACCGGGCCGGGATGCTCGACGACACCGAGCAGCAAGTGTTCCGGCGAGACGAACTGGTCGTTGAAGGACGCGGCGATGCGTGGCGCGCTCTCGAAAACACGCACCAGCTCAGGTGTCAGATAAAGCTGGAAACTCGGCGAAACGGTGGATCCGCCACCGCCTTCGATGAGCTCCATGACGCTGTCCGAAAGATGCGCGGTATCGATCTCCAATTGGTCGAGCATCGGGAGGACCATCGTCTCCTCCTGCATGAGAAGGGCCGCGACGAGATGCGCGGTAGATACCTGATTATGGCCTCGTTCTACGGCGAGCTGGTGAGCCCGATGGATCGCTTCCTTGGCCTTAGTCGTGAAATTATTGAATGGTGTCATGATGATTCAGTATTAGACGAATAAGGGGGATGAATCTTTTCTATGGGGCACCGGGGCCTCCCTCCGAAGGTTTATTTTGCAACACGATCGAGTCTGATGCAAGGAACCCTCCGGTAGCTGCCGTGCGGCTCTCCCGTGTCGCTATCGCGACCACTCTGCCGTCGGAATCAATGAGGGGGCTTCCCGGCTCGAATGAAGTGGCAGGGATATCCGTCTCGATTATGCCCTTCACAGTATCCCCTTCTGAACCTGAAAGCGCGGTGATGACGCCCTTAGCTATCTTCGTCGAAGCCCTACCACCGATAGCGACGACGGCCCTTCCGAGCGCTATATCCTTGGATGCGAGCGTGACCGGTGTCCAGCTAACCGATTCTTTCTTATCGCCCTCGCCGGTCGTCGTAGCGACGCGCAGACGGATGATGTTGGCGCCTGCCGGTCGCTCGATGATGGTTGCAGGGACTTCGACGCCGTCGAAGCGGATGGCGGTGATGGTGCCGTCGGGCGTACCCGCATCCGCGATGAGGATACCGTCTTTGTCGGTGACGACCGCGAGTCCGATGAAGATCTGCGCATCATTGCCGTTTTCGTCTTTGCCGGGAGCATAGAGCCGCACCACCGAAGGAGAAATCGTTTCGATTGCGGTCGCCAAGAGATCGGATTCTCGGATGATGACGGGCACCGTCGCGACTGCCGCCGACGCGGCCTGCGCATCCGCCGCAGCAACTTTCTCGATGGTGCGCTCCACGACGCGATTCACGGTCTGTGTGATGGCCTGCGGCGCCTGCTCCATGAGGGCCACTGTGACGATGCCAGTCGCGATAGAGGTGACGAAGCTGACGAGAAGCGTGAGAAGGACGACTTGCGATTTGTTCAGCTTCTCAAGATCCATATCCGGAATAGTATCATGTTTCGGATTTCGAGAGGACACGGTGGACTTCATCTGCGACACTCTCGAGTTCACGCGCGTTCGTGTCGCGCCCGAGCGAGAATCGCAGCGTATTTTCCGCGCGCCATGCGGGGCCACCGAGCGCTTCCACGATGTGCGAACGACGATTCTCGCCCTCGCGGCACGCGCTTTTCGTCGAAAGAGAGATTCTCTTCGCATCCAATTGCAGCGTGACGTACTCGCTTTGTATATCGGGCACGGAGATATTGAGCATATGCGGCAACGCGCGCTTTATGTCGCCGTTCACGGTGATTGTTGGCACGCGCGCTACGATCTTCTTCAAGAACATGTCGCGCAGTATCTGCAATCGACGGGATTCATCGTTGCGTTCTTTCGAGATCGCCGCGAACGCTTCCGCGAAGCCCGCCGCGAGCGCGGCGTTCTCGGTGCCGGGACGCAATCCACGTTCCTGCCCGCCACCAAGTAAGACACTCGATGCTTCGACGCGATTCGATAGATAGAGCACGCCCACGCCACGCGGGCCATACAATTTTCCTGAATCGAGTGTCATCAAGTCGACGCCGAGCGTGTGCACATGCGGCGCGAGATAGAGCGGGGCTTGGCTGGCGTCGGTGTGGACAAGCGTTTCCGGATATTTTTCGAGCAGCACGCGGGAAATTTCTCGAATCGGCTGCACCGTACCTATCTCGTGATTCGCCCAGCCGATAGAAACGAGAACCGTGTGCTTTTTTACTGCCGCGAGCACTGCTTCCGCGGTTATCGTCCCTCGCTCATCCGGATCAACATGCGTCACACTGCCGCCCAAGCGTTCGATTTCCATAAAACATTCGAGAACAGACGGATGTTCTATCGAACTGACTACCCAATGCGTCTTTGAGAAATCATCTCCCTTCTTCAGCAGGTGCCGCGCGACGCCGAGGATGGCAATGTTGTTCCCTTCGGTCCCGCCTGAAGTGAAAACGACTTCCCGTGCCTTGCATGCAAGTTCCAAGGCGATCTTTTCGCGCGCCGCCTCAAGCACTTTTTCCGCCGCAACACCATCGGCATGGATGGCGCCCGGATTGCCATACGTATCCCACAGCTTTTCAACCGCTTTCCGAGCCGCCGGCAATACCGGCGTCGCGCTCGCGTAGTCGAGATAGATACGTTTCGTCCGCGAAAACCACATGGCCGCATCCTAGCATGACCCCGGATTTCGTTGTATTATTGCGCGGTCAATTATGACCCCCACCCGCCGCTATGAACGCCTCCTCTACCACAACCGAACGTCCGCCTATCGTGGCAGTCTTGGGTCACGTCGACCACGGTAAGTCGACGCTGCTCGACTACATCCGCAAAGCCAATACCGTCGCTAAGGAAGCCGGCGGCATCACGCAGCACGTCGCTGCGTACGAAGTCGAGCACGAACGCGAAGGCAAGAATAAGAAAATCACCTTCATCGACACGCCCGGTCATGCCGCGTTCCAGGCCATCCGCGCTCGCGGCGCGAAGATCGCCGACATCGCCATCCTCGTCGTCGCAGCCGACGACGGCGTGAAGGCGCAGACGCTCGAAGCCCTGGAGAGCATCCGCGCATCGAATACGCCGTTCATCGTCGCGATCAATAAGATAGACAAGCCCAACGCTGATCTCTCCCGCACGCAAGCCTCCCTTTTGGAGCATCATGTGTATCTCGAGAAATTCGGCGGCGATGTGCCGTGGACGGCTATCTCCGCGAAAAGCGGCGAGGGCGTCGACACGCTGCTCGATCTCATCCTCCTCGTCGCAGAGCTCGCCGAATTCAAGGCCGACACATCCGTCCCGGCCAAGGGCTATATCGTAGAGGCTCATCGCGATGAAAAGCGCGGCATCGCGGCAACCCTTATCATCACCGAAGGCACGCTGAAATCCAGCCAGGCCGTACGCGCAGGCCGCGCCATCGTGCCGGTGCGTGTCATGACGAACCACGCCGGCAAATCGATCAAGGAAGCGACGTTCTCCTCTCCCGTCACGCTCTATGGTTTCGACGAGCTGCCGGAAGTCGGTTCGGAATTCGCGACGTATAAGAACAAGCGCGAAGCGGAAGAGCACCGACCGGATATCGTCCGCGCACCCAACGTGCTCACCGAAGAGGAATCGACGCGCTTCTTCCTCCCGATCATCGTCCGCGCTGACGTCTCAGGTTCCCTGGAAGGCATCATCCACGAGGTCGCAAAGATCGGCGATGAGTACACGGGGGTCCGCCTCGTCCAGACCGGAATCGGTGCGATCTCGGAAGCTGATGTAAAAGCTGCCATCGCTTCGACCGCGACGCCCGCCGTTATCATCGGATTCGATGTGCCAGTGGATAATCTTGCACGCGAAAGCGCGCGTCAGCACGGTGTCCGGATAGAAACCTTCGACATCATCTACAAGCTCGCGGAGCGTCTCACGGAGATCCTGCAGGAGAGCGCGCCGAAGCGTCAGGTGGAAGAAATCATCGGCAAGGCGCGCATTCTGAAACTCTTCTCCGGCCACAAAGGCATTCAGACCATCGGAGGTAGCGTCTTCGAGGGCCACGTCGATAAAGGGGCAGACGTACGCGTCATTCGCAAAGGCGAAGCGTTGGGCGTTGCGAAAATCACCGGACTTCAGGCAAACAAACAGAAAGTCGATCGCGTCGAGACCGGCAGCGAATTCGGCGCGGAGATCACGGGCGACATCGAGATGGCACAAGGAGACTCGTTGGAGTGTTTCTATACTAAAACGGTATGAACGAATCACGAAGACAGCACAAGGTAGCGGAAGAGATCGCACATCAGGGTGGCGAATTCATCGCACGCTACGTGAAAGGCGGCGGAGCGCTTGTCACCGTGACGCGTGCGGAGATCTCCCCCCGATCTC